>Ga0302283_1000087_pt1 | contig 59623 bp, 60 predicted proteins | sample III_Fen_E1_4_FD_198770 | JGI IMG/M metagenome (GOLD analysis project Ga0302283, IMG submission 198770) | Peat permafrost microbial communities from Stordalen Mire near Abisko, Sweden - III_Fen_E1_4 | ecosystem: Environmental > Terrestrial > Soil > Wetlands > Permafrost | place: Sweden: Abisko... | reverse complement strand
TTCTCCTCCGCGGGGGCGAAGGAGAAATTCCCATGACCCAGATCCAACTTCCTCATCACAAGCTCGTGGCGTACGGCGTCGCGAAAGAGCTCTTCGTCGCGGTGCGGGACTGCCACGTGCGGGATGCGGTACTTCGTGATCAAGCCACTCGGGCTGCGAAGAGCGCGTGCCTCAACACCGCGGAGGGCGCGGGGCGGGTGAGCCGGGCCGACAAGGCGCGCGTGTTTGCCATCGCACGCGCGGAGGCGGGCGAAGCGGCGGCGGCGATCGAGATCGCGTGCCTGAGCGGCGACGCGAACGAATCCGATCTGGCTCGCGTCACGAGCATCGCGAATCGACTCGTCGCGATGCTCACGGGGCTCATTCGCCGCTAGCGAAGCAAGCCGCGAATCATCGGCTTGAGCCTCGCGCTCAGGTCGATGACCTCGTCGGCGATCGACGGATCGATCGCCCCGATCGCGCTTGCGAGGTCCACCGCCGCCACGACTTCATGCAGCGAGTTGTTCGCCTCGATGAAGTACTTCCGTCGCATGCCGACGCCTTCGTTCGGCAGCCCTTCAGCCAGTCGCAGAAACGTACTCTTCGCCGCCCGAGTCGCCTGGTCCCGCAGCTCGCTGTCACCGATCCGCGCCTCGTGCACCCGCACCGCAATCGCCTTCGCGACTTGGTAGCAATCCAGATTTTGCATTCGTATCGAGTGGGTCATTGGAGCCTCCGCAAAGCGCAGGCTCCAATGACCCACGAAATCGAAAAGCCCTCCTTGCCCACCTCGAGACGTGCCGCTTACTGGTTGCGACCGCAGTGCCAGCCTCCGGCTGGCACGAGGTTGCGAACTCTCGGTCGGGGTCGAGGGTCGCGGTCGAGGGTCGCGGTCGATGGTCGCGGTCGATGGTCGGGGTCGATGGTCGGGGTCGATGGTCGGGGTCGGCGGTCGGGGTCGAGGTCGGTGGTCGGGGGTCGCGGTCGCGGTCGGCGGTCGGGGTCGAGGTCGGTGGTCGGGGGTCGCGGTCGCGGTCGCGGTCGGGGGTCGGCGGTCGCGTTCGCCCTTCGAGCAACCCCTACGCGCCGTCGCATCCGATGGACCGGCCCGCACCGCTGCTCCCGTCGCCAGCGCCCATCCCGACGGTGCCCGCCGGACCTCGTCGAGGGGAGACCCTTTCCACCTCTGGCGTAGTACGAACCCAGCGGCAGATTCCGCCCCCCCCCCAGTCTGGAGACCGTCCCGATGAGCGAAGCAACCGAGATGCTCGAGCACATGGAGCACGCCGGCCACGGCGGCGGCCACGGAGATCACGGCAAGGGGGGCCCCGGCAAGATGATCGGCATCACCATGGCCGTCCTCGGCGTGATGCTGGCCCTCTGCGCGGCGCTCGTCGGCTCCCAGCGGACGGAGCTCATCAAGACGATGGTCGAGCAATCGAACAAGTGGGGCGTCTACCAGGCCGAATCGATGAAGTTTCGCGTCATCGAGGCCGACGCGGAGATCCTCCACGCCATCACGCCGAGCAAGCGCGAGGTGAAGAAGTTCGAGGACGCGCTGAAGGACGTGCGCGCGCACTCCGGCAAGGCCGACGACGAGGACACCGCCGAAATCAAGGACACGATCGACGTCGCCACGCGCGAGCTCGCCGACATTCTCACCCCCGACAAGGAGGACGAGGTCCACTTCGCCTCGCTACGCAACGCCTACAAGCGCGACATGGCCGAGGCGAAAGAGGACGCCGAGGCGTACGACGGCGCCATCGAGGCCCACCAGGGGGCGGCCGAGCAATACGAGCGCGCGCAGCTTTGCGCGGAGATCGGGATCGTCATTGCGTCGATCGCGCTGCTCCTCGGGAGCCGCCGCGTGTGGGGCGTGTCGGTCGTGATCGGCGGCGCGGGGGCGCTCATCATCGGCATGACGTTCATGCACACGAGCCAGGCGCTCGCTTCGGCCGAGAAGAAGATCGAGGACGCGGCCAAGAACACCGCGGTCATCGACGAGGACGACAAAGACGGCGACGGCCGCCCGGACTCGACGCAGGCCGAGGTCGCAGACGAGGGCAAGGGGACCAAGCCCGCAGGCGTGGCGCCGGCGACACCGAAGGGCGAGCCGAAGCCGTAGCTCGAACCGCTACGCTGCGAACGCTTTCTGGACGAGCAACAGGCGGTTCTTCGTCGAGAGGATCTGCTGCCGCAACCCGTCGGCCTGTCGGGCGAGGTCTTCGAAGTCGCACGTCTTGGCCTCGGTCGCGAGGTCCTGGGCGTGCTCCGCGCAGGTCGACAGGCCGTTCGCGATCGCCTCCAGCGTGCCGCGAACCTCGTCGACTTCGCCGGACGCTCGGTACGGATCGGGCTTGTACGCCGCCACCTTCTGGAGCGCGGCGTTCAGCGTCTGCCCGACCTCACCGACCTTCGCGAAGCGCGCGAGCAGCGCATCGAGCTCCGATCGCTTCTGCGCGATGAGCCGCGCGCGCTCGTCCAGCGTCGCGGCGCTCGCCTGCTGCGTATCGCGTGCCTCGCTGATGGCATCGACCAGCATCTTCACGTGAGCCGCGATCCGCTCCTGACTCTCGACCGCTTCGGCGACGCCTCTCGAAGCGCGGTCGAGGTTCTTCTCGGACGTGAGCGCGATCCTCACGGCGAGCGACGACAGCTCGGCATGGCGACGTAGCTCCGCCTCCAACGCTGCGGCTGCTGCGGTGAGCGCGGACGTGCGCGCCGTTTGCCCGTTCCCTTTGCCCATGGCGCCCGATTCTAGTCGCAGGGGGGCGCAAGAGTGCCCCACCGGGTGCCGTCGAGCTGAGATCGGCGTGAACCTCTCGCCTCTGGACGGCGCCGATTCGTGGTTTTCACGCTCGAATCGTGTTTGGTCCGATGCGTGCTTATCCAACGGGTGAGGTGAAGGTTATGAAGGCTCTGATCACCCGCTTCGCTCCTCTTGCACTCGTCTTGACCCTCAGCGGCACCGCGCTCGCGCAGCAGCAGCCCGCGCCGCAGCCCGCGCCCGCCCCCCAACCGGCCGCCCAGGCCGCTCCCGCGCAGGATGGCCCGCCGCAGGCACCGCCGACGCCGCCGCCCGCTCCCCCGCCGGATCAGGCCGCGCCGGCCCAAGGTGTCGCGCCCGCGCAACCCGCGCAGGGGTATGCACCGGCGCAAGACCAAGGGGGACAGCCTCCGCCCCAGGTGACGTACCAGCCGCAAGAGACGGTCCCTCCCGCCTCGCAGTGGGTCTACTCGTACCCGACCGGGCAGTGGGTTTACACGGCAGGGGACGGCTGGATCTGGGTCCCCGCGGGAGCCGCGAGCTACCCGATGGATGGCGTCCCGTACTCGTACATGTACACGGCGGGGTACGGCTGGAATTGGTACATCTCGCCGTGGGGTGTGGGTCCGTACCACTACGGCGTGTGGGTTCGTCACCCGTGGCGCCCGGTCGGATGGCGCGGTGGGCGGGTCGCCGGAGCGGGCGTGTTCGTGCGCCTCGGCGGTCACGCGGGGTACCGCGGTAGGGCCGTCGTGCGTGGCGGAGGCGTCGTGCATGCAGGAGGCGGCATGCGCGGCGGGGGCGGCGGACACTTCGGCGGCGGCCACAGGCGCTGAGAGCGCGCGGCCGCTCTCGATGACTCCCGCGCGCGCGTAAGCAGACGCGGGAGTCGCGTTTCCGGGTTATGTGTCGGCCCCATGGCCGAACCGGTTGCCTTCAAGCCCTTCGTCTCCGATGAGCAGTCCGTCCGCGAGTTCACGCCCAAGGCCGTCATCATCGGCGCCCTCTTCGGCCTCATCTTCGGGGCGTCGAACGTCTACCTCGCGCTGAAGGCAGGCCTCACGGTGTCGGCCTCGATCCCGATCGCCGTGCTCGCCATCAGCCTGCTGAAGAAGCTCGGCGGCTCGACCATCCTCGAGAACAACATCGTGCAGACCATCGGCTCCGCGGGGGAGTCGATCGCATCGGGCGTCGTCTTCACGCTCCCGGGGTTCCTCTTCCTGGCCAACGATCCGGTCACCGGCGTCAGCGTCGGAACGGCGTACTTCAGCTACTGGACGATCTTCACGCTCGCGCTCCTCGGCGGCGTCCTCGGGACGCTGATGATGATCCCGCTCCGGCGCGCGCTCATCGTCGGCGAGCACGGCACGCTCCCGTACCCCGAGGGGACGGCGTGCGCGCAGGTGCTCATCGCCGGCGAAAAGGGGGGCCAGCTGGCGAAGACCGCGTACGCGGGGCTCGGGTTCGCGCTCGTGTACGCGTTCCTGCAGAAGGTCCTCGGGTTCATCGCCGAGACGCCGACGTGGGTGTCGAACGTGGGGAGCAAGATCTTCCCCGCCGCCACGCTCAACGCCGACATCACGCCCGAGTACATGGGGGTCGGCTACATCCTCGGCTTGCGCAACTCCGCGCTGCTCGCGGCCGGCGGCGTCATGGCGTGGCTGGGGCTCATCCCGCTGCTCGCGTCGCTCGTCCCCGGCGCGGCCATCGCCGTGCAGCTCACCAAGCTCGGATACGCCCCCGCGAAGTACGGCTACTCGGCCGAGACCCACGAGTTCGTCGCGCTCAACTGGGCCGTCTACTTCGCCTACGTGCGGCAGATCGGCGCGGGCGCGGTCGCCGCGGGCGGCTTCATCACGCTGCTCAAGACGATCCCGACCATCATCTCGAGCTTCCGCGGGAGCATCGCCAGCCTGCGCGGCGGCTCGAAGGGGGCCGCCGCGACGAGGCGCACCGAGCGCGATCTCCCCATCTGGGTCGTGGGCGCGGGGAGCGTCGCGTTGATCCTCATCGTGGCGCTTCTGCCCTTCATCCCGGGCACGGGCTTCGGCTCGAAGCTGATGCTCGGCGCGATCATGGTCGTCTTCGGGTTCTTCTTCGTGACCGTCTCCAGCCGCATCGTCGGCATCATCGGCTCGAGCTCGAACCCCATCTCCGGGATGACGATCGCCACCATCATGGCGACGTGCGTGATCTTCGTCGGCTTCGGCTGGACCGGGAACGCGTACCAGCCGATGGCGCTCTGCGTGGGGGGCATGGTCTGCATCGCCGCGGCGAACGCAGGGGCGACCAGCCAGGACCTGAAGACGGGCTTCCTCGTGGGAGCGACGCCGCGAGCACAACAGATCGGGCTGATGATCGGCGCCGTCGCGGCGGCGCTCGTGATCGGCGTGACGATCCAGGTGCTCGACAACGCGCACGTCGACCCCGTGACGGGCCACGTGGTGCACGCCATCGGCGACAAGTTCCCCGCGCCGCAGGGGACGCTGATGGCGACGCTCATCCGCGGTCTCCTGGCGCACAACCTCGACTGGCAGTTCGTGCTCGTCGGCGTCTTCCTGTCGGTGACGATGGAGATGTGCGGCGTGAGCTCGCTCGCGTTCGCGGTCGGCGCGTACCTGCCGCTCTCCACCACGTTCCCGATCTTCATCGGGGGCCTCATCCGGCATTTCGCCGAGCGGAAGGCCAAGGCGAAGGCGAAGGCGCTAAAGGACGACAAGGACCCGCACGCGACCGGGACCGAGGACGAGCTCGGCCCGGGGAACCTGTTCTCGACGGGGCTCGTCGCCGGCGGCGCGCTGGCCGGGGTCATCTACGCGATGTTCGCGGCGCGCATGGAGGCGTCTCTGGCGACGGTGAACTTCGCGACACGGATCACGGCCGCGATCGGCGAGGGCTCCTTCGCGATCCTGGGCGTCGCGTTCTTCGCCGTGATGGGCGGCACGTTGTTCTGGATCGCCACGAGGGAGACGCCTGCCGAGTAGTACCCCGGGAGGTTCCACCTCCGCGCTCCGAGGCGCGCTCGCGCTCGCGTTCACGCTTCTCTCGCTGGCTCTCTGTCGCCACGCGCACGCCGAAGATCCGCGCGAAGCCCCCGTCGAGCAGCTGGACGCAGCGCCCTCTCCGCCTCTTTCCCCCCCCGACGGCCTCGGGCAGAAGCAACGCCTCACCGACGAGGACTACCGGCGGAAGAACGAGGGGGGCTACTTCACCGGCCTCCCGATCTTCAACTACGACCCCAACACGCTCTGGGGCTTCGGCGGGCGCCTCTACTACTACTTCGACGGGGACAAGAAGGACCCGCTCTTCTCCTACACGCCGTACCTGCACCGCATCATCGTGCAGGCGTTCGTGAGCACCGCGGGGGCGCAGGACCAGCTCATCGACTACGACGCGCCGGCCATCTTCGGTCCGCTCTGGCGAGGTCGCGCGACGCTCGAGTACGAGGCGGCGAACGCGTGGCCGTACTACGGCATCGGCTCGCGGAGCATGCAGCCGCTCTCGTTCCCTGGGGCGCCGGGGGCGACGTTCGGAACGCTCGATTCCTTCCAGCGCGCGACGAACGCCGTGCAACCGAACGGGCAGACGTACGCGCTCTACAACCTGTTCGAGTTCGAGCACCCGACGCTGCAGCTGGGCGTCGAGCGGCTCCTCCTGGGCGGCATCGTCCGGCCGTTCATCGGGTTCGGCTTCTCGTACACGCACATCCACGACTTCAGCGGGACGGTGACCAACGCGACGGCGGCCAACGGCGCGAGCGTGCAGGCGCCCGAGGCGACGACGTTCCTCGCCGCCGACTGCGCCGCGCATCGCATCGTCGGGTGCAACGGCGGCTGGGACAACGTGCTCCGCCTCGCGCTCTCCATCGACACGCGCGACTTCGAGCCCGACCCCAACTCGGGCGTGTACACCGAGCTCTCGACCGAGATCGCGACGCGCGCCCTCGGCTCGCAGTTCGACTACGTGCGCTCGATGCTTTCGCTTCGGGCCTTCTACAGCCCCGTGCCGAAGGTCGCCGACCTCGTGCTCGCCTGGCGCGGCCTGTACGAGATCCAGACCTCGGGCACGCCGTTCTTCTCGCAGGAGACGCTCCCGTTCATCGACGACAACCACGCCGGCCTCGGCGGGTTCCGCACGCTGCGCGGGTTCGTCCAGAACCGCTTCGTGGGGCCGGTCATCGCGCTCACGAACTACGAGGTGCGCTGGACGTTCGTGAAGTTCCACGCCTTCGGGCAAGGGATCGGGCTGATGGCCGTGCCGTTCATGGACATCGGGCGCGTGTTCGACAACGTGCCGCAGACGACGTTCGCCGGCTGGAAGCGAACCGAGGGGGGCGGCCTCCGCGTCGCCTGGAACGAGGCCACCATCATCATGATGGACTTCGGCGTGAGCAGCGAGGGGACGGGGCTCTACCTGAACTTCAATCACATCTTCTGACGCACGGCCGCGCTCGCGCCGCGTGTGCTCCTTGACGCGACGGCGGTCCGTTGCCATGCAGATGGGCCACATGCCCCTCCCCGAAGCGCTCCGCGCGCAGCTTCAGCAGCTCGTCACCACGAACGCGGTGCTCCTCTTCATGAAGGGGAATCGCAGCGCGCCTGCGTGCGGGTTCTCCGCGCAGGTCATCAAGATCCTCGACGAGGTCGTCCCCGACTACGAGACGGTGAACGTCCTCGCCGATCCGGTGCTGCGCGACGGCATCAAGGAGTTCTCGAGCTGGCCGACGATCCCGCAGCTCTACATCAAGGGGCAGTTCGTCGGCGGGTGCGACATCGTGAAGGAGATGTTCGCCTCCGGTGAGCTGCACAAGCTCGTCGAGGGGGCGGTACCGCCCCCTTCGCCGCCGACGATCACCCTGACCGAAGGAGCCGCCTCGGCGATCAAGGCGGCCGCGAGCGACGTCGAAGGCGAAGTGCTCCGCCTCGAGGTGAGCGCGAGCTTCGAGAACGAGCTGTTCTTCGACGTGAAGAAGGAAGGCGATTTCGTCGTGGAGGTCGCGGGCATCTCGATCCTGGTCGATCGCGCGACGGCGAGACGCGCCGACGGGACGACGATCGACTTCGTGGACGGGCCCAAGGGGGCGGGGTTCAAGATCGAGAACCCGCGCGAGCCGGCGCGCGTCCGCTCACTGTCGGCAAAGGAGCTGGCGCGCTTGCTCGACGCGGGGGAGATCGCCGAGCTGTACGACGTTCGCCCCGAGGTGGAGCGCAAGCGCGCGTCGATCGCGCGCGCGCGCCCGCTCGACGACGAGGGGCTGGCGCGGCTCGAGGGGCTCCCGAAGGACACGCCCATCGTGTTCCAGTGCCACCACGGCGTCCGCAGCCGCGCCGCCGCCGACGAGGCCATCCGCGCGGGGTTCACGCGCGTGTACAACCTCGAAGGGGGCATCGAAGCGTGGTCCCACGACGTGGACCCGACCGTCCCCCGCTACTGATCCCAGAAGGAGCCCCACGTGTCCGACCATCCCACCGATTTCAAGGGCTCGATCAACGAGGCCATCGCCTCGTCGATCGTCGGCCTCATCCCGGACGCCAAGGTCGAGGTGAGCGGCGGCGGCGGCCACTTCTCGATCGTCGTCGTCTCCCCCGTCTTCGCCGGCAAGAGCACCCTCGAGAGCCAGCGCCTCGTCTACGGCGCCATCACCCACCTGATGAAGGGGGACCTGGCGCCGGTGCACGCCGTGGACAGCTTGAAGACGAAGGTGCCGTGAGCGAGCGCCCTACCGGCAGCTCACGCGCGTGAAATCGACCGGCATTCCGTCGCGCCAGACGCCGTCGTCGGAGACGACCGCGCGCGCGACGCTGGCTCCGCTCGCGAGCGGGATCTCGAACCTGTCGAGCGAGTAGCCGCTCATGTCGCCACCGCAGGCGTGGTTCGCGACGTGCCACGTCTTGGAGTTGAAGTGCATCGCGCCGTCGGGGCCGACGGTGCCGGCCGCGGTCTCCTGGATGGTCTCGTGAAGCGCTCCGTCGCAAGTGCTCGGCGGTTCGATGAGGTCGGTCGAACCGAGCCAGGTCTCGGCGGTCACGGTGCCCCTGAGCGCGGAGCCTCCCTGAGACTGAACGTGCAGCGTGAAGTCGTAGTACCCGCCGTGCCGGTTCGAGTAGACGCGCCCCCGCCAGGTCCCGGCGACGCCGCTGCACGCGCCGACGGGCGTGAAGAGCGCGCGCGTAGCTGCGGTCGGTGTGACGACGGCCGCGGGCGAAGCTGCGACCGCGGGAACGGCCGCCTGCTGCAGGACCGCGACACGCGGTGGAGCGTTCGCCACGACGACGGGCGCACGCACGGGTGACGACGGGGCCGCGCTCAGCAGGACGGGCGCTGCGGAGAGCAGACGCTCGGGCACGCGCGCCGACGACGACGCCGCGAACACGTCGGACGCGCTCCACTTCCACCCGGCGCTGTCCTCCGCGACCTTCCCTCCGAGCTGCGACGCCAGCTCGTTCGCGGCCGACGGTTCGCCCGTCAGGTGCAGCTGGTCGCTCGCCACCTGCTTGCCGATCTGAAGGTGACTCACATGGGCGCTCGCCCCTTCCACGAAGACGAGCTCCCCCCGCCCCACGGTGATCGGCGTCTCGCGCCCAGCCGTGAGGAGCGAAACGCGATCGTCGCTGCGCACCGCGATCGGCAGGGCGCTCGTGACGGCGTGATCGCCCACCTCCACCGAGACCCCCGCCTGCCGCGCGTCCGAGTCGAGCAGCACGTACCCGCCCCCCTCCCCTTCCGACTCCGCGGCGCAGCTGATGGCCGACAGCGCGCACACCGATCCCACCACGAAATGAATTCGCTTCATGTGTTCCTCCCGCTCGCCCTTGCCCCGAGCTGACAGCGCTAGAACGACCCAGGTTCCCGAGGACATTCCGAGAACGCACGCGGACTGGTACGCGCGGGCGCGCGGCACCGCGCGTGGTAACGTCGCCAGCGTGACGAGTGGGACGTTTCCGCTCCCCGCCGCGGCGACGACGGCGCCCCCCGATCGACGCGGGTCGCGCGTCGTCGAGCTGCTGCTCGTGGGGGGCGCGACTCTCGTGCTCTTCCCGCTCCTCTGGCTGCTGCGGCGCGCCGTGGGCCTCGACGCGGCCGACTACGCCGTCGGCTTCACGGCGTTCTACGGCGCGTACGTCATCAACGACCCGCACTTCTCGGTCACCTACTTCCTCTTCTACAAAGACGTCCGCCAGCGCGCCTTCGGTCGCGACGTCGCGCTGGCGCAGAGGGTTCGCTACGTCGTCGCGGGCTTCGTCGTGCCGGTGGCTCTCGGCGTGTGGGCCGCTTTCGCGTTGGCGCTTCGTTCCGCGCAGGCGCTCGGCTGGATGGTCCAGCTGATGTTCCTCCTCGTCGGCTGGCACTACGCCAAGCAGGGATTCGGCGTGTTCTCGGTGCTCTCGGCGCGGCGCGGCGTGCGTGTCACCGTTCGCGAGCGCACGGTGATCCTGGCCCACTGCTTCGCGGGATGGGCGTTCGCTTGGGCGAATCCGACCTCGAAGGCGGGTGAGTTCGAGGAGAAGGGGGTCGTCTACTGGGCGCCGGCGCATCCGCGCTGGCTCGAAGTGACCACCGGCGCGATCCTGGCCGCGAGCACCCTCGCGCTCATCGCGTTACTGGTCACGACGTGGCTACGCGAGCGTCGCACGCTCCCGGTCGGTCCGCTCGCCGCGCTGCTGGTCACGGTCTGGTCGTGGACGATCTTCTCGGCCCTCGATCCGTTGATGCAGTACCTCATCCCCGCGCTTCACTCGGTCCAGTACCTGTATTTCGTCTGGCTGATGAAGCGGAACGAGGCCCGCGAGGCGGAAGGCCCCCCGACCTTCGGACGCCCGGTCGCCGTCAGGCTCGGCGCGCTTTTGGTGTCCGCGCTGCTGCTCGGTTGGTTCCTCTTCCACGGAGCACCGACGTTCCTCGACACCGTGCTCGTCTCGCGTCCCCACCACGCCGCGTCGCTCGGCGCCCTCGGCGAGACCCCCTTCTTCGCAGCGTTCTTCGTCTTCGTGAACCTGCACCACTACTTCATGGACGGGGTCATCTGGCGCCGGGAGAACCCGGAGACGCGGTACCTGCGGGCGTAGCGCAGAGGTAGGTGCACGTGGCCTACGACGCGTAAATGTCTTCCGCTGCTGTTGGCCCCGCACGCATCGGCGGGGACGCCTTGTCGACGGGGAGACGTCGCGCGTAGAGTCCCGCGCGTCCCGGGGAGGACGAACCTATGAACCGTCGCGCCGCATTTGCTTTGCTCTTGGTTGCCTGCAGCTCCAGCGCCGTCATCGCGTGCGGTGGCAGCACCAGCGACTTGGTCGGGGGCGCCGACAGCGGCCCGGACGCAACGCAGCCCGTCGGCTGCACGTCGCAGCCGTGCTCGAACGACGATGGCGGTTCGCCAGGGAACGACGGGTCGCCGGCCAATGACGACGGCGGGACGGACGCGACGGTCCCGGACGACACCGGCACCGGAGAGGACGGCGGCGGCAGCGACGCGCCGAGCAACGAGGACGCCGCGGACGGCAGCTCGTTCGACGCCGGGCACGACTCGGGAGAGACGCCCGACGCGGGCAGCGATTCGGGCGAACAGAACGTCGACGCGGGCACCGACGCTGGCGAGCACACCGTCGACTCGGGCACCGACGCAGGTGACCACACCGTCGACTCCGGGACCGATGCCGGCGAGCACACCGTCGACTCGGGCACCGACGCCGGCGAGCACACCGTCGACTCGGGCACCGACGCCGGCTCGAGCACGGTCGACTCGGGCACCGACGCCGGCGAGCACACGGTCGACTCGGGGACCGATGCAGGCGAGGTGACCATTCCGGATGGCGGTCTGCCGCCGTCGCCGGGCGAGGTCTCGTGCGGGAGCACGACGTGCGCGGTGGCCACCGACGAGTGCTGCCTGACGGAAACCGGCGGTGGCACCTGCCAGGCAGTAGGGACCACGTGCCCGACGAAGACCGCGACGGTCCACTGCAACGAAGAGTCTGACTGCTCCGGGGGGCAGATCTGCTGCGTGACGATCAGCATCGCGTCGCAATCGGCGACCGCGGCTTGCCAGACGGGCCCCTGCCCCAGCGCTGGCAGCGGCGGCGCGCAGGCGTGCCGGACGGATCAGGAGTGCGGGAGCGGCGGACCGTGCGAGGTCCAGGACTGCAACGGCGTGACGCTGGAGCTGTGCGGGCAACCGAACTTCTTCGGCCTCTATCAGTGCACGCTGGAGTAGGCGCGTAGCCGGCGGGCGATCTGACGTAACGTCGAAGGATGCGCGCTCACGCGCCTCTGGGGATCGCCATCGCGCTCGCCGTGGCGTGGGGGTGTGCCCGCTCGCCGGCGGTCGCGGTCGCACCTCGAACGGCCGCGGCGGAGCGCGCTCCGCCGAGCAACGTGCTGCGCGGCGACTACGTCGGTTCGCACGAGTGCGAGGCGTGCCACGCGAAAGAGTACGCGGCGTGGGCGCGTTCGCCGATGCATCGGATGACACGCAACGCCGACGCACCCGATGTCGCGGCCCCGTTCGACGGCCGGACGATGCACTTCAAGGGGGACGCGGTCTCGCTCGAGACGCACGGCGGGACGCGCTTCGTCCGCATCATCCGCGGAGACGGAGCCAGCGAAGCGAACGAGCTGTACCGAGTGACGCGCGTGATCGGCGGCCGTACGCGCGAGGACTTCGTCGGCGTGCGCGTGCGCGACGCCACGGACACCCGCGCGGTCGGCGACGAGAACGTGCTCCCCGTCTCGTACCTGATCTTCTCCGGCACGCTCCGGTACAAGGGGTACTCGGTGCTCCTCCACGAGCGCGACGGAGCGCATGCCGGGCCCGTCTGGAGCGAGACGTGCCTCTTCTGCCACAACACGGTTCCGTTCCTGTCGACCATCCTCGGTGCGCTCACCGGCCGTCGCGCCCCCGCGTACCAGGGCGAGGATGTCGGCCCGCTCCTCCCCGACGCGCGGCGCTGGACGTGGAGCGTGGCCGACCCCGGCGCGCTCGGCACCGCGCTCGACGCCGAGCTCACCCACCTCCGATCTTCGGTCGCCCGCGGTGACATCACGTCGCGCCTCCACGCGACCATCGCGGCCACGCGCCGGAGCTTCGGGCCCGGCGACCTCGTCGAGATCGGCATCGGCTGCGAGTCGTGCCATGGAGGCGCGCGCGTTCACCTCGCAGACCCGGACGCCGCTCCGAGCTTTCTCCCCTACGCGCCCTTCCTCCACGTCGCCACCACGCCCACGAAGAGCGATCACGCCGCGCGCGCGCAGGCCATCAACCGCGTCTGCGCGCGTTGCCACCAGGTGCTCTTCTCGCGCTACCCGTGGACGTGGGAAGGGGGGCAACGTTCGAGCCTCGACCGCGGCGGGAGCTCGATCAGCTCCGGCGAAGCGCGCGACTTCTTGATGGGTGGGTGCGCGAGCGAGCTGTCGTGCACGACCTGCCACGATCCCCACGACGGCAAGACGCTCGCCGTCGGCAACGCGGTCTGCACGAGCTGCCACGCGCAGTACACGACCGACGACGCTCTCCGCGCCCACGCCCACCACGATCCGCACGGCGCCGGCGGCGCGTGCATCGCCTGCCACATGGCGCGAAAGAACATGGCGCTCGACCTCGGGCTCACGCGCTACCACCGCATCGGATCGCCGACCGATCCTGCGCGCGTGCTGCGCGACCGCCCGCTCGAGTGCGCCCTGTGCCACGCCGACAAGAGCGTCGAGTCGCTCGTGCACTCGATGGAGACGTGGTGGAGCAAGGCGTATCCACGCGATCTGCTGGTGCGCCTGTATGGCGACCTCCAGCAAAGGACGCTCGCCGCGACCGTCGAGCGCGGCAAGGCGCACGAGGTCGCCGCGGCGGTGGTCGTCCTGGGTGAGGCGCACGTTCGCGACGCGGCGCCGCTCATCGCGAAAGGGCTGGCGAGCGAGTATCCGCTCGTGCGCATGGTCGCGGCGCGCGCGCTCGACGAAGCGCTCGGGAAGACGTGCGCCCTCGACGCGAACGGCGCGAGTGTCGCCGAGCTGGAGACCGCGGCGACCAAGTGTCTCGTGTCACGAGGACTCGCGGCACCCGCGTGGGGCGCGAGCGTGGTGTCTTCGCCGGGCGAAGGGGCGCCGCCGGAGGACTGACCCGCGTCTCACGGCGAGCGAGCGCAGACTCAGGAGAGCGTTCGAGCCGGGCTGGACACGAACCCACGCCCGTCCTTCGCACACAGAATCTGCACGGCCTGGCGCCCGGAGAGCACCGCCGTCGGAACGCCTCCCCCCGGCTCGACCCACTGCCCTGCCATGAAGAAGTCCTCGAGCTTCGGCAGGGTCTTCGGGATGTGCCCGAAGAGCGACTCACCGCTCGGCATCCACCCTTCGTAGGCGCCACGCCAAGCGCGCGCCATCGACCAGAACGTGAGGGGAGTCGCCACGTCGGTCATCTGAACGTGCCCACGTACGCCGGGGATCACCGACTCGATCTGCGCGAGCGCCACCTCGGCAACCGCGTCCTTCGCCGCCTGGTAGGTCGAGCCTCGCGTGGCCCACCACGCGTACGAGGTCGCGAGCATCGTCTGGACGACCGCATGGCCGTGCGGTGCGAGGCTGGTGTCGTCGTTGCAGATTCGTAGCTGGAGGCGCTCGTTCGTGAAGCCGCCAACCTCGAACGGCGCGATGCGGTCCACGAGGAGCGCCGTGGGGAGCCCGGTGAGCGGGACGTCGACACCAAAGCTCGCGAGCACGATCGGCTGGAACATCTTCCATCCCGCCATCCGCTCGCGCACCGCGTCGGCGCCGTAGCGCCCTCCGAGGAGGCGAAGCACGGTCTCCGGCATGCTCGAGGTCGAGATCACGGCATCGGCTCCGATCATCGTGCCGTCCTCGAGACGGACGCCGCGCGCGCGATCGTCGTGAACGAGAATCTCATCCACGGTCGTGTGCAGGCGCGCCTCGCCGCCGAGCCTCTCGTACGTCTCGATCAGCGCGTCCCTGAAGCGCGCGCTCCCCCCCATCGGTCGCGAGAGCCAACCGCGCTGCAGGTAGCCGAGAAAGAAGAGCAGCATCAGCTGCCGGCGCTTCGCCGGGGAAGATGCTCGCGAAGAATCGCCGCAGGCGCTCGCTCTTCAGGTGCTCGCGCGCCCAGATCCCGACCGGCTTGCGGAAGTGCACGAACGCCCCGAGGGCGTCACGCATCTCCCAGATCGAGCGCACCTGGTCGCGCATCGAAGCGAGCTCGGGGGGCGTGTCCACCGGCGGAGTCATCCCCGCGAAGGTCTCGGCCCCCTCGACGATGCGCCCGATCTCGTCCGCGTCCTCCGGAGCGAGGGCACACAGCGCACGCGCGAACGCGGCGAGATCCCGCGTGACCGCGATCTCGGTCTCGTCATGGGCGTCGCGATACGTCGTCCACCGCTCGATCGTCGCCAGAGAGACCGCCGGCACGATGCCCAGCTCTTCGTAGATCGGCGTGAACGCGCCTCCGGTCAGCCAGTGAATGCAGCCGTCGATCACGTACGGTCCGCGAGGCCACGCCGTGCAAACGCCCCCCAGCGCCAGGTTGTGCTCGAGGATCGTCGTGCGGTACCCGCTGGCCCGCGCGTAGCAGCCCGCCGATAGTCCCGCGAGCCCACCGCCGATGATCACGACGTGTTTCCCACGCATGGGTCACCGTCGAAGCAATGCTCGTTCCAGACGCAGAGCCTGCACGTGTCACGAGGGCCCTTGTCGCTCCACTCCAGCGCCGTCCACCAATGCGACCGGATCCAGGCGGAAGAACGAAGCCAGCTCGGCGTAGAGCGCCGGATGCCGCGTGCGCAGAACGTCGCTCCGCTCGAAGAACTCTTCGGTCACGACCGCGAAGAACTCCGCGGGGCTCGTCGCGCCGTAGGCGTCGATGTCGCTGTCCCTGCCGGCGTGAAGACGCTCGCCCAGCACGCGGTATTCGTCGCCGAGCACGTGCGCCCAGCCGACGTACCGGCGCCGCGACTCGAGCCGCGGGGCGCCGTCCACCGCCCCGTCTTCCGCGTCGAGCTGGTGCGCGAACTCGTGAAGCACCACGTTGTGACCCGAGTGCACCGATCGCACGTCCCGCGCGATCTCGTCCCAGGCGAGCACCACGAGGCCGCGCGTCCACGACTCCCCGAGCCTCTGCTCGGGCCCCGTGACGACGACTGGCCCCTCGTAGTGCGTGGCGACCGCAACGTAGGCGTGCGGATACACGACCACGGTATCCAGCTCGGGATACACGTCCGTCTCCCGGTGCAGGAGGAGCAAGCACGCCTGCGCCGCGATCGTGACGCGCATCTCGTCGGTCACGACGAGCCCCTGCGCCCCCTCGAACCCTTTCTGGTCGAGGAAGACCTGGATCGACCCTTCGAGCTCCCGCCGATCGCGCTCGTCGAGGTAGCGCCAGAGATGGACCGCGCGCGCGACGACGGCGCGCTGGTCCAGGGTCAGTGCTCTCGCGCGCGCGGCTTCGATACGCCGACGCTTGAAGAAATCGAACACGCGCTCGGTCTACACCTCAACCCGGAGGGTTGCCGAGCATGCGGTCCTTGGCGTGGAAATAGGCCCGCGCGTGCCCCACGATCTGCCCCGGCGTCGGATGGTCCGCGCTCTCCACGCCGACGATTCGCTCCGCCAGCTTCGGCTCATGCTTGTGGGCGTGCTTGAGGAGCTCGGTCTTGGCGGATCCGGGCCCCAGGACGAGGATCTCCTGCGCTTCCGCAAGCGTCTTGGCGATCACCTCGAAGTACTCTTTCTGCTCCCGCGACTCTCCGCGATGGTGCGTCGTCCGCCCCTTCGCCTGCGAATGGAGCTCGTGCTTCGGCGCGCGGAAGTCCGCCTCGCCGTACGTGTCGCGATCGAAGAAGAAGATCTTGGCGTTCTCGTGATCCAACCAGACGGCGGCATGGAATGTCATGCGCGGCATCGAAGCACGGCCCGTACCAGTCGACGAGAGGCAGCCGGGTCGAGAGCCGCTTCGCAAATCGCGCAGGTCGGTGCAAGTCGTGCGCGCTACGCGCCTTCGCCGCGCGTCTCGCTCGATGACCGCTCCCCCTCGATGTCCACTTGCAGCCCCCCCAGCTCGGAGCGTGCGAACACGAGCGTCATGCGGTGAAGGTCGACCACACGGCGCGTAATCCCGAGACCAAGCCCGTGACCATCGCGACGGCGCGTGCGCGCGGCGTCCTCCTTGGGGGCTCCGAGCTGCGCGATCTCGTCGTCGGTCAGGCGCTGCCCATCGTCGACGACGCGAACGCGGAAGCGCGCGCCGCCACTGAGCTCGCTCACGACGATCGCCACATGGCCTCCGGCGTGGTTGTGCTGCACGGCGTTGAAGACCACGTTGCCGATCGCTTGCTCGAGGAAGGTCTCGTCCCCCTCGACGCGAACGACATTCTCGGGGACCGCGCACGCGATCTCGACTCCACGCTGACGCGCAATCGGCCGGTGCCGACTCACGCACCGCTCGACGATGCGCCCGACGTCCACGGGCATGCGTACGAGGTGAGGCTCGCCCGCTTCGAGGCGCGCGGCGACCGCGAGGTTGTTCACGAGCGACGCGATGTAGCTCGCCTCGTCGATGGCCGCATCGACGCGCGCCGGATCGAATCGCGCGCCGTCGCGCAGCCCTGCAAGGTGGCCTTGAAGGACCGTGAGGGGCGTCATCACGTCGTGGGTCGTGTTCGCCAGAAAGTCGCGCAAGGTCTGCTCGCGTCGTTCCTGCGCGTCGACGTGCGTCCGCACCTCGCGCGCGGCTCCGTCGAACGCGGCGGCGAGCTCCTCGATCTCGTCGTCCCCACTCATCTCGATGCGATCGCGGTACTGGTGGCGCGCAGAGGCACGCACCCGCGCGGCGAGCCCGCGGATGCGTCCGATGATCGGCCCCAGCGCGAGGAGCAGCGCAGCGACGAGCGCGACGAGCATGGCGCCCCACACGCGCAAGACGAGCTGCGGGTCCTCTGTCGTCGGCGCCGCGGGACGAACCGCGAAGACGTACGCGCACGGCCCCGTCCCCCACGGCGTGCGCAAGAGCGCCTCCTCGTTGGGGCGACCGGGACCAGGAGACCGACGTCGCACCTCGTTCGCGCCGGCGCGCGCGGCGGCGACGAGCGCGGGGTCGAGCGGCGGGATCATCGAGGCACTCGGGTGGAGGTCCGCGTCGAGCGGGTAGAGGTGCACGTGCGGCGCAGCGTTTGGAGCGTCACCGGGCGGCGGGGGGCGAGGTCGCGGAGGGGGACCGAGTCGATCCTGCGGATCACCGGGAGGACCGGGAGGTGGGAACATGCCGGGGTCCCTCGGTGGCGAGCGCCCGGGCCCTTGCATCGCCCGAACCCACTCGTCCGGCGACGCCTCGCAGCGCGCGCGCGCATCCCCTTCGAGGCTGGTCATCGCGTCGGCCACGAGCACGTCGCTCGCCGCCCGCTCCCGCACCTGCGCATCGACCCACCCGAAGATCGCGGCGAGGGGGAGCATCAGTACGGCGGTCGTCAGCGCGACGCGGGGGCGGAGCTTCACTCGCTCACCCCCAGCCGGTACCCGATGCCCCACACCGTCACGATCTGGGCGCCCGCCTCTCCGAGCTTCTTCCGGAGCCGGGAGACGTGCACGTCGAGCGTGCGATCGGCCCCCTCCTTGTCGCTATCGAGCAGCTCCACGAGCGCCTGCCGCGCGACCGGTGCGCCGCGCCGCCGGGCGATGGCGGCCAGGATGGCGTACTCGGTCGCCGTCAGCGCGACGGAAGCGTCGCTCACGGAGACCTCGCGCGTCCGGAGATCGATCCGCAGCGCTCCGCTCTCGATGGCATCCCCGCGCTGCAGCTCCGGCCGACGCAGCCGCGCCCGCACGCGCTCCAGCAGCTCCTCGGGCCAGAACGGCTTCGTCAGGAAGTCGTCTGCGCCGAGCTTCAGCCCGCGCACACGCGTCTCGCCGTCGTTGCGGGCGCTCAGAATGAGCACGGGCACGTCCGAGGCATCCCGGAAACGCTTGAGCACGTCGAATCCAGAGACACCGGGGAGCATCAGATCGAGGATGAGCAGGTCCACTTCGAATCCTTCGCCGTCGTGGACGCGCTTCCCGTCGGTGAGCCACGTCGTCTCGAAGCCCGCGCCGCGCAGGTGTCCGACGATCTGCTGGCCGAGCGCCGCGTCGTCTTCGATCAGGAGGATGCGCTGCCCCATCGGCAAAGAGACTACCCCGCCGACGTTAAGAGGTTCTTAAGGTCACGCCGCTAGCTTCACTCGCGTCGACCCCGGTCGAACGGAGGCCCCCTTCATGCGTACGCTTCATTCGCTGCTTTCTCTCGTCGCTCTCTCGTCGCTCGTCGCGCTCGCCCATTGCGGAGGGTCGACACAATCCGCCTCGGGATCGAGCCCGTCTGCGGACGCCGGCTCGAGCGGCTCCCCCGACGCAGGCAACGGCGGCCAGAGCGACGCGGGAACCCCCGGCACCGTGGATGGCGGGGGTCCGGCGAGCGTCGACGACGGCGGCGCCTCCCCTGCCGACGCCGCATCCATTCTGATGGCGCTTCCGATCGGCGATGGCAAATATGCGACGTACCCGCAGATTGGCTACGTCTACTCGTGCCAGGCGACGATCTCCGGCGGTGGTGGCTCGAACGTCGACGGCCCGTGGTTCGACCTGGACGCAGGGACGTTCAACTTCCTCGCCAAGGTCGTCGTCCAGGGTGCGGTGAGCTGGCCTTCGCATACCTTCACGACGAACGTGAGCGGCTCCTTACGCACGATCACCGGCAACGCGCTCCCGGATCACGACACGGGTACCTTCCCGATCGCCAAGACCGATCCGGCGTACGCCTACGACGAGAACCCCAACTCGATCGCAGCGCAGACCCTGAGCTGGTCTCTCCCCGCGACGCCGACCGTCACCGCGACCCCGTCGTGCCTCGGTGGTGGGCCCATCGGCGTGATGCTCACCGGCGCTTATCTCTACGACGCGCTCGACGGCGAGGGGCGCGACGCGCTCGCGCACGAGGAGCAGGACTCTTGCCAGGCGCACCCGCAGCCCAGCGGCGAGTACCACTACCATGCGCTCACCGAGTGCCTCGCCGACCCCGGCACGGGTCACTCCAACCTGCTCGGCTACGCGGCCGACGGGTTCGGGATCTACGGCGTCCGCGGCGTGAACGGCGAGACGCTCACGAACGCCGACCTCGACGAGTGCCACGGCCACACGCACGCGATCACGTGGGATGGCGCGACCGTGACGATGTACCACTACCACGCGACGTACGAGTATCCGTACACGGTGGGGTGCTACCGGGGGACGCCCATCAAGACGCAGTGACGAGCGACCTGAATCAGAGAGCGTGTCTCGATCAAGGCGTACACGCGTCCCTCACCCCCGCCAGCTTCACAAGCGGGGCGAGCGCGCCCCTCTCCCACGAGGGGAGAGGGGTAGAAAGCGCGGAGATCAACCCCCTCTCCCCTCGTGGGAGAGGGGGCACACTGGCGTCGCGGGAAACGCTTTTGGGGGTGAGGGCCGCGAGTGAAGTGTTCGCGAATCGCCACGGGTGATTTACCCCGGGATCGGCTCGTACAGCGTCACGCCGCGGTGGATGACGCTGTTCTGGAAGTCCGGCGGGTGCCACTCGACGCGCGCGAGCACGGTCAGCGTGCCGAACACTTTCGTCGTCGTGGAGAACATCGGGTAGGTCGTCGGGGCGTCCAGGATCGCGACGGCCCATGTCGTCATCGCCGTGGTCACGTCCGCCTGCGCCATGAGCTGGTAGCCGATGGGCGTGGGCGGGTTGTCGGCGGTGCTCGGGGTCACGATGCAGCACTCGATCGACGCAGGTCCCGGGCACTGCCCCGCGTACGACGTGTGATCGCTCAGCGCGGCGCACGCCCCGAGCGTCATGCATGCGCCAGGGGCGCCACCCCATTCGCAAGGGCCGTCCGCACCCGCATCGTCGATCGCGTCGTCCCCGGCATCGTCCACGGAGCCACCATCGGTCGCCTGGGGTGCGGAGTCCGCGTGCTCGCTCCCCGCGTCATCCGCGACCGCCGCCGTGGCATCGAAGGTGCTCCCGGCGTCCGCGGCAGGGGCGTTGGATGCAGCCGTGCCGCCGGAGCACGCCGCGAGAAGGAGCGCGAAGGTCGCGACGGATGAGGAGGTAGGGCGAAGCATCGTGCTTCCAGGGTAGCGCAGCCACGCGCACGCGTGCCCCCTCCGGGCGACACCGGGTAGAGTCGCGCATCGGACCCCCGCCGGCAGCTCGAGGAGGCGGACACCGCGTGGCCGGAGACGAACATGGGCAAGGGACGACTCGAAGCGTTCAGCGACGGTGTGCTCGCGATCATCATCACCATCATGGTGCTCGAGCTGAAGGTCCCGCACGGCGGCAACCTCGCCGAGCTCGCCCCCCTCTACCCCGTGCTCCTCGGCTACGTGCTGAGCTTCGTGTACGTCGGCATCTACTGGAACAACCACCACCACCTGCTCCACACCGTCGACCACGTCACGGGCGGCATCATGTGGGCGAACCTTCACCTGCTCTTCTGGCTGTCGCTCTTCCCGTTCGTGACCGGGTGGGTGGGCGAGAATCCGAGCGCGCCGTGGCCGGCGGTCTTCTATGGGGGGGCTCTTCTCGCGGCGTCGATGGCGTGGCTCGTTCTCCAGCGGGCGATCATTCGCGGAGGCGGCACTCTCGCGAGAGCCATCGGGGCCGACGCGAAGGGGAAGCTTTCGCCGCTGCTGTACGCCGCAGGGATGGGACTCGCCTTCGTGCGCCCGTGGCTGGCCGACGCGATGTACGCGCTGGTAGCGCTCCTCTGGATCGTGCCGGACCGACGGATTGCACGCGCGGTGAAGGAGTAGACGGGCGGCAGGTCGCGACGCCCCTCGTCGGATCCCGCGACAGGCCCCTGCGCACCTCGCGACATGACCCGCCGTAGCGCGAGACACCCCCCGTCGTCAGCCGCGACAGGAGAGCTCGCGACCCGCGCCAGGACGTGTCGCAACCCGCATCACCCCCGTACGCACGATGCAACGCGACCCGTCGCAGCGTGCGACACCGCCCGTCGCAGGCCGCGCCATGACGGGTCGCGACCCGCGTCGCCCCCGTACGCACGATGCGACAGGGGTGGTCGCAAGTTGCCACCTGGGTTGCACCCGGCTACGACGGGGTCGCGCCGCAACGTGTTCCACTTTCTGGGGCATGTGGAACACCATAGGAAGACGAGGTGAGCCTTTCTGGAGCGCTCCCTGGGTCCTTTCCGGCCGGCAGTGGGTCATTGCGCCTGGCGCATGACACACATCGACACCGGAACGTGCGCCATCGTGGTACCCCTCCTGTCCCATGAGCCAGCGTCCCTCGAAGCACGCCCCGCCCGAATCTGCGCCCCCCTCCCTCGTGGAGGCTCGCCTGGCCCTCGGCATGAGCCAGCGTACGCTGGGTGAGCTGCTCGGTGTCTCACGGAGCACGATGGTCCGGTGGCACGGGCAGAAGCACCACACCCTGCTCCCTCGCCAGCTCGACGCCTTGGTCCGCGCTCTCCACGAGGTCGATGCCGACCTCGCGACACGTATGGCGGCGACCGGCGGGCACACGCTCGAATCCCTGGGCATCGTCGCCCCTCTCCCCCCGCCCCCCGTCGTCCAACCGCCACCCGCCCCCCGTTCCCATCATCCCCTGGTCGTCGACACGGTGGTCTGCGCCGCGGCCGAGCTCGTGGGGCAGACGCCCGCGTCCGTGAGGCCGCTCCTGATCGCCGCGTTCGAGCGGGCCAGCGACGTCGGCCTCAGCGTCGAGGAGGTGTTGCGGGGGTTGCGGCAGCGCGCCGCGCGTTCGCCGCAAACGCCAGCCCCTGCGCGTTGAGCTCCACGTCGAGCGCGAGCAGCGCCTTCTCTTCCCGCCCGAAGTGCGGCGCCTCGTCGGCGATGGCCGACCACCACCGGCTCGTGAAGCGCGTCTGCATGGCCTCGACCGATTCGTCGCCCGATGCGGCCTCGTCGACCCACGCTGCCGCCCGCTCGACGAAGCGACGCACCTGCGCCGCGATGGCCGCGGAGTCCTCGTACGCGTCGTAGTGCGTGGGGCACACGGTTCGCTCGCCGAGCGAGAGCACCTTCGCGAGGCTCTTCACCGCCTCGTCGCCGTTGAAGCCGGTCGGGCTGGTCGACGGGATCGCAAAGCGCCCGCGCGCCTGCAGGGCGGGGTAGACGAGGCCAAAGGTGTCGCCCGTGTAGACGGTCTCGAGCGCCGGATCGTCGACGATGAAGTGGTGGTAGGCGTGCCCATACGTGTGCCACGCCGAGAGCTTCGCCCCTCCGAGCTCGAAGCTCTCGCCGTCCTCGAGCGCGCGCACCCGCTCTTTGGCGATGGGCTCGATGGCGCCGTAGAGCTCACGGAACCGCCCTTCGCCGTAGACGGCGATCGCCCCCTCGATGAGCTTCGCGGGCTCCACGAGGTTCTTCGCCGCGCGCGGGTGGGCCAGGAGCGTCGCGTTCGGGCACGCCTGGAGGAGCGCGCTCGCGCCCGCTGCGTGATCGAGGTGCGCGTGCGTGACGACGACCCACCGCACGTCCTCGGGGCGCAAGCCTTGCGCGGCGAGCGCCGAGAGCAGACGCGGCAAGGCGTGGGACGTGTGCGCCTCGAGGAACGCGCACTCGTCGCCGGCGATGCGGAGATAGCAGGCCGTGAAGCGCGGCGTGACGTCGGCGTCGATCGTGAGGCGGCGGTGGCGCGTCATGGTGCGAATCCTAGTGTCTCACCGGGCGCAGCCAAGGCAATCTACGCCTCGTGACCATCACGCCGACCGAAGCCTTCCTGCGCGCACGAAACGTCCTCCTCGAGAACGCAGACGACCTCGAGCGCGCCCGCGCCGAGTTCCGGTGGCCGGAGCTCGTCGAGTTCAACTGGGCGTGGGACTGGTTCGAGGTGCTCGCGCGCGGCAACGAAGCCCCCGCGCTCGTGCGCGTGAGCGAGACGGACGGCGTCACGACCGTCAGCTACGCCGCGCTGTCCGAGCGCTCCACCCGCCTCGCGCGCTGGCTCGCCGACCACGGCGTGGAGCGGGGAGATCGGATCCTGGTGATGCTCACGAACGTCGTCCCGCTCTGGGAGACGATGCTCGCGGCGATCAAGCTCGGCGCCGTCCTCATCCCGGCGACGACGCAGCTCACGCAGGAGGACATCGACGATCGCATCGCGCGCGGCGGGGTGCGCCACATGGTCACGGACACGGCCGGGGCGAGCAAGCTCCGCGGCCCCGCGCGTCTCCGCGTGCGGCTCGCCGTCGGCGGCGCGGATCACTTCACGACGTACGAGGACGCGTTCACGGCCAGCGCGACCCTCGCGCCCGTGAAGACGCTCGCGACCGATCCGCTGCTCCTCTACTTCACCTCGGGTACGACCGCGAAACCGAAGCTCGTCCTGCACACGCACCAGAGCTACCCCGTCGGGCACCTCTCGACGATGTACTGGCTGGGGCTCCGCGAAGGCGACGTGCACGAGAACATCAGCTCGCCCGGCTGGGCGAAGCACGCCTGGTCGAGCTTCTTCGCGCCGTGGAACGCGGGCGCCACGGTGCTCGTGCACGACGCGCCACGCTTCGTCGCGAAGCGCACGCTCGAGGTCCTCGGCGAGCACGCCGTGACCACGATGTGCGCGCCGCCGACCGTGTGGCGAATGCTCATCCTGGAGTCGCTCGGGTCGAAGCCGGCACGCCTGCGGGAGCTGGCAAGCGCAGGTGAGCCGCTCAACCCCGAGGTCATCGAGACCGTGCGCGAGGCGTGGAACATCACGATCCGGGACGGATTCGGCCAGACCGAGACGACGGCGCAAGTCGGGAACCCACCAGGCCTCCCCGTGCGCCTCGGATCGATGGGAAAGCCTCTCCCCGGCTACGACGTCGTCCTCCTCGATGCCGAGGGGCGCGAGACCAACGAGGGAGAGGTCGCGCTCCGTACCTCGCCGAGGCCGACGGGGCTGATGACCGGGTACCACGACGACGAAGAGCGAACGAACGCCGTGATGGCCGGCGGCTACTACCGCACGGGCGACGAGGCGCTGCGCGACGACGCGGGTTACATCCACTTCGTCGGCCGCGGCGACGACGTGTTCAAGAGCAGCGACTACCGCATCAGCCCCTTCGAGCTCGAGAGCGTCCTCGTGGAGCACGACTTCGTGGCCGAAGCGGCCGTGGTGCCGAGCCCGGACCCCGTGCGTCTCTCCGTCCCGAAGGCGTTCGTCGTCCTGAAGCCGGGCACGCCGGAGACGAAGGAGACGGCGCGGGCGATCTTCGAGCTCTGCTCGCAGAAGCTCGCCCCCTACAAGCGCGTGCGGCGCTTGGAGTTCGCGTCGCTCCCGAAGACGATCTCGGGCAAGATCCGGCGCGTCGAGCTGCGCAAGCTCGAGGCCGAGCGGCGCGGGAAGAACGAGCGCGCAGAGCTCGAGTTCTGGCTCGACGAGATGGGGTGACGCTCAGGGATCTTCGCCCGGCGCGACGCGGCGCAGGCTGAAGGGGACGCGCACGTGGATGGTCCCGCCCCCATGAGGAGGCTCGAAGGTTCCGCGCTCGATGCGGTGGACGATGCAGCCCATCGTCGTGTCGCCGAGGATCGCCCCTCCCGTCGTATCGACGTTCCGCACGTGTCCGTCGTCGCCGATGAGAATGTCGATGGTGATGAACCCGTGGGCCTCGGGCCGGATACGGAGCCGCTTCTTGTAGCAAGCCAGAAGGTCGTCCCGCATCGACCCGAGGACGGCATTGGCGTCATCGACCTCGCGCTGCGTGTAGTCGGGCGCGGGGGCGGCCCGCGGGAGCATCTGGGGCGGCTCGCAATAGAGCTCGCACTCCGCGGAAGGTACCGGCGCCGCGACGCTGCTGCTCTCGACAGGCGCGTCCGGCACCGGGACCATGACGCGCGCGCTGTCCGTCATCGCGGAGGATGCGACCGGGCTGGGGGCGAGCGCAGGGGAGCGCGGCGCTGCACACGCGAACGGCAGCCAGGTCACGAGCGCTCCGATGATGCAGGTGCGACGCGACACCATGCTGGTTTCGATCTGCAGGGGTCGTGCCCTGTGAATTATCCGCAGAGAACTCGGCCTACCGAGCACACGTCAGACGCAAACGGTTCGCACCGTACGCAACGGTGCGCCCATGGACGAACACCCTGCGGGCACGGGCAGGGACTGCGCGACCGGGCTCTGCATTCAGGCGCACCCGTCGGGCCCGCACGTCGCGCCCTCGCGCGTCGCGTCGTCAGTCGCGGGGAGGCTCGCCCACGCCTGATCGAGCGCCCCCCGGAGCACCTCGGCGGGCTGGGCACCAGAGACCGCGAACTTCCCACCGAGCACGAAGAACGGCACGCCGGTGATGCCGATCGCGCGCGCCGTCTCTTCCTCTTCGCGAACCTCGTTCGCATACCGGTCGCTCGCGAGGACCGCGCGAACCTCCTCGGCATCGAGCCCTGCCTCGGACGCGAGTCGCACGAGGACTTCTCGATCGCCGATCGCTTCGCCTTCGGTCATGTAGCCGCGGAAGAATCGCTCCTTCACCGCATCCTGCACCCCCCTCGTCGCGGCGAGGTGCAGCACGCGGTGCCCGTCGAACGTGTTGCCGGAGCGCGCTCGCTCGAGGTGAAACTCGAGCCCGTCCTTCGCGGCGGTCTCGGTCAGCTGACGGGTCATCGCCTCGATCTGCGCCTTGGTCCTGCCGTACTTCCGCGCGAGACGCGTCGCGTTGTCGTCGCTATGAATCGCCGGGGCCGACGGATCGAGCTCGAAGGCGCGCCAGACGACCTCGACGTCGTCCCGGTGCGAGAACTGAGCGAGCGCGGCTTCCAGCCGCCGCTTTCCGACCGCGCACCAGGGGCAAACGATGTCGGACCACACGTCGACGGTGAGCTTCTTCTTCATGATTCGCAGTAGCTTAAGACTGCGAGAGCGACTCGGCGAGGGGGCGCGCGAGGGGGCGCGCGAAGCACCCGGGGTGTGCGGGTCATCGCGTGCCGAGGAGCTTCGCGACTTCCTTCGCGTGCGTCGGGCAATCGCGGGCGACGAGGAGCACATCGATATCGCCATCGCTTCGGCGCGAGCGCGCGAGCAGCGCAGCAGAGCTCACGCTCACAGGGTCTCCGTGCGCGGCTTCATCGCTGGCAGGAACACGCGCGCGAATGGCGACGAGCGAGCCAAGGTGAAACTCGAAGCGCGCCTCGCGCACGGTGCCGCGCGGATCCGCGGGCGACCAGGCGAGCGTGAGCTCGTCCGCGGGCACCGAAGTCCACGTTCCGGCGAGCGCGTAACGAGCGCGGACGTCCTCCGGCGCGAGCCCGAGCCTGACCCCGTGGAAAGCGAGCGGCGCCGATAGCGCATTGCCGAAATGGGCGACCGCCAGGCTCAGAAGAACCAGGGCGGACGCGAGCGCCGCGATCGAGAGCAGGAGCCGCGGCGCGAACGGACGCGCGTCCGTCACTCGTTCATCGAGCGCGTCCACGTCACTCCTTCACGATGCGATCGAGGAGTCGCCGGCCGTCGTCGGTCGCGGTGAACGTGAACGTCACGTGCGCCCCGACGTCGATCCCCGCGAGCTGATCGTCCTTCCTCGGCTCGAAGGACATCGTCATCGCCTCCATGTAGCCGGGGATCTTCTCGTGCGCGATGTTGACGTAGGCTCTCTTGGGGCCGAACGACTTCACGACACCGTGAGCCGAGTAGCGCGCTTCGGCGGCGACGGCCACCGAGGGAACGACGCGCGCGACGGTGGCTACGGACGTGACGCATGCGAAGGCGAGCACGAGGGTGCGAGCGGACACCCCTTCAGCATGGTGCCGGAGATGCTCGATGAACAGGCCTTGCGGCAACAAACCGCAGGCAACGCCGCGCTACAGCGCCTGAAGGGCCTCCGCCGTGAGGTCATCGACGCGGAGGATTCGCACCTTTCCGTGATCCTTCGCGAACTTCGAAGAGCGCGCTGGATCGACGGGAATCGCGTCCTCCCCCATCGGGCCGACCACGTCGCTGCCGACGGCGAACGCGAGCGAGGCGCCGTCGAGCCAGGTGCGGTCGTAGTACTCCTGGAACCGCGCGGTCTGCGCGGGCACCTTGCCGGTTCGCCACGCGAGCAGCGCGCACTTCGGCGTATCGAAGCGATGCGTCGTACCCGACGCGCTCACGAGCTCGGCCAGCCACGGGCTCGTGGGGTCGAGCTTCATCCCGCAGAACTCGCAGCGATCGGTCGCGCGCTTGCAGCCGAGCGCGGCGACAGCGAGGCCTAGCAGAAACGCGCGGCGTTGGATCACGGGGATCAGCTTCGCACGCGCCGACTCCCGCGGCGACGGAGACGCGCGACCAACCCCAGGCCCACGAGGAACGCTCCGATCGGTGCCCCGGACGACGATGCGCCCGCCGTCGTGCATCCGCCCCCGGAGCTCGCCGTTCCGCCACCGCCGGCGCCGTTCGGCTCACCGCCGTCACCGCCCGACGAGCCGCCGCTCCCCGAGCCGCTCCCCGACCCGCCCGACCCGCTGCCCGACCCCGAACCACTGCCCGATCCCGAGCCGCTCCCCGAGCCCTGGCCGCCATCGTCGCCGGTGACGATGCCGCCGTCACCGCCCGTGCACGCAGGCCATGCGTCGATCAGCTTCGCGAGATCGAACGATCCCCACCCGCTCGCGAGGTCGTATCCGGCGCCCGCCGTGAACCCCGTGATGACGACGTTCTTTGGATCCGGAAAGCTGTTGTTCCCCGACGTCATGTCGTGGAACGGAGCCGCGCCCCCGGTCTGCTGCGCCGCCCCCAGCGCATACACCGTCGCGTGGATGTCTCCGAGCCGGCAACCAAGCTGACCCGCGAGGTGCGCGAAGAACCCGGCGGCGAGCGGCGACGCGATGCTCGTCCCGCCGTTGATGTCGATGGCACCGGCGCCGCTCGTGTTGGTCGAACAGCTCCACTTGTCCTGCCCGCTGCCGCAGTCGTAGACCGCGACGCCGGGGGTACCGATGGCCGCGGTCAACGAAATGTCGGGCACGTCACGCGCTCCGTCGCTCGCATTGGGCCCGACGCCGTTCTGCCAGCTCGGCTTCGTGTACATGAGGCTCTGGCCGCCCCCCCCCGCGCCGGAGAAGTCCGACTCCTGCTCGTTCCACACGACCTCGGTCTGCCAGGCGGTCAGCGCTCCCGCGTCGTTCCACAAGGCCGCGGACCCGAACTGTGTGCCGCCCATGCAGATGATCTCCGGCATGGAGCAGGGAAAATCGACCGTCGCGTTTCCACCGCCGAACCCGTTCTTCGTGTTGCTCGTGGTGTCGGCACAGTCGTCCGCGCCATTGTCGCCGGCTGCGGCGAACCACGTCTGCCCTTCGCTCACCCCCTGCTTCACGGCGGCGCGGAAGACGTAGGCCTCGCTCCCGGGCGTCGCGGCCCCGGCGTCGCCCACGACCTCCTCCGGCTCGCACGTTCCGATCGACGTGCTCACGGCGACCGCGCTCGAGAGCGTGTTGGCGATGTACTGCGCGCCGGTCTGGAACACTTCGCTGCTCGGCGAAAGAACGAGATCGATGTCCTTGGCGTTGGGCGCGCCGACGCTCTGCATCTCGACGTCGAGCTGGTACTCGCCGTTGGAGCCGGCGACGTCGAAGTCGTTGCCGGTGTTCGGCAGCACGACGGGGTTGTAGGTCACCGTCGCGTTGGCGATCGACGTGAGGTACGTCTGGATGGCATCGACGGACGGCGGAATGAAGGGGGCGCCGGGGTTGCCATTCGCGCTCGTCTGCGTCCCCTCCTGCGTGGCGAGGATGGCGAGCGTGAGCCCCGACGCGCCGGTCCCGGTCGTCGGCATGTCGTAGAGCGCGCGCATGTCGGCCGCGCCGAGCGCTTGGGTCGCACTCGACTGGAACGGCGTGACGTCCAGGTGGTGGCGGAGATGGAGCCGCGTGTCGAGACCGCCGATCATCGCCACGAGCGGCGCGATGTCCTCCGGGAGGGCGAGGTCCTCGGCGTAGCTCCGGAACGTGCGGCCACGCGCAGTCGCCCACCTGGGCTGAACGCCGAGCAGACGCCGGACGCCCGCGGCGGTTCCGTGCCCTTCGACGAAGCTTCGGTTCGGATACTGCGTGACCGAGAAGCCCGCGGCGGTCATCCAGTCGACCACCCGCGCATACGTTGCTTCGGAGAGCCCGAAGCTTTCACCGAACTGCTGCGGCGTGAGCCACGCGTGGTACCGGGGAGACGCCGGGTTCTGCTGATCGGCGATGAGCTGGTCGAGGCTCCCTTCATCCTGGAGGCGGAAGCTGATGGCGACGTGAGACGCGGCCTCGTCCGGAAGGGCATCGCCGAAACTGACCGGCTCGCGCTTCGACACCATCACAGCGGAGCGCAGGGCTGCCGCGGGCCCCGCCGTCGACTCGCCGTTCGACCCGGAGGGAGCGCCCTTCGACCCACAGGCGAGGACGGTGAGCGGAGCGAGAACGAGCGGCAGGAGAGCTAGGCGGGAGCGCATGCTCTTACGGCTACCAGGCGCGATCGATGGGTCAACCGCCATAGGCAACGTGGCTTGGAAGAGACCCCGTCGGGTGGAATCGTGCACCCGGGCGCGAGCGTCCGATCACAGCCGCAAGGTGACGTTGAACAGGATGCGGTCGTCGGTTCGTCGCAGGTCCGGCGTGAACGTCGCCGCGGCAGCCACGCTGGTCGGCAGCTCACCGTTCGGCCCCGTGATTCCACCCGGCCCGCTGAAGATCGGCTGGTTCGCGATCCGGTGCGCGTACTCGAGACGCGTGACGAGCCAGGGGCTCGGCCAGAAGTCGAGCGTCGCGGTCACGCCCCCGGCGAGGAACGGGTCGGTCCCCTTCCACGGGTAGGCCGAGCCGACGGGGAACCGCGGCGAGATCGCCTGCGTCTTGTCGTAGAGAAAGTCGCCGCGGATCGTGCTCTTCCAGCGCGCGGTCCAGTCGAAGCGATGCGCGAGCGTGATTCCCCCCATGGGACCCGAAGGCGCGTTGCCCCGGTGCTCGTAGCCCACGTCGCCGACGAGCGAGAACGCCAGCGACCGGAGGAAGTGCCCCTCCTCGCCCTTGTAGTAGCGGAGCTGGACGTTGTTGTCGGAGTACACGCGAAGCGCGTGAGGGTCGTCCTCGACCTCCTGCCCGGCGTACGCCGAGTTCACGAGCGAGAGCCATTCACGGGGACGCCAGTTCCACAGGTAGCCGCCGGACTTCACCTCGTGCCACTCGCCGAACGTCTGCCACCCGTTGACCACCCAGAGCTCGAGCTTCACGTTCGCCGACGTGAACATCTGCGTGCGAAGTCCGAAGAAGTAATAGGGCGTCGCGTCGGCGAGGAACGCGTGCGTGTACGACCAGTTCTCCTCCGGCAGGTAGCTCTCGAGGCCGATGTACGAAGGGAAGATCCCCGCTTCGACGTTCACCCCGTGCCATTGATGAAAGTGCCAGCCGGCGGCCGCCTGCTGAACGTTCTGGAGCAGCGCGTTCGTGAGGTAGAAACCGCGCGTGGTCGTCGTGTCCTGGCCCGCGATGGTCTGGATGATCGTCCCGTATTGAATGTAGAGGCGCCCGATTGGACCATCGAGCCCCGTGACGTCGAGTCCGACGTGCGCGAGGTTGAGCGAGATCTCATTGTGTCGAGGGGCGACCGTGGTCGGGAAGATCGTGTGGTCGACCGGCTGACTGAACTGCCACGCGTAGTACGTGTCGACATAGAGCGACCACGTGATGGGCCCCATCGCGAGCAGCGACGAGGGCTGCGTGTTGGTGCCGTTCATCCAGTTGTAGTCGAGCGCGAACGGAGGCTCGCGAACATCGAGCGGCGCGTCGGCAGGAGGCGGCGCGGGCGCCGGGAGTGAAGGCGCGACCAGCGGAGCGGGCGTGGCGGTCGCCACGGGGGACGGCGCGGCGGGCGCGGGCGGAACGGACGCCAGGGCTGCGGGCGCGGCGGGAGGGACCATCGCAGCGGGCGGCGGCGATGGTGCGATGACCGCGGAGGGATCCTGCGCGAGCGCGAGGAGGAGGTGCAGCATCGGCGGTGAAGCTAACACCCGCGAGCCGACGAATCGGCTTCTGAATCACCGCCCGGCCGGTGTTCGTACGACCTAGGAGCGGCTCGCCTCGCGGAGCACCTCGTCGAACGTCTTCGCGAACGTGTGGGCGTCGCCCGGCCAGCGTGCCGACACGTAGCGACCGTCGCGCACCACGAAGGCTGGTCGCGGATCGGTCGCGCTGTCGCGGTGGCGGCCGTCGGTCTTGATGCCGTAGTCGGGGTCGCTACGCACGACGTCGAGGTAGTCGTCCGGCGACGCGAGCGCGCGCGTCACTTCGGCTTGCACGCTGCGATACCCCTTGGGCTCACCAGGTTCTTCGACGTAGGTGCGGTAGTACGTCGGATCCCAGAAGCGCGTCACGCAGGCGATGCGCGTCGCGAGCCTCTCCTGGGCCCACGTCAGTGACGTGGTCTTGCGACCGTGGAGAACGGATCTCCCGCTCTTCGAAGAGACCGCGCGCGCGACGACGACCGTGCCGTGACAGATCGCGGCGACGGGTTTGTCCGCGTCGAACATCGAGGCCACGAAGCCGCGGAGGGCGAGATCCTCGAGGTACGGTCGAATGCCGCGGGCCCTGTGTCCGCCGGGCAGCAGCAGTCCGTCCCAGTCTCCCGCGCGAAGATCGCCGAAAGGAATCGGCGATCGGAAGCGCTCGTCGCGCTCCAAGCGCGCAAAGGCGGCGAGCGCGTTTGCGTCGGCGCCGAGGATGCGCCCCACGACGCGGAGGCCCCCGAATGCCGGCACGACGGCCCACGGATCGAGCCCCCGGCCCGTGAGCATGATCGCGTCGGCGGCCGCACGCTCCCCGGTCGCGGTCGCGAAGTGAACCTCGTGTCCGGCTTCGGAGAGGAGCAACCACGGGATCGCAACCTCGGTCGGATCGAAGTCGAGCGTAGCCGCTGCCAGGACAATCTTCGCCATCGTCAAAGCTCCGACGGAGCGCTCATACCTTGGCTCGGCGTCCGAGTCCCGCCTCGTCGACCGTGCCGCTGAGCTCCCATAGGCACGTGTTTCCCCCGAGCGCGCGGCACGAAGAGTGAGTCGCCGTGACGAAGCGCCCACCGAGGCCGATCGCCACCTCGACCCACCAACCGGTGAGGATTCGGCAGAACGCGTCGCGCGGCTCCTGGATCCCCTTCACCTCGATCTTCGCGCGATCGGGCCCGATGGCGAGCAGCTGCATCTCCCCCTCGTCGTTGTACTGCCTCCACACGCCGACGAGGCGCTGGACGAGATACTCGGGCTTGCCCCAGTAAAGCGCGATCCGGAGCAGCGTCCCTTTCATGTTCGCACGCGCGCCGGCGGCGCCGATCTCCTGGGCCAGCGTCCCGCGCCGGTCGAGCTCCACCTCGGCGACCTCGACGAGCTCGCAGAGCTCCTCGACCGGGTGCCAGTTGATGGCCGTGGTCGAGGTGTACGTCTCACGAACCGGTTCGGTACAGGCGCGAAGCACGCGCCCCAGAGCTTCGCGCCCGAAGGTGGCCTCGATGTGCTTGGCGGCGTTGTGGAGCCCTTGCGCCTTCACCTTCATCCGGATCTTCCAGTCTTCACGCCTCGGCACGCTCACACAAGTTCTCGAGCTGCCCGAGGGGGCCGCGCGCCGCCGTCATCGGGGGGGGCTCCTGCGTGCGAACGCGTAGAAGCGCGCCGCCGTGCCGGTGAGCGCGCCGCCGGGGAGCGCCCAGTGGAACGTCCGCCGCACGACGAGCTCCGGCCCCTGGACGATGCTCACCATCCCGGCGGCCAGGTGCGCGCGCACCGACCAGCGCGAGACGAAGGCTACGCCCAGTCCCGCAGCTGCGCCGCCGATGATGGCCTCGGTGCTCCCGAGCTCGACGTCGAGGTGGCTGGCCGAGCGTCGGCGAAGCCCGGCGTCGCGCAGCGCCCGTTCCACGACCGCACGGGTTCCGGAGCCGGCCTCGCGCCAGAGGAGCGGCACGTCGTCGAGGTCCCGCGCACGGCGAATGCGGAACGGAGCGTCTCGCCCCACGATGGGGACGATCTCGTCATCGACGAACGGCTCCAGCCGAACCCCGGGCGCCCGCGCGTGCCCTTCGACCAGCCCCAGCGGGATTCGCCCCGCGCGCACCTCGTCGACCACCTGCTCGGTGTTCCCCACGTGAACACGAAGCGGGAGGTCCGGCTGGGCGGCGCGGAACTGCGCGAGGAGCGGCGGCAGCAGGTGCGCCGCGATCGTGGTGCTGGCGGCGACGACGAGCGCCCCCCCCAACTCTTCGACGCCGGCGACGTCGGCGAGCGCTTCGTCGAGGAGCTTGTGAATGGCTCGCGCGTGCACGGCGAGCCGCAACCCGGCCTCGGTGGGGGTCACGCCGCGGGCGGAGCGCAGGAACAGCGCCGCGCCGATCGCGTCCTCGAGCCTTCGAATCTGCGCGGTCACCGCGGGCTGCGACAGGTGGAGAGTCTTGGCGGCGGCCGAAATCCGCCCCGCGTCGAGCACGGTCAGGAAGGTCGGGAGCAGGGCGGGATCGAGCGCGAGCGAGCTCATGGCCATCAGCGTAGCTGATGACGTATCGCCAAGTACGTCTGCCGCGACGAATGGCGTTCGTGCATGCTCTCCCCCATGAGCGCCGCGATCTCCACGCCGACCCTCCAGCCCTGGGGGCCCCGCGTCGCGCGCGTGGTCGCGCCGCTCGTGGCCGTCCTCACGCTCCTCCCGTGGGTCAGCGCCGGCGCGGCCCTGCTCGCCGGCATCGCCGTTTCGTTCACGCTCGGCAACCCCTGGCCGACGCGCACCCGCCCGCTCGCGCAGAAGGCGCTCACGTGGTCCGTCATGGGGCTCGGCGCAGGGATGAACCTCGCCGTGATCGGGCGGGTGGGGCTGCACGGGTTCGTCTACACCGCGATCGGCATCGCGACGGCGTTCGTGCTCGGCACCTTCCTCGGCCGACGTCTCCGGGTCGACCGCGACATCTCGCTCCTCATCACCGTCGGCACCGCGATCTGCGGCGGTAGCGCGATCGCCGCCGTGGCGCCTGCGATCCGCGCCAAGGACCACGAGGTCTCGATGGCGCTGGTCACCGTGTTCCTGCTGAACGCCATCGCGCTCTTCCTCTTCCCGCCGATTGGACACGCCCTGCACCTCAGCCAGGACACCTTCGGGCTCTGGTGCGCGCTCGCGATTCACGACACCAGCTCGGTCGTCGGCGCGGCGTCGCAGTACGGCGAGCGGGCCCTCGAGGTCGCGACCGCCGCGAAGCTCGCTCGCGCGCTGTGGATCGTGCCGGTCACGTTCGTGATCGCGACGGTGCGCGCGCGTACGGCGGGGCCGGAGGCGGCGGGAACGGGCGCGGCCAAGCGTCCGTGGTTCATCCTCGGGTTCCTCGCGGCAGCGGCGCTCGTCACCTTCCTCCCCGCCCTGCACGACGTCGGCATGGTCGTCTCGAGCGGCGCCCATCGCCTCCTGGCCGTGACGCTCTACTTGATGGGGCTCGGGCTCTCGCGCGCCGCGCTCAAGTCGCTCGGCGTCCGGCCGCTGATCATGGCGGTCACCCTGTGGTTCGTGCTCGCGAGCGTAACGCTCGGCGCGATCCACTTCGGCTGGATGAGCTGACCGCGTCGCTCCCCGCGAAACGGATCGATCTAGAGCAAACGTCGATCGGACGGAACGACTCTTCCCCCCTCTAGCGCCGCGGATCGTGCCGCTCCGCGCCCTCCGGGATCCCCCCCGTGACGTCCGCGGCCTCGGCCAGGCCGCGCGCCCAGAGCGTTCGCTCCACCATGACGTGAAAGAGATGTTCGAGAGCGCGCTGCACCCCGTCGCCGCGTTCCCCTTCGAGGATGCCGAACGCCCGCGCGATCGCCTCGACCGTCGCGAGCCCCTCTTCGTGCGCGTCGACGCGGAGCCGGTACGTGGAGCGCGCCCCCCGCGGCAACGAGACACACGGGATGTCGCGGAGACCGGGGACGCGCTTCCGGACCTTCGAAGCCTGTCGCCACGTGCCGTCGGGGACGATCAGCGTGACGGGGCGCGGCGAGGAAGCGAACCGCTCGATCGGGACGGCGTCTTCCTGCGGGAAGAGGAGGAGGGGCTGCGTGTCCGGCGCGAAGGGGAGCGCGGCGCTCGGTTGCGCTTCGTGTCCGCGCACGACGACCTCGCTGTTTGCGAGCGACAGCGTCGCGAGGCGGCCGGTGTTCGTGGGCTTTCGGTCCTCGTAGCGGTGAACGATCAAAACGAGGCGCGTTCGGGTCTCGATACGGGGGATGAGCGCGCAGACGCACAGGCTCCCGTGCATGCGGCAGCGCTCGCAGCGGAAAAGCGCGTTGTCTCGCCGGCTCACGGGTCCCCTTCGAGATCGCTCGCGGACCACGAGAGACCAAGCGCGCGGAGCGGTGCTGCGAGGTCTTCCGGAACCGGCGCGACGACGTCGAGCCGCCGGCCCGTCACCGGATGATCGAACGCGATGGCCACCGCGTGCAGCGCAAGTCGATGGAGCGCGTAGGTCGCGCGGTAGTGGCGGTTGATGACGCCGCTTCCGTGCTTCACGTCACCCACGAGTGGATGGTGGATGTGACAGAGATGCCTCCTCACCTGGTGCAGTCGCCCGGTCTCGGGCATCGCGAGGACGAGCGAGCAGCGGTCGACCGAAGAGCGCGCGAGCACCCGGAAGCGCGTCACGGCGGGGACGCGCGGGCCGTCCTCGCTCCTGGGAATCGCGTAGTCGATGACGCCCGAGTCGGGGGGAGCACCGCGTACGAGCGCCAGGTAGCGCTTGTCGACGAGGCCCGTCTCGAAGGCTCGCGCCAGCAACGCGGCAACTTCGCGCGTCCGCGCGAAGACGAGCGCGCCACTCGTGCCGCGGTCGAGCCGATGAATCGGGTGGACGTGCTGGCCGCCGAGCGCGTCGCGCACGCGGAACATCGCCACGTCGTCGTCGTTGTCCCAGCCGCGATGGACGAGCAGCCCCGAGGGCTTGTTCGCGACGGCGACGTGCTCGTCGACGTGGAGCAGCTCGATCGATCTGTCGGGCGGAAGGGGCAGCGCGCCTGTCGTCACCGTTCAGAACTCCTCGACCTGCACCACTTTCGCCGCCACGATCCGCACCGGTGTGACCTTCGAGTCGAGCACCGCGTCCACGGGGTTCTGGATGGCGCTGATCGCCTTTGCGATCCCGCTTCGATTCGGCGACGCGCCGCTGAGCGTCTGAAGCACCGACTTCACGTCGAGCGTCACGATCAGACCGTCCGCGTTGCTGGGAATCTTCAGCGGGTACGCGCTGTGCGCATCCTCCACGAGCGCGTTGGCAGCGTCGGCCCACGCGCGCGGGTCCGACGACGCATCGAGCACCCGCACCCTCGCCACCAGCCCGCGCTTGTCGGTCCAGAACTCGAGGAGCGCGTGGCTCTCCTGCGGCACGAGGCTATTGCGGACGCGATCGCGCGCCAGCGACACGTACTGCCCACCGGGCGCGAGGCCCAGATCCAGATCGCGCGAGGTGAAGATGAGCGGCTTGCGCCCCCTGTCCTCCGCTTTCCTTTGCGCTTCGGCGAGGACCGCACCGACGCCGGCGGCCGTCGCGTGCCCGAGCGCGCTCGTCGAGTCGACGGCTGCGACGCCGCCCGCGCCCCCGCCGGGTTTCGTCGGCGTGAACGTCCACGTCCCGTCACCGCCCGGCTCCGCCCTCACGACGGGCGTGGAGGGAACGTCCTCCTGGACCGGCGAGGGCGACGCGCTCGCGGGCGTGGTCGATCGCGGCGGCGCGGGGTTGCTCGCCACGTTGGGTTGCGGCGAGGCGCGAGGGCCCTCCGCGGGTGGAGGTACGGGCGGCGTCGGAGCGGCGGCGGGCGGCTCGACCGCCACCTCGACCTCGCTGAGCTCGATGGGCGTGCTCCGCGCCCCGTCCCCCTGCGTCATCGAGCGACCGAACGTCCACGCGAGCACCAGCGCGTGCGCCGCCACGGCGACGGCGAGCGACCAGCGAGCGCGGGACCGATTCGTCACCGCGTACGCTTAGCGCAAAGGTAGGCGCTCCGCTGGGGTCTTCGCGCTCGCGCGCACATCGTCATTCGAGCGAGGCCGCGAGGAATTCGTACTGCACGGCATTCGCCGCCTTCGCCATGGCAATCGGATAGGCCGTGAACCCGTGGACCGCCTCCGGCCACACGCGCAGCTGAGTACGCCCTCCGGCCGCGCGCCATCGCGCCTCCATGAAGAGCGAGTCGTCGAGGAGCGGATCCAGCGTACCGACCGTGAAGAGCGCCGGGGGCAGGTCGCGCAGATCGGCGAAGAGGGGCGATACGGCGGGGGCGCGACGGGCCTCGCGGTCTTCCCCCGGAAGGAACGCCGCGACGAGGCACTCCAGGATGGGGCCCGAGAGCACGAGATTTCGGTCGCCCCAGCTCCTCGCGCTCGGCACCATCGACAGGTCGTACGCGCCGAAGACCAGGTTGGCCGCGCGGAACGCGCCTCGGATTCCGTGCGCGTCGCGCAGGCGAAGCAACGTGACGACCGAGAGATGCGCCCCGGCCGACTCGCCGCCGACAGCGAGGCGACGCGGCACGCCGAGCTCCTCGACGCCGTTCTCCACCAGCCACCGAGCGGCGTCCTCGCAGTCATCGGCGCCGGCCGGATGCGGATGCTCGGGCGCCAGCCGATAGTCGACGCTCACGACGCACAGCCCCGTCGCCTCCGCGAGCTCCATGAGCAAGGGGTCTTGCATGTCCGCCCCCCCGAGCGCCCAGCCACCCCCGTGGATGTGCAGGTACACCCCTCTCGCCTCCCGCGCGGGGGCGAGCACCCGCAGACGGATCTGTCCGCCGCGCCCCGCGATGTGGAGGTCGCGCGCCTGTGGGAGCAAGACCGGCGGCGGGAAGATCCCTTTCCCCTCGCGTCGCTTCTGGCGGATGACCGGGAGCGGCACGGTGTGCGCCGAGGGCTGCGTCGCGATGAGGCGTTCGAGCTGCACGTTGAAGGCCCTCGTCTCGGCGAGCACTTCGGGTGCGACCGGCGTGGTGAACGGCGGCGAGCTGTTCGTCGTCATGGGATGCCCATGGTCTCACGGACGGGGGACGCTCGCCTCACGCCTGCGATCGAGCCGGGTCGCGCGGAGCCCAGCCTCCAGCGTGATACGTTTTTCCGGATGCACACGAGCGGTCCGCCACACGACGCGCCCGTCGAGGAGCTCGCGCTCCTGCTCGAAGCGCACGCGCCGCTCATCATCTGCGAGGGGCAGGAGGAGGACCGCATCATCGCGGTCATCGACGCCGCGGCCGCGCAACTTCGGATCCCGGTCATCGTCTGGCGAGCACACGTCGGCATCAGCCAGCCCGGTCAGGATCGTCCGGTGGCGGGGACCGAGGATCCGCTCCGCGCCGTCGCGTTCATCGAGTCGGCGAATCACGAGACCGTCTACCACCTGCGCGGCTTCGACGAGCCGCTCCGCGATCCGCGCATCATCTCTCGCTTGAAGGAGGTGTGCCGCAAGTTCCAGGAGCACCGCGGCGGCGTCGTGCTGTCGGGGCCGGCGGTGGAGGTCCCGCGCGAGCTCGAGACCTACGCGAGCTACTTCACGCTCCCTCCCCCCACGGAGGCCGAATACCAGGAAGTCATCGCCACCGTGCTCGCCGACGTCGGGCGCTCCCACGCGGTGCGCACCGAGCTGTCGCAGACCGAGACGGTGGAGCTCTACCAGGCCGTGCGTGGTCTCTCGCTGGGAGAGGTGCGGCGCATCTTGTCGAAGGGCATCGTGAAAGACGGGCTCCTCTCGCACGAGGACATCGACGACATCCGTGAGGCGAAGAGGAAGATCCTCGAGCGCACCGGCGTGCTCTCGGCGGTCGTCAGCCAGGCCGACCTCACGCACATCGCTGGGCTCGCGCAGTTCAAGGCCTGGATACGGACGCGCACGCGCGCGTTTCGCGAGCCTGAAGCCGCCCGCTCGTTCGGCGTCTCCCCCCCGCGCGGCGTGCTCCTGATCGGCGTGCAGGGGTGCGGCAAGAGCCTGGCGGCAAAGGCCGTCGCCGGCGAGTGGCGTCTCCCGATCGTGCGGCTCGATCCCGGCAACCTGTTCTCGAAGTACGTCGGCGAGACCGAGAAGACGCTGCGTCACGCCCTCGCCATCATCGAAGCGATGTCGCCGCTGGTCCTGTGGATCGACGAGCTGGAAAAGGCGTTCGCGAATTCGCACGACAACGACGGCGGCGTGAGCAAGCGCCTCCTCGGTTCGCTCCTCTCATGGCTGCAGGAGCACACGGCGCCCGTGTTCGTCGTGGCCACGGCGAACGACATCACGTCGATGCCCCCGGAGCTCCTGCGCAAGGGGCGCTTCGACGAGATCTTCTTCGTGGACCTCCCCGACGACGAAGGGCGACGGGAGCTGTTCCGGGCACACCTCGCGTCGCACGGCCGCGTGCTGGACGAGGATTCCATCGCGCTGCTCGCGAAGGAGTCCGCCGGGTTCAGCGGAGCGGAGGTCGAACAGGCCGTGATCGCCGCGCTTCACGCCGCGTTCTCGCAAGACGCCGAGCTGACCGCGGAGCACCTGGTCGGCGAGGTTCGCGCGACGACGCCGCTCTCCGCGACGATGGGAGAACGGATCGCCGAGCTGCGCGGATGGGCCGTAGGGCGAGCGGTTCGAGCGGACTGACGGCACGAAGCGGAAACGACCGTTGCCCTCCTGGAACGGCATCCGCGTGGGAGGGTCCGCGCGTTCGTCGGGGGTTCCCTGTCCGCGGTCCGCGGCCGGCGCGCCCGACCCCTTCCAGGAGCCCACGCATGAAACTTCCGTTTGCCCTCTCCCTCACGCTCGCCGTCGCCTCGGCCGGCTTCGCCTGCAGCAGCTCCGGGTCGAGCGCATCGCCCGGCGGCTCCGACGCTTCGAGCCCCGATGACGCGGGGAACAACCCGCCGAACACCGGCAACGACGCCAACGACAACTCGGCGACCGATTCGTCCACCAACTCCGCGACCGATTCGTCGGACGACGCGACCGATTCCTCCAGCAGCGTCGTGGACGCCGGCCCGCTCAGCTTCGCCACCGACATCTATGCGCCGATCATCGAGGTCCATTGCGTGGGCTGCCACGGCTTCGAGGCCGACGGCGGGCCGGCCTCCGGCGTCTCGTTCGGAAAGCTCGACATGCACTCCGTCGACGCGGGCTACGCGAACCTCGTGAACGTCGCCGCAGCGGGCGGCTCGTGCGCAGAGATCGACGGCTCCGCCGGTCCCATTCGCGTCGTTCCGGGGAGCGCCTCCCGCAGCCTTCTCTGGGACAAGGTCAGCGGGTACCTCGATCCCCCGGTGCTCTGCGGTAGCGCGATGCCGAAGTCCGGCGAGATCCCCGACGGCGGGCAAGCGTTCGTGGCCGCGCAGATTCAGACCTGGATCAACCAGGGCGCTCTCCCCTGAAGATCCCGCGTACAAACGCGCAGCGCGATCGTCCGGGCTTCCGGAGATCGCGCCGCGCGCGCTTCACCCTCGTGGTCGGCTCAGTGGAGCCCGTCGCCGAGGAATCGCTTCATGTACCCGTGCGCCCCGGCGTACCCGTTGCCCATCGAGTTGCACGTCGCGGACGCGGAGCCCGCGGCGCAATCCGTGTCGCGGTCGTACGACCAGTAGTGGATGCCGGCGAGCCCCTGCGCGATGGCGAAGCTGGTGATGGTGTCCGCGTTCTGGAGCGTGAACTGCTCGCTGCTCACGTCGTTGCCGCCGATCATCGGGGTGAGCTCGATGTTGCCGTACGGCACGCCCCACTTGTCGTGGAGGTTGTAGGCGGCCTGGATGGCCGACTGCCCCATGTCGCAGACCCCGCCGTTCACGACGCAGACGCCGTCGCTCGCTCCGCCGTAGTCCATCGTCATGAGGTTGATCGTGAGGTAGCTGGGCCACGTCGAGGCCGAACCGTTGAAGCCGAGCGTGCTCTCTACTGCAGCCATCGACTCGTCACCGTAGACGTTGAAGCTGTCTTGCGCGGCGGCTCCGAGCGACTGCGCCGTCGAGGCGCCGGCGTTGTTCGCGAGCGTCCCGAGCGTGAGGCTGAAGCGCAGGTTGGGATAGCTGCCGTGCGCCGTCTGGATGCGCTGAATGAGGTCACCGATCACGCTGGCTGACTGGCCCGCCTCGATATCGAAGTCGACGCCGATGAGGTTCGCCGAGGCCCATCGATTGATGAACGTCGTCATCCCGGAGTCCGTGCTGCACGTGAAGCTGCCGGCCGCGCCGCCGGTGGAGATGACGTAGTTCACGCCGGCGCCGGTGAAGAGCGACACGTTCGCCGACGCCATCGCGGCTCCGGCTACGCCCCCCCAGTTCTCGCTCCCGCACTCGCCCGTCGCGAAGGCGAGAGAGACCGTCTTGCCACCGTTCGACGCCACGTCGCTCGCGAGCGACGTCGTCGCGCCGGAGAGCGCCGTCGAGATGACGTTGGTGTTCCAGTTCATGTTGATCCCGGTGTCCTTGTACGGGCTGAACACGAGCGACGCGCCCGCGCTCCCCGTGGAGCCCCCGCTGCCGCTGCCGCCACCGGAACCGCTGCTCGATCCACTCCCCGAGCCGCTGCTCGACCCGCTCCCCGAGCTACTCCCCGAGCCGCTGCTCGACCCGCTCCCCGATCCGCCGCTCGACGATCCGCCCCCACCGCCGCACGTCGCGCCGCCCGGCTCGCACGCGGTACCCCAGCTCGCCATCACGCAGTGGTAGCCCTGCTCGAGGTTCGTCGAGGTCCAGCCGCACGACTCGCCGAGGTTGCCGTCGCAGGCGTTCGCGTCGTTGCCCATGTAGACCCAGGCGTTCGGATCGCACGACGAGGAGCCGCCGCTGCTGCTGCCGCTCGAGGATCCGCTGCTCGAACCCCCGCCGCTGCTCGAGCCCCCGCCGCTGCTCGAGCCTCCGCCGCTGCTCGAGCCGCTGCTGCTACCGCCGCCGCCAGCACAGGAGACCGGCGACCAGAGGGCGGCGACCACATCGGGCGTCCATCCCGGCTCGCTCGTGTGCGCCTGAATGCACGTGTACGTCGTGCCGTCGAAGGTGACGAGCGCGCCGATCGCATAGGGGACCCACGCCGCCCAGGCCGTCGCCGTCGCGCACTGCGACGCGCTCAGGGCTTCGTGGGTCGATTGCGTACCCTCGTCGGCATTGGAGCCACAGCCCACGAGCGCCGTACCGACGAGAGCGACCAGGATCGGGAGAGTCGTGTTCGGGTTCATGCCTGGTAGTGGCGAGAGGGACGCGCCCACGGCTCAACAAAACGCATGGATCACGAGGGATCCTGTGCATCTCGCTCTTCAACCAATCGAATCAGTTAGACTTTGACGATGGCCTCCGAGGCGGAGCCGCAGGCAGTCCACCAGACTCCTCCCCCCCACGTTCCGCTGCGTCGCGTCCGCAGCACGCTCCTCGTTGCGTCGTACCGAGTCGTGCAGAATCTGGGGCGCGAGCGCGATTACCTCGCCGCGCTCCCCGCGGAGCACCACGCGCCCATCACCGGCGCCGTCGCCGGAACGTGGGTGCCGGTCGACGTCGCGATCGCGCATTATGACGCGTGCGAGAAGCTCGGGCTCTCCGTCGAGTCGCAGGTCGAGGTCGGGAAAGGCGTCGGTTCGCAGATTCGCGGGACGTTCTTCGGCACGGTCATGAACCTGTCGAAGGAGGTCGGAGTCACGCCGTGGTCGGTCATCCCATCGATTCCGCGGCTCTGGCCTCGCCTCTTCGACGGGAGCGCGATTGCGATCTCGACCCAGGGGCCGAAGGAGATCCGAATGGACGTCACGGGACTTCCGCTCGTCGACATTCCCTACTTCCGCAACGCGCTCCGCGGCCAGGCGATGGGGATGCTCGACCTCTTTTGCAGGAAGACGTTCGCGAGCGTCTACAACGGACGCTTCGCGCCCGGCTCGACGTCCCTGCGCATTCAGTGGGCGTGATCTCGCGCCCCGAGTGCGCGACCATCCGATGCCGACCCGAGCGACGCGCCAGTCCGCGTGACTCAGCGCGCGACGATCGCGCGGCAGCTCTTCGCCACCTTCACCGACTTCGTCTTCGCGCCGAGCTTCGTCCGCGCGATCGGCTTGCCCGCGCTGTCGAAGAGCCACACGGTGTCGCCTACGGCGAAGCTGGCGGTCGTGGGCACGCCGGGCGCCAGACTGCTCGGCTGCACGCTCTGCGCGTCCGCGCCGTTGCCGACCGACACGCTCTTCTTGCACGCGTTCGTCAGCGTGACGCTCACGGGCGCCGAGGCAGCCGACGTCGCCCCTGTTGCCGCGGGAGTCGCCGATGCGCTCGCGGGAGCGGTCCCGTGCTGGCGCGCGTACTCGTCCTCGGCCTGCTTGAGGGCGGCGCGCGCGTCGTCGATGCGCCCCGCGTCCTTCAACATGGTCGCCTTCTCGCTGAGCAACTCGACGGCCTTCGCCGGTGAGGCCTTGATGGCCGCGTCGAGGTACCCGCTCGCTTCGGCGACGACGGCCCCACCATCGACCTTCCCACGCGCGACTACGCCCGACGCGTACGCGCTCGACACCTGCCATCGTCGGCACGCGCGGCCGGACCCAGCGCGACCATGGAAATGACGACCGCCGCCGACGCGAGAAGACGAGGAAAGGTCCGCATCCGCCAATGTACGGAGCGGACGACACGCGCATCCCCTTGCGATGCGCGTCGCGTCCGCCGCTGACAGTCCGCCCCCTCTCGTGCGACCCTCATCTCATGCCACCGCCACCCGAGAGCAATCGAACGCTCGCCGAGATGATCGGAGAGACCCTTCGCGAGGGTGCCCTCCTCATCGCGGTCTTCGGGTGGCTCGACCGCGTCGTGCAGCAGGAGCCGTTCTGGGGCCCGTGGGCCTGGACCATCCTCGGCGCCGCCATGCTGCTCTACATCCTCGGCGTGGCCATTGAGCGGCTGCGGTCCCCAGGCTAAGCGCCCACCGTGCACCTCGGCCGACTCGCCATCTTCTTCGGCGCCCTCGCGATCGTGGGCCTAATCTCCGCGCTCCGCGAGCGAAAGTCGCGCGCTGGGCGAGGGACGGAGCGTCGATGACGCCCCGGTCTCTCGGGTAGCGTCGACCCCGTGGGCTTCTTCAAACCGACGCCGCCACCGTACGACGCGCTCGACTGGTCGAAGAAGCCCTTCGCGGAGCGCGGGCGCATGGTGTGCGAGGCGTGGGCGATGCAAGGCTACGGCACCCCCGTCGGCGTCTTCCTCGTCTATGCGGCGAAGGTCGCGCTCTACGTCGGCGCGTGGGTCTTCTTCTGTGGCTTCAGCCCGGGGCTCGAGCGCGTCCACGCGATCGGGTCGTGGTGGCTCGCGCCTGTCGCGTTCCAGAAGGCCATCGTCTGGAGCATGCTCTTCGAGGCGCTCGGCCTGGGATGCGGGAGCGGCCCGCTGACGGGTCGCTACTTTCCGCCGGTCGGAGGGTTTCTCTACTTCCTTCGACCCCGCACCACGAAGCTCCCGCTCTTCCCTGGCGTTCGCATCATCGGGGGACGGACACGCGGCGCGCTCGACGTGCTCCTCTACATCGCCCTCGTCGTCCTCTCCGTGCGAGCTCTCGTCGCGCCCGCAATCGTCCCCTCGCTCGTCCTCCCGCTGGTCGTCCTCGTGCCGCTCCTCGGCATCCTCGACAGGACGGTCTTCCTCGCCGCCCGCGCCGAGCACTTCTGGGTCGTGCTCGTCTGCTTCGCGTTCGGCACGAACTGGATCGCCGGCGCCAAGGCCGTGCAGCTCGCGCTCTGGATGTGGGCGGGCGTCTCGAAGCTCAACCACCACTTTCCGAGCGTCGTCAGCGTGATGACGAGCAACGGTCCGTTCACGCGCTTCACCTGGCTTCGCCGCCGCATGTACCGGAGCTACCCCACCGACCTACGCCCCTCCCCTCTCGCCGGCGCGATGGCACACGCCGGCACCGTTCTCGAGCTCGGCGTCCCCTTGGCCTTTCTGCTCACGCCTCTCGGCACGCCGCCCGTCCTGGCGATCGTCCTCATGCTCCTCTTGCACGCGTACATCACGAGCAACGTGCCGATGGGCGTCCCTCTCGAATGGAACGTGATCGTCGTCTATGGCGGCTTCGCGCTCTTCTGGGCGCACCCCGACGTCTCGCTCACCGCCGCGGGCCCGGTCGCGCTCGCGGTCTTCCTGGTGGCGACGTTGCTTGCGTTGCCACTCCTCGGGAATCTCTTCCCGTCGCGGGTCTCGTTCCTCGTGGCGATGCGGTACTACGCCGGCAACTGGCCGTACTCGATCTGGCTCTTCCGCGGCGACTCCTACCGCAAGCTCGCCCGCCTCACGACGAGCAGCCCGTGGGTTCACGATCAGCTGGAGCGCTTCTACGATCGCGAGACTGCGGTAGGTCTGGTCGGCAAGGTGATGGGCTTTCGCCTGATGCACCTTCACGGGCGCGCGCTCGCTACGCTCGTCCCCAAGGCCGTCGACCAGCTGCACGAATACGAATGGATGGACGGCGAGATCATCGCCGGCCTCGCCCTCGGCTGGAACTTCGGCGACGGGCACCTCCACCATGAGCAGCTCCTCGCGTCGATCCAGGCACAATGTGCCTTCGAGTCGGGCGAGCTCCGCTGCATCTTCGTCGAGCCACAGGCCCTGGGAGGCAGCACGCTCGCCTATCGGATCGTGGACGCGAAGACGGGGAGGGTCGACGCCGGTGAGCTCGCGATCCGCGAGCTCCGCGAGCGTCAGCCGTGGGCGGCGTGAAGAGCCGCGCGCCGGCGTGTTCGGAGAAGGGAGAGCGCGCGAGCGGTCAGACGATCTTCCACCACGCGACCAGCGCGGTGGAAGCCGGTATGGCGAACACCAGCACGAACATGGGGAGCTCGTCGGCGAGCGCGTAGCCGGCTCGCTTGACCCCCACGTACAGGTTGAGGGCGGACGCGACGAGCCAGAGCGGGACAAAGACCAGCGCGCCGGTGGACGTGCCCGGGTTGCCTCCGATCCTCTGTCCCACGACACCGCAGACGGCGAGCAGAGCGAAGCCCCCCGCGAGGACGAAGGCCGTGTGCATCGCGCGCTACCTCGCCTGCCCGCTCGTGACCACGTCGCGGTCGATCATCGGCGCTTCTTCTCAGCGCGTCGCCCCGAGGTCAAGGCCACGCTCATGTGGAGGCCTCGATCAGTCGCCGGTGGCGTCGCTCGCCCCGCCGTCCTCGATCGTCGAGCCGTCCGGTTGACCGCCGTCGTTCTGGACGGTGGCGGGGACGCAGATTCCGTAGCCTGCCGCGGTCTGGCACGTGTCGCCCGCCGGGCAGTCCGTGAGGGACTGGCAGAGCTCGCCCAACGTGCCCGAGCACGAAGCCTGACACGACGAGGAAAGCGCGAGGCCCGAGATCGAGGCGCAGCAGAGCTGCCCGCTGCAGGTCGCGGAGGTCGTGCAGCCCGCATTCACGGTGACTCCTGAGCACGAAGCCGTCGGTACGCACTGACCGACCGTCGACGTGAAACAACAGACGTCGCCCGCGGTCGAGCACCCGCCCGCCGCGGTACACGCCACGCCACCCGCGTCGGTGGAATTGCCGGCATCTGCGCCGGGGCCCGAGTCGGCCTCCGTGTTCCCGGCGTCGTTCGAGGTGCTCGTGTTGGGGGGACTGTTCGACGAACCCCCGCACGCAACGAGGAGAGTGCCAGAGGCAATGGCGATCGCAGCCGAGAGTGTCTTCACGAGCTTCATGGGCGTTCTCCTACCGATCGGACGGCGAACGCTTCATACCGCGATGCGTGATGCCTACGCCCGTCTCGTCCACGCATCGACAGCCGTGCGGAGCTCGCGTCTTCGCAAAGTTACCGAGAGCGCGTTCGCGCGTCCGCGCTCGCCACCCTTTGACCACGAGCGCGCAACGAGCGCGGGCGCGCGACGGGCGGACGCCAACGCCGCGCGCGTCACCTCACGTGGAGCTCCGATCCCTTGCGATGTCGCCTGTCGTCCCTTTCGTCGCGCGCAGGTAGTCGTCCGGTGCGAGCACGATCTGCGTCCCGCGAACACCGGCCGAGACCGCGACGCGCTCGTGGAGAATCATCGTCTCGTCGACCCACACCGGGTAGTCCTTCTTGCCGCCCAGCGCCGTCACGCCACCACGCACGTACCCGGTGAGCGGCGTCACCTCCTTCAGCGCGACCGGCTCGACCTTGCGATCTCCGGTCAGCTTGGCGAGCGCCTTGAGATCGAGGTCACTGGTGGCGGCCACGATCGCGAGCGCCACTCCGTGCCGGTCACCACGCACGCAGAGCGTCTTGTAGACCTGCTCGGGCGGGAGCGAGACGCGTCGCGCGACCTCTTCGGCGGTGATGTGCTCGTCGCCGGGGTCGTACTCGCGCAGCTCGTAGCGGATGCCGAGGGCGTCGAGGATGCGTGCGGCGTTGGTCTTCATGCGCTCCGGGGAAGCATGGGGTTCGTCGAGCCGCTAGGATCGCCACCAGACGAAAGGAACGATCGTCATCCCGACGAACACGGTGTACGCGCGCGTCGAAGGGAAGAAGCCGGCGTCGCCGCCGATGTCGAAGACGAGCCATGGCCGCGGCGTCATTCCGACCGCGGCGCGAATGCCGCCGTCGTGAGACGCGAGCGGAGCCGCGTCGGTGAACGCATACCCTTCGACGGCGATGGAGAACGGAGGGGGCAAGCTCGTCGAAAGGGCGAGCGCAGTGAACCCCTGCGCGAGCGGCGACTGCTCGATCCTCCAGAGGTTCACCCCGACGTTCCAATCGACGTGCAGCCAGGAGATGTCCTTCGAGGCGTGACCGATCAGGAACGCGTCGTAGACGCGCTGGTAGCCGTCGGCTTCGAACGTCGGGATGCCGAGCTGACCGGTGATGGCGAGCGAGGGCGAGAGGTCGCCCTGGTCATGGAGATGGAGCTTCGCCCCGACGACGACGTCGTCGAAGTACTGCGAGGGCACTTCTCCGCGAGTCGTGGTGAGGCCGTTCGATCCCGCCTGAAGCTGGAACCACTTGGTGAGCGTCTGCTTCAGGAGGAACGGATACGACCACTGGCGCGTCCTGTCGGGGAGCCGGCTGGCCTGCCACCCGGCCTCGATCTCCAGCGTCCCCGGCGCGGTGATGTCGGCCGTGCACGAGATCGTCGGGCGGCAAGGGAGCGCGTGATCGCGCGCGTCGGGCAGATCGCTCATCGTGGTTGGTGTGGCGAGTCGACGGCCGCGTAGCCTAGCATCGCCCGCATACCCATGAGCGACTCTCCCGCAGGTCCGGCGAAGCGTGCGGGCGCGCCGATCGTCACCGTCGTCGACGGCACCTCACCCTCGACGAAGAAGCGCACGCTCGGCGACTATCTCTTTGGACGCCGACTCGCGTCGGCAGAAGAAGACGAGCAGAAGATCGGCCCCGTCGCGGGCGTCCCCGTGCTCGGCCTCGATGCGCTCTCGTCCGCCGCGTACGGCCCCGAAGCGGCGCTCACGCTGCTCATCCCGCTCGGCGCGCTCGGCCTGTCGCACGTCGTCCCCATCAGCGCGATCATCATCGGCGTCCTGCTCATCGTGTACTTCTCGTACCGCCAGACGATCGGCGCGTACCCGAACGGCGGAGGGTCGTACACGGTCGCGAAGGAGAACCTGGGTCAGTCCGCGGCGCTCCTCGCAGGCGCCGCCCTGGCGCTCGACTACATCCTCAACGTCGCCGTCGGAATCTCCGCGGGCGTCGGCGCGCTCGTCTCCGCCGTCCCCACGCTGCTCCCGTTCACGCTGCCGCTGTGCCTGGCCATTCTCCTCCTGCTGACGATGATCAACCTTCGCGGCACGCGCGAGTCGGGGCTGACCTTCCTGCTGCCGACGTACCTCTTCGTCGCGACGCTCGCGATCGTCCTGGTCATCGGCGGGGCAAAGGCCTTCGCGACCGGCGGCCACCCTGCGCCGGTCGCGCCGCCGCCCGCGCTCGCCGCAAGCACCGAGGCGGTCTCCTTCTGGCTCCTCATGCGCGCCTTCGCGAGCGGCTGCACCGCCATGACCGGGGTCGAGGCCGTCAGCAACGGCGTCCCCATCTTCCGAAAGCCGACCATTCGCAATGCCGAGTGGACGCTGACCGCCATCATCGCGATCCTCGTCACGCTCCTCGGCGGCATCGCGTTCCTCTGCCGCGCGTACCACATCGGCGCGACCGACCCCGGGGCCGACGGATACCAGAGCATTCTCTCTCAGCTGACCGCGGCGGTCGCCGGTCGCGGCGTCTTCTACTACGTGACCATGGGGAGCGTGGTCTCCGTCCTCGCGCTGTCGGCGAACACGAGCTTCGCCGACTTCCCGCGCCTCTGCCGCGTCCTCGCGCTCGATCGGTTCCTCCCCGACACGTTCGCCACGCGCGGACGGCGCCTCGTCTTCTCGTACGGCGTCATCATCCTGTCGCTCATCTCCGCCGCGCTGCTCATCGTCTTCGGCGGCGTGACCGATCGGCTCATCCCGCTCTTCGCCGTCGGCGCGTTCCTGGCCTTCACGCTCTCGCAGGCCGGCATGGTGCAGCACTGGCGAAAGCTCGGTGGCGCCGCGAGCCACCATTCGATGTGGTTCAACGGCATCGGCGCCGTGGCGACGGGGATCACGCTGATCGTCGTCGTGATCTCGAAGTTCGTCGAGGGGGCGTGGATCGCCGTCGTCGCAATACCGCTCGTCCTGTTCACCTTCTACCGCATCAACCGTCACTACCACTCCGTCGCCGCGCAGGTCGCCGACGACGAGCCGCTGTCGCTCGCCGAAACGCACTCCCCCATGGTGGTCGTGCCGGTGCAGTCCTGGAGCAAGCTCACCGCCCGCGCGCTGCGCTTCGCGCTCGAGCTCTCGAAGGACGTCCGCGCGATCCACATCCTCACGATGGACAGCACGATCTGCGAGCTCACGCCGGTCTGGGAGGAGCTCGTCGCCGGCCCCGCGCGCGCGGCGGGCTTCACGCCGCCGCAGTTGGTCCTGCTGAGGTCGACCTACCGTCAGTTCTTCGGGCCGCTGGTCGACTACGTCGAGCAGCTGCGCGACCAGAACGCAGGGCGGGACATCATCGTCATCGTCCCGGACCTGGTCGTGCGCCACTGGTACCACGCGTTCCTGCACAACAACCGGGGCACTCTGTTGCGCGGGCTGCTTCGGCTCCGCGGTGGTCCGCGGGTCATCGTGGTGAACACGCCGTTTTATCTGACCTAGAAGCGATCTTGGTACACTGAGCGTCATGAGCGCGGTCGCCGACGCCATTCCGCTACGCCGTGCGCCGACGGACCTCGTGTCGCTCCTGAATGGGACGATCGAGACTCTGCAGCTGCAGGCGCGCGCGATCGACATCGCGCTCACCGTCGATGCGGGGCCCGGCTTGCCGCTCCTCTCGATCGACGGTGAGAAGATCGCGTGGGCCGTCGCGACTCTCGTCGGGAACGCCTTCCGCTATGTGCGCCGCGGGACCCGACGGCATCCGGGCGGCTCGATCCGGGTGCGCATCCGCGCCGATGGGAGCTGGGTCACCGTCGGCGTGGAGGACGACGGCCCGGGCATCCCGCCCGAGAAGGCCGCGAACCTGTTCCGCCGGGGCCAGGGCGTCACGCACGGAACGGGGCTGGCGTTGATGCTCATCGAGGACGTCGTCACCGCTCACGGCGGGACGATCGACGTGAAGAGCAAGTGCGACCCCTTCGCGAGCGGGACCGTCGTCACGCTGCGACTGCCCGTGGCTTCAATTGCAGGCGCAGTGCCGCCGGCGTGACGAGCGTCGTGACGATGACCACGGTGACGAGCGCGGAGTACTGGCCGGCATCGATCACCCCCATCGTTTGACCGAGGCTGGCGAACACGAGGCTCACTTCGCCGCGGGGGAGCATGCCGACCGCGATCGCCAAGCGCTTCGTGCCTCGAGGTGCGCCGAGCGCGCACGCGAGCTTACCGACCACGGCCGCCACGGTGAGCAGCGCGACCAGGAGAAGCGACCGCGGGTGGAAGAGCGCGCTGAAGTCGGCCCGCATGCCCATGAGGACGAAGAAGATGGGGACGAGCCACGAGGAGATCGGCTCGACCTGAACGGAGAGCGACGCCTCTCCGCGCTCGACGAAGCGCGCCGAGTGCGACTCCTCGAGGATGAGCCCCGCGGTGAACGCGCCGATGATCGGCGCCAGGCCGATGGCGTCCGACGCCCACGCGAGCACGAAGCAGAAGGAGAGCCCGGTCGCGAGGAGCGCGCCGCTCGTGTGCAAGCGCGACATGATCCGGAACAGGACCGGCGAGAAGCGCACGCCCGCAGCGATCGCCAGCGCGAGGAACCCCACCGTCTTGACGACGAGCCAGCCGATCGCCCACGGGGTGACGGCGAGACCTGCCGCGGTCTGGGTCACCGTCGCCGTGACGATGGCGAGCGCGATCAGACCGAAGATGTCATCGAGCACGGCGGCGCTCAGGATGGCGTTGGCCTCCCGGCTCCGCGCGGCACCCGAATCCTTGAGCACGCGCGCGGTGATACCGATGCTCGTCGCCGTCATCGCCGTGGCGAGGAACACGTGCACGAGCGTGCTCGACGCGGGCAAGGCGACGGCCGCGGCGCCCCAACCGAGGATCAGCGTCCCGAGGGTCCCGAGGACGGCGATCCGGACGGAGGCGAAGCCCACCTGCAGCACGTCGCGAACGGTCGATTCGAGCCCCACCTCGAAGAGCAGGATCAGGACGCCGAGCCGCGCGAGGAGGTCGATGCTCGGGTCGGTGCGCAGCCCCTCGAGGAAGGGGTGCGAGAGGCTCCCGAGGACGACCCCCGCGAGGATCTCGCCGAGTACGGAGGGCTGGCGCAGCCGCACGGCGATCTCGCCGCCCAGCTTGGCTACCGCGAGGATGACCGCGATCGACAGCGCGAGCCGAGCGACCGGATCCATGGCCGTCAGTGGTACCGCGCCTGAACGCTCCCCATCTAGCGTTCAATCACGCTGTCGCGCGCAACACGAGCCCTGTAGCCAGCTACACGAGCCCTGTAGCCCGCTATACGAGCCCTGTAGCTAGCTACACGAGCCCTGTAGCTAGCTACACGAGCCCTGTAGCTGGCTACACGAACCCTGTAGCCAGCTACACGAGCCCTGTAGCCAGCTACACGAGCCCTGTAGCCAGCTACACGAGCCCTGTAGCCAGCTACACGAGCCCTGTAGCCAGCTACACGAGCCCTGTAGCCCGCGCGCTATTGCTGCTGCTCGTCCCCTTCGGCGGGCGTTTCCTGCTGTTGGGTCGGCGTTGCTTGCTCTTCTTGCTGCTCGGCCGGAGCTCCCTGCGTCTGCTGCGGCAGGTCCGCCGTCGTCCAGTAGCCCTCTTGCCATACCCACTCGGTGCCGTTCCAGACCCACTGCGGGCCCATCCAGACCCAGCCAGGGTAGGCCGCCGAAACCCACCACGGCCCGCCGTACCAGGCCCACTCGGCGCCGCCCCAGTAGTAGAAGCCGCGCCCCCAATACGCGCCTCTCCCCCAGATGCCGACGGGGCCGAGGTAGAGGTGGCCGCCGTACCGTCCGCCGAAGTAACCCGCGCGACCGTAGAAGGTGGAGCCGCGGTAAAAACCGCCGCCGCGGTAGCCGCCGTAGTGACCGCCGTAGCCACCGTAGTGGCCGCCCCCTCCGCCGAAGTGACCTCCGCCCCCGCCGGCATGGCCACCGCCACCGCCGTGCCCTCCACCCCCGCGCGCGAGTGCGGCGCTCGGAACGAGCGCAATCGCAAGCGCAAAAGCGACCGGTAGGATCTTCGAAGTCCTTCTCATGGCGTTAAGAGCTTAAGTCCATCGGACCGCGACTGCCAGTGGGCACATACGCGCGCCGCAGCGCGGCGGAGCGCGACTTAATGGCTCGGATTAGGGAGCGGCGACCGGCCCGCCAGCCAGGCCTTTCCCGGCGCTTTTCGTCACTGCGCGTGCGAAACACAGAGCGCGTACGCCCCCTCGCACTGGTTGTCCGCGCTCGCGCTTCCGCCCGTGACGTACGCGCAGGTGACGCGCCATGCGTTCGGGTTGCCCGGCGTCGGATCGCTCTCGCGGAGCATGTTGCCGCCCCCCTGGTAGGCGTAGCCGCCGCCGCCGATGGCGTAATCGCCTGCGTTGCAAGCGCAGTCGAAGGTGCCCGCGTTCGGTGTGCAGCTGTTGACGTAGATGCCGATCGCCACGCGACCGCCCACCGTGACGTTGCCGTTGACGGTGAGTGTCTGGAGCTGGCCGCTGCCGGAGATCGCGAAGCCGGCCGACTGCGCCGTCGCCGTCTGGTTCTGAATGAAGAGCGTCGGATCGGTCGGACCCGTGGCGCCGGTCGGCCCCGTGGCTCCTGCGACGCCAGCGCCGGTCGGACCCGTCGGCCCCGTGGCTCCCGCGACGCCAGTGCCGGTCGGACCCGTCGGCCCCGTGGCTCCCGCGACGCCAATGCCCGTCGGCCCAGTGGCCCCCGTCGCGCCGGTGGGTCCGGTCGGTCCCAGCGATCCCGTCGGCCCAGTGGCCCCCTGCGGCCCGGTCGGCCCGGTGATTCCTTGCGAGCCGGTCGCCCCCGTCGCGCCTGCCGAGCCCGTCGCGCCCGCCGGCCCTTGCGGCCCCGTCGCGCCCGGCCCCGCGAGCCCCGTCAGCGGCCCGACCCACTGCCCCTGCGCGTTGATGACCGGCGCTCCGTTGACCGACACCGACGTGGGGTGAATGTCGCCGTTCACATCGCCCGAGACGATCGCGTACGGCACGCTGCTCAGCGTCTCGCGCGGCGTCATCTCGCTCTCCCCCTGGAGCGTGATGCCGAGATACTTCGTCTGCCCGTCGAAGAGCGACGCGGTGAGCGCCGTCACGCTTCCGAGCTGCGTCGAGAAGTAGCCGTCGTCGAGCGTGAGGCTCTGCGTCTCGCTCCACACCGCAGTGCCGCCGGTGGCCGCGGTGTAGAGCGCGAACGTCATCGACATCGACCCTGTCTCGGGGGTGCCGTCGGTCTGGAGAAGGCGCCCCTGCTGCGTGAGCGCCAGCGGAACGGAGGCGGAGCTCGTCTGCGCGGTCGCAAGGAGCGCGAGGAGGCACGGGGCGAAGAGGAGATTCTTGGTCTTCATCATGGCTGCTGAGTCGCTCCCACGACGCCCCCCACGACCGTGTGGGAGGCCGAATGCATCGAAGCGTTTCCGCCGGGCGCCTGCCCGGTCGACGTAATGAGGACGTGCACGCTGCTCGACGCGCGGACACCGCCGGCGACGCTCGCGAAGCCCTGATGCGCGGCTGCTCCCGCCTCGGGTACCGGAGACGAGGCCTCGCCGGCCGCGTCGACGGGTGCGTCCAGCGCGGCATCCGAGGCGGCGTCGAACACGGCTCCGCCTCCATCCACGACGGGGACCACCGAGCCGACGTCCGCGCTCGCATCGGTGGTCTGCCCCCCTTGCTCGTCGGACGACGCGCTCGACGAGCACCCGGCGACGCTGCCGGCACCGAGGAAAAGCAGCAAAAGGGCCCTAGCGCACCTCATTGATGAGTGAAGCCGTACTACGACGGACGCCGCGAGTCATTCCTCAATCGCCCGCGCGCGGGGAACCTCGCGCGATCGCGCGCTGTCGCTTGGAGACAACGGAGGTTTTCGAATGAAGGCTCTGGAAATGTTTCGTGACGGCGGCTGGGGAATGTTCCCGACTCTCCTCTTCGGTCTCGCGCTCCTTGCGGTGTCAGCCCGCTTTGCGCGCGCTCCTTCGCCTCGGCTCGTCCCGCTCCTCGTGGCCCTGAACTGGCTCACGATCACGGCGGGAGCGCTCGGGTTCATCACCGGAATCGTCGCGACCTGCACGGCGCTCGCGGGTCCCGGAATCACCGAGACGTCCAGGATCGCCTTCGAGGGGGTCGGCGAATCGCTCTACAACATCGCCTTCGCCTTCCTGTTCGCGATGGTGGCCGCGGTCGGCGCGACCTTCGGCGCCTGGAGGATGGCGCGCGAACGCCGGTTGGAGAGCGTCGCGTGAGGCAGAGGTAACGGCTAGCTTGAGGCGATGCCCGAGCGGCTCGTGGTCGTGGAGGAGGCGTTCGTCGCGTCGGGGCGCGGGGTCGTCGTGGCACCGAAGATCGCGCTCCCTCGCGCGGCGCCTCCGGGGACGTTCGCCGTCCGGCTGCGTCTCCCCGACGGCAGCGAGCGCGGCGCCACGGCGTCCTTCGACGTCGCGCACATTCGCGGTCCGCTCACGCCGTTCGCCATGGTCCGATTGCTCGACTGTGCGCCGGGGGACGTGCCGGCGGGGACGGAGATCTGGTCCATCGACGCGTGACGGCGTCGCGCGCGCGAACATTCGACTTTCGTGATCGAGCGTGATCTAACCGTTCAGACCTTGTCACCGACGAGCGTTCGACTCTTCGCCGAGAGCGTCCTCATCAGCCGCCTCGACGGTCTACGCCAGGAGCACGACGAGGTGCTCACGCCGCTGGTCGCCATCGGCGGCGCCGACCGCGAATCCGAACGGAAGGCACGGGTCGTCCTCGAGAGACTCGGCGCGATCGATCTCGACTGCGTCGACGAGATCACGTTGCCGCCGGACTGCGAAGCCGACTACGTCGTCCGCATCGACGGCGACAGTCACGCCTACTGCGCGTTCACGGCCGCCGCGACGCGCGAGCTGCGCGCGCTCGGGCTGGAGGTCGCGATCGATCCCGGCTACCCGTTCCACGTCGTCGAGCGCGACGTGCCGTGGTTCGCCGACGTGCAGCCCGACGCGAAGTTGCCGGACTGGTTCAGCCTCGAGCTGGGCGTCGAGGTCGACGGGACGCGCCTCGACCTCTTGCCGCTCGTGCTCGAGATGCTCGACGACGCGGACGAGGCCGAGGGGCTTCGCGCGCTCGAGCGCCGCTTCCGCGCGTCCTACGCGCTCAAGGTGAGCGACACCCATCACGTGACGGTCTCGGCAGAGCGCCTCCGCGCGCTGGTGCGCGTCGTCATCGAGCTTTACCAGGGGGTGAAGCCGAAGCGCGGTGCGAAGATCTTGTTTCCGGCCGTGCGCGCCGCCGCGCTCGAGCATCTGGATCGGGCGCTGAAGAGGACCGGCGCGAAGCTCACGTGGCGTGACCCCGCCGGCGTCGCCGACCGCGCGCGAACGATCGCCGCCGAGCCCAGGGACGTCGATGCACCGAGCACGCTTCGCGCGTCGCTTCGTCCGTACCAGCGCTCAGGCGTCGCGTTCCTGCAGCACCTGCGCGAGGCCGACGTGGGGGGCGTCCTCGCGGACGACATGGGGCTCGGCAAGACACTCCAGACGATCGCTCACTTCTGCGTCGAGAAAGCGGCCGGTCGCCTCACCTCCCCGGCGCTCGTCATCGCCCCTACGAGCCTCGTCGGGAACTGGGCTCGCGAGCTCGCGCGGTTCGCGCCCCACCTGCGCGTCCTCGTCCTCCACGGCCCGCAGCGCCATCGAAAGTTCGCGTCGATCGCCACGAGCGACGTCGTCGTGACGACCTACCCTCTCCTCGTCCACGACGAAGACCGCTTCGCGCAAGAGCGCTTTCATCTGCTCGTGCTCGACGAGGCGCAGGCCATCAAGAACGCGCGATCGCAGACACACCTCGCGATTCGCACGGTGACGGCGACGCACCGCCTGTGCCTCACCGGCACGCCCGTCGAGAACCACCTCGGCGAGCTGTGGTCGCTCTTCGACTTTCTTTCGCCGGGCCTCCTCGGCGACGAGCTGGCATTCCGCCGCTGGTACCGACAGCCGATCGAGCAGCGCGGGGACGAGGATCGCCTTGCCGCGCTCCGCGAGCAGGTCGCGCCGTTCATCCTTCGGCGCTTGAAGAGCGACGTCGCCAAGGAGCTCCCGCCGAAGACGGAGCTCGCGCTCCCCGTCGAGCTCCGCGGTCCGCAGCGCGAGCTCTACGAGCACATTCGCGTGGCCGCGCACGCCGACGTGCGCAAAGTGATCCGCACGAAGGGGCTCGCCGCTTCGACGATCCCGATCCTCGACGCGCTCATGAAGCTCCGTCAGGTGTGCTGCGACCCGCGCCTCGTCTCCATGGACGCCGCGCGAGACGTGCGCGCTTCGGCGAAGCTCGATGCGCTGTTCGACCTGGTCCAGCGCAACCTCGAGGGGAAGCATCGCATTCTCGTCTTCTCGCAGTTCACGAGCATGCTCGCGCTCGTCGCCGAAGGGCTCCGGGAGCGCGGGCGACCGTACCTGGTGCTGACGGGCGCGACGACCAACCGGCAGCGCGTGGTCGACGCGTTCGAGGAAGGGCGCGCCGACGTATTCCTCATCAGCCTGAAGGCCGGCGGCACCGGGCTGAACCTGACGAGCGCCGACACCGTCATCCACTACGACCCGTGGTGGAATCCCGCAGCTCAGGCGCAGGCGACCGATCGCGCGCACCGTATCGGTCAAGCGCGCCCCGTATTTGTCACCAACCTGTTCGTTGCCGGCAGCGTCGAAGAGCGTGTGATGCGACTCCAGCAGAAGAAGCGGTGGCTCTCGTCGACACTGCTTGGTGACGATGGCGGGGCGGCGCGGCTGAACGAGCTCGACGTCGAGACGCTCTTTGCCCCGCTCGAGGACGTGACCGACTGAGTCCTTGCGACACGCTTCTTCGCCTCCGCTTTCCATTCCCGCTCGCGAATCTCCGAGCTAAATAAATGCAGAGCGCGCAGGGTGTCGCGCGGGGAGGACTGCTAGTGGCGCTGGTTTCCGGGACACCGACGATTCGAATCCTCGTCGTCGACGACAACGAGGCCAATCGCGCGCTCGCGAAGAGCGCGCTCGAGGACGAGGGCTACGCCGTCATTCTGAGGAGCGGCGGTGCCGCGGGGGTCGAGGCGTTCCGGACGGAGCACCCCGACTGCGTTCTGCTCGACGTGCGAATGCCCGACATGGATGGCTTCGCGGTCTGCGAGGCGATCCGCGCGCTCCCTTCCGGCCCCGAGACCCCCATCCTCTTTCTCACCGCGCTGCGCGACGTCGACACGTTCGACCGAAGCCTGGGCGCCGGCGGCGACGACTTCCTCACGAAGCCGATCCGCCCCGCGGAGCTGATCGTTCGCGTCCAGAGCGCGCTGAAGCTGCGACGCCTGAGGGTCGAGCTCCGCGAGCACTACGAGCTGCTCAAACACCAGCGCGACGCGCTGATGCGTCTGCAGCTCCAGAAGGAGCGGCTCACGGCGTTCGTTGTCCACGATCTCAAGAACCCGGTGAACGCGATGGACCTCCACGCGCAAGTTCTCCTGCGTGAGAGGGGCCTCCCGGCGCAGGCGCGCGAATCGGCGACGGAGATCCGCACGGCAGCGCGGCAACTCAACCGGATGATCCTGAATCTGCTCGATCTCGCGAAGGCTGACGAAGGGTTGCTGGCTCCCCAGCGCTCCGAGGTGGATCTCAGCGGGCTGGTGAGGGAGGTCTTCGCGGAGCTAGCCATCGCCGCGCAGATCCGCGAGGTGACCCTCGCGGACTCGCTCGACGCCACGCGGACACACGCGGACGAAGATCTCTTGCGAAGGCTGGTGACGAACCTCGTCGAGAACGCGATCCGTTACACGCCGCGAAGGTCGTCGGTCACCGTGACCACCGTACGCCTGGCGTCGGCGACGGAGCTCCGCGTCGCCGACGCCGGCGTCGGCATTCCGATGGAGATGCGCGAGAAGGTGTTCGATCCGTTCGTGCAGGTGGAGTCCGGCAAACTTCCCACGGCGCGCGGTGGGCGCGGTCTCGGTCTCACGTTCTGCAAGGTTGTGGCGGAGGCCCACGGCGGGCGCATCTGGGTCGAAGACGCTGCGCCCGGCGCCGTCTTCTGCGTAAGGTTGCCCCATGACGGCTGAACACGTGACGAGCGCCAAGAAGGGGGCGCCCGACTTCCAGCGCCTCTTCCAGTCCGCACCGGGCTGCTACCTCGTGCTCGCCCCGGACCTCACCATCCTCGCGGTGAGTGATGCGTACCTTCTCGCGACCAAGACCGAACGCGAAGGAATCCTCGGCCGCGGGGTCTTCGACGTGTTCCCGGCGAACCCCGACGATCCCACGGAGAGCGGCG
>Ga0302283_1000084_pt1 | contig 59997 bp, 44 predicted proteins | sample III_Fen_E1_4_FD_198770 | JGI IMG/M metagenome (GOLD analysis project Ga0302283, IMG submission 198770) | Peat permafrost microbial communities from Stordalen Mire near Abisko, Sweden - III_Fen_E1_4 | ecosystem: Environmental > Terrestrial > Soil > Wetlands > Permafrost | place: Sweden: Abisko... | reverse complement strand
TCCGCTTGCAACAACCAGGGCGAAGGCGAGCGCTGCGACACGAACGACGGCAACAACGGGAACGACGACTGCTCGTCGGGCCTGCAGTGCGATTCCGCGGCCGCGCTCGGCGGCGCCGTCGCGAGCTGGGCCACCGGTGTCGTCGGCTTCGGCCTCTGCTGCCCCACGAATCGAGCGCAAGCCACGAGTTCACTCTGCGAGGTCGGCGCGCCTGGCGGTAACCCGGCTCCGCCGTCAGCGGACGCGGGTAGCGACGCTTCTTCTTCGAGCGATTCCGGCACCGACGCGAGCAGCGACGCGCCGGCTGATTCGCCCGCAGACGCGCCGCTCGACGCCCCGCTCGACTCTTCCGGCGACTCCGCGGCGGACTGAGCTTGTCGCCGGGGGTCCTCCTCGACGCGGCGCGCGAGGCGTTGCTCCTCGCTCTCGTGGTGTCGTTGCCCATCGTCGCCGCAGCGGCTCTCGTGGGGCTCATCGTGGCCGCGTTCCAGGCTGCGACCCAGATCCAGGACCCGACCATCGGATACCTCCCGCGTCTGCTTGCGGTGGTCGCCGCGCTGGTCGTGATGGGCCCGTGGATCGGGCGCCAGATCGGCACATTCGCCGAGCAGATGTTCACGATGGCCGCCGCGAAGTAGGGCCCGTGCGGGCCACGGCGCGTTGACCACGCCGGCACCGTTTGGTACTCGACTCGTCAGTGAGTGAATCCTCACTCAGTTCACGCCACCGCTCGAAACGCGCCCGCAGCGCGAAAGCCGGGGCTCGCAAGGGCGGCGACAAACGCGAGCGCATCCTGCGCGCAGCCGTGAAGGTCTTCGCCCGGAGTGGCTTCTACGCGGCGCGCGTGAGCGAGGTGGCCAAGGCGGCCGGAGTCGCCGACGGGACGATCTACCTCTACTTCAAGTCGAAGGACGAGCTGCTCGTCTCGCTCTTCGAAGACCGCGTCGAGAAGCTGCTCGCCTACATGCGCGAAGAGCTCCCCAAACAAGGGACGGCGCCAGAAAAGCTTCGGCGCGTGATCGAGCTCCAGCTGGGCCTCCTCGAAGGGGAGCGTGATCTCGCCGAGGTGATCACGATCATTCTCCGCCAGTCGACCAAGCTGATGAAGGAGTACGCGGCGCCGAAGTTCACGTCGTACCTCGATGCCATCGCGCGCGTCGTGGCCGATGGGCAAAAGTCGGGTGACTTCCGAGACGACATTTCGCCGCATCTGGTCGCCCGGGCGACGTTCGGCGCCCTCGACGGGATCGCGCTCACCTGGGCCCTCGGCAAGGCGGAACAAGGCGCCCTGCGACGCGCCGCGGTGCAGCTCGCGGACGTGATGCTCCGCGGGCTCGCTCCGAAGTAGATCCCCGCGGTACGCTCGCGCTCGATGAAGCTCCTCCGCGAGCGGGCCAACGTGATCGCCCTCGTCCGCGAGTTCTTCGCGCAACGGGACTTCCTGGAGGTGGAGACGCCGCTCCTCGTCCCCTCCCCCGGCCTCGATCTCCATCTGGAGGCGTTCGAGGTCGGAACGCGGTCAGCCGCGCGCTACCTCATCACGTCGCCCGAGTACCAGATGAAGCGCTTACTCGCCGACGGGTACGGGCGCATCTTTCAGATCGCCAAGTGCTTTCGCAAAGGAGAGCTCGGCGACCGGCACAACCCGGAATTCACGATGCTCGAGTGGTATCGGGCGAACGCGGGGATCGATGACGTCATGCGCGACACGGAGGACCTCGTCGCCATGGTGACCGGTGGCCGCGTCACCATCGGCGAACGAACGATCGACACACGCGCGCCGGTCGAGCGCTGGACCGTGTGCGATGCATTCGACAGGTTCGCCGGCATCCGCGAGGACGAGACGCTCGACCTGGCGGCCAACGACGAGGACCGCTACTTCGAGCTCATGGTCGATGCCGTGGAGCCCGGCCTCGCGGCGCTCGACCACGCCGTGTTCCTGGTCGATTACCCGGCGTCACAGGCCTCCCTCGCGCGCAAGCGCCCGGACGACCCGCGCGTCGCGGAGCGGTTCGAGCTCTACGTGGCGGGCGTAGAGCTCTGCAACGGCTTCGGCGAACTGACGGACGTCGCCGAGCAGCGCGCGCGGCTCGAGCGAGACCGCGAAGAGCGGAGCACGCGCGGGCTCCCGGTGTACCCGATCGACGAGAAGTTCCTGGAGGCGCTCGCGCACGTGCCGCCGAGTGGGGGGAACGCGCTCGGCCTCGATCGGCTGGTCGCGCTCGTCTGCGGGGGGACGGAAATTCGTCCCGTGATGGCGTTCACGCTCGAAGAGCTCTGAGTCAGCCGCCGATCGCGCGGATGGACACGCGCGCGGCGCTCTCCTCGGTGCACCCTTTGAACACGTCGCCGTCAGGCTTCATCGTCCATGCGCGCGCGACGGCGTCGACGACGGCGTCGGCATCACCGGATCGCGCGGCGGCTCGTGCGGAGACGCCGTCCTCCGTCGCCAGGCAAGGCCGGAGCATCCCATCGCTGGCGACGCGGAGGCGATCGCACCCCTTGCAATAGGTATCGCTCGTCCCGGAGATGAACCCGACACGCAGCGCGCGATCGTGGCGCGCGGGGACGTACCTCGCCGGACCGCGGTCGGGCTCGCGCTCCGGCTCGTCGTCGCACAGGAGGGGAGCGAGCTGAGCGCGCATCTCGGACGCCGGAACCACCAGGTCCTGGAGCTTCGCGCCTTCGCCGATGGCCATGATTTCCAAGAAGCGCGGCGTGATCCCGCGAGCCCAGGACCAGCGAGTGAGCGCCTCGAGCTCGTGGTCGTTCTCGCCACGAACGACGACGGCATTCAGCTTGAGCCGGGTGAAGCCGGCGGCGATCGCCGCGTCGACGCCCTCGATGACTCCGTCCAGATCGCCCCCGCGGGTCATGCGGTGGAACCGCAACGGATCGAGCGAGTCGAGTGAGACGTTGATACGCCTGAGACCCGCGTCACGAAGCGGCACGGCGAGAGCCGCGAGGCGCGTCGCGTTCGTCGTCAGCGCGAGATCGTCGAGCGGCAGCTTCGCGAGCGCAGCCACGACATCCACGACGTCCTTGTGGAGCAGCGGCTCGCCGCCCGTGAGCCGTACGCGGCGTACGCCGGCCCGGACGAGCCCTTCCACCATCGCGATCCACGACGCCACGTCGAGCCGCCGCTCGAGGTATCCGTCATGACGGTTGGGCCGACAATAGATGCACGCGAGGTCGCACCGATCGGTCAAGGACAGGCGGACGGAGCGCGGCTGCGTGGCAGGCGCGAGGCGAGGTTGGACGATCGGCAGCGCGTACACGGATGACTCTTTCCTATAGTCGATCTTCTCTCCCGACGCTTCGTCCCAGAGCGCAGAAAGCGCAGTAGACTGGCGCGATGAGCGAGAGGCCCATTCGCATCTCTACCGTCACGATCAGCGACACGCGTACGCGCGAGACCGACGACTCGGGCCGCGTTTGCGGCGAGCTCTTGAGAGAAGCGGGCCTGCTCGTCGTTCGCCACCTGATCATCAAGGACGATCCGACGTACATCAAGGAGCTGGTCCGCGACCTGAGCGACGCCAACGCCTGCGACGCGATCGTCACCAACGGCGGGACGGGCATCACGAAGCGCGACAACACGCACGAAGCGCTCGAGTCGATCTTCGAGAAGCGGATCGACGGTTTCGGCGAAGCGTTTCGTCGCCTCTCCTGGGACGACTTCGGTCCGCGCGCGATCCTCACCCGGGCGACGGCGGGCGTCTTCAATGGATGCGTCATCTTCTCGCTCCCCGGCAGCCCAAACGCCGTTCGCCTGGGCGTGAGCAAGTTGGTCCTCCCCGTGCTGGAGCACGCCGTGGAGCTCGCGCAAGGGCGCACGACGCACCGAGCGACCCTGGTCTAGGCCGCCGATGCAGCTTCGCGTTCTCTACTTCGCCGTACTGCGCGACCTGGTCGAGCGAGAAGAGGAGAGCGTCGACGCTCCTCCCTGTAACGTACGCGAGTTCATCGCCTGGATCGCGGAGCATCGCCCAGCGTTACGGGGGCGGATGGGGAGCGTGCGCATCGCGCGCAACGAAGTCTTCGCGTACGACGACGAAGCTCTGTGCGACGGAGACGTGGTGGCGCTAATTCCGCCCGTGGCTGGCGGCTAGCCTAGCGGCCGCGAGGATCACCGCTGCGCGGATGCAACGGGGCGTGCGCCGGGTGATCATAATGGGGCACGTCACCGCACCGCGCATCGACCCAGCCGACCCACGCACTGCCATCCGGCCCGTGCTCCCGCTTCCAAATCGGCACACGCGCCTTGATCCGGTCAATCAACGCACGGCACGCAGCGAAAGCCTCCGCGCGATGGGGCGCGCTCGCCGCGCACACCACGGCCACCTCACCGACTCCCAGCGACCCCACACGGTGAAGCACCGCGACTCGCGTGCCGTCGATCTCGCGCTCGATCTCCGCCCCGATGCGCGCCATCTCGGCCTCGGCCATCGACGCATACGCCTGGTACTCGAGCCGGCTCACGAACCGCCCGTCGCTCGTCTCCCGCACGACGCCGACGAAGACGTCGATCGCGCCCGCTCCCGCGTGCGCGACGGCCGACGTTACCTCGTCGAGCACGAGCGGCTCCTGCCGAAGCTCTGCCTTCATCGCGTGCCAGCGTATGTCGCGGTCATTCGCGCGTCCAAGCGCCGGACCGACCGCCGGCTTTCTCGACCAGCTCCACGGAGAAGCGCATCCCGCGATCGACCGACTTCAGCATGTCGTAGACGGTGAGCGCCGCGACGCTGGCAGCCGTGAGTGCCTCCATCTCGACCCCGGTCCGATCGTGAGCCTCGGCCACGGCCTCGATCGAGACGCCGTCGTCGACGATCGCGAGCTCGATGGCCACGCGCGTCAGCGCAATGGCATGGCAGAGCGGGATGAGCTCGGACGTCCGCTTCGCGGCCTGGATGCCGGCGATGCGCGCAGTCGCGAGAACATCCCCCTTTGCGACATCGCCGGCACGGAGGCGCGCGGTCGTCGCATCGCTCATCGTCACCCGTGCGTGAGCGGCGGCGCGACGAAGTGTGATCTCCTTGGCGCCGACATCGACCATGTGAGCCCGACCCGAGGCGTCGACGTGGGTGGAGAGCGGCGCGATCTCGGCGCACGCTTCCGGCAGCAACATCTCTGCCTGATCGCCGGACGCAACCTTGAACAGCGCGTACCGATCGACGGGGGCGAGCGCACGCCAGGCCGACTCGGTGACGGCGCGCGCAAGCGCACCGGGGACGACACTCTGCGAAGGCTCGCCCTCACGCGGCGCGTCGGTATGCGGAACGTTCGACGCGGCGAGAATCGCGCGGACGGCCCCGGCGTCGACCTGGGGCATGGTTCCGAGCGCGATGATGGAGCGGCGTAGCTCGATCGCCATCCCTCGCCACGCCCCCAACGGCACCTCGACGCCCGCCTCGTCGAGCGCGCGCCGCGCGGCGAGAGGCATGACATCCAGCGAATCCTCGATCCGTTCGAATCGGTATACGCGCATCACGAGCCTCCTTCGGTCACGACGGCCGTTGCCCACGAGACTCCCAACCACGACCGCGCCTCCTGCCGTCGCACTGCAATCGAAGAGGAGCAGGGCGCCGAGGACGACATCGCATCCGACGCGACGAGACGCCCGTGCGCAGCGTCGAGCGGGCCCCGCTCCGCGTCGAGCCACGCGCCTCTCCCACGCGCGAGGACGGGCGCCTGAGCTTCCTCGAACGAAGGCATGATGTGGGTGAAGGAGCGTACGACGCCCCTCGCGACGATGCACGCGGTCGTCCCGATTCGCGTAGCATCGGCTTCGTATGAGGGATGCGCTTGGATCCTGCGCGCTCTTCGTCATCGCCGCGGGCGCGGTCGGCCTACTGCCCCTCGCCTTCGGCGCGTGCGGGGGCAACGGCGCCGTCACGTACGCCACCCCGTTCGATGCGTCCACGCTCGAGGATCACTACGTCGCGCCCGCGAACGTCGGCGAGCCGTGTGGTGGCGAGCGCGAGTGCCGCAGCGGTCTCACGTGCGCGTCGAGCGGTCTGTGCGCGCCCGGGCACTCGTCGCCTACGGGAACGCCGTGCGTGATCAGCGAGGAATGCGCGACCGCCGACTACTGCGGCCCAAATCGCACCTGCGTCGCGGCGGGAACGGGCGCGAATGGCGCCACCTGCGGCAGTGATGCGGACTGCGCTCCAGGCCTGCGATGCGACGTGGTCGGCCTTACGGCGCAGTGCTCGCCCGACGGTTCGACCGACATCGGCGGTCCGTGCACGACGAGCGCGACGTGTTACGGAGGCCTTGCGTGCGAGAACGGTGTCTGCACCGCGCTCCCCGCAACGGGGACCACACCGCCGCTGAGCGTCTCGTCGTGGCCGGGCGTGACGTGCACGGACGACCCCGGGCCAACGGCGGCCTACTTCCGTGTGCCTCGCGGGACCGACGACGGCGACTTCTTCCGCCTTCCGTTTCCGAACGACGTGCGCACGAGCGGCGGCCACCCCGACTACAGCCTCTTCCCCACGCCGGGCGCGGGCGTTCTCGGCTACGATTTGGTTGCTCTTTATGCCACGTTCCTCGACGCGAACGAAGACGGCTTCAGCACGTACCCGACGGTGACCGTCCGGTTCAGCGGCGCGCTCGACCTCGGGTCGTTGAGCCAGTCGCAGGCGCTTCAGTGGCTCGAGCTCGCTCCGGGCGGCGCGGTGCCGGTGGGCTTCGTGTGGACGATGACCACCGGGCGCAACCAGTACGTATGCAACAACGCGCTGAGCGCGCGTCCGCAGCTGGGGCTCCCGCTGAAGCCGGGGACGCAGTACGCGTTCCTAGTGAGCACGAGCGTGACGAATGCCGCGGGGGGCGCCGTCGCCGTCCCGTCCGATCTGCAGGCGCTGCTCGCCGACAGCGCGCCAAGCGATCCGGCGCTCGCCGTTGCGTACGCGACCTACGCGCCGCTCCGGACCTGGGCCGCAGCGAACGGCGGGACGAGCAAGATCCTCGACGCCACCGTCTTCACGACAGGTCACGCATCGACGCTCGCGCAGACCGTGATCGACACCGTGACCGCGGCCCCGACGCCAACGGTCACGAACTGGACGCTTTGCAACGGTACGAACGTCTCTCCATGCCCACAGGCCTCGGGCGACCGCGCGTGCGGGACGCCCGATCCGGCGTTCTACGAGCTGCACGCCCTCGTGACACTGCCACTCGTGCAGTCGGGAACCGAGCCCTACCTCGATCCTTCGCAGGGGGGCGACGTAACGGACGGTACGGGCGCCGTAGCCGTCACTCGCACCGAGCAGGTGTGCATGGCACTCACCGTACCGAAGGCGACGATGCCGGCGGCAGGCTTTCCCCTCGTCGTCTACGCGCACGGCACGGGTGGGAGTTTTCGGAGCCACGTCCCCGAGGGGGTCGCCGCGAACCTCACCGGCGCAATGAGCTCGAAAGGGATGGCAACGCCGATGGCGGTGCTCGGGATCGATCAGGTGGAGACCGGCACACGGCGTGGTGCCTCGACGCAGTCACCAGACCAGCTCTTCTACAATTTCGCCAACCCCGGCGCGTCCCGCGGGAACCCGCTGCAGGGTGCGGCGGATCAGGCGTCGCTCCTTCAGCTCACAAAGACGCTGACCGTCGACGCTTCCGTGACCGGCACAGCGATCAAGTTCGCGTCGGTCGCCTTCTGGGGGCATTCGCAGGGGGCCACCGAGGGGGGCATCGCGCTCCCGTACACGAAGGGGTACGCGGGTGCGGTCCTGAGCGGTGAAGGCGCGAGCCTCGTCGATGCGCTGCTGACCAAGCAGAACCCCGTCGACGTGGCGGCCGTGGTCCCCACGGTGCTCGAGGACACCGCCGTGAACGTCTACCACCCCGCGCTATCACTCTTTCAGAACGCTCTCGATGAAGCGGACCCGTTGAACCACGCAGCAGGCATCGCGGCGACGCCGCTCGCCGCCATCGCCGCCAAGCATCTATTTCAGCCATACGGCCTCGGCGACACCTACGCGCCCACCGTCACGCAGCAGACGTTCGCCGTCGCGGCCGGGCTCGGAATCGCGATGCAGCCCGCGAGTGTCACGACGCCCGACTCGTTCGGCGGTCTCACGCCAACCCCCGTTCCCGCGTCCGGTAATCTGATGGATGGCGCGCAGGCGATCACGGCGCTCCTGCGCGAGTACCAGCCCGGGCCAACCTACGACGGCCACTTCGTCGCTTTCCAGAACGCCACGGCGGAACAGGACGTCGCGACGTTCCTGGCCGACGTCGTGAGCGGCACGGTACCGAAGGTCGGTCAGTAGCGGCGCTCGGCTCAGTCGATCTTCACGACGTCGATGCCGACCATCTTCATGATCCGGAGCGCATTCGAGCTCTGCACGACGCCAGACCGGAGCTTGTGATCGAACGTCATCCGGTCCCCCTCGACCTGCTCCTCGAAGTGCACGTTGATGGCCGACCCCGGTAGCTCGGTCTCGAGGTCGCCGAGTGCGAGGTCGTGCGTCGAGACGCCTCCCATCGCGCCGCATGCCACGAGCTCGCGCACGATCGCGCGCGCGCCGATCAGCCGCTCGCGCGAGTTCGTTCCGTGGAGGACTTCGTCGAGGAGGAAGAGCGTCGCCGGAACCCGGGACGCGCGCGCACGCTCGAGGACCGCCTTGAGCTTTCGAACCTCTGCGTAGAAGCGCGAGACCCCCTCGGATAGCGAGTCGCGAACACGCATGCTCGACGCTACGCGCACCGGCCCGAGATTCAGTCGCCCCGCGCACACGGGGGCCCCTGCGAGCGCGAGCACGACGTTGACGCCGATCGCGCGGAGGAGCGTGCTTTTGCCGCTCATGTTCGAGCCAGTGATGACGAGCACGGCGCCCGGGCCGGGGAGAGAAACGTCGTTGTCCACCCGCCGCCCGACATCGATGAGCGGGTGCCCGAGCCCCTCCGCTATGAAGAGAGGGGTCGTCTCGATGACCGGGTAGGCGTACTCGGGCCGTTCGAACGCCAGACCGGCGAGGCTGGACAGCGCTTCGACCTCGCCGATGACCTCGAGCCAGGCGCGGGCGTGGATCCCCGCGCGTACCCGCCACGCCTCGAGCGCGATGGCGCAGTTCAGATCCCAGAGCAGCACGGGACCGATGAAGAAGCGCCAGACCTCGTTGTTGCGCGCGTCGAGGAACGAGAGAATCCTCTCGAGTCGCGCCATCTCGGTGGTCGCTTCGGCACCGCTCGCGCGGAGCTTCTTCTGAAGCTCGCGGAGCATCGGCGCTTCGAACGACTCGCTCTGGATCGTCGCCAGCATCGCGCCATAGCGCGCGAACGCGCCCTGCCGCGACGAGACGGCACCTGCAATCGGTGCAACGTGCCGCGCGGTCACGCCCAATACGAGCAGCTCCACGAGGACTGGCCCGACCCACGCCCAGGCAGACACGTGGGCAACCTGCGACGCGCACGCCCCCGCGATCGCGAGCGCCGGCAACCCCAGCGCGGCGAGCTTCCACCGTCCCGCGTCCTCGAACGGCGCGGCCCCCTCTGCCCACGTCAGAAACGGGGATGGGTCCGGCTTGCTTTCCACGACCCCCTCGGCGCTCAGCCGCTCGCGAAACGAGGCGCGCGGCGCAAGGTCCTTTACGGCCGCTTGCCGCTCGCGGATGACGTCGAGATCGACGGGATCGCTCGCCGCCGAAAGCCACGCACCGAGGCGAGCCTCGCCGAACCGCGTCTCGGTCGCATCGATGCGCTGAAAGAGCGACGCGGGACCGAAGATGTCGAGGTCATCGGCGTACGGGTGATCTTCGAGCGCGAATCTCGCCCCGTCGTTGGTGAATGCGCGCCAGCCATCTTCGAGCCGCGCGAGCCCCCGCTCGTGGAATCGAAGCGCCAACCGTGCCCGCTCGGCGGCCGCATGGACGCGCGCGTGCACGACCACAAGCGCCCCGAACGCCACGACGCACAGAGCGACGCCGAGCCCCGCCACCTCTCCCAGGGGGCCCCACACGCCCGCGACCAAGAGCGCGACCGCCCCCACCGCGATGAAGAGGCGCGCCGTACCGATCGTCCGCGCGCGCGCCTCCGCCTCGTCGACGTCGCACGTGCGTGCCTGTTTCCCGGCGAGATACGTCGTGCGCGCGTCGTCCATTCGCTCCTGTCACGCCGCGCGACGCGAGGTCGCCGGCGCGCTGCTCCTTCGTATCACTGCCGCGCCCGAGGCGACGGCGAGCGCGAGCCCCGCCATCGTCAAACGAACGGTCGATGAGCGATCCACGAGCGACGCGCGCGACAGTCGCCCCAGCGACGCGCGCACGTCTTCGAGCGAGCCTCCCGCGCGAAGCGCGATCGACTCGCAGTCCACCGCCCGTCGCGTTCGCGAGAGGCGAGCCACAGCCCGAAGCACCGAGACGTCCAGGTTCGTCATGGGAAGGACTGTACAAACGACACTGAACATCCGTACACAAAGACGCGTCGATTTCGTTCGCACTTCACGACCTGGTTCTCGAAGTACCCCGCAATCACGGGTGAATCCCCAGCTGCTCGAAGGCGAAGCCCAGCTCGTCGACGGTCTCATCGACCAGTTTCGACATCGGCTTCCCGTCGCCATGCCCGGCGTTGCTCTCGACGCGGATGAGGATCGGTCGTGCCCCATCCGCCTGCGCCTCGGCGAGCCGGGCCGCCATCTTGCGGGCGTGCATCGGATCGACGCGCGAGTCACTCTCCGCGGTGGCGAAGAGCGTCGCAGGGTAGCGCGTGCCGTTCTTCACGTGGTGGTAGGGCGAATAGGCGTAGAGCCACTGGAACGCATCAGCCTTCTCGGGATCGCCGTACTCGGGGATCCAGAAGCGCGCCATCAGGAACCGCGGATAGCGGATCATGTCCGTCAGCGGAACGAGCGCGAGCGCGACGCGGTACAGCTCGGGGTGCTGGGTGATCGCGGCCGCGACGAGCAGTCCGCCGTTCGAGCCGCCGATGATCCCGAGCTTCTCGGGCGACGTGATCTTCTCGGCGATGAGCTCCTCTGCGCACGCCGTGAAGTCATCGAACACGTTCTGCTTGTGCTCGAGCATGCCCGCCTGGTGCCAGGCCTCGCCGTACTCGCCACCGCCCCGCAGAACGGCCGCCGCGAACACCCCCCCTCGCTCCACGATGGTCATCGCGCGCGTGCTGAACGCCGGGGTCTGGTTGACGTTGAATCCCCCGTACCCCCAGAGGAGCGTCGGGTTGTTCCCGTCGAGCGTCAGCCCCTTCTTCGCCACGACGAACACGGGGATCTTCGTCCCGTCTTTCGACGTCGCGAACTTCGTCGTCACTTCGACATCGCTCGCGCGGAATCCCTCGCCCACGCGATCCCAGGTCTCGACCTTGGCCGTCTTCGCGTCGAAGCGGAGGATCTGCGGCGGCTCGACGTACGACTCGAACGCGAGGAACGCCTCGTCGCCGTCCCATGGTCCCGTCACCGCCGCCGAGCCGATCGACGGGAGCGCGACCGCACCCTTGCTCTTGCCGTTCATCGCGAACCGCTCGACGCGCGTCGCTGCGTCGTGGAGGAACGTGCCGATGATCTCGCCGTGAATGATGGTCACGTCGTCGAGCTTGTCCTTCCCCTCCGGGATGACCTCGCGCCAGAGCTTACGGTCCGGGTGGTCGTACTCGACCGAGAACAGCCGGTACTTCGAAGCGCCGTCGTTCGTGTGGACGTAGAGGCGCTCGTCGCGCGCGATCGGATGGAAGAGCGCTCGCGTCCCCTGCGCGACCGGTACCCAGGGCGCGCTGTCGCCCCGCGATCGATCGCGCACGAGCACCTCGTTGCGGTCCCACCCGAGCTCGACGGTGGCCACGAGCCAGCGTCCGCTCGGCGACAGCGACACGTTCGGGTAGTCCTCCTTCGCCGCGCGTTCGAGGACGAGCTTGTCCTTCCGCCAGTCGGCGCCGAGAAGATGGAAGAACACTTTGCGGTGGTAGACCTCCTCACCCGCGGGGACCGACCCGACCTCCGGGTAGCGCGCGTAGTAGAACCCCTTCCCGTCGGGAACCCACGTGACGCCGCTGTAGCGCGTGCCTGGGATCACGTCCGGCAGCTCCGCGCCGGTCTTCACGTCGCGCACGTGAAGGGTGCTGTCCTCGCTGCCGTTCTTGGAGATTCCGTAGGCCACGAGCCCGCCGTCCCTCGACGGAAACCACCAGTCGAGAGCGGTGGTCGAGTCACCGGAAAGCTTCGCGGGATCGACCAGCGGGCGATCTTGACCGGAGACCCCCTCGCGCACGAAAAGGATCGGCTGGTCCTGATCGCCGACCCGCTTCGTGTGGAAGTAGACGGCCGGTCCGTGTGCCGGGCGCCGTACCGCGGGGGGGGACACGCGGCCAATCTGGAGGAGCGTCCTCACGCGCTCGCGGAGAGCCTCGCGGCCGGGGATCGCGTCGAGCAGCTGCTGCGTGCGTGCATTCTGATCGGCCGTCCACGCCTTCACATCGGGCGAGTCGCCGTCCTCGAGCCAGCGGTAGGGGTCGGCGACCTGCACGCCGTGGAGCTCTTCGACGACGTCGTGTTCGTGTGCGCGCATTGGGTGTTCCTCGGGCGTAGTCACGCTCGACCGGGTCGTCGGAGAGAGCGAGCCCTGCGCCGGCATGGCGGAAGGGCGCGACGCCGCGCAGGCGCATGCCGCGGGCGCGAGCAGCGTGAAGAGCGCATGGCACCAGTACGAGCCCGCGGCTCGAGCCCGGTTCGTCCTACGGAGGACTTCCATGCGCGGACATAACCACAGATCGAAGTCGCTTGGTGAGGCCCGTGCGACCGAGTAGCGTCGCGCCCGAAATGGACGAAACGCGACCGCTCGCGCTCCTATCGAACGACGACGGCGTCACGAGCCGTGGCCTCGAGATCATGTGCGAGGCCCTGCGCGAGCGTTTCGACGTCGTGATCATCGCGCCGGAGACGGAGCAAAGCGCGTCGAGCCACTCACTCAGCCTGCATCGCCCCCTGCGCCTGCGGAAGGTGAGCGACGACCCCGCGGCCATGACCTTCGCGCTCGATGGGACCCCCGCCGACTGCATCTATGTGGCCCTCCACGCGGGAACGCGCGTGCTGTCGCGCAAACCTGCCGTCGTCGTCTCCGGAATCAACCGCGGTCTGAACCTGGGGCAGGACGTCTTCTACTCCGGCACCGTGGCCGCCGCGCGCGAGGGAGCTCTGCGTGGGCTGCCGGCCGTCGCCGTGAGTGCCCACGTACACGCGGACCTCCCCGCCGTGGCCAAGCTGGCCGAGAAGGTCGCCACCTACCTCGTCACCGAGGGGAAGCGCGGCGTCCTGTTCAACATCAACGTGCCGCGAAAGTGGGGCGGCGAAGTGCGCGCGACCAAGATCGGTGCCCGCATCTACGAAGAGCTCGTGGACATGCGCTTGGACCCGCGCGGCCGCGAGTACCTGTGGCTCGGTGGGCCCGGCGTTCGACACGAGCGCAACGCGGGCACGGACACCGACGCCTACGACGACGGCGCCGCGTCGATCACGCCGCTGATGCTCGATCTCACGAAGCGTGAAGACCAGGTGCTCACCGAGACGATCGCGGCCCACGTCGGCGCGAAATGACTGGAGAGAGGCGGACAGATGGCGAAGCGAAAAGGGGCCACCACGATCGTGTCGCGTAGCGCGCAGCGGCCCAAGCGCGAGCCGCCGGCGAGGCGGGCGCACGCGCGCGGAAGCGACAACGGCGGCAACGGAGAGCCCGCGCGCGTCGTCTCCACGCGGCCGCACGTCTCACCTGGAGCGCGCGATCCGCTCGAGCACTGCCGCTCACTCATCCGCGACGTCCCCGACTTCCCCACCCCCGGGATCCTGTTCAAGGACATCACCCCGCTGCTCGCCGATCCGCGTGCGTTTCACATCGTGCTCGACTCGATCGCGGAGCGGTACATCGGCCAGCACATCGACGCCATCGTCGGCGTCGAGGCGCGCGGCTTCATCTTCGGCGGCGCGCTGGCAGCGCGCCTCAACGCGAGCTTCGTCCCTGCGCGCAAGCCGGGCAAGCTGCCGGCCGAGAGCGACCGCGTCGGCGTGAAGACGGAGTACAGCGTCACCGAGCTGGAGATGCACAAGCGCTCGCTCGCCGAAGAGGCGCGCGTGGTCATCGTCGACGACGTACTGGCCACGGGTGGGACGGCGCGTGCGGCGGCGGAGCTCGTGCGCCGTCAGAACGCGCACGTCGTGAGCTACGCGTTCGTCATCGAGCTCTCGTTCCTCGGGGGGCGCGAGAGCCTACTGCCCGTGCGCGTGGAGAGCGTCCTCACGTACTGACGTCACCCGCCGTCGCCACCGTCGCCAGGCGCAGCCAGGTAGCTGATCATCTTGCGAACCATCGCCATCTGCGGCGCGCTCTGCGTGTCGTAGTCGGCGCTGTCGTAGCCCCACCAGTCCCAGCATGCGTTGGGGTCCGCGCTCGAAGTCGTCGCCTGCGGGTACAGGACGACGATGTGGTTCGTGTCTGCCCAAACGTTGTACCCGGCGTGGAGGTAGTACTCGCTGCCGACGGCGCCGGTCGCCTGCATGTCGCAGCCGTGGAAGGCGACGTGCACGCGGCACGTCTCGCCGCTCGCGCACGACGCGGGGACGTAGACGTATCCGGTGTCAGCGAGGCTGTGCGACGCCGGACTGGTGACGAAGTCGCCCTGCGCCAGAGCCGAGATCTTGCCGCTCGGAGCGCTCGAGGCGGCGACGAGCGTGCCGTAAATCTGGGCGAGCGCGATACCCGCGCCGTCGTAGCCGCAGTCACCGATCCACGGCGAGTCGTTCGAGTCGCACGAGCCGCCGTACGACAGCGTCGGCATCGTGTGCCCCGTCGCGGCTCTCCGACTCTCGTACTGGATCGCGCTCGTGGGGATGAACCCCTCGAAATACGACTGGGCCGCGTCCATGACCACCGGGTTGACGACCTGATCGTCCGCACCACCGAAGAGATAGATGCGCTCCTTCGCGAGGTAGCTCGTGGCATCGATCGCCCCGGAAGATGCGAGGCTCTTGGTCGATGCGATGAGCGGCGTCACGTCCGGCGCCGTGGACCCCGACGTGCACTGCGTCTCCGCGGTCGCGAGAGATCCCTGCGAGCAACCGAACGGGCCTCCGGCGAAAACGGCGATGCCCTGGACGATCGACGAAAAAGCCACGCCGAACTGCACGGCCATGAAGCCGCCCGCGGAGATGCCGGACACGGAGGTCTGGCTCACGTCGATGCTCAGGGCAGGCGGTGGCGTCACCGGAGATCCGCCGTCGTCACCCGGCGGGGACTGTCCGTCCGACGGAGGGGCCGCGCCGTCGCTCGCGCCAGCTCCAGCGTCCCCTCCCGCGTCGTCGCCCGCAGCGCCCCCCTCGACAGCAGTCTGGGGGCCCCCGTCGCCGGAGCCGTGCGCCCCATTGGAGCCACTCGATCCGCACGCAGCGCACGCGAGCGCCACAGTCACGACCGCGAAGTGCGAGCTGCGCATTAGGTGCCGTGCGTCATAGCACTCGCGCGCGGGGGGTTCAGCGCTCGGAGCAAGCCGAGCGCGTCGCACACCATCTCACTCGTGACGTGGCACGAGAGTCGCTTCAGGAGTGTGGGAGACGAATGGAGTCCTCGCTTTTCTCCCCCCCGCGCGTGATCGCACTCCTGAGCCTGCTGGCCCTGGCGTGTTCTTCCGCCACGGTCCCCGTGAACGTCGCGCGTACGCCGTCCCCCCCCGTGCACTTCGACGTACCTCGAGACGAGCCGCGCGAGTCCGCGCTTCTAGCGCGCGAATCGTCCCCCGCGGCTCCCGTGGAGGGGACTCCGTCGCCCCTCTATCCGCCCGCGCTCGTCCACGAGGCGCGGATCGACATCGCGCGTGCGGCGCTCGATGCCGACAACCAGGCGAAGGCCGAGGCCGAGGAGCTGGAGCAGATGCAACGCGATATCGCCCGCGTGGAGATCAACGGGGGCGACGGCGAGCCCGCCCCCTGACGCTGCCCGGATCTCCCGTCATCCATCGAGCCTTGGATCCACGAGAGACCAAGGCGCGCCGTTCACCCGCCGCCGAGTCGCTTCGGCATGGCGCGCACCAGGTTCCACAGCGCACGTAGCTTCGCCGAGAGGCCGCTCGTCCCGCTGCGAAGAACCGCCATGCTGGACAGCACGGTGAGCAGGGTCGCCGTGTACGGGTACCACCACAGCTCGCGCGCGGCGCCGTTGCGATCGAGAAGGGTGAAGCGCGGGCGGGTGAGCGCGTCCAGCGCGAGGGGCGAGTTCGTGATGCCGTAACCGCTCTCTCCGTAGCCGCTCCAGGGGGCTGAGGGGAGCGCGCCGGTGAAGGCGTGGTTGTTGACGGTCACGACGCCGGCCCTGAGCTTTCGGGCGATGCGCGCGCCGCGCTTGATGTCCCCCGTCCACACGCTCGCCGTAAGCCCGAAGCGCGACGCATTCGCGCGCGCGATTGCCTCGTCCTCGTTCTCGACGACGGCGATGGGGATGACGGGGCCGAACGTCTCGTCCTGCATGATCGCGAGATCGTCGCCGGTGACCGCGAGGACCGTCGGCGGATACGCGAGGCTCCCCTCGGGCGCTTCGCCTCCGGCGAGGATCTTCGCCCCCTTCGCCCGCGCGTCCTCGACGTGCTCGCGCACGATGGCGCACTGACGCACTGTCGCAAGCGGCCCCACGTCGTCACGTGACTTCAGCGAACGAACGACGGCCAGCAGCTTCTCGGTGAAGGCCGCCTCGATCGAGCGCTCGACGTAGACGCGCTCGATGGACGCGCAGTTCTGGCCCGCATTCGTGAGCGCTCCCCAGACGACGCCGTTGGCAGCCCTCTCGAGGTTCGCGTCGGCCAGCACGATCGCCGCGTCCTTTCCGCCCAGCTCCAGCGCGCACGGCACGAGCCTCTCGGCGCACGCGCGTGCCACCTTGCGCCCGGTCGCCACGCTCCCCGTGAACGCGACGAGATCGACGTCGGCGGCGCAGAGGGCCCCCCCCACCTCGCCTCCCCCTTGAACGAGCGTGAACAGATCGTCCGGAACGAGGCCGGCGAGTGCGTCGGCGATGAGCGCGCCCGAACGGGGGGCGATCTCGCTCGGCTTCAGAATGACCGCGTTGCCGGCGAGGAGCGCGGGCACGATCGTCCGGAGGGGGAGCACGAAGGGGAAGTTCCACGGTGCGATGACGGCGACGACGCCGCGCGGGTCGCGCGTGATGGTGCCGCGCTTCCCCGGGTACGCGATGGGGTCGATCGACACGGCCATCTCGGCCAGGTGCTCGTCGATCGACGCGCACCAGTAGTCGACGACGTCCGCTGTGCCGAGCACCTCGGCGCTCCACGCCTCGGCCTCCGGCTTCCCGACCTCGCGACTCACTACACTCGCGATCCGCGCGCCGGCGTCGAGCACGCGGTCCTTCACACGACGGAGCGCGCGGACGCGATCCTCGATCGTCCGCGCGCTCCATTCGCGCTGGGCCGCGCGTGCACGGGCGACGATGGCGGGGATCTCCTCGGCCGGCGTCGCGCGAACGTCGGGGAGCGCCCCCCCCAGCGGGCTCTCCATCGCGAAGGGGGAAAGAGGGGCGAGGGCGGTCGCGGAGGTCATGGCGCGGCAGCATAGCCGCTCCCTCCCCCATTCGCGCCGCCTGCGATGCCGATCGCGCGTGTAGGCTGGCCCCATGACGCGCGCGACGATCCGCTTCGCCGCGCTCGTGTGCGTCCTTGCCGGGCTTCTCGCGTCTCCGAACGCCCGAGCGGAAGGGGGCCTCGAGCGCGTGAAGCGCGCCGGCGTCCTGCGCTGGGGCGGAGACCTCCAGGGGGGCGAACCGTTCGTGTCCCAGGACCCGGGCGACCCCACACGCCTCGTCGGCTTCGAGGTGGACATCGCCGCCGGCATCGCCCGCGTGCTCGGGGTCCGTCCCGAGTTCGTCGAGAATGACTGGAGCACGCTGGTACCGTCACTCGAGCGGGGCGGATTCGACGTCGCGATGAACGGGCTCGAAGTGATGCCGTCCCGCGCAGCGCGGGTCTCGTTCACGCGCCCGTACTACGTCTTCACCGAGCGACTCATCGCGCGAAAAGGGGACGCGCGCGTCCGGGCTTCGCTCGCCGCGCTCGCCGGCCTACGCGTGGGGACGCTCGCCAGCAGCTACGCCTTCGAGCTGCTTCGCGACCGCTCGGAGGTGGTCGTCTACGAGGGGACGGAGGAGCCGTACCTCGATCTCGAACGCGGCCGGACCGACGCCGTGCTCCTCGACGACATCATCGCTGCCCGCTACGGCGAGCCGAACCCCGCGCTCTCGGTCGTCGGCGACGTGGCGCAGGGGTACTACGCGGTAGCGGCGCGGAAGAGCGAACCGGATCTCGTCGCCGCGATCGACGGCGCGATCGCACAGATGGCGGCGAGCGGAGAGCTCGAGGCGATCCTGCGTCGGACGGCGCTCTGGAGCGCGCGGGAGGAGAAGCTCGCGTCATGGACGCCGGCCGATCAGCTGCTCATGACAGGCGGCCCCGCGAGTGACGCCCCGCCAGCCGGGATGACACCGCGGCACGTTCTCCTCTTCATCCAGGGGGCGCTGATGACGCTGCTGGTCTCGACGCTCGCGATGATGCTCGCCGTCCCGCTGGGGCTCTCTCTGGCGCTCGCGCGTCGCTGGGGCCCACGGTGGCTCGACCTCTCGGCGGGCTTCTACGTCGAGCTCTATCGCGGCACGCCCGTCCTCCTTCAGCTCTACGTCCTCTATTACGGGCTCGCGCCCGTCGTGCGGATCAACGCCCTCACCGCCGCGGTGCTCGGCCTCGGGATGAACTATGCCGCGTACGAAGCGGAGGCGTATCGGGCGGGGCTGCAAGCGGTCCCGCGAGGTCAGATGGAGGCCGCGGTGTCCCTGGGAATGTCGCTCCCGCTCGCTCTGCGGCGGATCATCCTCCCGCAGGCGTTCCGCCACGCGCTCCCGAACGTGACCAACGACTTCATCGCGCTCTTGAAAGACAGCTCGCTCGTGAGCGTAATCACCGTCGTCGAGCTCACCAAACAGATGACGATCACCGCCGTAGACGTCCGCGGCTGGCTGCTCCCCGGCCTTCTGTGCGCTGCGCTCTACCTGGCGATGAGCTGGCCGCTGTCGTTCGTAGCGCGGCGTCTCGAGACGAGGCTCGCGCGCGGATGATCACCATCGAGAAGCTCGCCAAGTCGTACGCCGGAGGGGGGCCGATCCTGCGCGGGGTCGACGTCACCTTCGTCAGAGGGCAGGTGGTCGCGATCGCCGGCCCCTCCGGCGCGGGGAAGTCGACCCTGCTCCGCTGCATCAACGGCCTCGAGGCGTTCGACGCGGGATCGATCCGAGTCGAGAACGATACGCTCGTGCCCGGCGGTGATCGCACGAACGCGCAGGCGCTGGCCGCGATTCGTGGCCGCGTGGGGTTCGTCTTCCAGACGTGGAACCTGTTCGCGCATCGGACGGCGCTCGCCAACGTCATGGAAGCACCCGTTCACGTTCGGAAGACCGCCGTCAGCGAGGCGCGCGCTCGCGCCGAATCGCTCCTGGAGCGCGTGGGGCTCGCGCATCGCGCGAACGCCTACCCGCACGAGCTCTCCGGAGGGGAGCAGCAGCGGGTCGCCATTGCGCGCGCGCTGGCGATGGACCCCGCGGCGCTTCTGCTCGACGAGCCGACGAGCGCGCTCGATCCGTCGCGCAAAGGCGAGGTGCTCGCCGTCCTTCGCGCGCTGGCCGAGTCTGGGATGACGATGCTTCTCGTCACGCACGACATCGCCTTCGCGCGCGAAGTCGCACATCGCGCCGTAGTCATCGCCGAGGGGCGAATCGCGGCGGATGGGGACCCGAAGCACGTGCTCGCGCCCGAGGAGTGATTCGAGGCGTACGCGCGCCACCCCTTCGGCCGACGGTTGCCGCGAAGCCACCGCCTGCGCGAAGGGGTGCGCGGACACGTTTAGGACGCGGTCTGACCGTTCGAGGCGTTCGCCGGGCTCGCCGCGGGCGTCTTCGAAGCCATCGGCGTGACGCTCTGTGGAGCCTCCGAGCTCGCTGCCGTCGTCGGTGTGGCGACGACCCCCTTGATCCCCTTCTTCTGGTTCTTCCCCTTGGTGTTTCGTGCTTCGCGCGTGGCCGCTGCTTGCACCTGGGCCTTCGCCTTCGTCTGGACGGTGACTTTGCGCGCCTTCACGGGAGCGAAGCTGAACTCCTTCAGCTTCTCCGCGTTCGTTCCGTAGCGTGCGATGAGCGCGGTCTTGAGCGCTTGTCGCGTCGGCTGCATCGCGTCGTCCTGTGTCCGCTGGTCCTTGACGGCCGTGCGCCACGCAATCTCCGCGGTATCCGTCGCCTCGGAAGCGGCGATGCGCTCATTGAGCGCCGCCACGATTTCCGCGACCGTCCAGTCCTTGCCATTGAGCACGAAGGCCGTCTTGGCGCTGAAGTTCGCGTTCAAACCCTTTGCGAGCGTCTTGTCCGACTCGACGCTGACTGTTCTTGAAGTTCGCACGATGACCTCGAAATGAAGCGAGAGCGGCGCGATCCCGCCCGGCCCAGTGCCGGGCATCGTCGTGCCTCATCTGGGTCCATCGGTACGTTCGCGCGAGATGTTGCGTAAAAAGCGCAGGGCCCCTCGACCCCCATGTCGATTTCGAGATGGTGAAACGCGATCCCTCGCTCTCCCCGCCCCTTCCCCGGAGGGTAGAGCGCGGTGCCTCCGAGGGAGCGCGCCCTCCCCGCCTCGTGCAGCGTGCGGCAAGCGAGGGGTCCTGCTCCACGAGCAAGGGACGACGGGCGACGAGCGAGGGATCCTGCTCCACGAGCTGGGTACGGCGACCCGCGAGCGAGGTGTCCCGCTCCGCGAGCGAGGGATCTCAGCGCGCGAGCGACGGACGGCGGGTGGTGAGCGAGGGATCCCGGTGCACGAGGGAGGGATCCATGTACCCCTGCGCTCCTCCGACGGCGGCGCCCCCGGGATGTTCCGTCACGCGCGAAAGCGCCAGCGATTCTCGGGGAAGCGTTGCGACAGGGCGCGCTGGAAGTACGTGGGATCGCGCGGCATACTCCGCGGCGATGCGCCGCTCGCGAGTGCTCTTCCCCGTCGCCGCACTGGCGATCGCGGTGGCATGCCGCTCGGCGGCGCCAACGAGCTCGTCGCTCGGAGGGGGCGGCAACGGCAGCAATATCCCGCCGGTCACGCTCCCCGACGCCGCCTCCTTCCCCGCGCCCGTCCCCTATGACGGCGCCGCGCCGCCGTCGGTTGCTCGCGTTCCGGTCCAGGCGGAGCTGGTGACCGAAAGAACGAACGTCCAGCAGCTCATGTTCGCAGCCGGCGAGATGCAAGAGAGCGGCGAGCCGTTCGCGCAAGACTTCGCGGGGCGCAACCTCAACGACTACGACCGCACCTACTTGCCGCCCGACGAGTACATCCTCAACGACGGCCTCGCGAACCCGCTCCCCATCAAGGATCTCTTCGGGTTCAGCACGGCCGTCGAGTCGTACGAGTACTCGAAGATGCACATGAACATGGTGGCGAACCAGACGACCGCGGGGCTCTCGCTGGCGGACGGGCCGATCATCGGAGCGCGTACGGAAACCACGGCGCTCGCGAAGCTCGTCGGGCGCGCCAACGAGCTCCTGACCAGCGCCGGGAGCGACGTCGCCGGCTACGCGCAGCTCCCCGCCCCCCCGAACAACCCGCTCAACTACCTCGGCTTCACTGGGCTGTGGCCGAACTTCGCGCCGTTCTCCGACTTCGATCCGACGATGGCGCCCAGCAACCAGGTCGTCAAATCGTGCACGTTCGCCGGCGGGTACGGCGGGATTCCGACGCTCGGCCAGGAGCTCCCCGAGTTCGAGTGCGCCTACAACACGCTTCACCTTCCGAACCGCGACGCGCAGGTGAACAAGACGCTCGTCCCCGCCGTCATCGGCTTCTCGACGTGGAAAGAGGCGCTCTGGTCGATCGACTTCGCGGGGCGCCTGCACGACTCGGGGAGCAACCCCGTCACCGCGGTCGCCCCCGCAGACGTGGCGCTCGTGGGTACCGCAGGGAACACCGTCGTCGGCACGGTGCCGCCGGGTGCCGCCACGGGGACGTACCTCGGGTCGACTCCGCTCGAGGACATGTGGGGCCTGTTCATGCTCGACGAGATGGACAACGTCGACGAGTTCCTCCTCGACTCGCTGACGACGACCGACGGCGCGACGCTCGGAGGCTTCGTCTCGCGCGTGACCGCCACGTCGTACGACTACACATCACCCCTCCGGTGGTTTCCGGCGTCGATCGCCGTGACCGAGGACGAGACGGTCGTGCCGTATCCGGGCATCGCATCCCTGACGATCAACGATGCGACGAGCCGATCCATCGACCTCGCGGCCCTGCTCCTCGGCAACGCGATGTTCTTCGGAGAAACCGACGCACGAAACGCCGGCATCGGGCAGCGCATCGGGCTCGCGCTGACGTTCGACGGTAACCCCTTCCCCGCCGACGACGGGATCGCGAACGGCCAGGCCACCGCACACGATCGCTCGGTAGCCATCCTCCGCGTGGCCTTCGTCGATCTCGACCGGATGCATTCGGTTCCCCTGGCCTCGGGAAACGCCGTCACGGTCGACACGGCGACGGTCGCCAACGGGGTCGTGACTCCGGGCGCGACGGTGACGACGACGAACCTCGCGCACGTGGTCCTTGGGCTCCGGCAGACACTCCTCTCGGTGAACGGGGCCATCTCGCAGTACGGCGCGGCCGATCCGAGCCCGACCGCGGACCTGCAGGGGATCCTCAACCCGCTCGCCATCCACCCGCCCGGAACGGACGCGGGCGCGCCGCCGCTCTTCAGCACGCAGGTGCGTGCCGTCCTGATGAGCGACGCGGCGTTCGTCCGTGACGTCCTGACGACGAGCGCCGGCGCGGTCGCGAACAGCGCGACGATCGACACCGGCGGGAACGTAACGCTCGACTCGAGCCCGACGACGCTCGACAACCAGGCGGCTGCCGTTCGCGCGCTCGTCGAAGCGTTCCTGGTGTCGAACGACACGACCTACCAGGCTCGCGCCTCCGCCGTCATGACGACGCTCCTCACGACCTTCTACAGCGCGCCAGCCCGCATGTACCGCTGGACCGCCGCGGGCGCCGACGACATCGTGATGACGCCCGAGATCTTCGGCTGGCTCCAGAGCTCGTTGCGCGAGGCGTACAAGTCGCTCTACGTCGTCGGCGATCCCAACCTCGACCGCAGCGTCCTCGCCGATCGTATCGCGCGCGTGAACAAGCTGTTCCTGAACGGCTGGGACGACCTCAACGGGAACCAGACCGTGGACCAGGGGGATCCGGAAGCAGGCGTCGCGACGGAGTGCCTCGGCGCGCGTCTCCAGCTCGGCGAGCAGGCGCTGACCGGTGAGCTCGGGCGGAACCTGTACGGGCAGGCAACCGTCGATCGCGACTCGGACTGCGTGCTCGAAATCGACGGCTCGGGCACCGGGAGCGTGCTCGCCAGCCAGGTCCACTTCTTCGCGCCGTGAATCCGTGAAGGGGCCGTTCGTCATCCTCGGCGGGGGGCCGTGCGGGCTCGCGGCGGCGTGGGAGCTGGCGCGCGAAGGGCACCGGCCGATCGTGCTGGAGCGTGAGCCGCTCGTGGGAGGGCTGTGCGCGACGCACGCCATGATCCGCGACGATGGCACCTGGCGGTTCGACCTCGGCGGGCACCGCTTCGTGTCCAGTGACGAGGCGCTCTCGCGCCGGCTCGAGTCCCTGCTCGGCGACGACCTGCTCACGCGCGACCGAAAGAGCGTCGTGATCCACGAGGGGCGCCGCTTCCAGTACCCGCTCGACGCGCGCGACCTCATCCGGCAGCTCGGGCTCCGCGAGAACGCGCGCGCCCTCGGCGGCTATGCGCTCGAACGTGCACGGCGCGCCGTCCACCCGCGTGCGGAGGTGACCTTCGAGGACTGGGTCGTCGGGCGCTTCGGCCGCCCGCTCTACGACACGTTCTTCGGCCCCTACACGCACAAGCTCTGGGGGATCCATCCGACGCGCATCTCGGCCGACTGGGCAGCGGAGCGAATCTCGTTGTTGAATCTCGGCGATGCGGCGCTCCGTCTCGCGGGGCTGCGCGACACGCCGATCCGCACGTATGCGCGTCGCTACCGTTATCCGCGACTCGGAATGGGGCAGATCTACGAGCAGATTGCGCGCGAGGTGAAAGCGCTCGGCGGTGAAGTGCGGACGGGAGTGCGGGTGACGGCGCTCGACACGCTCGGCGATCGCGTCACCGGTGTGCGCTTCGAAGGCCCAAGCGGCGGCGGGATCATGCCGGCCGGCGAGCTGCTCTCGACAATCGCGCTTCCGGAGCTCGTGCGTGCGCTCGTACCGCACCCGGCCCGGCCTCGGGCGCAGACTCTCCGCTTCCGGTCGCTCGTCTTTCTGAACCTTGCGCTCCGACGAACGGACGTCTCGGAGAACACGTGGATGTACGTGGCCTCCGGCGGCCTACGCATCTCCCGAATCCAGGAGCCGAAGCGGCGCGCCCCCTCGATGGCACCGATCGGGCGCACGTCGATGATGCTGGAGATCCCGTGCGACGTCGGGGACGACGTCTGGACCGCCGACGTCGAAACGTTGAAAGCCCGCTGCGGTCGCGAGCTGAAGGAGCTCGGGTTCGTCCTCGATGACGTCATCGACGCCTTCGTGGTGCGCGTCGAGCATGGGTACCCGATCTACCACCTCGGATACGACGACGACCGGCGCGCCCTCCTCGCCGAGGTGGAGCGATTCGCGAACGTGCGAACCGCGGGGCGCCAGGGGCTATTCCGGTACGTCTTCGTCGACGCGGCGATGCAGATGGGGGCCGAGGCCGCGCGCCAGATGACGACGGGGGAGCGCTCGAACGGGCGCCTGGACGCGATCGGGCGCGCGAAGACCGTGGTAGAGACGCACGCGCTGACGGCATGAAGAAATCGCACGCGGCCATCCTCGTCATCCTCCTTGCCGCGCTCTTCGTCCTCCTCCGCGCAGCAAGCACGCCGCCATGGCCCGACGACTGGGACGGCATCGGTTTCGTCGAATCGGTCACGCGCTTCGATCTCGACCACTTCGTCCCGCACCCGCCGGGATATCCCGTGTACGTCGCGCTCCTGCGGCTCGCGGCGCTGGGCGTCCCGCGCCCTCAGCTGGCAGCGAACCTCGTCGCAATCCAGTGCGGCGTGGCAGCGACGCTGTTCGCGTTCCTCGCCGCCTCGCGTGCGCTGGGCCGCTCGCGCGCCGTGTGGATCGCACTGCTCATCGCAGTAGCGCCGCTCGCCTGGCGAACCGGAACGTCCGTGGGGAGCGAGGGGCCCGCGTTGATGTTCGCGTGCGCCGCCGTCGCCGGCGCAACGCTGGAAGGCTCGGGCGCTGCGTGGTGCATGGGGGTCGCAATCGGTCTTGGATTGGGAGTGCGGTTGTCCTGGGCGCCCCTCTTCGTCGCCATGATCGCGCTCGCTCCGCGCGGAGAGCGCATGCGCACGAGCGCTGTCGCGACCCTGGCAACGCTGGCGTGGTGCGTCCCCTTCGTGTGGCTCGTCGGTCCAAGGCACCTCGCGTCGCTGGCGATGACGCACGCCGCGGGCCACTTCCACGTATGGGGAGGGACGGCGATCGAGGAGCCCGGGCTCATGCGCGCCGTGTGGCTCGCGCGTGACCTGTTCGTCGATGGGCTCGGAGTCGACTCCGACGCGATCGGGATCGCGATCGCGATCGTCATCGTCATGCTCACGGCGGTGGGATTCTCCGAGTGGCGCGAGAATGGCTTCCCCCACGCGCGGCTGCTCTGGCTCCTCGCCCCGTATGCCGCGTGGATCACCCTCGGCCAGAACATCCACCAGCAACCGCGACACGCGCTCCCTCTCGTCGTCGCCCTCGTGGCCGCGCTCGCCCTCGCCGCCTCCGGCTCGCGCAACCCGCGGACGCTCGGCGTGGCGCTCGTGGGCCTCCTCGCGATGCGCACCTCGTCCGATGCCAACCTGCGCGCGACGGCGCCCGCGGGAGAGCAGCTCGTGGTCCTCGCGGATTCGAGCGCCTCGCAGGATCGTCAGGTCGCCGTGTTCGCCGGCGCCAGTACCCGATTCTTCGAGCTGGCCCCGAACCCGAACGTCACCGCCGTGACCGTCGCGACCTTCGGTGACGCGGAGCTCGCGCTCGGCCACCTCCCGTCGATCCCTTCGCGCATCCTGGTCACGGGCGAGCTCGAAGGGCTCCCGCGCGCGCCTCGCTCACTCGTCCCACTCACGAAACTATGCCGGGATCCACGCGTCGACCGGCGTGCCCCGTGCCTCGACGTGTACGAGTGGCGCCCGGCTTTGCCCGCGCACTAGGCTGCCGGAGACGAGCGCTCAGCGCGAGAAGAACGCCTCCGGCTCGATGCCGTACGCGCTGATCTTCAGCTTCTGGAAGATCTCGTCGGCCCTCTTCGAGAACGACGCAGCCTCGCGAGCGAGCGCCGGTTCGCTGGCGAGGTCCACGGCTTGCTTCAGTGTCTCGGCGTACGAACGACAGCTCCGCGCCAGCTCGACCTCGTTGCCGATGTCTTCGAAGATCGCGATGGATCGAAGGAGGTGCCCGCGCGCCGCCTTCAGCTCCTCGCCGCCGCGCGCGCTCCCAGCCGCGGTCACCTCACCCAGCGAGCGGAGCGCGATGCCCAGCTGCACCTTGCTCTGCACTTCGGTGAACAGCTCGACTGCGCGCGCCGTGCATTCGCGCGCCTTGGTGTACTCGCGCCGCGCCAGGTACGCCTTCCCGAGGCCGCGCACCGCCTCGGCCAACCCCATCTTGTCCCCCAGCTCGTCGGCGAGCTGCTCGGCTTCCTTCAGAAACTGGATGGCCTTCGGGGCATCGCCGAGGCGATTGTGCGTCTCGCCGAGGTTCGTGAGGACGAGCGCGATCCGGTTTCGATCGCCTGTCTCCTTTGCGACCTCGTACGCTTCTTGGAAGAGCGACAGCGCGCGCTTGTCGTCACGCTGGTCCTGCGCGACCGTGCCGAGGTTGTTGAGCGAGATCGACACGCCGACCAGATCGCCGATCTCACGACGGATGCGGAGCGCCTGCTCGAAGGCGTCGAGCGCAAGGCGGAACTGCCCCGAATCCTGGTAAACGAGCCCCAGGTTGTTCAAGGAGAGCGCGATCGAGCGCCGGTCGCCGATCTGGCGGCGCATGACGAGCCCCTTCTGCGTGTACTCGAGGGCGTGCGGATAGTCGCCGCGCAGCCAGTGGAGCTTGCCGATGTCGTCGGTGGCGCTGGCGATGCCCCGCGTGTCGCCCGCTTCCTCGAAGAGCTTCAACGCCGCGTCGAGGTGACGCGCAGCCTCCCAGAGATCGCCCTGCTCGCGATGAAGGCGGCCGATGCGACTGTGCGCCGCTCCCCCCTTGGCGCGCAGGTCGAGCCTGAACGCGCGCGTGAGCATCTCGCGGAACGCGATGAGCGCGTCGTCGTTGCGACCGAGGAGGTGAAGGACGTCGCCGTAGTGGTGGAGCGCAGAGAGGTATGCCGCGGTGCCAACCTCGGCTCCCTCGCGCGCAAGCGCCAGCCCCTTCTCGTAGTACTCGGCGGCCTTGGTGTTCGCGTAGTGCGAGCGCGCGACGTCCGCTGCCTCGAGGTACGTCGTAGCCGCCTTCGACTTCGCCGTCGCCAGCTCCAGGTGCCGCGCCAGCATGCCGAGATACTCCTCGTGCGTGCGCACGTTGTCTTTGAAGGCGAGCCACTCGGCCAGAGCCTGGTGGTACCGGCGTAGCTGCGCGCCCGGGACGAGCCTCAGCAACTGCTCGCGCTCCAGGTTGTGCTTGAAGACGTACTCCTCGTCTCCCGTGAACGTGCTGTCGGGAAGGCGAAGCACGTAGTCGCGCTCGACGAGATCTTGGAGCGTCGCGCGGAGCGCCGTGAGATCGGTCGCTTCGCCCGAGCTCCAGATCGTTGGCGTTGGAACGTCGAGCCTTCGGATGGAAAGGAGGCCCCCGAGCCAGAACACGCTCCCCATCGTCGCTGCGTGCTCGAGAGTCGCGCGCTCTTCCACGGTCAGCGCGGCAATGCGCGCCTGCACGGCGTCTTCGACCGTCATCGGCAGGCGGACCTCGGCCAGCCGATCGACGTGGATCCTCCACTGCTCGACCTCGGCGAGCTCGTCGACCGACTCGAGGACACCCATGTCGAGGAAGATGCGCACCATCCGCTCGAGCAGCGCCGGGTTGCCACCGGCGAGAGTGCATGCGGCCTCGACGAGGTCCTCCACCGCGGGCTCGTCGCCGCAGGCCGAGAGCAGCTCGTGCATTACCGCGGCCGCGTCCGTGTCGCTGAGCGGCGCAAGGTCGATGACCTTGTGCGACTCGCCGCCGTGCTTCGCCCATCCGTCGCGACGCGCCAGCAACTCCGGACGGCCGATACACACGAGGAGGATCGGCGCGCGCACGCTCTCGATGAGGTACGCGAGGAGATCGAGCGAGTCGTCGTGCGCCGCGTGGAGGTCGTCGAACACGAGGACGATGGGGCCGCCACGCTGCCCCCCCGCGGCGGCGAACGCCGACGGCGAGCCCGCGTCCGCCTCGAGGAAGCGCTTGATGACCGCGCGACGAAGCAGATGAACCTGGTGGGGATCCCCCTCGATGGCCTTGATGAGTGGCGAGTCGAGGAAGTCGAGGCCGAGGATCTGCCCGAGGAAGTAGACGACGTCGCCGACCTTGCGGTCCTCGAGAACGCTCGCGACCTGAGCGCGGACCTGCGCCTTCGACGCCTCGGGGTCCATCCCCTCGACGATCCCGAAGCGGGCCCGGAGGCACCGCGCAAAAACCGCGTACGCGGCCCCCTGATCGGGCGCGTTGCCGCGGAAGACGCGAGGCGCGTCGTTCGTCATCGCGTTGCGCACGTTGACGAGGAAGTCGCGCACGAGCCTCGTCTTGCCGATGCCCGCCGCGCCGAGGATTGTGACGGACCGGGTGACCCCACGCTCGCAGACGTGAACCAGCGCGTCGTCGAGCTCGCGCAGCTCCGACGCGCGCCCCTTCAGCATCGAGCGACGCGACGCGCTCGGCGGCGACTTCGCCGCGAGCCAGCCGCCCGACGTGGGCCCACCCCCTGTGCTCGGCGGACGCATGCTCACCTGGGCATCGTACACGAAGGCGAGAGCATCGTTCGCTCCCGAGTCGCGTCGTCTCCGCCCCGCGCGCGCGCACTCGCTTTCGAGTCGTTCTACGCGCTCACTCTTCGACGCCGTCCACGTCGTCGATCGGCCCGTCGAGGACCGCGGGCGGCGGGGCGATCGTGGGCGGAGACGCTTGCTGCGCCGGAATCGCCGGGAGGTCGTCGGTCGGGACGCGGCCGCGCGACGGGGCGGCTGCATGCGTCGGGGCCGTCATGGGCAGGAGCGGAGTCGGCGAAGGCGGTCCGGGCGGTGCCGGCGTTGCGTCGCGGGCGACGTGCTCGCGCGGACGCGCGTGAAGAAGGCGCCGCGAGCGCGCCACGTTCTTCGTGGGGTACTCGATGCACCCCTCCATGCCGGCAGGGCACGAGATCCGGACGTGGAAGTGGTCATCGTGCGGGAGCGAACCGTGCGGTTGCGCCATCACTTCGGAGGCGCGCACGCGTATCGAATACGGCGCTCCGATCCTCTGCGCGTACGTGAGCAGCCGCGCGCGCAGCGGGGATGCAACGAACAGGTAGCTAACGCGCGCGCGTCCATCGCCGACCAACCCGGCCACGAGCGCCCAGTTCCTCGCGTCGTCGAACTTCGCGCCAGGCCAGCTCGGCGCCGTGCCATCGCCGAGGAACGGCACGAAGTGCTCGGCGAAGATCGATTTACCCTGCTGGTTCACGACGTAGAACCCGAGATCCGCATCACGACCGCTCTCGTGCGAGGCGTGCATGTCGACTTCGCCCCCGTCGTGGCGCGAGATGTGTCCGACCGACAGTACCGAGTCGGGGAACTGCTTTCGTACGCCTCGGGCGGCACGATCGATGAGCGACACGAGGGACTCCAGCCCCCACCGAACGTCCTCGTCGCGATGGCATGGAACGATCCGGAGCCACGGGCTCTCTTCGATCCGGGTGCCGCCAAGGAGGTGCCCCTCGGTGGGGGAACCGATGCTGCGCCCGCCGGCTACGTGCCCCGGCTCCCGCGGTCCCAGCGGCGCGGAGGTCGAAAGGCGAGCCGTTCGCGGCGGTTGCGCCCCCGCGTGCCCGCCGACGGCGAGCACGGAACCGGCGCACGCGAGCGCGAAGGCTACGACGTGGCTGGTCGATTGAAGACGGACGCGTGTCACTCATTCGGACGTACACGGCCGCTCGCCACGAGCCAAATAAACCGCTAGCTTGAACAGTGGCGTTTCGGGTTCGCGGAGCGTCGTGGCGAGGGATGCAGACGGCTCTCAGGGAGGGGGCAGCGAGCTCGTGAATTCCACCGTTCCGCCTCCCAAAATAAAGAAGGGCGATCCGCTCGTCGGCAGCACCGTCGCCGGCAAGTTCAAGGTCCTGTCGCTCGTGGCGGCCGGGGGCATGGGGAAGGTCTACCGCGCCGAGCAGATGCCACTTGGTCGAACCGTCGCGCTGAAGGTGCTGCACGTGCACCCGGGCGACGAGGTCGACAGCGACGACCCGCAGTTCAAGAAGCGTTTCCTCCGCGAGGCGAGCATCCTCGCGAAGCTCCAGCACCCCAACATCGTGACGATCTTCGACTACGGGGCGATCGAGGGGGAGACCGAGCGCTACTTCATGGCCATGGAGTTCCTCTCCGGCCAGACGCTGGGGAGGCGCATCGCGGACAACACGCTCCTGACCCCACGCGACACGATCAAGATTGCGCGACAGATCGCCCGCGGACTGACCGAAGCGCACGCGAGTGGCATCATTCATCGCGACCTCAAGCCGTCGAACGTGATGCTCCTCGTAGGACGCGACGGCGAGGATCTCGCCAAGATCGTCGACTTCGGCATCGTGAAGTTGATTGGCGACGATTCGCAAGAAGGAGAAGAGCTCACGCAGGAGGGGTCGTTCATCGGGTCGCCGAAGTACATGGCGCCCGAGCAGATCACGCGTGGCGGAAAAGTCGACGCGCGCACGGACGTCTATTCGTTCGGCATCATCCTCTACCAGTGCCTCACGGGCACCGTGCCGTTCGACGGCGCAAGCTCCGTGCAGACGCTGATGGCCCACTTGAACCAGGTACCGCAGCCGATGCGCGAGCGCGTGCCAGGGCTCGACATCCCCGACTGGCTCGACCAGCTCGTGATGAGCTGCATCGAGAAGGAGCCGAGCCAGCGACCGCAGACGATGGACCTGGTCGCGCGGACGCTTGGGGAGGCGGAAGCCGCGATGAACTCGGGTCGCATCCTGACGTCGCTCGCTGGACAGATGACGGCGCCGAGCCTCAGCCCGCGCTCGTCAGTGCCCGAGACCCTGGCGTCGTCGGGCAGCTTGCCGGGGGTGACTGGGTCGGGCCGGCGCGCCAGCATTACGACGCAAGGGACGATCTCCTCGGTCACTCCTCCCCAGCCGGAGGACAAGACCCGCACGTCCCCAGGCATCAAGAAGGCTGGCGAGCACCGCTCGCCGATGATCTACGTCGTTGGGGGGCTGACGTTCCTGTCCATCGGCGCCAGCGCGCTCGCCCTGTTCCTCCCCCGCGCACACTCTGGCGGTGCTCCACCCGCGGTCACAGTTGCGTCCGCCCCGCCGCCACCAAGCGCGGTCCCCGCCGCGGTTCCCGCGCTCGCGGACCGATTCGCGCTCACGATCGAATCGATCCCGAGCGGCGCCGAGGTCCACGAGGGGGACCGGGTCCTCGGGACGACACCGCTGCTCATCTCAATCGACAACGACTCGGTGAGCTCGGGTCCACGCGCGTTCACCGTTGCGAAGGACGGCTTCCAGCCGTACGCGCTCGCACAGGGCTCTTCGCAGTCGAGCGTGCGCCTCGTCGCACCGCTCGTGGCGCTGCCCGCGGCGAGCGGCCATACCCCGCCCCACAGAGCACCTTCGCGCGCTGGATCTCCGGCCGCGAACGCAGGAGCGACCCCGACGCGTCCCGACCTCGACATCCGGATGAATCGCTGACGCACGCGCGCCGCGTTCCAAGATTTCCGTCGCGTGCGTCGTGACCGCTCCCGTATCCTCGATTCCCATGGGGAGGGGGCCGCGGTGAAGCGATTCCTCGTCGTGACGGCACCACTCCTCGCGTGCGCTGTCGCGGTCGCGTGCAACGACGGGCCTCAGTCCCACGTCTATGTGGCCTCGCTTTATCAAGCCGCAGGCGCATGCCTCGATCCCAGCACGACGCTCGCCATCATCGGGACGCCGAACGGCAGTCTCGAGTGCAAGCCCGCGTGCCTCGTGCAGAGCTCACCGCCGCCCGCCAGCGCCGCGACTGAGACGCTCTATCTATCGACGATGTGCGCCCCCTACCCTACGACCGTCACCCCGACGACCGATGCCGATCCTGCCTGCGCCGCGGCGCTCGCGGCCTACGCTAGCGGCGCCGTCTGCGGAGAGGACGTTGGCCCTGAGGATGGTGGCGACGACGGCGGGACGACCGACGCGGGGACGTTCGACGCCGACGCGGATGGCGACGACTCGTCGACGACCGCCGACGCGGGCGATTCGGGTGAAGTGAATGACGCGAAGGCCGAGTGAGAGGCGCCGAATGAGCCGCGCAGGATCGATCCTCGCTCGGGTGGCGATCGTCTTCGCAATGGCGATTGCGCTGTCTTCGCTTCTTGCGCTCGTTGCGGCCCCCTTCGCGCTGGCCGACGACGTCGCCGACGAGGCCGATCTCCAGTTCCGCCTCGGGGCGGAGAGGTACCAGACGGGCGACTTCCGCGGCGCGCTCGAACATTTCCTGGCGTCGAACCGGCTCGCACCGAACCGCAACGTGCTCTTCAACGTCGCGCGCTGCTACGAAGCGCTGAAGGAGTTCCCGGACGCGTACCGCTACTACACGCGGGCGTCGCAAGGGGAGACTGATCCGGCCGCGCGCGCGCGCATCAACGACGCTTTGTCGCGCATGGCGCCCAACGTCGCCATCCTGAAGATCGTCACCGATCCGCCGGGGGCGACGCTGTACCTCGATCGCAAGGATCTCGGCCAGCGCGGCGCCGGACCGCAGACGCTGGGCCTCGCACCGGGGAAGCACACGATCATCGCCGAAGCGCCGGGCTACGAGGACGCCGTATCACCTGCCACCGAGGTGCGCGCCGGCGAGACCGCGACCGTCGAGCTGAAGCTAGTGCGCATCCTGGGCACCGTTCACGTCTCCGACGAAGCACGCGGCTCCAGCGTGCGCGTCGACAGCGAGGAGGCCGCGCCCGCGTGCGTTGCGCCGTGCGACCTGCAGCTGCCGCCGGGCCGGCACACGCTCTACGTGTCGCGCGAGGGGTACAAGACGTACGTCACGCTCGTCGATGTCGTGGCGAAGCAAACCGTGACGTCGCACCCCAGCGTCGAGGCGAAGACGGGAACGGTCGTCGTCAGCACCGACGAGCCCGGCGCCACCGTCGAGATCGACGGCTTCGCGCGCAGTGTCACCCCCGCGCTACTCACGCTCCCCGTCGGCAAGCACGAGGTGCGCGTCACGATGCGCGGCTTCCGCACCATCGTTCGGCCGATCGCGGTCGAAGCGAACGCAGAGACGCGCCTCGACAACCTTCCGCTCGTGCCGGTGGAAGAGGTCGAAGCCGCGTCGCGCACCGCGGAGTCGGTGGAGGACGCGCCCGCGTCGGTCTCGGTCGTCTCGAGTCGCGAGCTGCGTGGGATGGCCTACCCCACGGTGTGGCAGTCGCTGAACGGCATCCGAGGCGTCTATCTGTCCGACGATCGTGGCTACGTCACCGCAGGCTTTCGCGGGTCCGGAACGCCCGGCGACTACGGGAACCGCACGCTCGTGCTCCTGAACGGCCAGCCGATGAACGACAACTGGACCGGCTCGGGATACCTCGGGTACGACCTGCGCAGCGACATCGAGGACGTGCAGCGGATCGAGGTGATTCGCGGCCCAGGATCGGTGCTCTACGGCACTGGAGCCGTCTCCGGGGTCATCAACATCGTCACTCGCCCGCACGACGGGCAGACTGGGTACGAGGTCGGCGGGAGCACGGCCGACGGCACCGTGGGGCGCGTCCGCGTGCGCGCGGCTTACGACTTCGGCAACGGCGCCGGGATGTGGATCAGCGCGGCGGCCAGCCACTCGTCGGGCAACGCCTACTACTTCCCCGAGTACGCCAGCGACGGCGCGACACGCGGGAACGCACCGGCGAACACGGACCGCTTCAACGCCGGCACGATCACCGGGCAGCTCTGGTGGAAGGCGCTCACCGTGCAGTGGTCGGCGAACTCGCACGACAAGCATCTGCCGACCGGTGAGTACGGCACGCTCCTCGGCGACGACCGAACCCACCAGATCGACACCCGCCTGATGACCGAGGCGCGCTTCGAGCCGAAGATCACCGACACCGTCCAGTCGCTCTCACGAGCCCACGTGAACTACTACGCGTACACGGGGTACTTCGCCGAGACTCCCGAGAACGGCGGGCTCTCGCACGAGACGTTCAAAGGGCTGTGGGCGGGCGTGGAGCAGCGCTTCGTCTTCACGCCGGCGCCCGCGGTGCGCGTGACCGTTGGGGGAGAGCTCCAGAATCACTTCAAAGCCGATCAGTTCGGGGAGAACGAGGTTTTCACGACCCCGGCGACCAGCGGCGTCTTCCTAGACGACCACCGCTCGTTCCAGATTGGCGCCGGGTACGCGGTCGCCGATGTCACGCCGACCCGCGCCGTTAAGCTCTCGCTCGGCGGGCGCTACGACGGGTACTCGACGTTCGGCGGCTCCTTCAACCCGCGCGTCGCACTCATCCTGAAGCCGTACGAGGCTGGCAACGTGAAGCTGATGTTCGGCAAAGCGTTCCGCGCGCCGAGCACGTACGAGCAGTTTTTCTCCGAGCCCGATGTGCAGGAGCCGAACACTCACCTGAAGGCGGAGTCGATGTACTCGGCGGAGATCGAGTACTCGCACCGCTTCACTCCGACGGTCATGGGCCTGGTGAGCGTCTACGAAAACGTGATCACCAACCTGATCGAAAATGAGACCGATCCGGCGAACACCCTGGCGAGCATCTACGAGAACACGAGCACACCGGTCGGCACGATGGGGGCCGAGGGGGAGCTGCGCAAGGAATGGAAGGACGGGTGGACGGCGTCCGCGTCGTACTCCTTCGCGCGCTCCGTCTTCTTGAAGAACTCGTCGCTTTCGTCGCTCGCATCCCTCGCACGCGACCCCGCGTTCCGCGAGGTACCGAACGCCCCCCCGCACCTCGCATCACTCCGTGGCGGTGCCCCGATCCTCGGCCGCGCGCTCATGGCGATGACGCGCGTGGCGTATACGAGCAGCCGCTACGACGTGCACGACGTTCAGTCGACGGCAGCGGCGCCCCAGCCCGCGCAGCAGCAGACCGGCAACGCGGTGATCTGGGATCTCATGCTCACGGGCGCAGAGCCGCGATGGCACATCCGCTACTCGCTCGGGATGTACAACCTGGCGAACTGGAAGTACTCGGTCCCCGTCCTGCAGGGACCAGGCAACTTTCTTCAGGACTCGGTCGTCCAGAACGGCCGCACGGCCCTCGCCGCGCTCTACGTCGACTTCTAGTTCTGGAAGTGCTCGTGGTGCCCGATCAGACGCGCGTGCTTCACCAGGCGGAAGCGAACGGCGCTGCCGCACTCTCCGCACTGCGGGAACACCTTGCCCGAAACGCACGTGACTTCGTGCGGGTCGGCGTGATCGTCTTCGTGGATGACCGAGTAGATCCCGGACTTCTTCACCTTCGCGCCCGGCGTGAACATATCGGCCATGACAATCGCCTTCTTTCTTGAGAGCCGGTCCGCACGGTGCGGACCCCGTCGCGCGCGGTCCGGCAGCGCCTGGGGGCGAGCGCGGAAACGTGCACGAGCAACGTGGTCCATACACCATGCGCGCCATTCCACGCGGTGAGCTTCTCGGAATCGCGGTCGGGGAGTACCTTTTCTGCGCCATGACGCCTCCCGCCACCCGCGCTTTCTCGAGCCCCCATCGCGCCTGCGTGCTGCGCGCGGTCGACTCGCCGAAGCCCTGGGGGGGTGAAGCGTGGCTGACTTCGACGCGACCTGAAGCTGCTGCACAGCTCGCCAGCGGTGAAGGGACGCTCGCGCAGCTCGTGAAGGCGCACCCCGAGGTCCTCGGTCAGTGGTCGCGGCGGATCTTCGGCGACGAAGTCCCCACGTTCGTGAAGCGGATTCACACCGATTTCCCGTCGCGCGTGCACCTCGGCTTCCGGCGCAGCGTGTCGCGTGAGGCGCTCACCGGGTGGCTCGACGAGGAGCAAACGCTGCTACGTCGGCTGTTCTCCGCGCTGCGCGTGGACGGGGAGCGCACCTTCGCCGACTACCAGGAGCGTTACGAAGCGTGGGCGACGCGCCAGTCGCTCGAAGCTTGGCTCCGCGACGACGACGCAACGACGGCCGCCGAGCTCGGCAGATTCCTCGACCCATCGTTCGACGTGCAGGCATGGCTCGCACGGGTGCGCCTCAATCGCGCCGCGATCGTCGACACGCTCAACGAGGTCGACCTCACGCGCGAAAGGGGGAACCTATTTCTCTCGAGCGCCGGCGTCGTGCATGCGATCTTCGGCCTCTCCCACCAGACGCACCCGATCGATCGTTCGCGCGCCGCGCTCGAGGCGCTCTTCGCTACACTCGCCGAACGAGGAGCACGCGACAGTGATGTCGAGCTCGCGCGGATCATTCGCGACGCCGAGCTCGGAACGCTACGCGCGCAGAACCGCGCGCCGCCAAAGAACGAAGCGTGGCTGCCGGCCGTGGTGGATGGCGTCGAGGTTTTGGTCGAACCGCAGCAGACGTCCGACACGACCTACAGCCTGGCCGACTTCTACACACCGCTGACCTGGGGAGGGGAGCGCGTCCGCTTTCGCAAGGGGGCGCCGGCGTCCGGGATCGCACGCGAAGAGCTGGCGGGGTATCTCGCCGACGTCGATTTCGCGGTAATGCCCCTCGCATCGATGCGTCGCTCACCCGAAACGGTGCCGGCGGGATCGCGCGAGGGGGCCGACCTCCTCCGGCTGGTCGACGAGCCGTCGCGCTGGCCGTTCTTCACCGCATACCAGCTCGAGCTGACGCAGACAGGGCGCTTCACCGCGGCGGCGCCCCCGGGCGTCTTTCAGCAACTCGTGGTCACGCGAGGGCGCACCGAGCTGTGCGACGGCGCGGGTGTCGTCGGAGAGCTGTCTCCGCAGGCGTCGGCGTTCGTGCCCGCCACGCTGGAAGGGAGCTACACGCTCAGCGCGCGCGAACCTTCGACGGTCATGATCTTCTCGGTTCCGGGTGCAAAAGGCGGTGCGCCCCGCTTCGCGTGACGCTGACGTTCCACCGTCAGACGATCGCTGCCGCTGCTTTTCCGTCTCTGTCGAGCGGCGCTGGATGCAAGAAACACGAGCGCTATCAAATACCGAGCGCACGGTCTCGGATGTGGCGCCTCGGCTCGCTTGCGTACCTGAGACCGAGGGTCTCAAACGACGCGGCACACGCGCGGATGTCGAGAGGTCTCTACTTGTCGGCAGCGACTCCGGCGCAGCACCGAAAGCCGGTCGAGTAGTCGTGATACCCGAAGTCGTGCGCGATCGTCCGGTAGGCGCACGCTTCTCCGTGAAGGTCGGTGTCGAGCCAGAAGCCCCCCTGGAAGGTCCCGTTCGGGTCCGCCGTCCACTCGTCGAGGTTCCCGACCATATCGTAGACGCCGTAGTCGCTGGTGCACTCCGAAAACGCGCCGGTCTTGGCGACGCTCCCCTCCATCTGGTTGAGGCGCGGATCATTCAGTGCGGCGGGGCCCCAGCCGGTCTTCAGCTCGGCGGCGTGGAGTGCGAGCATCGGCGCGACGCCGGTGTCGTGGCACTTCCCCGCGACGTGGGTGGGGCCGTACGGGTAGGCGTATCCCTGGCTACCACCGCACGCTGCCCGCCATTCCACGGGCTGGCAAAGGCGTTTGTGAGCCGCAGCGCACGCCCGCTCTGCCTGCGCGCCGCTCACGTACCCCTGCGGTGTCACGCCAGCAACGCTCTGCGCGACGAGCGTGTGCGCGCCCGCCGGCGGAATGAACGGCGACCAGGCCTGGAGCGTGCCATCGTCCCCTCGTTCGACGAGCGACGCTTCGTAGCGATCGATGCAGAACCGATCGTTGATGTTCGCCATGTCGCCGGGGCACCGCGCCCTGGGCAGCCGTGCCGGGAGCGCCCCCTCCTCGACGAGGTGGAACGTCCCGGGAGCGTAGGCGGCAATCGCGTGCTCGATCGTCCCCACGACCCCTGGCGCGAGCATTCGCGCCTTCTGGACGAACGCAGGCGCGAGCGCCCGCAGTGCAGCATCCACCTGGGCGCGGCTCTCTGGGGGTGCCTCCTCCGGGATAGCGGCATGCGCGAATGCGCCGACGGACGACGCAAAGAGAAGGCACAGCAAGCGGACCCGCTTCGTCACGTAGCGGCCCCTCCGAGCTCCACCGCGATGCTCTGCACGCGCGCCACCATCTCCCCCAGCTTCCGCTTCGCCCCTTCCCGAATGAGCGCGGTAGGAACGAACATCGCCACCGAGACGAACGCGCGGTACGTGACGAGGCTGGCGCGCCCGTCATCGAGCAGCTCGATGCGCCACCCTCCCCGAACCCTGCGCAGATCGCCGCCGATCTCGCGCCACGTGATGGTGCGCTCCTCGCGATCGCACGAGCGCCGAAGGACGTAGCCCACCTCGCGAACCACCGCGTCCACGCGGTACTGGATGTCGAGCGAGTCCCCCTCCCCACCGATCACGCGTGCCTCCTTGATGTCCGGAAAGAGGCGGCCGATGTTGGCGGGAGACCAGAGGACTTCGAGGAGCGCGTCCGGGGACACGTCCACCCGGAAGACGACCTCGAGCCCGCGGGTCCCTTCCTCGTCCCTCACATCGCGCGTTGCGCTGTCCATCGGCGCATTCGATCTAGCACTCCCATCGGCGAGGCCAACGGCCGCGGGTGGACATGACTGCGCCCAGACGCGTAGGCCGTTCGCGTTCATGGCGGGCGCATGCTCTGCGGGGGGTCACCCTCGCCGGAGCGATCTTGCAAGTTTCACGTCGATGAGCGAACTGATTCCGATGAAGCGCCTTCCATCCGCGGCCCGGATCGCGGTCTTCCTCGCCAGCGCAGGCTGCGGCGGCAACGAGTTCGCGGCGGGGAGCCCCGACGCCGCCAGCTCCGGGGTCACGGCGGACCAGGCGTGCTCCGACAGCGCGCACCTGCGCTGCGAGCAGATCAAGAAGTGCTCGCAAGCCGAAGTCATCGATACGTACGGCAGCGAGGGGGCGTGCGAAACGCAGCTGAAGCTGAACTGCATCAACTCTCTGGCCGCCCCGAACACGGGGAGCACGCCCGAGACGGTCGAAGCGTGCGCCAACGCCTACCCGTCGGTGTCGTGCGATGCCCTCCTCGACGACCAACCCCCGACCGCGTGCCTCCAGGCGACCGGCACCCGCGCGAGTGGCCAGCAGTGCGGCTCCCCCGGACAGTGCCAGACCGGCTTCTGCGCGATCGTTCCCGGCAGCTTGTGCGGCACGTGCGCCCCGGTCCCGCAGCGCGGTGACTCGTGCGCGGTGCTCACGACGTGCGGTCAGCTCCTCTTCTGCGATTCGACGAACCAGATCTGCACCGGCTTCGCGGCGCAAGGCAGCCAGTGCAACAAGACGCAACCCTGCGGCGCTGGACTCTCGTGCGTAGGCGCGACGACGACCACGTTCGGCACCTGCCAACCGGCGGTCGAGACGGCCGGGGCGACCTGCGATCCGCAGACCAAGACGGGAGCAGGCTGTGATCGCAACCAGCTCCTCACGTGCAACAGCGTCAGCAAGCAGTGCGAGTCCGTCCAGCTCGTGGGCGCAGGCCAGTCATGCGGAACGGTCAACGATCAGGCTGTGATCTGCTCGGGCGCAGGCACGTGCGTCGCGGTCGATGCGGGCGCACCCGATGGGGGCACGAGCGAAATCTGCGTGGCCGCTGCGTCGGATGGCGGACCGTGCGATCTCGTTCAAGGCCCTTTCTGCCTTAACCCCGAGCGCTGTGTCCTGACGACGGCGAGCGCGACCGCTGGAGTGTGCCAGTTCTCCGATCCGTCGCAGTGCCAATAGCGTCAGTCACTTCGTCGCAGCCGGCGTGCTCTCTGCGTCCACGCGCCGCCGATCGCGGAGGCGAAGCATGGCGAGCCCTCCGAGAATGAGCCCAGCCGAGAACGCCGCGGTGAGCCCCAGCGCCCCTCCCCCCCCGCTGCTCCCCACCGCTGCGCGGGCGCGCGGTTTCTCGGGGACCTTGTAAGCCACCCGCTCGCGCACGTCGTTCGCCGCCGCGGATGGCTCGGCGAGCGGGACGGCCTCGACCTCGGCGGACGTCAGGGTCGGCTTCGACTCCGAGGCCGGTGGCGCCCTGTCGAGCCCCATCGATTCGAGCCAGTCCTCGAACGACATCGCGGTCGGAGGCGCGTGCACCTCTGCAACTGGCTCCGGCGGTGGAGGGGGCTGCGCGACCGCAGGCGCCGGCGCCGCGGGGGGAGGCGACGGATTCTGATACACGACGACCCACGGCGACTGCCCCGGCGGCTGCGGAGGGGGGGGAGCGGCAGCGGCGGACGGTGGCGGACTCGCCGAAGGGAGCGCCGTCGCCTCCGAGCCGTTCGTGAAGTAGGCCGCTCCCGGGCCCGCGGACGGGACACTCGTTACGGTGGCGCCGTTCGTGAAATAGTCCTTTGTCTCAGCCGGCGCAGGTAGAGCCCCGCCGTGCGTCGATTGATAGTTGAGGACCGAGAGGTACTGCATGTAACGCCCATAGGCCGCGATCTGAGCCCATGCCGCCGGCCCCTGGAGGCCGCTGGCCATGCCGCTGGCGGCAGGCTGGGGCGCTGCCGGCTGCGCGGCCCCGCTGGGTGGAGCTCCGTACCCACCGATCGTGATGGTGACCTGCTGCGCACGTGCCGCCCCCCCGAGCGAGCTGAGCACGAGGACGACGCCCGCGAGACGCAGCCTTCGCGCCCGGGATCCTCTCCGGGGCTGGGTGCCGCGCTCATCGAAGGCCTCGTGCACTGGCATGCGCCCTTAACGCTAGCGCTTCGTCCTGCCTTGCGCCGCGATTCCGAACCCCGTGCGGGGCCGACCTCGAAAGGACCCCACCCACACCCCAGCCGTTGAACCCAGACCTCCGGTTCGACTACGTTCCCCTTCCCATGAACAAGGTCCACGCCTCCGCCCGCGAGGCATGCGCCGACATCCCGAACGGCGCGACCCTGCTCGCCGGCGGCTTCGGCCTCTGCGGTATCCCCGAAAACTGCATCCGCGCGCTGCGCGAGCTGGGTACGAGTGGCCTCACCGTCGTCAGCAACAACTGCGGCATCGACGACTTCGGCCTCGGCATCCTGCTGCGCAACAAGCAGATCGTGAAGATGATCTCGAGCTACGTCGGCGAGAACAAAGAGTTCGAGCGGCAGTACCTCTCCGGCGAGCTCGAGGTGGAGCTGACGCCTCAGGGCACACTTGCCGAGCGCCTCCGCGCGGGTGGCGCCGGCATCCCCGCCTTCTACACGCCGACGGGCGCCGGCACGGCCATCAGCGACGGCGGCCTCCCGCTCAAGTACGGCCCCGACGGCTCGGTCGTGAAGTACTCGGCGAAGAAGGAGCTACGCGAATTCGAGGGGCGCACCTACGTGCTCGAGCCGGCGATCACGGGCGACTACGCGATCGTCAAGGCGTGGAAGGGGGATCGCTTCGGCAACCTCGTCTACCGACACACCGCGATGAACTTCAATCCGATGATCGCGACCGCAGCGAAGATCACGATCGCCGAGGTGGAGGAGATCGTCGAGGTCGGCGAGCTCGAGCCCGACCACATCCATACGCCGGGCATTTTCGTGCAGCGCATCATCAAGGGTACCGGCTACGAAAAGCGCATCGAGCGCCGCACCACGAGGAAGAACTAGCCATGGCCGAGCTCACGCGCGATCAGGTCGCCATGCGCGCAGCGAAGGAGCTGCGCGACGGCTTCTACGTCAACCTCGGCATCGGCATGCCCACGCTGGTGGCGAACCACATTCCGAAGGGGGTGGAGGTCGTCCTCCAGAGCGAGAACGGTTTGCTCGGCATCGGCCCGTACCCGACGGAGGACAAGCTCGACGCCGATCTGATCAACGCCGGCAAGGAAACCGTCACCATGCTCCCCGGCTCGGCGATCTTCTCCAGCGCCGACAGCTTCGGAATGATCCGCGGCGGCCACATCGACCTCGCAATTCTCGGCGCTATGCAGGTCAACGAGCACGGCGACCTCGCCAACTGGATGATCCCCGGCAAGATGGTCAAGGGAATGGGCGGCGCGATGGACCTCGTCGCTAGCGCGAAGCGCGTCGTCGTGATCATGGAGCACGCTTCGAAGGAAGGTAAGCCGAAGATCCTGAGGGAGTGCTCGCTGCCGCTCACGGGGCGCAAGGTCGTGGACAGGATCATCACCGAGATCGCCTGCATCGACGTGACCGACGACGGGCTCGTCCTCCGCGAGGTGGCGCCGGGCGTCAGCGCGCGCGACGTGCAGGAGCGCACCGAACCGACGCTCAAGGTAGCAAGCGACCTCGTGACGATGTCGTTCTGAGCGAAAACGAATCTCTCGAAGCACCATGACGTTCCCCACGCGCAAGCAGGCCGACTACGACGCGAGCGAGAAGCGCAGCTTTGCCAAGGGGGTCTTCCGCAAGTGTGACGGGTGCGATCAAACGCTCACCGCAGAGCAGGTCGCGGCCAACTTCGAGGTGTGCCCCCTTTGCGGCCAACACCACAAGCTCGCCGCCCCTCGCTGGCGAGAGCTGCTCCTCGACTCGGGGCACCTCGAAGAATGGGACGCGCACCTAGAGCCGACCGACCCGCTCGGGTTCTCCGACGGGAAGACCTACCCCGACCGGGTCGCCGCAGCACAGCGTTCGGCGCGCGCGAAGGAGGCGATGGAGATTGGCCGCGCGAAGATGAACGGCCACGCCATCGCGTACGGTGCGTTCCTCTTCGGCTTCATGGGCGGGTCGATGGGGTCGGTGGTTGGCGAGAAGGTGACGCGCCTCTTCGAGCGCGCCGTGGACGCCCGACTGCCTGTCGTCCTTCTCCACGCCTCGGGGGGAGCGCGGATGCAGGAGGGGATCCTCAGCCTCATGCAGATGGCCAAAGGGGTCGCTGCGCGCGAACGGCTGCGCGAGGCGCGCCTCCCGTTCATCAGCGTGCTGCTTCATCCGACGACGGGCGGCGTCGCTGCGAGCTTCGCCTTGCTGGGCGACGTGAACATCGCCGAGCCCAAGGCGCTCATCGGCTTCGCCGGTCCGCGCGTGATCGAGAGCACCATTCGTCAGAAGCTTCCGGAGGGGTTCCAGCGCGCGGAGTTCCTCCTAGCCCACGGTATGGTCGATTGCATCGAGAGCCGTCTCGACATGAAGAGCGCGATCGCGCGCATCGTCGCGCACCTCGCGCCACGAGCTCACGAGAACGATTCCGAGGAATGAGAACGCCTTGAGCGCGTCGCTCGCCCGCGTTCTGGGGCAACTCTACGCCCGTGTTCCGCGCGGAATCCGCTTGGGGCTCGATGCGATGAGCGAGGCGTGTGCCCGCGCGGGGAACCCCGAGCGCGCGTTCGAGACGGTGCACGTGGCCGGGACGAACGGAAAGGGCTCGGTTTGCGCGATGACCGAATCCATCGCGCGCGCCGCAGGGGGGCGAACCGGGCTCTACACGTCGCCCCACCTGTGTCTCTTCGGCGAGCGAATCCGTATCGACGGAAAGCCACTGGCAGACGACGCGCTCGAAGCTGTGGTGGCGCGCGCCATGGAGATCGGGCCGGAGCTCTCGTTCTTTGAGACCGCGACGCTCGCCGCCTTCCTCGCCTTCCGCGACGCGAACGTGGACATCGCGGTCATCGAGGTCGGGATCGGCGGGCGCCTCGACGCTACGAACGTGATCCCCGCGCCGCGTGTCGCGGCGATCACGCGCATTGCCTTCGACCACATGGACAAACTCGGCGACACGCTCGTCGCCATCGCCCGCGAGAAAGCGGGGATCGCCAAGCCCGGCGTCCCCATCGTCGTCGGGTCGATGGAGCCCGAGGTCCGCGCCGCGATCGACGAGGTCGCGCACGCGCACCAGGCGCGCACGATCGACGTGCGCTCGGCCGAAATTGGGTCGCTGGAGTTCTTCCGCGGGATGCCGGGTCTCCCCCCGCTCCTTGGCGCCCATCAGCTCGGCAATTGCGATGTCGCCATCGCCATCGCGCGCGTGCTGCACATCGACGACGACACCATCGCCCGCGGTCTGCGTACGACGCGCTGGCCGGGGCGGCTCGAGCGCATCGACAAGCCCGACGGCACATATCTGCTCGACGGCGCGCACAACCCCGACGGTGCCGCTGCGCTCGCGAGCTACCTGCGCCGCACGCAGTCCCCAGCCCTCGTCTTCGGCGCGCTCGCCGACAAGGCGTGGCCGGAGATGATCGACCTTCTCGCGCCCGTCACGCAGCACCGTGTGTATGTGGCGCCCGTCGTGGGCACGGGGGGGGCCGTTGGGAAGCAACGGACGGCCGCCCCCCCGGAAGAGCTCGCGCGGCGCCATCCCGGCGAGACGGCGCCCGACGTCGAATCCGCGCTGAAGCGTGCGAGGGCCCAGGTGGGCCCGAATGGAGTCGTCGTCGTCGCTGGGTCGCTGTACCTCGTCGGCGAAGCGCGCGCGCTACTGCTCGGCCTACCGCGCGATCCGCCCGTCGCGATGTAGTACGCGGTCGACTATCATCGACGCGCCAACCTCCTGTTCGCGCATACGTAAGGGGTCCCGTGATGCCGAGCTTCGACATCGTCTCGAAAGTGCAGTGGAACGAGCTGGATAACGCGCTCAATCAGGCCGACAAAGAGATCGCCCAGCGTTACGACTTCAAGGACACCGGCACCGAGCTCGAGAAGCAGGAGGCCGCCCTGGTCATCACCTCGTCGAGCGAGGACCGAGCGAAGGCCGCCGTGACGGTGCTCCGTGAGAAGCTCATCAAGCGCAAGGTCAGCTTGAAGCACTTCGACGAGCAGAAGCCCGAGAAGACGAGCAAGGGCGGCTCGCGCATCACGTTGAAGGTCAAAGAAGGGATCGAGGCCGAGCCCGCGCGGAAGATCGTCGCCGCCATCAAGGACAGCAAGCTGAAGGTCCAGGCGTCGATTCAGGACGCGCAGGTGCGCGTGTCGGGGAAGAACAAGGACGACCTCCAGAAGACGATGCAGACGGTGCGCGGGATCGATCTCCCCATCGAGCTGCAGTTCATCAACTTCCGAGACTGAGAGAGGCAAAGCACCCACGTGAAGCCCACGACCAAGACCGCGAAGAGCTCCAACGGCGAGTTCCACGTACGCACGCTCTTCGGAACCGACGGCGTCCGAGGCGTCGCGAACGCCGAACCGATGACGCCCGAGCTCGCGTTGCAGCTCGGAAAGGCGGTCACGTTCGTCGCCGGGCGTGGCAAGGCACACATGCCCCGCATCGTGATCGGCAAGGACACGCGCCTCTCCGGCTACATGATCGAGACGGCGATCTCGGCGGGCATCTGTTCGATGGGCGGCAAGGTTCTCCTGTGCGGCCCGGTGCCCACGCCAGCAGTCGCCCAGCTCACGCTGAGCATGCGCGCCGACGCGGGCGTCGTGATCAGCGCGAGCCACAACCCGTACCAGGACAACGGCATCAAGATCTTCGGCCCCGACGGCTTCAAGCTCCCCGATGAGCAAGAGGCCGAGATCGAGCGGCTCATGGCCAACGACTCCCTGATGGGATTGCGCCCTACGGGACCGGGCATCGGCCGGGCCGAGAAGATGGAGGACGCACGCGGTCGCTACGTCGTCTTCGCCAAAACGACGTTCCCGCGCGAGCTCTCGATGGAGGGGGTGCGCATCGTCGTCGACGCGGCGCACGGCGCGGCCTACCGCGTCGCGCCGATGGTCTTCCAGGAGATGGGCGCGAACGTCACGTGCCTCGGCATCAAGCCGAACGGCGTGAACATCAACAAGGACGCCGGCGCCCTCCACCCCGACAACGTCCGCGCCGAGGTCGTCAAGAAGCGCGCGCAGATCGGTATCGCGCTCGACGGCGACGCGGACCGGGTGATCGTGGTCGACGAGAAGGGGCAGATCGTCGACGGCGACACGGTCATGGCCATGTGCGCCGAACGCATGATCGCGACCAGCCGACTGAAGAAGAAAACCGTCGTCGCCACCGTGATGAGCAACCTGGGGCTCGAGCACGCGCTCACGCGGCATGGCGGGAAGCTCGTTCGCACGGCGGTCGGCGATCGCTACGTCGTCGAGGAGATGCGCGCCCATGGGTACAACATGGGCGGCGAGCAGTCGGGTCACCTGATCTTCCTCGACCACGCATCGACGGGGGACGGCATCGTCGCGGCCTTGCAAGTGCTCGCGATCATGATCGCCAGCGGAAAGCCGCTCTCGGAGATCGCAGCGAACGCGATGGATCGCGTACCTCAGGTCCTCGAAAACGTGAACCTCCCCACGAAGCGGCCGCTGGAGCAGATGAAGACGATGTCCGCGCTCTCGGCGAAGATCACCAAGGAGCTGGGGAGCGACGGGCGCGTTCTCATTCGCTGGAGCGGCACCGAAGCGAAGCTCCGAATCATGCTCGAGGGGCCGAACGAGGATCGCATCCGGGCGTGGGCCAAGGACCTCGCGAACGCGGCCAAGCAGGACGTCGCGTGACGAGCTGCAGACGCGTGAACGGCCGCGAGCATCGAAGCCCGCGGCCGTCCGCGCGTGACCGACTACTCGGCTCTCAGTAGCGGTAGTGATCGGGCTTGAACGGCCCGTTGACGCTCACGCCGAGGTACTTCGCCTGCTCCGCCGTGAGCTTGGTGAGCTCGACGCCGAGCTTGCCCAGGTGGAGAGCCGCGACCTTCTCATCGAGGTGCTTCGGCAGCACGTGCACGCCGAGCGGGTACTTCGCCGTCTCCGTCCAGAGCGCGATCTGCGCGAGCACCTGGTTGGAGAACGACGACGACATCACGAACGACGGGTGACCGTTCGCGCAGCCGAGATTCACGAGGCGGCCGCGCGCGAGGAGCGTGAGGCGCTTGCCGTCGGGGAAGATGAACTGATCGACCTGCGGCTTGACCGACTCTTCCTTGATCTCGGGGTTCTTCTCGAGCCAAGCGACGTCGATCTCGCAGTCGAAGTGACCGATGTTGCAGAGGATGGCCTGGTCCTTCATCGCGCGCATGTGCTCCGCGCGGATGATGCTCATGCAGCCCGTCGCGGTGACGAAGATGTCGCCCTGCGGCGCAGCCTTCTCCATCGTCGTGACCTGGTACCCCTCCATCGCAGCCTGGAGCGCAATGATGGGGTCGATCTCCGTGATGATGACGCGCGCGCCGAGCCCGCGCAGCGACTGCGCGCACCCCTTGCCCACGTCGCCGTAGCCCGCGACGACCGCGACCTTGCCGGCGAACATGACGCCGGTGGCGCGCTTGATGCCGTCGCCGAGCGACTCGCGGCACCCGTACAGGTTGTCGAACTTCGACTTGGTGACCGAGTCGTTCACGTTGATCGCGGGGACCTTGAGCTCACCCTTCTTGTGCATCTCGTAGAGGCGGTGCACGCCCGTCGTCGTCTCCTCGCTGAGGCCGCGAATCGAGTCCGGCCCGGTGAAGAGCTCGGGGTGCTTCTTGTGCGCGATGATCGTCAGGTCGCCGCCGTCATCGAGGATCATGTTGGGGCCCTTGCCCCCCTTGAACGCCTTCAGCTGCCGCTCGATGCAGTCGTCGTACTCGGCCTCGGTCTCGCCCTTCCAGGCAAAGACCGGGACGCCCGTGACCGCGATCGCCGCCGCAGCGTGGTCCTGCGTCGAGTAGATGTTGCAGCTCGTCCAGGTGACCTCGGCGCCCAGCGCCGTGAGCGTCTCGATGAGCACGGCGGTCTGCACGGTCATGTGCAAGCAGCCGGCGATGCGCGCGCCCTTGAGCGGCTTGGTCGTGCCGTACTCGGCACGGAGGGCCATGAGGCCCGGCATCTCGCTCTCGGCGATCGCGATCTCTTTGCGCCCCCACTCGGCGAGGGAGATGTCTTTGACTTGATAGTTCTCAGCCATGGTCTTGTCCTCTCTTCGATCGCCGCACGGGGGCGGCATCCGTTGCTTGCTTCTTCGTGTCCTTCGAATCTGCGTCGCCCATGCGGGCGACCATCGCTTGCCAGGGGAGATGCGCGTCGGGGCCTCGGCCACAAAGCGCACCCGGGATCGGCGCCACGCGGGCGTCTTCGAACCCCGCGCCTGTCGCGAGCTCGCGGAGCTCCCGCGGCTCGAAGCCGAGCCATAGATCGGCCTGCGAGCGCATCGACTCGTCGTCGTGGCGACCGTAGTCCAGCACGACGAGCGCACCGCCGGGACGCACGTGCGCCGCCAGCTTGCTCATGAAATCCGCGGGGCGCGGCGCGTGATGCAGGAGACGCACGGCGAAGACGGCGTCGGCGCGAGCGCCATGGAGGGCGCGTTTCACGGCATCGCCGTCGATGTCGCCGTGGACGAGATCCACGTTCGTCCAGCCACGCGCGAGGCTGCGGGCGCGCGCGAGCGCGAGCTGGGCCTCGGAGCGATCGACGGCCACGACGCGGTCGTAGAACGGCGCGAGGACCTCGAGGAGGCCGCCGGAGCCGGTCCCGGCGTCGAGCGCCAGGTTCGTGCGACCGAGTAGCGGCGCGAGCGCGCAAAGATAGGCGCCCATCTCGGCGGGCACGCCCGCTTCGGTCACGTCACGCGCCGGGGCGCGCTCGAAGAAGTCGCGAGCCACGGCGTCGCGCGCGCGGATGACGTCAGCCACGCGCGCCAGGCTCCCATCCGCTTCGCAGAGCGTTCGCCCGCTCGCGACGGCATCGACGACCACCGGGTCGCGCATCGCTTCGTCGCTCACTTTCACGAGCGCGCGCTGCCCCTGCTTGCGGACGACGATCAGCCCCCCCTGCCGGAGGGGTGCCGCATGGCGCGATACGTTCGGCTGGCTCTCGCCGAGCAGCTCGGCGAGCTCGCCAATCGCGAGCTCCTCCTCCGCCGCCAGCGCGAGCAGGCGCAGCCGAACGGGCTCGGAGAGGAGCTTGTACAGCTCCCACCGTTGCGTGGCGACCGGCGACGTTTCGAGCACGGGTTGTATATATTCACGAATGCGAATGGATGCAACTGAGTCCCTTCTCGGACGGAATGGCGCACCGCAGCGATGTGACGCAAGCGTGGCGTTTCGTTGACAACGAATTACAGACGCCCCGACGCGCCGCTTCTAAGCTCCGTCTCGAATCAATGTCGCCACGCTCTCGTCGCGACGTCGTCGCGGCGTCTCGGTCTTCATCCCCATCTTTCGCTGGAATCGTCGCGCGCGTCGCTCCGGGGCGAAGAACGCTCGCGCGCGCGCGTCGATGGATCGGCCGGGGGCTGCTGCTGCTGCCAGCGGTTGGGATCGTCACGGCTGACGCTCTGCGTCGGGGGTCGTGGCTCCGTCAGATGGATCGCGGCGACCTGGCGACCTACGCGATTGCCCTGACGCTGAGCGTCGCCCTCTGGACGAGCCTGGGCTGTATCGCCGCCGTGCGCTCCGGAGGCGGGAGGTGGTTCGGGCGCGTCGCGCTCGTGATCCTGGGCATCGGCGCCGTGGGAGCGCAGCTCTACACGTTCGATCGCTACCAGGCGTACCTGAGCCACCGAGCCGTTCTCCTCGGAACGTCGATGCTTCCGAGCGTCGGACAGCAGCTGTGGCTGGATCGTGGGACCTTCGCGCACGCCGTGATCCCCGCGGCGCTCATCGCGCTGCTCGTACCGTGGCTGGCCAAGCGCCTCGCGCCATCGCGCGGGACGAGCGCACGGCGAGCGCGAGACGTCTTCGTGCTCACGCTCCTGCTCATGGCGTTTTCCTCGCCGGGTCGCAGCGAAGAGCAGGCCGCAACTCCCGATGTTCTCTACGTGGCAGCGATGGGGCAGCTCACGCGCGCGCACTGGAATCACAACGAGACGATCGAGCGGGTCCATCCCGGGCCTCGCACGCCCGCATTCGTACCCACGCTGCGGCCGTCTCCGTCACGCTCGCGCAACGTCCTCCTCGTGCTTACCGAATCGGTGCGCGCGCAATCGACCTGCGTCGCGTTCACCACGGACTGCAAGTGGACGCCATCCGCGAACGCCGCGGCCCCGAACCGGTTGCCGCTCACGCAGATGCGCGCGGTCGACTCCACGACCGCGATCTCGCTGTCGGTGCTCTGGAGCGGCCTTGCGCCGACCGAGTCGCGTACGGCGATGCATACGGCGCCGTTGCTCTGGGAGTACGCCCACGCGGCGGGGCTCGATACGGCGTACTGGACGTCGCAGAACCTACTTTTCGGAAACTCGGGGGAGTGGCTCCGTGGGTTGCCGCTGACCCGTGGTGTGCACGCGACACAGCTGGAACCCGATGCGGATCTCGATACGGGTGCCGACGATGGCAAGCTCGTCGACCGTGCGATGGCCGACATGGGCGCGTTGCGCGAGCCGTTCGTTGGCGTCGTACACCTGGCGAACACGCACTTCCCCTACGCCGTCGTCGACGACGACGCGCCGTTTCAACCGCAGAGCGACGAGACGGGGCCGGGTAACGAGGTCGAGATTCTGAACCGCTACCGCGACTCGATCTGGCACCAGGACAAGGCCATCGGACGGTTCCTGCGAGCCCTGCGCGCGACGCCTGAAGGGGCGCGCACGGTGGTCGTGTTCCTCTCCGACCACGGCGAGCAGATGCGCGAAAAGGGGGCGGTCGGTCACACGGGCACGCTCTACGAGGAGGAGGTGCGCATCCCGGCATGGATCGACGCGCCCCCAGGGACGCTCGCGCCGCGCGAAGAGGAGAGCTTGCGGAGCCTCGCGACGACGCCACTCACGACGCTCGACATCCTGCCGACGCTCCTCGACCTAGCGGGGGTGTGGGACGCGCCAGAGCTCGCGAGCTTCCGAGCGTCGATGCCCGGTACGAGCCTACTGCGTGGCGGCACACCCGGTGATCGCGCCGTCGTCATGACGAACTGCACCGAGCTCTGGCAGTGCGCGTTCCGCAACTGGGGAGCGATCCGGGGCTCGCGCAAGCTCATCGCACATCAGTACGACGCGGACTGGAGCTGCTTCGAGACGTCGACCGACCCGAACGAGCTGCACGATCTGGGGGCGGCCGCTTGCGGTGATCTGCGAACGCTGGCCGAAGCAGACGGGCGCGGGCGCCCTTTCTAACCTCCGGTTCTCGCGGACGCAGATTCGTGAGAGCATCTCTGAACTTGGAGGTTCCATGGCGCATGAACGCGCCGAGCCCGAAGCGAAAGGCGCATCGGAGAGGGAAAGCACCACGGATCCCGGCGAGGTGATCGACATCTCGACCGACGAAGGCGACGAAATCGCCGGACCCGAATCGATCGACAACCTTCTCGCGCTGACGAACGAAGGCTGGGACATCGACCAGCAAGTAAAGAAGCTGCAGACCGCGGCCGGGCAGCAGCCTGCCTTTCGCACGGACATTCCGCGGGCGCCGAAGGTCCCCAACGTGATGGTGCCGACGCCGTTCGAGCTCGGCGGAATGCGCCCCGCGTCTTTCTCGCAGCCCGCCATCGTCGAGTCGACGCCCCCGTCGATCGGGGTGCCGTCGGTCGGCTCCCCGTCCCGACCTCCCCCGCTCCCCGGCGCACGCGGGAAGTCGAGCGTGCCTCCGCCGAGCGGGCGTCGAGGACCGCCCCCGCTTCCGAGAACGACGCCCGAGCCACCGCTCGCCAAGGCGCGCCCGCAGATCGATCCGCTTGCGTCCGCGAGCCTGGTCGACCTCCTGCAAGCGCGCGTAGCGACGCTCGAGGGGACGGACGACAAACTGGCGCTCTCGCGCGTGTACCTCGAGCTCGCCGTCGCCCACGAGATGGCCGGCGACGACGCGAGGGCGCAGAGCCACGCGGAGCTCGCGCTCAACGTGGACCGCACGTTCGCCGCCGCGCACGGGCTGCTCCGACGCCAGAAGCACGGACGAAGCGCGATCGCGGCGATGCTCGCGCACATCGAATACGAGCTCGAAAGCGCGACCAGCGAGGCCGCGACCGTCGAGCTGCTCGCAGAGAAGGCGCGGCTCGTCGACGCGCTCGGCGATCGCCCCGACACCGCGCGCGCGGCCTGGGAGGCGGCGCTGACCCGAGCCCCCAATCACTCGGCTGCGCTGAAGGGGCTCGAGGCGCAGATCACGGCGCGCACGTGGACGAACGAAGACGCGGCCACCACGAAGGGCGCTGGACGTTCCACTGCCGGCGACGCACCGTTCGGCCCCGCACGGCGCGCAGAGGCCTATGATGCGCTCGCGGTGCACCTCGGGCGCATGGCCGACGCCTATGCGTCGGCACCGAAGCTGGCCGCGTGGCTTCATCAGGAGCGTGCGCAGATCCTTGAGCGGCGGCTCGGGCGCGTGGATGCCGCGCGAGGAGCGCTGGAGCGGGCGATCGCGCTGGACCCGGGAGTGGGCCCCGTGCGCGAGGCGTACGTACGGCACCTGGCCGCGAACGGCGACGCCGCCGCCCTCTGCAGCGCACTCTCGGACGAAGCGCAGATCGAGAAAGACCCCCCCCGTAGCGCGCGACTCGAGCTCGACGCGGCGTGCATTGCGCACCTTCAACTTCGCGACGACCCCAGAGCGATCCTGTTGCTCGAGCGGGCAGCTGCACGCGCGCCGACGGTCACCAGCGTCGACCGTCGCGTCCTCGACGAGCTCGTCACCCTCCACGAATCGGCAGGCGAGTGGCTCGAGGCGGCGCGGGCGCGCCGGGCGCGACTCCAGTACGTCAGCGAGCCGGCCGCGCTCGCCTTCGAGCTTCGCGCGCTCGCGATGATCGGCGAGCGGCTCGCCGAGCTTCCGCAGGCCATCGGCGACGTGCAGCGCGCGCTGGCGGTCGACGCGACGGACCCAACGCTCGTGGAGCTGCTCGATCGGCTGCTCGACGAAGCGAACAGGCCCGAGCAACGCGTCGCCCTGTGGCTCACGGAAGGGGCGCGCGCCGAGGATGCGCCGCGCCGCGCGAGGGCGCTCGTCAAGGCCGCGCACATCGCCGAGGTCGTGCTCAGCAAACCGGACGACGCAGTGAAGCACCTGCGCGCGGCATGGGTCGCGTGCCCCGGCGACTCCGAAGTGCTCGACCACCTCGCGCGGCTCCTCGCCCCCTCCCCCAGCGAGGCTCTCGACGGCGAAGTGCGCGGGCTCGCGGAGCTGTACGCGCAGGCTGCGCAGAAGACGAGCGACGGCGTACGTCGCGTCGCCTACCTGGAGAAGGTCGCCCTTCTGTGGGAAGACCTGCTCGGCGACACGCGGCGCGCGGCGCGCGCGTACGAGGACATCCTCAGCATCGTCCCCGACCACCGCGGGGCGCTGCTGGGGCTCGCGCGAACCGCGGCGCGCATCGGGGACGATCGGGCGTTCGCGCGCGCCCTGCTGGACGAAGCGAAGCACGCGCACGACGGCGTCGACGTCCTCGCGTTGAAGACTCGGGCGGCCACGGCACTCGCGCGGATCGATCCGGCGCGCGCGCTGACGCTCGTCGCCGAAGTGATCGACGCGGAGCCGGCACATACGTCTGCGCGCGCGCTCGAGACCCGACTCCACGAAGACGCCGGGAGATGGGAAGCGGCCGCCAAGTCGTATCGCGCGCGGGTCGAGCACGCGACGAAGCTCCAGGACAAGGTCTCGCTCTGGCTCGCGCTGGCGCAGGTTCAGGAGACCCGGCTCCGCACCCCGTACGACGCGATCGAATCATTGAAGGCAGCGCGGGTGCTCGACCGCGCACACCCGGTGCCCGACGCCGAAATCGCGCGCGTGCTCTCGGCGACGGGGAACGATCGCGCGCTGAAGAGCGCCTACGTCGATCTCGCGAACACCAGTCGCACGCCCGAAGAGAAGACTCGCTTCCTCGTGCGCGCCGCCGAGCTCGACGAGATGCGCCTGTCGGACGATGTGTCCGCGGCCGATCTGTATGCCAAGGCGCTGGCGGAGACGCCGGACGACGATCTGGTCTCGGAGCGCCTCGCGCGCGTGCTCGCGCGCCGTGCGGCAACCACGGCGCCGGCGAGCGACGAGGGGCCGCGTGGGCCGCAGGCGGGCCTCGGCGCGCTGGTGAAGCACGTGGCCGCGCGCGTCGAGCATGCACGTACGCCGAGCGAGGAACGCAGGCTCCAGTTCGACCTCGCCTGGCTCCTCGCCGAGACGGGCTCCGAGCTTCCGCGCGCGACGGGGCTGCTCGACTCGGTGCTGGAGAGCGACCCCGGTCACGCCGCGGCGCTGCGCGTCCAGGAGTCCATCGCCCGTCGCACGCAGGCGTGGTCGCAACTCTCGCGCGTGCTCACGCACCAGGGGGACGCGCTCCTCGACGTGCGCGCCCGGCTCGGCGCGCTCTGGGAGCTGGCGTCGCTCGAGGAGTGGCGGCTCCCCGTCAGCGACGCGCAGGAGACCTACGCGAGGATCCTCGAGCTCGATCCGACGGACCCTGGCGCACTCGAATCGGTCGTGCGGCGCGAGATGTCGAACGCGCGACGCGGTGAAGGGCGCTCGCGGCGCGCGGTGGTGAGCGCGCTCCAGTCCCTATGCGCGATCGCGCCGGACAACGGCTCACGGCTCGCGCTCGAGCTCCGTCTGGCCATGCTGCTCGAGGGGATCGCCGCGGAGTCGAGCGACGGCTCGGGACCCCAGGTCGCGCGGGAAGCGCTCGCGCGGTACGGAGAAGCGCTGGGCGTCGACCCGGTGTCGGTCACGGCAGCCAGCGGACTCGCACGGCTCTCGACGCGCCTCGCCGACGCCTACGGTGCCGTCGCCGCCTCGACCGCGCTCGCCGAGCTGGCCACGCACCCCAAGGCGCGCGCTCGCTATCTCTACGACGCCGCCGAGCTTCTCCTCGGCCACGACGAGGACGACCGTCTCGGCCCGCGCCCCGAGCGACGCGCGCGCGCCATCGCCCTGCTCGAGCGGGCGCTCGACGCCGACGCCGACGCCGTCGCCGCCGCCACGCGGCTGGCCGGTCTGCGGATGGAGGACGGCGAGGGCGAACGGCTCATCGCGACGTTCCAGATGACGCTGGCCCGGGCCCAGTCGGCCGAGGCCATCGTCATGCTGGGGACGGAGATCGCCCGCGTCGCGCGCGACGAGCTGCACGACCTCGTCGTCGCCATCGACGCGATGCGGAAGGTGCGCGCTGCGGCGCCGTCGCACGTGCCCACCTTGCTCACGCTCGCCGAGCTTTGCATCGCGCAGCGGAGCTGGCCGGAGGCCGTCGAAGCGCTGGAGGCGGTCGTCGCCAAGAGCTACGAGCCGTCACCGAAGCTCACCGCGCTCTTCGCGCTCGCCAGCGTCTACGAGAAGGTGCTCGCTCGACCCGACGACGCAGAGCGCGCGCTCCGTCTCGCGCTGTCGATCGAGTCGTCGAACGCCCGGGCGCTACGCGCGCTCCTCCATCACCTCGCATCCCACCGACAGCCGAACGTCCCCCCCACCGCGGCCTCGCGCGAGGAGATCGCGACGCTGCTGGAGCGCCTGTCGCAGGCCGAGCGCGACCCGTCGTCCAAGTGCGACATCCTCCTCGAGCTCTCGGACCTCCGGATGCACCTCGGCGATCCGCACGCCGCCGAGCGCGCGCTGGTGGAGGCGGTGGCCCATGCGCCGCAGAACGCGCGCGCGTTCGCCCGGCTCGGAGCGCTCTACCGCATGCCGGCCGGCCGCGACGCCATCAGCTACGGGCGCGCGCTCACGGCGGTCATCGCGCGGGGCACGCAGCTCGGTCACGTCGACGCGCGCTGGCTGGCGACTCTGGGACAGCTCGAGGTCGAGTCGCTGGGGCGCATCCGCGACGGAATCACGCATCTCCAGCGCGCGACGCAGATGGATCCCACGCTGTACGAGACCCGCTTCGAGCTCGCTGCGGCGTACGCGCGCGTCGGCGCGAACGAGGACACCGCGCGGACGATCATGGCGATGATCAACCCGTCGTCGCGCCCCCTCGCCGGCCTCGCCGATCTCGGCTCGGGCCTGGAGCTCCTCGAGCGAGCGCTCGGCGCCGAGCGGCGCAGCGAAGAAGCGCTCGTCGCCAGCGAGCTCCGTGCGCTCGCGGGCGACCTCGACGACGGCCGTCACGCCTGGCTGCGCGCGCGCCGCCTCCCCCCGCTCGAGAATCACCACGGCCAGCTCGACCGCCCGACGCTCGTCACCCACGTCCTCCCCCCGGAGGGACGCCACGTGCTCCTCGAGGTCGCGGCCGCAATCTCCGGCATCGAGTCGAAGATGCTCCGCGCCGACGTGAGCGAGCTGGGGATCTCGTCGCGCGATCGCATCAGCTCGCGCAGCGGTCACCCCACGCGCCAAGCGCTCGATCGAATGGCCAAGGCGCTCGGCCTCTCGGACGTGGAGCTCGTCGTCACCGCGTCGGTGTCGCGCACGCGCGTCCTCGCACAGGACACGCTCTGGATCGTGGTCCCCAAGCCCGTCTCCGAGCTCGCCGAGCCTGCGCAGCTCGCGTCGATCGGTCGCGCACTGGCGCGTGTCGCGCTCGGCGTCCCATGGTTGGAAGAGCTCCCGCCCCCCCACATCGAGGCCCTGCTCCTCGCGGCCGCGCGCCAGGTCGTGCCCACGTTCGGCGACGACTTCATCGACGTCATCGCGAAGAAGCTCGTATCGACGTACGAGCCCTCGGTCGCGCGCGCGCTGACGCGCCGGCAGAAGAAGATGCTCGAGGAGCTCGCGCCGCACGTCGCAGCTCCCCAGGGGCGACCGACCCCCATCGACACGTTCATCGGCGCCCTCGCCCGCGCCGAGCTTCGCGCCGCGTACCTGCTCTGCGGCGATCTGCTGGCCACGATCGACGAGATTCGCAGCTTCGACGCGATCTTCGCCCGGGCCAGCGACCGCCCTGGCGCTCCGACGGTCACGGCCGTGCTGGACCACCTCTACGCCGGCGACATCGCACGTTACGCCCTCACGGCCGAAGCGACGGCGCTCCGGCGACGCATCGGAACGACCTGGACCTGAACGACTGGATCGCGGAGACGAGATCCGCGATCCGTGGGGCCCCGGTCAGCTCGGCGGCTTCACCCCGGGACAAGCGCCGCTCGATCGCGTCCCTGCGCCCGCCGCCGTCGCCAGGCACGCGTTCGCGTACGTGACACCGTTGCATCCGCACGCCGGATCGTACCCGTCCTCTGCGCAGGCCGAGTCGTCGTTGGGGACCACGCACGTCCCACCGAACCAGATCGGGTCGCACGCCGTACCGCCAGGCGCGCACACCAGACCTTCGGCGCACGTGTGCCCGGCGAAGCAGACCTCGCCCGGTTGCATGTCGTCGGTGCAGCGCCCGCTCGTACGCTGGCACGTCATGGAGACGACGACGTCGCGCGGAACCGCCGGAGCCGGGAAATGGATGATGTAACGGAGGTCACCGGTCTGATCGTTGATGTTCGTGAGCACGAAGCCCGATTCGACGTCGAACGCGTTGACCAACTCCGCGTGACCGTCGGCGTGCACCATCCACAGCTCGAAGCGGATCGGCGAGTCGTCCGTCGTCACCGCCTCGAGCTCCACCTGCGCGCCGACGTCGAGATTCACGTCAGCGAGCACGTCTCCTCCGACGTGGAGGCGATTGGTGACGCCGAAGTATAGGTGCTCGGCGGGAGCGCTCGGGTCGATGGGGGCGGTCTGGGGCGCGCCTGACGCAGGCAGCAAACGCGCCGCGTCATCATCTGGCGCACCTCCGCAACCCGTCGACGCGAGGCCCGCAAGAGCGAGCGCCGCGACGGAAAATCCTTCGCGAAACATGGCGTTACCTCCGGGATGGCTCTACAGCACCACCCTCGTTCGTATGACGCAATGCGTAGGCACTGGAGCTCGACCTGTCAAGTAGCCGTCCCCGGGCCACCGTTGCGCACGGTCGAGATGTCCGATGCAGGCCCTCTCCGCTACGTGGCGGGAAGAGTGAGCCTGACGAGGGAAAGCGAGCCCTCGACCCCTTTGACGCTCGCCTCGAAGGGGGCGGACAGGTGAAACGTGCGGCGATCGTCCTCGCTCAGCGAAGCGAGCATGGGGCTCGGGACGATGATTTCGCCCGACGAAGCCAGGTGCTGCACGCGCGACGCGACGTTCACCGTCTGGCCGAAGTAGTCGAGCGCGCCGTTGGCCGTCACGACGTAGCAGGGGCCGTCGAACGCGCCGAGCTTGAGCCCGACCTTCGCGCCGTGCTCGTGCGAGGCGCGGAACGACTCGAAGGCACGCAGCGATGCGACGGAAGCGCGGATGCACTCGGCGGGGTCGCGGAACGCAGCCATCACCGCGTCGCCCATCGTCTTGACGATGACCCCTCCGTTCTTGGTGATGGCTTCGCGAAGAACGTCGAAGTGATCGTCGACCAGCCGGAACGCCGCCGCGTCCCCCACGCTCGTGTACAGCGCCGTCGAGCCGGTGAGGTCGCTGAAGAAGATGACGACGCGCATCACCTTGAGCGCCGTTCCGCGCTTCAGGAGATCGCGCGAGAAGAGCCTGCGGAAGTCGTCGACGGTCGAGAGATAGTGCGCGGTCGCGGCGTCGTTCGCGTAGCCGAGCCGCTCGACCTTCATGTGGCGCGGTTCGCGCGTCGCGTTCGTGACCGAGACGGAGCCGAGCGGAGCGACGCGCGCCTCGGCTGGGCGCACGCCGCCGTCGGTGACCGTCAAGCTCACCTCACCCGGTGCCCCCTCGGCGACTTCGAGGCTCGAGACCGCCCCTCCGCGCGCGAACAGGCGGTACCTCCCCGGCTCATGGGGCGCCTCCAGCGATCGCGCGCGCCCCGGCAGGACGTTCGCCTGCGACCACACGTGCGGCGTCCGCGCCGGGCCGCCGATGCAGAACATCTGGTTGTCGACCTTCCGCACCGACTCGTGCGGGACGAACGTGGCCTCGACGGCGCGGTCGAGGTCCAGATCGAAGCTGATGTCGCAGAGCTGGCAGTGCCCCTCGGGCTTCACCTCTTCGAGGGACGCGGCCAGCTCGCTCGCCGTGTTGCAGCTGGGGCAGACGATGGCCCAGCGCAGGTCGAAGAGGCCCGCGGGGACGGCGTGCAGCATGGCGCACAGCACCTCGCGTCGCTCCTCCTTCATCCCGTCGGCGAGCTCGAAGGGGCGAATGCGAACGAGGTCGGGATCGGCGGCCTCGCGCACGTGTGCGGCGATCCGCGAGGCCAGAGCAGGGCGAACTCCGTCGCGAACCAGCTGCGCGACCCGGTCGCCGAGCAACGCTTCGTTGACCGCGGCTCGCTGCGGCGCGAACGGGCTCGGTCCGCGCGCGCTCACGTGCGCGTCGATCGACGCGGCGAAGGCCACCAGCCGCCCGACGACGCCCCTCCCCTCCAGCCAGACGAACGGCCGCAGGATGGAATACCTGGGAACGAGCTCGAGCCGCACGGTCACGTACGTCCCCTCCCCCTTTGGCTCGAGCGACCAGACGAGCGCGTACGACTCGAGCAAGCCGCCGCGCATGCGGCGCTCGACGCGCAGCTCCCTCCCCTGCGTCCACTCGAACGGGAGCTCCTCGTAGGTGAGATCGAGCCCTCCGGCCGAGGTGTGCCCCACGAAGCGCGCGCTCGTGGGGGAGCTCTCTTCGACGGGCGTGTACTCGACCGGGCGCGACCCGATGACCCGGTTGGTCCGATCCGTATCGGACACGAAGCGCCAAACATCGGCAGGTGGCGCGCGGAGCTGCAGCGCCGCGGTGATCGCGATCGGGCGCATCGAGGTTTGAGGGTACCATGGGCAGGCGATGGCCCAGCTGCTCGCGCCGAGGAAGGCCGCCCCGCGCGCGGCATCGCGTGCGTTCCGCGCGTGGCCCGTCGTTCTGTCGGGACTGGCGCTGCTGGCCGTCGCTGCGATCGCCGTCGTCTTCGGTGTGCTCCCCATCGTCCTTCGGCAGCGCTGCATCGACGCCGCGG
>Ga0302283_1000080_pt1 | contig 60490 bp, 51 predicted proteins | sample III_Fen_E1_4_FD_198770 | JGI IMG/M metagenome (GOLD analysis project Ga0302283, IMG submission 198770) | Peat permafrost microbial communities from Stordalen Mire near Abisko, Sweden - III_Fen_E1_4 | ecosystem: Environmental > Terrestrial > Soil > Wetlands > Permafrost | place: Sweden: Abisko... | reverse complement strand
AGACCTGCTCCTGAATGTCCCGTCGGTGGATACGGACGCTGCCCGATCCGAGCTCCCATCCGTTGAGAACAAGGTCGTACGCCTGCGAGCGCACGGCGAACGGGTCGGTCGCCAACAGGGGCAGGTCATCGGGGTACGGCATGGTGAACGGGTGGTGCGCCGGCTGCGGGTTGCCGTCGGCGCCGGTGCCGTCGAACATCGGGAAGTCGACGACCCACACGTATCGATGCGGGCCCTGGCCCACGGGTGGCGCCCCGATCGCCAGGCGCAGCGCACCGAGCACCGCGCAAGCCGTGGCGTAGGTGTCCGAGACAGCGAGGATGAGGTCGCCTGGTGCCGCCTTCGTCTGTTCCAGGACGCTTGCAGTTTCCTGCTCCGAGAGATGCCGGGCAAGAGGTCCGTCCAACGCGGGGCCGTTCTCCGTTTCCACGACGCGGAACCAGGCCAGGCCGGCGGCGCCGTGCTTCTTGGCCAGCTCGGTGACCTCGTCCAGTCGCTTGCGGGGCCAGACGGCGCCATCGGGGACGACGATCGACTTGACCGTGGGCGATGAGAAGGCCTTGACCTCTGTGTGTGCGAACGTCTCCGACAGCTCGATCAGCTCGAGACCGAAGCGCAGATCGGGCTTGTCCGTGCCGTAGCGGTCACGTGACTCCGCCCACGTCATGCGCTCAATCGGGGGCGGTCGCTCCCCCGTCGCCGCTTCGGCGGCGTCGAGCACCGCTTCGGAGACATAGCCCATGACGTCGTCCTGGGAGGCGAAGGAGCATTCCATGTCGAGCTGCATGAACTCGAACTGGCGGTCGGCTCTCAGGTCCTCGTCCCGGAGGCAACGGGCGATCTGGAAGTAGCGGTCGAAGCCGCCCACCATGAGGAGCTGCTTGGCCAGCTGCGGGCTCTGCGGGAGTGCGTAGAACTCACCGTGGTGCAGTCTCGAGGGGACCGAGAATTCCCGGGACCCTTCGGGGGTGGGCGCCCAGAGCAGCGGCGTCTCGACTTCGGCGAAGCCCTGGCGATCCATGGCGTGGCGGAGAGCGGCGTTGACCCGGGCCCTGAGACGGAGGTTGCGCTGCATACGCGGCCGTCTGAGGTCGACGTACCGGTGCTTCAGACGGACGGGCTCGTCCGACTCGTCGCGGTCGTCCACGGAGAAGGGCGGCGGCTCGGACTCGTTGAGGACCTCGACGGTGCAGTCCCCGATCTCCACTTCGCCTGTCCCGATGCCGGGGTTGACGGTGCCCTCCGGGCGGTGGCGGACGGTGCCGGTGACGGCGATGACCCACTCGGACCGCACATCGGTGGCGTGGTCGATGACGCACTGAATGATGCCGGTGTGGTCCCGCAGGTCCACGAAGGCGAGATGCTCACCGTGCTCGCGGCGGCGGCCCACCCAGCCGCAGACGGTCACCGTGCGGCCGGCGTCGGCGGGACGCAGGACACCGCAGAGGTGGGTGCGCAGGGCGGTGGGCTGGTTCTCGATCGTCTGGTTCGGGTCGGTCGTCATGATGGGAGGGTCTCGGTGCTCAGTCTGGTCGGTGTGGGCAGGGCGGGTGAAGGCGGTGGGTGTGGGTGGAGTCGCCGGCTTCGACGGGATTCGGCTCCCGTGCATCCAGGGTGTGGCGGTCAGGGTCAGGCCGGCTCCGGTTCCGGTTCCGGTTCCGGTTCCGCTAGGAAGGCCTTCAGCTCCTCCACAATGGCAGCCCGGGGCACGTTGCGCTGCTCGGCGTCGCTGCGCAGCGGCCGCAGGGTGACGGTGCCCGCCTCGAGTTCCCGGTCGCCCACCACGAGTGCCACCAGGGCGCCCGAACGGTCGGCGGTCTTGAACTGCGACTTCATGGAGCGCCCGCCGAAGGCCCGGTCGGCCCGCAGGCCGGCCCGCCGCAGCTCGGCCGTCAGGCTGACCGCAGCCTCTCCGCCGGCCGTGTCGATCACGTAGGCGTGCAGCGGGTTCGCCGCCAGTGCAGAGTCGAGCGTGAAGACGTCCTCGGCGTCACAGGCCAGCAGCACCCGTTCCACCCCGATGCCGAACCCGATGCCGGGCGTGGGATCGCCGCCGAGCAACTCCACCAGGCCGTCGTAGCGGCCACCGCCCCCGACGCCGTTCTGGGCGGCGTCCAGGGCGTCGGCGGCGAACTCGAAGGTGGTGCGCGTGTAGTAGTCGAAGCCCCGCACGAGGCGGTGGTCGATCACGTAGGGCACGTCGAGCAGGTCGAGCCCGACCCGCACCCGGGCAAAGTGCTCCCGGCACGAGTCGCACAAGTGGTCCAAGAAGTGCGGCGCGTCAGCGGTGGCGGCCCGGCACTCCTGGGTCTTGCAGTCGAGCACACGCAGCGGGTTCTCCAGGTGCCGGGCGCGGTGGGCGGGGCACAACTGGTCGACCCGTTCGGCCAGGAACGCGCCGAGGAGCGCGACGTAGCCCGGCTTGCACACGCCGTCGCCCATGGAGTGCAATTTCAAGGTCACCTGGCGCAGCCCGAGGCCGGCGAAGAAGTCGTGCGCCAGCGACACGACCTCCACATCGAGGTCGGCGTCCTCCACCCCGAGCGCCTCGACGCCGAGTTGGTGATGCTGGCGATAGCGCCCGTGCTGGGGGTTCTCGTGGCGGAACGAGGGGGCCACGTACCAGGCCTTCCACGGCGGCACCGGGTGGTGCTGCACATAGGCCCGGGCGATGGGGGCGGTCCCTTCGGGACGCAACGCCATCATTTGGCCGTCACGGTCCTCGAAGACGTACATCTCCTTGCCGACGACTTCGCTGCCCTCGCCGATACCCCTCAGGAAGACGCCGGCATGCTCAAGGATCGGCGTGATCGTGAGCCCGTAACCGGCACCTTCGACCAAGCCGGCGAAACGGGCGACCGTTCCTTCCCAGCGGGTGGACTCGGGCCAGAGCACGTCGTGCATGCCCTTGGGGGTCTGCGGCGCGACACGGCCCTTCGCTGCACCCTTGACCGTCGACGTCCCCGCGCCGGTTGCCGCATCAGCCGATTTGGATCCGGGCGCGACCGATCCCGCGCTCATAGAAGGCTCCTCATGGGTAGGGGTCAGACTTTCTTGCCAGGAAGCTGACGATACGCGTCGAACACCCCGTCAAGGTGCTTCAGCGCGCTGATCAGTGAATGCAGGTGGGTCGGATCGGCCAGCTCGACGTCGAAGGCCATCCGGCTGACACGGTCCGGCGTCGTCGCCGTGCGGGCGGCGACGATGTTGAGGTGGTGCTCGGAGACAACCCGGGACACGTCGGCCAGCAGCCGGGCCCGGTCGAAGGCCTGGACCTCGATCGTCGCCACGAAGACCCCGTCGTTCCCCCGGTCCCATTCGACCTCTATGAGGCGCTCCCGGGAGCGGTCGGCCAGCGCCGCCGCGTTGGCACAATCGGCCCGGTGCACCGAGACACCCCGGCCCTGCGTGACGAAGCCCACAATCTGGTCACCGGGCACGGGGGTACAGCACCGCGCCAGGTGGATCATGACGTCGTCGAGACCCTCGACGTAGACGCCGGTGCCGGTGCGCCGGCTCTGCCGAGGCCGACCAGTACCGGGCGCGGGGATGGTCGGGACTTCGTCGTCGCCCTCGCCACCACCCCGCAGCGCCTTGGCGAGACGCTGCACGATGGACTGGGCCGAGACCTGGTTCTCCCCGATGGAGGCGTAGAGCGCATCGAGGTCGGCCAGGTTCATGGAATCGGCCACCTGTTGCAGCGCGCTCGAACCGAGCAACTTGTGCAGCGGCAACCCGTCCCGCCGCAGGGCCCGGGCCAAATCCTCCCGCCCGTTCTCTATGGCGTCCTCCCGTCGCTCGCGGGAGAACCACTGGCGGATTTTGTTGCGGGCCCGCGTCGAGGCGACGATCTGGAGCCAGTCCCGCGACGGGCCGGCGGTGGGTGACTTCGACGTGAAGATCTCGACCGTGTCGGCACTGGCCAGCTGGGTCTCGAGCGGCACCAGGCGGCCGTTCACCCGTGCCCCGATGCAACGGTGCCCGACCTCGGTGTGGATGGCGTAGGCGAAGTCGACCGGCGTGGAGCGGGCCGGCAGCGCGATGACCTTGCCCTTGGGCGTGAAGACGTAGACCTCGTCCTGTTCCAGGTCGAGCTTCAGTGCCTCGAGGAATTCGATCGGGTCGTCGGTCTGACGGTCGACATCGGCGATGCGCTGGAGCCACGCCATCTCCGAGGAGTGGTCCTCCTTGGACTTGTATCCCCAGTGGGCGGCAATGCCGTATTCGGCCCGGTGGTGCATCTCCGAGGTCCGGATCTGCACCTCGACCGGCTTGCCGTCCAGCCCGATGACCGTCGTGTGCAACGACTGGTACATGTTGAACTTGGGCGTGTTGATGTAGTCCTTGAAACGTCCGTGCACGGGAGCCCAGATGGCGTGGATGGCGCCCAAGGCGGCCCAGCAGTCCTTCTCGGACTCGACGACGACCCGGATGGCCACGAGGTCGTTGATGTCGTCGAATTCCTTTCCCCGCACGACCATCTTCTCGTAGATGGACCACAGGTGCTTCGGGCGCCCGGTGACATCGGCCGCCACGCCCATGTCGTTCATGCGCTGGCGCACATGGACGAGGACCCGCTCGAGATACTCCTCCCGCTGCGGCGCCCGGGCCGCCACCATCTGCTCGATCTCGGCGTACCGCTTCGGGTGCAACGTGGCGAAGGCGAGGTCCTCCAGCTGCCAGCGCACCTGCTGGACGCCCAGGCGGTGAGCCAGCGGCGCGTAGACGTCGAAGGTCTCCTGCGCCGTGCGACGCTGCTTCCACTCGGGCATGACGGCCAGCGTGCGCATGTTGTGCAGCCGGTCGGCCAGCTTGATCAACAGCACACGCCAGTCGTCGGCCATGGCAACGAGCATTTTGCGGATGGTCGCCGCCTGCTGTGCCTCCTTGGAGTTGAACTGGAGGCGGTCCAGCTTGGTCACGCCGTCGACGACGCGGCTCACCCCTTCGCCGAAGTTCTCCTCAATGTTCTCGAGCGTGAGCCCGGTGTCCTCCACGGCATCGTGCAGCAGGGCGGCCGCCACAGTCTGCGCATCGAGTCCGAGCTCGGCCACGATCGTCGCCACGGCGACCGGGTGCGTGATGTAGGGCTCGCCCGAGCGCCGAAACTGGCCCTCGTGCGCTCCGGCGGCGGTCCGACCAGCCGTCACGATTATGGACGTGTCGTCCTCGGGGCGGTGGCGGGCGAACTCGGCCAGGAGAGGGGTCAACAGGTCGCGCAGGACCACCTCGCCTGCTTGCTCCTGCTCGAGCTCTCGAGCATTCGTCTCGGTGTCTGTGTCGGATGGAGTCACCCGCGTCAGGGCCACCATCCATACAGGCTACCCGCCAGGGGAAATACGGTACGCGCCTTTCCCTCCAGATACAACGGGGAAAGCCCCGCTCAGCGCTTGCGCCTGCTCTTGCCTTTGCTCTTGCGAGGCCGGGGACCCTGCGCCGGTTGCCCGCCGCCCTGCCCGGCTGACGGGGCCGACGTGGCGGATGTGGCGGATGTGGCGGATGTGGCCGATGCCGCCGATGACGACGCCGGAGCTGATGCGCCCGGGGCCGATCCGGGTTGCCGGTCCATCACCGCTGTGGAGCCCCCGGCGCTGCTGCCCGAGCCGGGCCGGATAGGACCGCTCCGCTTGTTGCTCGCCTTCTGCGTCCCACCGCTCCGGTTCACCTGGCCCGAGGCCGCCACGTTCATGGCCGTGCTCATGGTGGCGGCGTCCAGGGCTGAGTAGAAGCCGCCGGCGTCGCCCCGCTTGGCCAGGCGATTGGCGATCTGCACCCAGCGGTCCTCGCGCTCCTTCATCATGCAGAGCACCGGCGAGGCGATGAAGATGGACGAGTAGGCCCCCGAGAGGAGCCCGACGAAGAGGGCCAGGCCATAGGACTGCAGCGTCGTGGCGCCGAGGAGCTGCGCGCCGATCAGCAGCACGGCGAGCACCGGGAGGATGGCCACCATCGAAGTGTTGATCGACCGGGCCAACGTCTGGTTCATGGAGAGGTTGATGAGCTGCGGGTAGGTCAATCGGCCGCTGCTGCCGATCCCCTTCGTGTTGTCCCGCACCCGGTCGAACACCACGACGGTGTCGTAGAGGGAGTACCCCAGGATGGTCAGGATGGCCACCACGGTGTCCGGCGTCACCTGGAAGTTGAAGATGGAGTAGATACCGATGGCCACGAGAACGTCATGGATCATGGCGATGAAGGCGGCGAGGGCCATCTTCGGCTCGAAACGGATGCTGATGTAGATCGCCACGACGATGAAGAAGATGATCAACGCCTCGATCGCCTTGTTCGTGATGGAGGAGCCCCAGGTCGGCCCGACGGTGGTGACGCTGATCTTGTCAGGCGCTGGCGTGGCCGAACTCGTCGCCGACGTGGTCGTGGTCGTCGGCGCCGACGTGGTGGTGGATCCCGCCGCAGCCGCTCCGGCCTTGGCCGTCGTCGTGGTCGTGGGCTTCGCCGTGGTCGTCGTTGTGGCCGGCGTCGTGGACTGGTGCGCCGCAGTGAGGGCGGTCAGCGACTTCTCGACGCTCTTGTTGATCGCCTGCTGCTGGCTCGGTGACAGCTTGTTCAGGTCCGACTGGACGTTGAGCGTCTGTTTGCTGCCACTGCCGAGCAACTCCACCGTCGGGTCGATCAGGCCGGTGTTCTTCAGGGCATTGGTCGCCTGCGTCTGGGTGACGCCGGGGGCGGCGATGGTCCACTCGGTGCCACCCTTGAACTCAATGCCGAGATTGAGCCCTCCGCGCAGAACGATCGAGATGATGCCGAGGACGATGATGGCCGACGAGATGCTGAACCAGATCTTGCGCTTGCCGACGAAGTCGAACCGCGTCTCGCCTCGGTAGAGGCGGGCGATGGGACCGTGGCCCTTGGGCTCCCGGGCCAACAGGGAACGGGCGGCGTCATCGAGGCTGACGAGCTCTTCCTCGTCGAGGCTCTCCGTGTCGACGCTCTCTTCGAGCTCCTCGACGTCTTCTTCGGGCACCTCGTCGAGCGAGCTGCCGTCGCCGTTGCCGTTGCCCGTCCCGTTGCCGCTCACGAGCCGCCTCCGGCCCCGGCCCCGGCCCCGGCCAGCGGCAGCCCCGACCCCGACCCCGATCCCGGCCCCTGGGACTGCGGACCGGCTCCGAGGCCGGTGGCGATACTGAAGGCACCCGAGCCCTGCAGGCGGGCGCTCTGGCCCATGAGGATGACGAGCGGCCGCGTGTAGAACCACGTCACGGCCATGTCCATGATGGTGGAGAGGCCGAGGAAGAAGGCGAAGCCCTTCACGTTGCCCACCGCGACGAGATACAACACGATGGCCGCCAGGAGCGACACGAAGTCAGCGGCCCATACCGTGCGCCAGGCGCTCTTGAACCCGCGGTCGACCGACGTCCGCACGGAGCGACCTGATCTCGTCTCGTCTTTCAATCGCTCGAAATAGACGATGTACGAGTCGACCGTGATACCGATGGACACGATGAGGCCCGTGATGCCGGCGAGGTCGAAGCTCGGCGCCACTGATGTATGTCCCAGCGCCGAGATGATCGCCCACAGCATCAGGGCGGTCAGCACCAGCCCGGAGATGACCACCAATCCGAGGCCGCGGTAATAGAAGAGGACGTAGAGGAGAACCAGGGCGAGTCCGACGATGCCCGCTCCGAGGCCCGCCACCAGCGCGGAGTGACCAAGCGTGGCCGAGACCGTCTCCGATGTGGCGGCCTTCAGCACGACCGGCAGGGCACCGAAGTTCATCGCCTGGGCCAGATTCTGCGCGTCGGACTGCGTCAAACTCCCCGAGATCTCACCCTTGCCGTCGAAGGAGGAGAAGGACGACTGGGTCGGCTGAATGATGGGGGCCGAGTACACCTTCCCGTCGAGCTCGATCCCGAGGAACTGGTGGAAGTTCTCCTGCGCCACCTTGTCCCACAGCGCCGAGCCGGCCGAGCCCGCCAGCGTGTAGTCGACCACCCACTGGCCGGTCTGGTTCTGCGTGGCCTGTGCGCTCCCGATGGAGCGACCGGTCATTTGGGCCGGCCCGAGCACACAGCGCAGCTCGGCGGAGCCGTCGCAGGCGCCGTTGATGCCGGGCAGCAACACGGTGCTGGTGGCGTAGCCGGGCTTGTCCACGCTGGTCGATGGGTAGGCCTCGTACTGGCTGTCGGGATTCACGCTGTTGGAGCTGTAGCCCTGGGGCCCGCTGTTGGGCGTGACGGCGAGGTTGGCCGCGGTCAACTCCGATGACGTCGTACAGGCGGGAATCGTCCCGATGCCCGTCGTCGGAAGCTTGTCCTTGGGGTTCTTGGGCGTGCCTTCGGGGTAGGCCCAGCACTCGACCGGACGGAAGTACATGCGCGCGGTCTGGCCGATCTGGTTGAGCACCTGCTGGGCGTCGGTGACGCCCGGAATGGAGACCGATATCTGGTTCTTGCCCGTCGTCTGGACCTGTGCGCCCGACACACCGAGACCGTTGACACGCAGGTTCAGGATGTTGACGGTCTCCTGAAGGTCGGCTTGCGACACGTGCTGTCCCTCTGCCGTGTAGACGACCGACACGCCTCCGGCGAGATCGAGCCCGAGGCGGGGCGACCATTTGGCGGCGAACACGGCCGCGAACGAACCCAGCGAGATCGCCACCACGACGATCACGCTGATCCACAGATTGCGTCGCTGACGCCGCTGGGCCCTTCCCCCCGGCTTCGGGCTCACGCCTCTTCGGCCTCCCCACCGAGGTCACCGCTGCTGGCGGCACCATCCCCACCTACATCGTCGATGTCACCGTCGTGGCCGGCACTGGTGCCGTCGCTCGTGCCATTGCTGCTCCCGCTCGACCGCGCCGGCCTGACGTCGTCCACGGGCTCGTCCTCTACCCGCACGTCGTCGATCGGCTCGATCTTCTTGGCGATGGCCTGACGAACGAAGACGATCCTCGTCGGCTGCGGGCCGTCCAGGTTGCCGTCATCGCCCAGCGCACCGGTCAGGAGGGTGTAGCGGTCACCGTGCACTTCCAGGATGGTGCCCACCACGCCACCGACGGTCTGCACCTCGTCACCGACATCGAACCCTGAGCCCTGTGACTGCCGGGCGGCCTGAGCCTTGCGCTGCTGGGGTCGGATGAAGAAGAAATAGCCGAGCAGCCCGATCGCCACCAATGGCAGCAAGGTGAGCAGTGAGCTGGAACTGGACTTTGTAGCTGCGAGCACGAAGTGGGTCGCCGCCAGGGTTGATGTCATGAGGGATCCTTGGACCGGAATCGGTTGCGGAGAGCCACCCTAGTGCGTGGCTTCCGGGTCTCCCGGGCAGTTGAGCGCCCGTACCGAACGGTCCAGGCACAACGACGGCGGGCGAGGGGTGCAACCGGGCGTCTGTAGGTGAATTGGGCGGCGGACCGGCAGGTGGACCCAGGTGGACCCAGGTGGACCGGCAGGTGGACCGGCAGGCAGACCAGCGACAAAAACCCGAAGATTGGACCAGCCGCTTCAGGGAGCGAAAGGTGCGCCGGCTCGGGTCGTCGGGTTCCCCCGGAAAACTCCGTCCGACGGCCTTGTCGGGCCGGCGCACCTCTTCGCTGCTCCTGTTGTCCCCCCCCCACGGTGTCCCCCCTCGTGAAAATCCGCTCCCCTCCGCCGGACTCTCACCCGGTCGCCCCCCTCGAAACGACCGTCACCGTGTGGTGGTGTACTGATGCTCCGTACTCTGCAGAACCCCTGTGGCAACCGGGGCCACATCGGGTTGCAGTCGGGTTGCCCGAGCGGCTTGGGCGCCAGATGGCCCTCGAGCAGTCGTTTCTCCCGCCGGGAGGCGACTGATGTTGCCCCCACTCCTCCGCGATCCTCCGGAACGAGGCACCGGATGTCGGATGGACCGTCTCTCGACGGTTTAGGGAAGTCAGGGGACAGGAGGGATGGCGGAAGGCCAGATGACAGTCGAGAGGGACCGCATCGACCGGCACATCGAGCCCAGTGTTTTCTCCCTCGGATCCGCCCTCGCTCGCCGGCCTCACGCACCCAGACGCACCGCACTGCTCATCGCACTGCACACCGCCCCGCAGCGACCCTGCGGACCCGGCGCGGACGTCTCCAGGCCCTCCCGCGGCTCCCTTTTGTCGAAGGGTCTAGCAATTCTGGGTCTGAGCTGCCCCTTTTCAATTGGCGAAGGGTGTCTCGTATTCACTCAGAATGCGCAATTGCCCAGTACAGTGGCACCCTGATGCGAGATGGTCAGATCTCAGTGCTGGTCATTGAGGATGAGGCGGACATCCGGCAACTCCTCCGTACCCTCCTCGAACGTGAGGGCTATTCGGTCGCGGAGGCCCTCGAAGGACGCGACGGCGTCCGCCAGTTCCACCAGAGCCACCCCGACATCGTCATTCTCGACGTCGGGCTCCCCGACCTCGATGGTTGGCAGGTTCTGGAGCGCATCCGGGACATGAGCGACGTGCCGGTGCTCATGCTTACCGCACTCGGCACCGAGAGGGACAAGGTGCGGGGACTCAACTCCGGCGCCGACGACTACCTCACCAAACCGTTCAGCCGGGTCGAACTGCTCGCGCGCCTCCAGGCCGTCGGCAGGCGCCAGGTCTTGAAGGGGGAACCGGTCACCACCTTCGACGACGGCACCCTGCACATCGACTTCGCCCACCAAGAGGTGACCGTCGACGGCACGACGATCATTTTGACCCCGACCGAATACCGCCTCCTCGCCACCTTGGCCCGCCACCAGGGTCAAGTCCTCTCGTCCGATCAGCTGATTGAGCTGGCTTGGGACGACCCAAGCGGTCTGGCCCCCTCGCGCGTCAAGTACGCCGTTCTGCGGCTGCGACGCAAACTTGGTTGGGATGAAGGCGACGAGGGTCCGATAGAGACGGTGAGGGGCTTCGGATACCGCTACCGCTCCCGGAACCGGTGAGCGAGTCGTTCCAGTCCCAACCCGACGCCGAGCGGCGCCGCGACCCACAACTGCCGGGGTCCACTCTCCCGATCGGGTTCTCAGGCTCCATGCGGGTACGACTCCCGGTCTTTGCCCTGGTGGCGGTCGGCACCGTCCTGATCGCCCTGATCCCCTTCCCCCACGACGCCCGCCGGGAAATCTCCATCGCCGGCGTCATCTTCTTCTGCCTCGTGGCCGCCGCCTTCCTGCTCCCGTGGGAGCGCCTCCCCGACTGGGCCTGGCTCATCATCCCGATCGGTTACATCGCGGTCATCGCCATCATCCGAGACGCCCAGGGCGGCTCGGACTCCGGTTTGGTGGTGGTGTACCTCCTGCCCATCGTCTGGCTCTCGCTCTACGGGCGCCGCTTGCACCTTCTGATCGGCCTCTTCTGTATGGACCTGGCGCTGCTCGTCCCGGTGCTCCTGGTCGGCCCACCCGATTACCCCACTCTCGAATGGCGCCAGGTACTGGTGATGGCGACCGTCACCACGCTGGTCGCGTCGACCGTCTACACAATGGTGACGCGAGACCGGGCATTCCTGGCCGATCTCGCTCAGCAATCCCGCATGGCCCGCCGCAACGCCCGCGAGGCGGACTACGCCCGGGACAGGCTCGAGACCCTGCTGCGTGCTGCCACCGGTAGCGCCATTCTGGGCGTCGACCCGTCCGGCACCGTGACCTTCTTCTCAGCCGGTGCGGAGCAGCTGCTCGGTTACCGGGCCTCAGAGGTGGTGGGGTTCCATTCCATCGCCGACTTCATCGACCCCGCGCAGATCGATGAGCGCCGGCAGGCGATCGACGCCATGCGCACCGCGCTCGAGCCGGTCGACGCAGAGACGGCGGCGGAAGTCCCCTGGACCGCGACCCGCAAGGACGGACAGCAGCGTCGCTGCGTCGTACGGGTGCGGGCCCTCCCGGTCCCGACGCCCGACCCCGCTCTCGATGAGGACTGGGTGGGCGACGCAGAGCACGCCGACAAGGACGCCGCCGGCCGTTCCGATGCATGGATGGAAGGGAACGACGACCTCGGTCCGACCAACGGTGGCTATGTCGTGGTGGCCATCGACGTGACCGAGCGCGAAGAGCTGGCCGCAGACCGGGAACGGCTCTACGCCATTCAAAAAGAGGTCACGCAGTCGCTCATTGAGCAGAACAACAGGTTGCGCGAACTGACGCAGATGAAGGACGACGTGGTGGCCACGGTCTCCCACGAACTTCGCACGCCGATCACCTCCATCCGGGGCTTCGTCGAGTTGCTCCTCGACGCCACGGCGGACCTGACCGAAAGCCAGATGCGCATGCTCCAGACCATTGAGCGCAACGCCGAGCAGCTGCAACGGGTGGCCGAGGACCTGCTGGCCGACCCGGGCGCCGGACGCGGGCTCCGGGTCGCCTTCACCGAGCTCGATCTCAGCCGTCTGGCCGAAGACGCGGTCCATGCCATGCAGACCTCGGCCACGGTTGCCGGTGTCGTGCTGACCATCGATCCCGGTGACGAAGTGCCCATCTTCGGCGACCCCACCCGCCTGCACCAGCTCCTGGGCAACCTCCTCTCCAACGCCATCAAGTTCTCGCCGCGCGGAGGCCGTGTCCACGTGATCGTCGACAACGTGGACTCCTACGCGCGGGTACAGGTCCTCGACGAAGGGCTCGGCATCCCCGAAGGCGAACGGGATCAACTCTTCGAGCGCTTCTACCGGTTGGCGTCGTCCACAGAAATGGGCGTCCCTGGGACGGGCCTCGGTCTCGCCATCGCCAAATCAGTTGCCGAAGCACACGAGGGCTTCGTCGACATCGTCGACACCCCGGGCTGGTCGACCACCTTCAGGGTCTACCTCCCCTTGGGCGCGTCGGTGGCGACAGTCGTCCGCCCCGGCTGACCCCGGGTCCGGGCGGCACCCGGCAGACCGGCGACATCAGGCAGCCAGGAATCCTCCCGACTGGTGCGCCCAGAGACGCCCGTACACACCGTTGCGGCCCGCGGCGAGGAGTTCGGCATGCGTGCCCTGCTCCACCACGCGGCCGCGATCGAGCACGACGATCCGGTCGAGCCGGGCAATGGTGGCCAGGCGGTGCGCCACGACCAGCGCGGTCGTGCCCTCCATGAGGTGCCACAAAGCATCCTGGACGAGCGACTCCGACTCGGAGTCCAATGCGGAGGTCGCTTCGTCCAACACGAGCACCTTGGCCCCCTTGGCCATGGCCTGCGCGATGGCGACCCGCTGGCGCTGCCCACCGGAGAGCTTCATCCCCCGCTCCCCCACCTTGGTCTCGTAGCCGTCGGGAAGCCGCTCCACGAATTCGTCCACATAGGCAGCCCGACCCACCGCGCGCACGAGGTCCATGTCGACCCCTTGCCCATCGGAGAGTTCCATGCCGTAACAGATGTTCTCGGCAATGGTGCGGTGCAGCATCTGCGGGTCCTGTGGGACGTAGGCGATGTGTCCACGCAGCGAGTGCTGGGTGACCCTAGTGATGTCCTGCCCGTCGATCTCGATCACCCCGCCGTCCCGATCGGCGTAGCGCAGCAGCAACTTGGTCAGCGTTGTCTTGCCCGAGCCAGAAGGTCCGACCAAACCGACGTGTTCCCCGGGTTCAATACGCAGGTCCAGTCCCTCGAAGAGCGGCGCTCCACCCGGGTAGGCGAACCGCAGGCCCGCGAACTCGACGCGGCCGTGCGCCACCACCATGTCGGGCGCACCGGGCAGGTCGACGATGTCGGGTTGCGTTGCCGCGATGCCGGCGAACTTCGCGCAGCGGCCGATGGCGCGTGAGATCAAACGGATGAACTCGAAGGATTCCTCCAGGCTCGTTCCGACAAAGGTGGCATAGAAGAGGATCAGGTACACGGCCCCCGCGGCGGCGACGTGGTGCAGGGCCAACACGACGCCGACCACGATGGCGGCCCAGTTGAAGAAGGCCATGGCCGACTCCATCTGGATCCGTGTGGTGGTGAAGACCTTGCGTGCCCGCAGGTCCGCGCGCATGGAATCGGCCACCAGCGAGCTCACGTGCTCAATCTCCCGCCCCTCCGCAGCCTGCGAACGTACGGTGGTGAGGTTGGCGATGGTGTCGGCGATCACGCCCGTGGCCCGGGAATGGGCGTCCGAGAACTGTTTCTCCGCCGCGACGACCCTGCCCATGCGCCGGTGCAAGACCAGACCGAACATGCCCACGAGCCCGGCCATCACGAGCGCGACCGGCCAGGCCACGATGCCCAGGACCACAATGGCTCCGACCGTGGTGACGCTGATGCGCAGGATGCCCCAGACCATGGCGTCGATCATGTCGGCGAATGCCCACGTCGACGTCTCCAGCGTGGCGATGACCTCGCCCGAGGGCCGGTCCGTGTGCCACGAGTGGCTGAGGCTCATCAAATGGTCGTACCCGCTGGTGATGGCACGGCCGAACGAGCGCAACGTGGCGCCCCAGTTCATCCAGCCACCGATGCGGCCGAAGAGCGTGGCGGCGGCCAGCACGAGCGCATAGGCCACGAGCAACGGGCCGAAGGACTGCCACAGCCCCTCGTGCTCGTGCGGGCCGAGCTGCGCTATGCGGCTCAACAGCGCAGCGAAGATCAGCGGGGCGGCAACGGCGTTGGCCAGGGTGCCGAGCACGATCGCCGTGCAGGCGCCCGTGAAGGCGGCGCGGTCGGGCTGCATCTGGCGCAAGCAGTAGGCCAATGTGTCCTTGGTCGAAGCATTGGGAAAGAGGGTGCGTTCACCCATGAGAATCTCCAAGCGGGAGGTGGAACGAAGCGGGCTGAGTCCGGCACGCGCACTCGTGGTGGGGTGCAGGGACTCGCTGATGGCGTCCGGGTTGTCAACCCGGCGGTGTCGTGGTCGGCGTCAGTGACCAGCAGGACGGAGTTCGGGCCCGGTCATCGGGGACCTCGCTCCGTGGGCACCAGTGGGCAAAAGGGGCGGCCGGGCCACGATGGCGAACGGGATCAGCGTCGAGCGTGTCGGGCACGTCGAGCCTGTCGTCATTCCTGCCATGTGGTCACCTCGCTTCCGTCTTGTGGTGCAACCCCAGAAACCTACCCCACGGCGGCGCAAAACGGCGCAGGAAATGTGAATTCATGCGCCCACGAAGCAACACACCCGCTTCGTCAGAACAGAGGAGGCGTGTTCATTGCATCGGCGGCGGACGCCGGTCGTTCAAGGCCCAGATGCGCCCATGCGCGTGGCGTGGCCACGCGGCCCCGAGAAGTGCGTTGGATCAACCCACTCTGTAGGAGGAACGGCTCGTAGGCGTCTTCAATCGTGTCGGTTTCCTCACCCACGCACTGCGCCAGCGTGGTCAGGCCCACCGGCTGCCCGCCGAACCGGCCGCACAGCGTGGCCAGAATGGCCCGGTCGACCTTGTCCAGGCCCAGCTCATCGACCCCGAAGAGCTCGAGGCCATCGCTGGCGATGGCGCCGTCGATGAAACCCTCCCCCCGCACCTCGGCGAAGTCCCGCACCCTGCGCAGGAGCCGGTTGGCCACCCTGGGCGTGCCCCGGGAACGCTCCGAAATGCGGATCGCGCCCTCAGCATCGATCTGCACCTTCAGGATGCGGGCGGACCGCTCCACAATGGCCCGCAGGTCCGCCGGCTCGTAGAGGTCCAGCCGGCCGACGAAGCCGAAACGGTCGCGCAACGGCCCGGCCACCAGGCCCGTACGCGTCGTGGCGCCGACCAGGGTGAAGCTCGGGAGCTCCAACCGGATGGAACGGGCGGTGGGACCTTTGCCGATCAGGATGTCGAGCCGGCCGTCCTCCATGGCGGAGTAGAGCATCTCCTCCACGGATCGGTGCAGCCGGTGGATCTCGTCGATGAACAGCACGTCGCCGTCCTGCAGGTCGGTCAACAGCGCGGCGAGGTCTCCGGCCCGGGTCAGGATCGGCCCGGCGGTGATACGGAATCCGGCACCCATTTCGGCTGCGACGATCCCGGCCAGGGAGGTCTTGCCCAATCCCGGTGGCCCGGCGAACAGGATGTGGTCGACGGGCTGGCGCCGCTGACGGGCCGCCTGCAGCACGATCCCGAGGTGCTCGACCAATTGCGGCTGGCCCAGGAACTCGGAGAGCGACCGCGGCCGGAGCCCGACCTCCTCGGCCTCCTCGGCGCCGTCCGACGCCACCGGATCGACGACGCGCGGCCCTTCCGCCGACGGTCCGTCGGCGGGCTCGGGATCCACGGCCAGCACCTCCCGCCGGGCGCGGGGGCTCACCAGGTCACCGCGAAGCCAGCTCGCGCAACGCCAGGCGCAGCATCTCTTCCACCCCGACATCGTCGCGTAGGCCGTCGAGCGCACCGCGGATCTCGTCGGGGGCGTAGCCGAGCTCGCTCAGGGCGGCCCGGGCCTCGGCCCGTGACGTCCGGGTGCGGCCGGCGCCGGCCCCATCCGCACCACCGCCCGGTCCGACGCCGACCCCGACCCCGGCCCCCGCACCGCCCAGTGACAGATCGGGCAGGTCCAACCGGCTCTTCAACTCGATGAGGAGCCGGGCCGCCGTCTTGCGCCCCACGCCCGGCACCGTGCACAGCGTGTCCAGGTCCTCTTCCAGGACCGCCGTGGACAACGCCGCCGGCGAGAGCGCCGCCATGATGGCCAGGGCCAGCGCGGGACCGACCCCGTGCGAGCCGAGCAGCACCTCGAAGCAGCGCCGTTCGTCGTCGTGCACGAACCCGTACAGCACTATGGCGTCCTCACGCACATGGGTGTGCACGTAGAGCGTGGCCTCGGCGGCGCTGCCCGCCACCACCAATGCCGCCGCCGTGGCGGGGGTCACCGCCACCCGGTAGCCCACGCCCCCGACGTCGATGATCACCTCGCCCTCACCGGTCCGCACCACCACCGTGCCGCGCAAGAGTCCGATCACCCTGTTCCCTCCTTCACCAGTCCGGCCCCCTCGTCATCGGCCCGCAGTGCGGCATGCATGGCTCGCCGCAGGGGCACCGTCGTCAGATGGCAGATGGCCAGGGCCAGCGCGTCGGCCACGTCGGGCGGCCCTTCGATCGCCGGCAGCCCGAGCACCTGGGCCACCATGCGCTGCACCTGCTCCTTGGTGGCGGCGCCATAGCCCACCAGTCCCAGCTTCACCTCGTTGGCCGTGTACTGGACCACCTCGCAGCCGCCCTCGGCGGCCACGAGCAGCGCCAGGCCGCTGGCTTGGCCCACCGACATGGCCGTCTTGGCGTTGACCTGGAAAAAGACCCGCTCGACCACGACGGCGGCCGGCTGCAGCTCCTGCACCAGCGCCCGCAGTTCCGTGTGCAGGATCAAGAGCCGCTCTTCCAGGGGCGCTGCCGGGTCGGTCTCCACCACCCCCGCTGCATGGGCACGCAGGCCCGCCGTACCCTCGGCCCGGGACACCAGCCCGTAGCCGCAACGTGACAAACCGGGGTCGATGCCCAATACGAACATGCGTTCGTAGGTTAGCCGGGGGTGCTGCGCAGGGGGCGGATCCGGGTGCGGCCGCCGCGTCGGTGCGGGCAGAACCGGGGCGGCGAGCCGGACCGGAGCCGCCGGACCTCGGACAGCTCAGCCTTCGAAGGCGGCCAGGACCTCGTCGGGGATGTCGGCGTTGGAGTGGACGGCCTGCACGTCATCGTGGTCGTCGATGGCCTCGAGGAGGCGCAGGACCTTCTTGGCCTCACCCTCGTCGGGGACGGGGACCAGTTGCGTGGGCTCCAGGCTCAGATCGACCGACTCGGGCGTGACGCCGGCGTCGTCGAGGGCCTGGCGGACCGACTCCACGTCAGCCGGTGCACTGGTGACCACCCAGGCGGCGCCGTTGCTCGTCATGTCCTCGGCCCCGCCCTCCATGGCGATCTCCATGACCTTGTCCTCGTCGTTGTCGAGGGCGACGGTGACGATGCCCTTGCGTTCGAACTGCCAGCCGACGGCGCCGGGCTCGGCCATGTTGCCGCCGTTGCGGCTGAAGAGGTTGCGCATTTCGGCGCCGGTGCGATTGCGGTTGTCGCTGAGCGTCTCGACCATGATGGCCACGCCGCCGGGGCCGTAGCCCTCGTAATTGATGGCCTCGTAGCGCACGCCTTCGAGGTCGCCGGTCCCCCGCTTGATGGCCTTCTCAATCGTGTCCAGCGGGACGCTGGCCGCTCGGGCCTTCTGGTAGGCGGTGCGCAGTGTGGCGTTGGCCTCCAGGTCTCCGCCGCCTTCCCGTGCAGCAACCTCGACGAGGCGGATGCACTTGGCGAATATTTTTGCGCGGGCTTTGTCCTGGGCGCCCTTGCGGTACTTGGTGGTCGCCCACTTCGAGTGACCCGACATTGAACCCTCGTTCCTTCTCTTTGGCCCGTGCTGCTCTCTGCGGCGCCGCCCTGCGTTTTCCTTGTGTTGTTGCCCGCCTTCTGCCGAGCTTGGCTGGGCGGGGCTGGCTTGGGTTTGGCTGGGCTGGCTTGGGTTGGGTTGGGTTGATTGGGCAGCGGAAGAACGATTGTATCCAGGCTGCTCCGGGTTCAGCCCGAGGCCAGGGTGATGGGCACGGTGACGACCCGATCAACCGTGAGGCGGTAGGTGGCGGGCGGCGCATGTTCGGCCTCCGGCGGATTTCCGGGGCCGAGGTACGCCTCCTGGGCCCAGTACCCGGTGGCCTGGATCGCGCTGTGTGGCCCGAGCCGCACGCCGATCGCTTCGGGACAGAAGAAGACCTGCGTCCCGGGGTAGACCGCAACGCCGCCGACGGTGCGGACCGTCAGAGGCAAGGTCCCACAGGGGCCGACGCTCAGGACCCGCCGCGCCTCGGGGACGTGTCGGGCCAGCGGCGGGCCGCAGGTGGTGCTCCCGGTGTTACGGAGCCGGACCGTGACGGTGACGGTTTGGTTTGGCGTAAAGGCGTGCGCCGGGGCGGTGACACTCAGGATGATGTGCCGCGCGTTGCAGTTGTCGAACGCCACGTGGGCCGAGCGTGTGATGCTCTTGATGTGGGTCGGGGTCGGGGCCGGGGCGGGGGCGTGGGCGGGGGCGTGGGCGGGGGCGTGGGCGGGGGCTGCTGGACCTGCAAATGCAGCTTGATCGGAGAATGCGGTGGCGGGCGCGGTGACAGCGACGAGCGCGACGAGCGCGACGAGCGCAGCGGCGAATGCGCGGTTGGCGGCTCTCATGGTCAGTAGGACGCTAGAGCCGAGGGTGGGGTTCGTCGGTATTCCCCGAGTCGGAGCCTTTCGGTTCACACACTCCGCTTTCCTCGGAGTTTGCGTGCTGACCTGGGATGGCATCGGCGTGGGGCGTGCCGGATCGCCTCGCTGCAAAGGCGGCACATACGCTATCGAGATATGACCCCGCTCCCCCAGCCTTCTTCTTCGACTTCCTGTTCAGCGGCGCCTGGTGGCCACCGGCGCCGGTCCCGCCTGCTGTTCGTCGGGGGCGTCCTGGCGGCAGCCGGCGTTGCCGGTGTGGTCTCCAGGCGGCTCGCCGCGCGTGGTGCGGGCGGAGGTGAGGCTGACGCTGGCGACGTGTCGTTGGGGTGGGGCGAAGGCGTGAGTCAGCCCGAGTACGCGGTCGTGCGCACGCTTGACGGAGCGGAGCTGGCCGTATGGGACCTCGCCGGCGATGGCCCCGATGCGCCCGTCGTCGTACTCCCTCATGGCTGGGGCTGCGGTCACCAAGTCTGGCTGCCCGTCGCCCGCCGACTCCACGAACAGGGTGTGCGCGTGGTGCTGTACGACCAGCGCGGGCACGGATTGAGCACGAGAGGCACGTCGCCCCTGACGGTCGAGACGCTGGCGCATGACTTGACCGCAATCCTCGAGGCCACGGACGTGCGTGACGTCGTCCTCGCGGGCCACTCCATGGGCGGCATGACGATCATGTCGCTCGCAGCGCATCGTCCCGATGTGCTGAAGGAGCGGGCGAAGGCGACGGTACTGATATCGACCGCAGCGACGGATCTGGGTTCCCGCTCGGCACGGGGGACGCGCCTGGCCACTGCCATGGTGGCGTCGCCCGTCGTGTCGCGTGCAATGCAGTCCAGGTACGGGCACGTCCTGGTGCGTTCTTCGTTCGGCGAGAACCCGCTCCGGGCACACCTGGACCTGACCCGGGACCTGTTCGGTGGGACCCATGGCACCGTCCGGGGCGACTTCTTGCTGTCGATGTCGAGGATGGACCTTCTCGAAGGTGCGGCCGCCATGGAGGTGCCGACGACCGTGATGGTGGGCACGCGTGACGCGTTGACGCTGCCCAAGAAGGCGGATCAGATCGTGGCGACCGTCCCAGGGGCGCGACTGGTCACCCTGCAGAACAGGGGGCACATGCTTCCGCTCGAGGACCCTGACTCAGTCACCGACGAGATCGCTCGAGCGGTCAAGGGGTAGGGCTCAGCCGGGCCCGAAGGCCGGCGGTTCGTCCGGCGCGGATGCGGGGCGGGGCGGGGCGGGTCGGGCGGGCCGAGACTCATTTCCGCGAGGGACGGCGCCAGGTCGTCGAAGGGGACGAGACGAACACCCTTCCGTGCGGGCTGATGAACCGGACCTCGGCCTGCGCGTCGCCATCCATCTTCCACCCAAGCTCGTGCACCCTGCTGTGATGGGCGACGCAGAGGGTAAGGAGGTTCGACATGACGGTACGCCCCTGCTTGGAGGCCCACACGATGTGATGGACATCAGTGACGTTCCGGCAACCACAACCGGGAAAGCGACAGCCGTTGTCCCGGCGTCGAATCTCGATCCTTTGGGCTTCGCTGGGGTCACGTACGAGTTGTTTCTGGTTCAGGCTGGTGCCGTCGGGAGCGTCGAACGACACCGTGATGTCGGCGGTGCACGCGAGCCGGCGGGCCACTTCGGCGGAGATCGGACCGACCCCTTGGAGAGAGGCGTGTCCGTAGCCGTCTCCGTACAGGAGGCGGTCCAAGTCGGTGTGCACGATCATGGTCGTGCGGGCACCGCCGTGGACCGGGGCAGCGTTTGCGCCGGTGCGAGACACCGGCCTCTTCTGCCCTTGTTCGAGACAGATCTGAACCAGGGCGTCGGCGCAGCGGCTCTCGAAACGCTCGTAGTCGGGAGCATGCGCACTGGGGTGGTCGTGGCGCCGGGCCCGGCTCATCACGGCGGATTTCACCAGGGCGTACGAGTCGCTCGAGAGCTGGGCCCAGAGGAGGCGGCGCTCGTCGTCGAAGCGGACGAAGCGGCGCTGGATCCGTGCCGCCGCATCGGAATCCGTGGCGCCCTTGATCTCTGCCAACAGTTGCCGCGCCTGGCGCGGTGTCCAGTGCTCGGACACCCGAGCCAGTTCGGCATCCGTCTCGGGTGTGGCCACCACGGCGAGCGGGGCGAACACATCGAGCGTCAACCGGCCGTCGGAAAGGGCCCCCGAGAGTGCCGGAAGATCCCTCAACCTCTTGCTCGCCTCAACCAGCACGCGGGCACGGGAACGGCTGATGTGACAACGAGCGACTAACCAGTCACGCATGGACAACGAACCGTCCCCGCGCCAGGCCTCCGTTCGATCGAACTCGGCGATGTCGCCCAGCATGGCGCCCTCGTGCTCGGAAATGACCCGCTGATGTCCACCGATGCTCTCCGCCAGTTCGGCCGAACGGGCATCGTTTCCGTAGTCACGACTGAGAGGTCGGGTCCGGCGGGAAGACGGGGCACCGCCGGGACGAGCCGGACGGGTGCTCTGGGCGGCAGTTGCCATACCGGCGAACGGTCCGCGTGGAGGACCTCGCCGTACCGCAGCTTTTACGTGGCGGCGCCGGCGGGCGTGGCGGCGTGGGGTTGGCGCAGCATGGTGACGCTGGTGATGAGCATCACGACAAGGAAGCCCACGTAGGCGCCCCAGCCGATGATGAGCCAGGCGTGGCCGTGATAGCTGCTGAACGTGACGCCGATCCAGACGGCGATGCAGTTGAAGGCGGCAACGACGAGCACGATCCGGCCGAGCCAGGTGCGACCCAGCTCGGCGCGCAGCATGGCCCAGCCGAGTGCCCCGAGGAAGACGGCGGTCATGACAGAGGTGACCGAGAAGAAGATCGTGTTCAGATCGCCGAGGGCGCGGACCAGCGACGGATCGTTGAGGCCTCCCGGCTGCGCATCCATGAAGGCGAGCAGGACCGTCGGCAGCGCGGCGATTGCTGTGGTGATGGCGACCCCGATGCCGGCACCGAGGACGATCGGCGCCAGGGACTCCACGTCGCCTTCGCTGCGACGCAGCACACGGTGCAGGTAACCGACGAACCAGAGCAGCACGCCGGCGGCGAAGAAGTCGAAGATCATGCCCGCCTGGAGCGCCACGTGGTGGTCGTGGACCCAGGCCAGCGTCTTGGCCGGCGCGGCGTCGACCCGGGGTTGTTGCGGATAGATGAAGCCCGAGAGGGCAGCCAAAACCACGAAGGCCAGGCCGCTGCATGCCCCGATGCGCTCGAACCTGCGGTCACCCATAGGTTCCCCCTCCCCCGTTGGCCCGCACCGGACCATGTGACGGCCGGCGCCAATATAGGGCCGGAGCGGCTTCGGGGCTCAGGGTGGTTAGCCGGTCAGCCGGTCAGCCGGTCAGCCGGTCAGCCGGTCAGCCGGTCAGCCGGTCAGCCGGTCAGCCGGTCAGCCGGTCAACGAATCACGGCCTTCCCGAACCGCTCGAGAGACTCCAGGGCGTGAGCCAGCGAGTCTCCGGGCACTCCCGCCCCGGACCAGGTGACGCCGAGCGCAGCCAGCTCCTCGCCGGCAGCCAGCGTGGCGTCGGGATTGAAGGAGTCATCGCCCGGGTTACCGCCGGCCCCGGTGCCGAACGAGATGTCGATGCTGGCCGGGTCGCGTCCCGCTTCCTCCATGAACTGCCTCAGCTCGTCGATCATGGGACGCAGGTCGTCCACCGTCTCGAGCGCCGGCGTCTTGGCCGTGTTGGACAGAACTTTCGGGGCCGGAAAGGGGCTCCATCCATCGCCGTAGCGGGCAACGCGGCGACGTGACATGCGGCTGTTCCCGCCTATCCAGATGGGCGGGTGCGGTGAAGGCTTGGGATTGGCCGTCTGGCCCCTGGCACTGAAGGTCGAACCTTCGTAGGCGAAGTCCTCCTCGCTCCAGACCCCACGGATCACCTCGATGGCCTCGTCGAATAGCGCATTGCGCTCGTCGAAGTCGACCCCGAGCGCCTTGTATTCGCCCCGCATGTATCCAGTGGCGACGGCGAGCGTGAAGCGACCGTCCGACAGGGTGTCCAAGGTGGCCGCCGCCTTGGCGACGAGAAACGGGTTCCGATACGGCAGCACCACGATGTTGGGGATCAAACGCATCTTTTCCGTCACCGCCGCGCAGAACGAGAGCGCGGTAAACGGGTCGAGGGCGTCGTGGCCTCCGGCCTTCAACCACCGGTCCGTAGGGGCGGGGTGGTCGGTGAAGCCGATACCAGCGAATCCGGCAGCCTCTGCGACTTGGCAGAACTCGATGAGCGCGGCCTTGTTCACCAGCTCGGGGTTGTAGGGATGCGTCGTCATGGGATACGTCACCCAGTAGTTCATGGCGCTGAACCCTAGTGTTTTACAGCCGACCCTTTCGTGGTCGTGGCCGCCGGGTTCGGTCCGGTTACCCCACGGTCCAGGAGAAGAACGTCCCATTGATGGAGAGTGCCTTCTTGGAGCACTGGCCCGTGTACGCAAGTCCGGTCTTGCTCTTCGATGCCGTGCACGTCCAGCCCTTCGGTCCACCCTTCACCGTGGTCGGCTGTCCGTTGCTCACCTTGTTCGCCACGAGCTTCTTGATGTACCCGTCAGCCTTGGCGCAGCTATAGCCATTGACCGAGACGTCGTACACCGTTCCCTTGGTGTACGGGGAGTACGGCAATTGCCAGGCGCCTGCCGACAAGGTCGGACACTGCCCGTCGTTGGTGCCAGATCCGTCGACCGTCGCCGCCGCAGGCGATGGCGGTGACGCCAGGGCGAACGCCGCTCCCGTCAGCATGGCTGCGGCGGTGACGGAGAGCGCCGCCGTGCAGCGTTTCAGCCGATGCGTCATCGACACCGTGGCTGGGGCCCGGGACAAGGCGGATCGGGCGCTTTCGGAGTTGGACATACACATCCTCCTCACAGCTCTCATGGTCGCACCGACCGCAACCTTTCTACTCCTTCGGACGGCTCGGCGCTCGCAGGATGACACCGCCCCGCTCCTAGGCTGCACGGGTGCGTCCTCGACCGACCCACATTTCGAAGGAGGGGGTCGCCGTACATCTCGACTCGAAGGCAAGGTTGTGGTTGCGGCGGCGGTGACGGTGGCGGTGACGGCGGCGGTGACGGCCACCGGCCGGTTCGGCACTCCCGACCAGGTGCCGGACCTCGTCCCGTTGCTGACGGCCGTCGCTGGCGCCCGGAGCGACGGAAGGCTGATCACGAGGCGCCGACCTCGGTCCGGTGCCGCCGCTCATCACTGACGATCCCGAGAGGAGAACCCTGCACATGCCCACATTTCTCACCGAGGTCCGCGAGACCCTGCTCCCCGGCCGGAACGCGCCGTTCGGTCCGCTGCCGCCGCTCCTGGTCGCCATGACAATCGTCACCGGACTGGTCGATGCGTTCAGTTACCTCCTCTTGGGCCACGTCTTCGTCGCCAATATGACGGGCAACGTGGTCTTCCTCGGCTTTGCCGTCGCCGGGGCCCAGGGCTTCTCCATCGGTGCGTCGCTGGTGGCGCTCGTGGCGTTCGGCGTGGGATCCGTCGTCGGTGGACGCATCGTCGGGCGCTTCGGGCACCACCGTGGTCATCACATGGCGGTGGCCAACGCCGCTCAGGCGCTGCTTCTCGCCGCCTCCATGATCCTGGCCCTGCTCGGATCACATCCCTTCGGATCCGGTGTGCGTTATGCGCTCATTGTGTGCCTGGCCCTGGCGATGGGTGTGCAGAACTCGAGCGTGCGCCGCTTGGCGGTGCCCGACCTGACCACCACAGTGCTGACACTGACCGTGACCGGAATCGGTGCCGACAGCGCGCTCGGCGGTGGGAAGGGGTCGAAGTCAGGCCGGCGGCTGGTGTCAATCGCTGCCATGTTCATCGGCGCGCTGGCCGGCGCGGCGCTCATCCTCCACGTGCACGTCGCTCTTCCGCTGATCATGGCGTTGGCCATCGTCGCGGCCGTCGCCGTGGTCAGTCAGTGGTCCAGTCGATCAGACCCAGCATGGACCCATGTCGAGGCCTGAGAGCTGGTCGGCACAGCCCGGCCTCCGACACGACGAGCGTGTGACCTCCGCCCCGAGGAGCACATATCCCCTTCCGGAAGCTGGTGGTTGGCCATGATGGACCCATGGCGAGCCCGTCAATGCCCACGCCACCGTCAGCCCCGCCGCCACCGGACCGACGCAGTCGGCTCCAGGCGCTGCGGGACATTTTGCTGGGGACGGACTCCTACGGAATTCTCTTCGTGTTCCTGGTGGTGGACTACGTACTCCTCACCGTCGGATGGCACGGGAGCGCCGCACTGATCGTCAGCTCGGCCTGGCTCGGGCTCACCATGCTGCTGGCCTTCCGGACGTCGCAGATCCCACGTCGCTTAATGTTGGCGGCCCGGGTCGCGGTCGCCCTGTTGGTGCTGGCGGCGGTCGCAGTCGCATTCGGAGGGGGCGACAGGCTCTACGGAACGATCGTGATCCTGGGCTCGGTCCTCGTACTGGCCAGCCCGATCGCCATCGGCTGGCGCCTCCTGCATCACACCCGTGTCACCACGCAGACCGTTCTCGGAGCGCTGTGCATCTATGTCCTCATCGGCCTCGTCTTCGCCAACTCCGACTACGGACTGCAGCTGGTGTCGGGGCATTCGTTCTTCGCGCAGCCCGGCCAGCACGGCCCGGCCGACTTCGCGTACTTCAGCTACATCACCATGGCCACCGTCGGCTACGGCGACCTCTCGCCGGCCACCGGGCTTCCGCGCAGCTATGCAGTCCTCGAGGCTCTCATGGGGCAGATCTTCCTCGTGGTGCTGGTCGCACGTCTGGTGGGGATGTACACACCCTCGTTCCGCTGGAGCCAGGAGCTGCATGATGCGCCCGGGCCCAGGCCCAGGTCCGGCCCCGTGGCCGGCGATGAGGCAGGGGGCTGAGGATCGCCGCCCCTGGTCGGTTCCCGGCTCAGACCATGAGGACGACGGGCACAATCATCGGACGCCGCTTGGTGCGGTCGCCGACGAACTTGCCCAGGGCCTTGCGGGTGTGGCGGCTCAGCACCTCAATATCGTGGGCACCGTCGCGCAGGGCCTGCGTGACGGCCTTGGCCACGACGTCGCTGGCCTCCTCGAGCAATTCCTCCGCCTCGGGCGCGTAGACCCAACCCCGGGTCTCGATCACCGGCGGGCAGCTGAGCTTCTTCTGCTGCCGGTCGACCGTGACCACGGCCATGACCACGCCTTCTTCGGCCAGCTTCTGGCGGTCACGCAGGACCCCGTGCTCAATGTCACCCACGGTCCCGTCGACGTAGACGTACCCGCCGGGCACCTTGCCGTCGCGAGAGATGCCCTTGGCATCGAGCTGAATGACGTCGCCGTCCTCGCAGAGCAGGACCTTGGCCGGGTCGAGGCCCATGGAGAGCGCCAGCCGGGCGTGGTGCACCATGTGACGGAACTCCCCGTGCACCGGCACGAAGCACTCCGGTTCGGTCACCGAGATCAACGTCCGCAGCTCTCCCTGGCGGGCGTGCCCACTGACGTGGACGGCCTCGGAACCAGAGTGCACGACCTCGGCGCCGCGGCGGTGCAGGTCGTCGATGACCTGGCCCACCGACCACTCGTTGCCCGGGATCGGATGGGCGCTGATGACGACGACGTCGTCCTCCGCGATCTTGAGCCACCTGTTCTGCCCGGTGGCCATCAGGGAGAGGGCCGACATCGGCTCACCCTGCGAGCCGGTCGAGATCACGCACACCTCGCCGGGCGGGACACTGTCCACCGCCTCGATATCGATCAGCACGCCGTCGGGGATGCTGATGATGCCCAACCGCGACCCGAGCTCGACGTTCTTGCCCATGGATCGACCGAGTGTGGCCACCTTGCGACCGTTGGCCACCGCGGCGTCAATGATCTGCTGCACGCGGTGCATGTGGCTGGCGAAGCAGGCCACGACGATGCGCTTGCCGGGATGGGCGGCGAAGACCCGGCGCAGCGTGATGCCCACCGTTGATTCCGATTCGGTGAATCCGGGCTCCTCCGCGTTGGTGGAGTCCGACAACAGCAGGCGGATGCCCTCGGTGCGGGCGAGCTCCCCCATGCGTGACATGTCGGTGCGCCGGCCGTCGACCGGTTGCAGATCGAGCTTGAAGTCCCCCGAGTGCAGGATCACGCCCTGGGGTGTGTGGAAGGCGATAGCCATCGCCTCGGGCACCGAGTGCGTCACCGGGATGAACTCGACGTCGCAGCCTCCGATGTGCACGGTTTCGCCGTCGGCCACCGGGACGAACTTGGTATTGCCGGCCAGGCCCGCCTCTTCGATGCGGTGGCGGGCCAGGCCCACCGTGAGCTCGGAGCCGTAGATCGGCGCGCGGACCTCACGCAGCAGGAAGGCCAGGCCACCGGTGTGGTCCTCGTGGCCGTGGGTGAGGACGATCCCGTCCACCCGGTCCTTGCGGTCGTAGAGGTAGGTGAACTCGGGCAGGACCAGGTCGATGCCCGGCATGTCCGGGTCAGGGAACATGATCCCGCAGTCGAGAACGAGGATGCGCCCGTCGACCTCAATGCAGGCGCAATTCCGCCCGATCTCCCCCAGCCCGCCGAGGAAGACGACCCGGACCGGCTTCGGCTTCGGCTTTTGCTGGTTGCCGCGCCCGCGCTCAGGCAAGCGGGGCGACCGTGACCGCAGGTGGCCCGACGGCGGCCAGGATCTTCTGCGCCTGGTTGTCCAGATCGGGGGTGGACGCCCCCATGGGCAGCCGGCATTGCCCGACACGCAGGCCCAGGGCGCGCAGCATCGCCTTGGCCGGCAGCGGATTGGGGAACTCCTCGGTGGACTCGAAGTCGAACGAGTCGAGCAACTCGGCGTTCCCGGCGATGGCGGTGGAGAGGTCGCCGGCCGCGAAGGCATCGATGACCCGGCGCAGCTGCGGCCCGACCCAGTGGGCGGCCACACTGACCAGGCCGATGGCCCCCACAGCCATCAAGGGCAGCGTCATGACGTCGTCCCCGCTGTAGATCTCGAAGCCCGGCGGGACCTGTGCGGCGAGGTGCGCCGTGGTGGCGGGGTCGCCGGCGGCGTCCTTGAGGGCCACGATGGCGGGCACTTCGCGGGCGAGACGGAGCATGGTCTGCGTGGCGATGCGCCGGCCGCTGCGCACCGGGATGTCGTAGAGCATGACGGGGACATCGCCGGCCGCCTCGGCCACGGCGCGGAAGTGCTCGAAGATGCCGGCTTGCGAAGGCCGGTTGTAATACGGGGTGACCGCGAGGATGCCGTCGACGCCGCAGGCCACGGCCTGCCTCGTCATGGCCACGGAGTGCGCCGTGTCGTTGGATCCCGTCCCGGCGACGACGGGGATGGTGACGGCCTCGGCGACGGCGCGCCACAGTGCCACCTTCTCGTCATCGGTCAGCACCGAGCTCTCGCCGGTCGAGCCACTGAGGACCAGCCCGTCGCTCCCGTGCTCGGCCAGCCATTGGGCCAGCTCCACCGCCGCGGCCAGATTCAGGGCCCCGTCCTCGTCGAAGGGGGTCACCATGGCCGTGACCACCCGCCCGAAGCGGGGCGAATCGTGCTGCCGGGGGCTCATCGCCCTTTCACGCTACCAGCGATGCGCGTCGTTCTGGAGCCTGCCGGGGGCTAGGCGACCTGGCGGTCGACCGGTGAACCGTCGGCGAACGCGTCCTCGTCCTCGGTGGAGTCGGTGAGGTTTTCGAAGGCGATCGCACCCATTTCGGTGAATTTGGTGCGGAGCCAGCCGTCGGCGGCATCGAGCAGTCCCAGCTTCTTGAGATTGGGAACGATCTTCGAGAACAAGAGGATCTGGAAGTCGTCCCGCTCCGGCGCGGCCTGCATGATCTTGATCACGTCCGCCGTCGGGACCTCCATGCGCTCCCACACCTCCTGCATGACCAAACGGTCCTTCATGCGGATGGCCGCCTCGAACGCGAACTCCTGGCGCTCCCGCAGCTCCGCCGCGCTGAGCTCCTTGTAGTACTCCTGCAGGCTCAGCACGCCGAAGGCCACGTGGCGGGCCTCGTCGGCCATCACGTAACGCAGCAACTTCTTCAGCAGCGGCTCGGTCGTCATGGCGTGGATGAAGCCGAAGGCGGCGAGCGCCAGACCCTCCACCATGATCTGCATGCCCAGGTAGGTCATGTCCCAACGCGAGTCGGAGACGATGTCGTCGAGCAGCAGCCCGAGATGCGCGTTCATCGGATAGTGCCCCGAGAGCTTCTCGTCGAGATACTTGGAAAAGACCTCGACGTGGCGGGCCTCGTCCATCACCTGCGTGGCGGCGTAGTACTTGGCGTCGATCCACGGGACGGTCTCGACGATCTTGGCCGTGCACAGCAGCGCGCCCTGCTCGCCGTGCATGAACTGCGACAGCAGCCAGTTCTGGTTCTCGACGCCGAACTGCAAGAAGCGCTTGTCGTCCCACTTCTCCAGGACGGTGCCGGCCATGGCGGCCTCGTCCCACTGCATCTGGGCCGGGTTCGCCTCGGCGTTGGCGATGACCACGCGCTCCTGGTCGACCTCTATGGACCAGTCCAGGTCGGTCTGACCGTTCCATTGCGCCTTCTTGGCCTTCTCGTAGAGCTTGTCGAGCTGGGGCTTGGAGCCCTTCTCGTAGTCCCAGGTGAACTCCGCCGGGCAGTTGTCGGGGACCCGGTGGAAGCCCTCCACCTCGTACTTGCCGACAAAGGTCAGGACGGACTCCAGGTCGTTGATGTCCTCCCGCCCGATCAGCTCGAGGTTGGACCTCAGCTGCTGCTCCGTGTTCTCGTCGAGTGTGGTCATTGTGCCGCCCCCTTGGTGGTTGCCGTCGCTGTCGTGGTTGTGGTGGTTGTGGTGGTTGTCGTGCTTGCGGTGGTGGAACTGGATCGCAAAGGTGGAGATGCGCCTCCCGCCTCGAGGCGCAGGGCGAGGATCCCAGGCAGGACGAACGTGCGCACCAGGGCGCGGGTGTCGGCCGGGTCGGTCAGGTCTGTGTGCGGGGACGGGTCCGAGCAGTAGGCCATCACGATGCGGACAGCCCATTCGGCCGCCCTGGTGGCCTGCCCGGGCTCGAGCCAGCGGGCGAAGAACGGTGCGGCCAGGTCGCTGGCGACCCGCATCACCTGGTCGAAGCCACCGAAGGTGACGAAGGGCAGCACGGTGGCGGGCTCGTGCGCCAGCAGGTACGTCAGCGCCGCATGGCCCTGGAGCCGGCGGGCCGACTCGACCATGCCGGCGACCAGCACGTCCTCGAGGTCGCCGGCCTCGCCCATGACCACGGCCAGGGACGAGAACAGGCGCGCCACCTCGGTCTCGACCACGGCGGCGAGGATGCCCTCCTTGCCCCGCGGGAAGCACCGGTAGGCGGTGGCCCGGGACAGGCCGGCGGCCCGGGCGATGTCGTCGACGGTCGTCTTGGCGATCCCCTGGCGGGCCAGGCACAGCAACGCCCCGTCCACCAGACGAACCCGGGTCGAGGAACGGTCGTCGGCTCCGAGGTGGCGCACGACGGCGTCCCGCCCCGCGGTGGCAGGGCCCGTTTCTACGGCGTCAGGTCGTGCGGCGAGTGCACCCACTGATGAAACAGTATGGCGTTTTTTGTCTCACTGTCAATCACCGGGCGGAAGGCCGGGTGCCGCCGCCGCAGCCGATTCCGGCGGCCGGACCGCGGCGGCCCCACCAGGGCGCTCAATTCAGATTGAAATGACCGGGCGCAATGGAGGTGATGAGCAGCGCCAGGATGGCCAGCATGGCCATGCTCCCCCCGACGGTGAGCACCAGGGCCGTGTTGCGATCCCGCAGATCGCCGGCGACGTCGTAGAGCAGGCCCAGGAGACCGCCGACGACCAGGCCACCGAAGTGGGCCCGCCAGTCGGTGTTGCCCCAGAAGCCGATGACCAGGTTGAGGACCAGCAGGATGGCGACGGGTTGCACAGGCAGGCGGCGGCGCACGCCCACCACGATGTAGGCGCCCAACACGCCCATGATGGCGCCCGACGCCCCGATGCCCAGCTCGTTGTGCGGACCGAGCAGGTAGGAGCCCACGCTCCCACCCAGGCCGGCCAGCAGGTAGAGGGTGATGAAGCGCAGCTTGCCCAGCAGCACCTCGAGCGCCGGGCCGACGATGAGCAGCGTGATCATGTTGAAGAGGATGTGCTCGAAGCTGGCGTGGAGCCACATGGCCGTGAAAGCCCGGTAGTACTGGTGCAGCGAGTGCACCCCGTCGGGCCACAGCCCGTAGCGGTCGATGACGCGGTTGTTGGTCCCGAAACCCTCGAGGAAGAACACCACCACGTTGACGGCGATGATGACCAGTACCACCGGCGTCGGATTGGTGGAGCCGACGACGCCGGTCCGCCCGCGGCCGGTGTGGGTGAAGGCGGGAACCTGGCGCGAGCGCTTGGCCCCTTCGGAGGTGCACTGCGGGCACTGCCAGCCCACCGGCGCCTGGATCATGCAGTCGGTGCAGAGAGGCCGGTCGCAGTGGGCGCAGAGCACCGACGCCGCCTTCTCGGGATGGCGGTAGCAGGGCGGCGGCGGGACCGGCGAAGGCTGCGGTTGCAGCTCCGAGCCGCTCACCGGATACCGGCGAGCAACTCGGATCGGACCAGCAGCGCCACCTGCTCGGGGTCGTTGAGGTCCCAGCGCCCCGGCGAGCTGATGTAGGAGAGCACCATGCGGGCCAGGAAGTCGGCCGCGGCATGGAGGTCGTTGCCGGCGGCCATCCCGTGCCGCACCAGATACGGCGCCAGGAAGTCGGCCACCAGCGTGTGGGTCTGGTCCGCCTCGGTGGAGAGCCGGGGCAGCAACATGTCGGGCTCGGTCATCAGCACCCGCTGGAGCACCTCGTGCTCGACCAGGGCGCTGTGGGCGAACACCAGCCCGCGCTCCATGACTTCTTCCAGCGTGTCGGCGTCGGAGACCTCGGCATAGAGCCGCAGGAAGAAACGGGAGAACTCCCATCCCACCACGGCGGAGAACAGCTCGTCACGGCCACCCGGGAAGTAGCGGTAGACCGTGGCCCGCGAGACCCCTGCGGCGCGGGCCGCGTCCTCGACCGTCGTCTTGGCGAAGCCCCAGCGGGCCACGCAGCCGTAGGTCGCCTGCAAGAGCCGCTCCCGGACGTCGGGGTTCACAGACCCAGCAACGCCTCGAGGCCCACCGTCAGTCCGGGCCGGCCCGCCACGGCACGCACGGCGAGCACCACACCGGGCATGAAGGAGCGGCGGTCGTAGGAATCGTGGCGGATGGTCAGGCTCTGGCCCGGTGCACCGAAGATGACCTCCTCGTGCGCCACCAGTCCGGGCAGCCGCACCGCGTGCACGTGCACGCCGTCGGCGGCCTCCGCACCCCGGGCGCCGGGCAGCACCATGTCGGTTGTCGGGTCCGGGGGCCATGCCGCACTCCCGGCGGCGCGCCGGGCTTCGGCGATGACCGCCGCCGTGTGCAGGGCGGTCCCCGAGGGTGCGTCCCGCTTGGCATCGTGGTGCAGCTCAATGATTTCGACCCCGTCCATGTGGGGCGCGGCAATCCGGGAGAGGTGCAGCAGCAGTACCGCCCCGATGGCGAAGTTCGGCACAATGACGACGTTGGCGCCGGTCCCGCTCTCGGCGAAGAGCGCGCCGATCTCCGTCACGTCGGCCTCGGACAGCCCGCTCGTCCCGATCACGGCGTGGATGCCCTGCGCGGCGTAGTGCGTCACGTTGTGGCGGACCGCTTCGGCGATGGTGAAATCGACCACGACCTCTGCTCCGAGGTCGGCGAGGGCGTTCACCTCGCCGACGACGGTCAGGCCGCAGGCGTCCGCCCCGACATGGCCCGGGTCGACGGCGGCGACGAGCTCGAGGTCGGCTGCCTCGGAGACGGTCCGACAGACTTCGAGGCCCATGCGACCGCCGGCACCGACCACACCGACCTTCTGCACGGCCTGCATGGCCCCCAAGCTACCGGGCGACCAGGGCGGGCCGGTGGGACTCGAAAGCGTGCCCGTCGAAGGGGCCGACGGCGGTGAGCGTGCGGGGCGACTCGACCAGTGCCGCCGCCACGTCGAGGACATCGGCCCGTTCGATCCGGTCGATGCGGGCCAGCAGCTCGTCGACCGCCAGCACCTCGCCGTGCAGCAGCAGGGACGCGCCGAGGCGGCTCATGCGGGCGCCTGAATCCTCGCTCGAGAGGAGGATCTCGGCCCGCAGGTTCCCCTTGGCGATCGCCAGCTCCCGTTCGGTCACACCTTCGGCGGCCAGGAGCTCGAACTCGGCGTTCACGATCTGGAGCACCTCGTCGACATGCTCGGGCGCCGTGCCCACCACCACGGCCAGCGATCCGCTGTCCTCGTAGGCCGCCCGCTCCGACCACACCGAATAGGCCAGCCCGCGCTGCTCGCGCACCTTCTGGAAGAGCCGGCTGGACAGCCCGCCCCCCAGAATGTGGTTCAACACGGAGAGGGCCCAGCGCCGCTCGTCGAAGCGCGACACCGAGCGCATGCCGTAGACGAGGTGGGCCTGCTCGGTGGAACGGCGGACGACGTCGAGGGCCACCGTGTCGGGCCCGGGCGCGGTCCGGACCGGGGCGGCTCCACCCGAGGCGCCGGCGAAACGTCGTTCGAGATCGGCGGCCACGGCTTCGTGGGTGCAGTCGCCGGCGACCGAGACGACCATGTTCGACGGCCGGTAGTGCAACTCGAAGAAGGCGCGGATGTCGTCGCGGGTGATGCGCTGCACCGACGAGGCCGTCCCGAGCGTGTCGGTCCCGAGCGGGTGGTCCGGGAAGAGCGCCGCCTGCCACCGCTCCCCCGCCAGGTCGGCGGGCTCGTCGGCGTGCATCAGGATTTCGTCGAGGATGACCGTGCGCTCGGCCTCAATGTCGTCGGGGCGCAACGCCGGGGCCCACATGATGTCGCTCAGGATGTCCAGCCCGAGCGACAGGTGCTCGGACAGCAGCCGGACGTAGAAGGTCGTGTATTCCTTCGTGGTGAAGGCGTTGCAGTCGCCGCCGACCTCGTCGAGCTGCTCGGCGATCGCCGCGGCAGAGCGCCGCTCGGTGCCCTTGAAGAGGAGATGCTCCAAGAAATGGGAAGCCCCGGCGAGTTCGCCGGGCTCGTCACGCGAGCCGGTACCGACCCAGTAGGCGACCGCCACCGAGCGGACATCCGCCATGGTCTCGGTGACCAGGCGGATGCCGCACGGCAGTGCAGATGTTTCGATCAACGACGGCGCGAGCGCCCACGCGAGGGCCGGCGGTCGCCGCCCCGGTCGCCACCGCGGTCGTTCCCGGCTTCAGCCGCTCCGGGCCCGAGGTCACCCAGGTCCGCCACGAGCTCAGCCTCGAAGGCGTCCTCGAACGAAGACCCGTCGGCCGTGCGGGCCGGTGCGGGGGAAGACGAGGGCGAGGGCGAACCCGAACCCGAACCCGAACCCGACGACCTCGAAGACGACGACGCAGCAGCGTCCCCGTTGCCGGAACCGGAACTGGATCCGGAACCGGAGCCGTTCCCGCCCGAAGACGACGAGCCGCCACCTTCGGGAGCCGAAGCCAGCGACAGTGACACCTTGCCCTGCGGGTCGATGTCGTCGACCCGGACCTCGACGCCCTGGCCCAGCGTCAACACGTCCTCGACGTTGTTGATGCGCTTGCCACCGGCCAGCGAGGACAGCTTCGAAATGTGCAGCAGGCCATCCCGGCCCGGCAGCACGTTCACGAAGGCACCGAACTTGGTGATGTTCACGACCTTGCCGGCATAGACGGCACCGACATCGGCGGTCGGCGGGTCGAGGATCAGCGAAATGCGGCGACGGGCCTCTTCGACCGCGTTGCCGTCCTTGGCGCCGATCGTCACCGTGCCGACCACACCGTCGTCGTCGACGGCGATGTCCGCACCGGTCTCCTGCTGCAAGGTGTTGATGACCTTGCCCTTGGGCCCGATGACCTCACCGATTTTGTCGATCGGGATCTCCATGGAGACGATCTTCGGAGCGCTGGCCGCCACGTGGTCACGCGGCTCGGCGATGGCGCCGGCCATGACCTCGAGGATGGCGAGCCGGGCTTCCTTGGCCTGCAGCAGCGCCTTGGCCAGTACGTCGGCCGGGAGGCCGGCGATCTTGGTGTCGAGTTGCAGCGCCGTCACGGCGTCGGCCGTCCCGGCCACCTTGAAGTCCATGTCCCCGAAAGCGTCCTCGGAGCCGAGGATGTCGGTCAGGGTGACGTACTTGCCCTCGTCGTAGACGAGGCCCATGGCGATACCCGCCACTGGCGCCCGCAGGGGGACACCGGCGGCCATGAGCGACAAGGTCGAACCGCAGACCGAGGCCATGGAGGTCGAACCATTCGAAGCCAGCACGTCGGACACCACACGCAGGGTGTAGGAGAAGTCCTCGACGGGCGGCACGACCGGCAACAACGCCCGCTCGGCCAGCAGGCCGTGCCCGATCTCCCGGCGCTTCGGACCGCGCATGAAGCCGGTCTCACCGGTGGAGAAGGGCGGGAAGTTGTAGTGGTGCATGTAGCGCTTGTGGTCGACGGGGGTGATGGTGTCGAGCAGCTGGTTCATGCGGGGCATGCCCAGTGTCGTGACGTTGAGCACCTGGGTCTCGCCGCGCTGGAAGAGCGCCGAGCCGTGCGCCGTCGGCAGCAGGTCGATCTCGGCCGAGAGCGGGCGGATGTCGGCAATGCCACGGCCGTCCACGCGGACGCCTTCCTCGACAATGCTCTTGCGCACCAGCTTCTTGGTCAGTGAGCGGATGGCGCCCTTGACCTCGCCCGCCCGGTCGGCGAACTCGTCGCCCAGGGCCGCACGGATCTCTTCGCCGGCGGCGTCGAGGGCGGCGTTGCGCTCGGCCTTGCTCCGGACCAGGTTGGCCTTGGCGATGGGAGCGGTCCCGAACGCTTCCACCCGGGCCCACACATCCTCTTGGTAGTCACTGAACGTGGAGAACGGGATGGTGACGATGGGGCCGCGCACGGCCGTGTAGGACGCCACCAGTTCGCGCTGCAGGTTGATGGCCTCACGGATCCACGTCTTGGCCGCCTCCAGGCCCGAAGCGAGGACTTCCTCGGTCACCTTGGGGGCGCCCTCGTCGTAGTACGACCACGACTTCTCGGTCCCGCCGGCCTCGACCATCATGATGGCGATGTCGGTGTCGGCGTCCTCGGTGAGGGCACGGCCGGCCACGACGAGCTCGAAGGTCGACTCCTCGCCCTCTTCGAAGGTCGGGTGGGGGATCCAGGTCCCCTCGGTGGTGAAGGCGACCCGGACGGCACCGATGGGGCCGTCGAAGGGGATGCCCGAGAGCATCAGCGCCGCCGACGACGCGTTAATGGCCAGCACGTCGTGCGGGTTCACCTGGTCGGCGCCGATGATCGTCCCGACGACGTGGACCTCGTTGCGGAATCCGTCGGGGAAAGATGGGCGCAGCGGGCGGTCGATCAGACGGCAGGTCAGGATCGCCTGGTCCGAGCTCTTGCCTTCACGACGGAAGAACGAGCCCGGGATTTTGCCGGCGGCGTAGGTCCGCTCCTCAATGTCGACGGTGAGGGGGAAGAAGTCCGCCCCCTCCCGCACGTGCCGGGCCGCGGTGGCCGTGGCCAGCAGGACGGTGTCGCCGATGCGGGCCACAACGGCCCCGTCGGCGAGTTGGGCGAGTTTCCCCGCCTCGAATGACATGGTTCGGTCGGTCCCGCTGATCGGGGCCGACACGGAAATGGCGTCAGCCATGATGCTCCTCGTGTCTCGGGGGCATCTTCGTTTCTGGTTCCCAGTAGTCGACCACCTCGAACCCGAAGTGAGCGGCGACTGGCAGCCAGGTGGCTGAAGACGCCCGGTTCTGTGGTGTTGCTGTACCGCTACCTTCTGATGCCGAGTCGGCCGATGATGGTGCGGTAACGCTCGACGTCGTTCTTGCGGACGTAGTCGAGCAGCCGACGGCGCTGGCCGATGAGCTTCATCAGGCCGCGCCGGGTGTGGTGGTCCCCCTTGTGCTCCTTCAGGTGCTCGGTCAGATGGTTGATCCGGCCCGACAACAGGGCAATCTGCACCTCGGGCGAACCGGTGTCACTTTCGTGCAACCGGTACTCGGAGATGGTGGCCTGCGTGTCGGGCATGAAGGAAGAACCTCGAAGAGCTTGTCGGAGTTGGCGGGAACCTCTCCCAGCCGCCAAATATGGTAGCAGCCGCCCGCTGATCTGGGGTGATCAGGCCTGATGGGACGCCGATCAGAGAGGTTCGGCCGAGGCGAGCACCTTCTCGGTGGCCTCGACATCGGCCCGCATCTGGGCGATCAGGGCCTCTACCGAGTCGAATCGCCGCTCGTCCCGCAGCCGGTGCGAGAAGGAGACCCCGGCCGCCTCGCCGTACAGATCGCCGTCGAAATGGAGCAGATAGGCCTCCACCAGGACATCGGCGGTGCCCGGCTCGTAGAACGTGGGTCGGCGGCCGACGTTGATGGCGGCCCGGTGGACCGTCCCGTCGGGCCGCTGGTAGTGCCCGGCGTAGACAGCGTCGGCGGGCAGGGCGATATCGTCCGCCACGGCCAGATTGGCGGTCGGGAAGCCCAGCTCAGGACCACCACGGCCGTCGCCGTGGACCACCACGCCCCGCACCTCGTGGGGCCGCCCGAGCAGCTGGGCCGCCTCTTCCACATCGCCCTCGGCCAGGAGGGCCCGGATGCGGGTCGACGACACGGCGTCGCGGCCGTCCCCGGTCAGCTCGACCCCCACCACTTCGAAGCCGTAGTGGGCCCCCATGCGGCGCAGCAGCTCGACGTTGCCGCGGCGCCCGTGGCCGAAGTGGAAGTCCTCGCCCACGACGACGACGCGGGCCGACAGCTGGTCGACGAGGACCTCCTTGACGAAGTCCTCGGCCGACTCCTCCGCCCGGGTCGTGTCGAAAGGGACGACGACGGTGCGGTCGATACCGCAAGCGGCCAGCAACTCGAGCTTCTGCTCCAGGCCGGTCAGCTGCTTGGGCGCCGATTCGGGGCGCACCACGGCGGCCGGGTGGCGATCGAAGGTGACCACCACCGTGGCCAGGCCGGCGGCCTCGGCCCGGGCCGACAGGTCGCGCAGCAGGGCGCGGTGCCCGAGGTGGACCCCGTCGTAGGCCCCGATCGTGACAGCGGTTCCCTCACCGGGCGGCATCGCGTCCGAGGGTAGTCGGGCGTTCATCACTCCCCCGCCGGCTCGGCCGGCTCGGTCTGTCCCGCCAGCACCACGGCCGGACGGATGCGATCGCTCCCGGTGGCCTCGTAGACAGCCAGCAACTCCCCCGTGTCGTCGAGCATGGCCCAGGGCCCGTCTCCCACGGCGCCAAGGGGGACGCGGTCGAGGGGCAGCCCCGTACGGATGGCGGCCGCGGTGTCGGGGGGCACGGTGACGCCGTCCATGTCGCGCATGGCCTGGGCCGGCGTCAGGACCTGGTCGGGACCGATGGCGTCGAGCCGGCGCATTTCGGCCCCGCCGAACGAGCCGATGCGGGTGCGTCGCAGGTTGGTCACGTGGGCGCCGCCGCCGAGTGCCAGCCCCAGGTCCTGGGCCAGCACCCGGATGTAGGTGCCCGACGAGCACACCACCTCGGCCCGGTACACGCCCGGGTGCGCCGGGTCGGGTGCGGTGTCGAAGCGGGTCACGGTGACGGTGCGGGCCGGGCGATCCACCTCAATGCCCTGACGGGCCAGCTCGTGCAGCCGGCGGCCACCGACCTTCACGGCCGACACCATGGGGGGCACCTGCTCGATCTCCCCGGTCAGTTCGGCCGCCACGGCGGCCACGGCCTCGGGGGTCACCTGCGACATGTCGTAGGTGGCGAGGACCTCACCGGAGGCATCGAGCGTGGACGTGGCGGTGCCCAGCACAATGTCCGTCGTGTAGGTCTTGGGCAGTGCGGTGAGGAACCGCATGAGGCGGGTGGCCCGGCCCAGTCCGACCAGCAGCACACCCGTCGCGTCAGGGTCGAGCGTGCCGGCGTGGCCCACCCGACGCTGACCGAAGATACGGCGGCAGCGCGCCACCACATCGTGCGAGGTCCAGCCGGCCTCCTTGTCGATGACCACCAGGCCGGTGACGCTCTGGCTCACGACTCGCCGGCCGGGGACTCCCCCTCGTGCAGGCCGCGCAGCAGCTCCTCCACCCGGGAGCCCGCCGCAATGGCGGGATCGGCCTTGAAGGTGAGACGGGGCGTGCGCTTCATCGTCATCTGCGCGCCCACGGTCCGCTGCAGATGGACCCGGCGCTCCTCGAGCACCAGTGCGGTCGCCTCGTCGAGGGTGGCCAGGTAGACCTTGGCCGTGCGCATGTCGGGCGCCACGTCGACCGAGGTCACGGTCACCATGGGCAACTCGTCGGCATCGGCCAGCCGCTCCAGCTCCTCAGCCAGCACCTGCCGCAACACCTGGTTGACCCGCAACGCCCGAGGGTATGTGGCCGTGCGCCGTCTCACCGCTTCAGCTCCTTACTGGAAACAAAGAACACGCACCGTGCGACCCGGCGGCCGCCGAACCCGAGCGCGCAGGATCAGGTCCTGGCGATCTCGCGCTCGTCGTACGTCTCAATGATGTCGCCGTCCTTGAGGTCCTGGAAGTCCGACAGCCCGATACCGCACTCGAAGCCCGACGCCACTTCGCGCACGTCGTCCTTGAAGCGGCGCAGTGAGTTGATGGCGCCCTTCCAGATGATCGTGCCGTCGCGCAGGAAGCGGACCTTGGAGCCACGGGTGATCTTGCCGTCACGGACGTAGCAACCGGCCACGGCACCGATCCGGGGCACCCGGAACACCTCGCGCACCTCGGCCTCGCCGGTGACCACCTCTTCGTAGACCGGCGAGAGCAGGCCGAGCATGGCCGCCTCAATGTCCTCCAGGAGCTTGTAGATGATTTCGTAGGTGCGGATCTCGACGTCGGACGACTCGGCCAGCTCACGCGAGCGCTTGTCGGGGCGCACGTTGAACCCGATGATGGTGGCGTTGGAGGCCGCAGCCAGCTGCACGTCGTTCTCCGTGATGCCGCCGATGCCACGCAGCACGAAGCTCAGCTTCACGTCGTCGCGCTCGAGGCGCTTCAACGAATCGGTCACCGCTTCGAGCGAGCCCTGCACGTCGGCCTTCAGCACGATGTTCAACGTGGCCATTTCGCCCCGCGAAATCTGCTCGAAGAGGTCCTCGAGCTTGGCCCCGGCCCCCGCCACGGGCTTGTGGCCGGACAGGCGGAAACGCTGGACCCTGGCCTCGCCGAGCGTGCGGGCCCGGGCCAGGTCCTTGGCGCCGCGCATTTCGTCCCCGGCGTGCGGAGGCTCCGAGAAGCCCAGCACCTGCACCGGCGTCGAAGGCAGCGCCTCCTTTATGTGGTCGCCGTGGTCGTCGACGAGTGCCTTGACCTTGCCCCACGCCGGACCGGCCACCACGGGGTCGCCGACACGCAGCGTGCCCTGCTGGACGATCACGGTCGCCACCGGGCCACGCCCCGCTTCGAGATTGGCCTCGAGCACCACGCCGCGGGCCTCGCCCTCGACGCGCGCCGTCAGCTCCTCCACCTCGGCCACGAGAACGATCTGCTCGAGCAGGGTCTCAATGCCCGTCCCTTGCAGGGCGGAGACCTCGACGACGATGGTGTCGCCGCCCCAGGCCTCGGGTACGAGCTCGCGCTCGGAGAGCTGCTGCAGGACGCGCGTCGAATCGGCGTCGGGGCGGTCCATTTTGTTGACCGCCACGATGATCGGGACCTCGGCCGCCTTGGCGTGATCGATGGCCTCAATGGTCTGGGGCATCACCCCGTCGTCGGCCGCCACCACGAGGATGACGATGTCGGTGGCTTCGGCGCCACGGGCCCGCATGGCCGTGAAGGCGGCGTGGCCCGGGGTGTCGATGAACGTGATGCGGTGGTCGTTCCAGACGACCTGGTAGGCGCCGATGTGCTGGGTGATGCCACCGGCCTCCCCGGCCACGACGTCGGTCGAGCGGATGCGGTCGAGCAGCAGGGTCTTGCCGTGGTCGACGTGACCCATGACGGTGACGACCGGCGGGCGGGGCCGCTGGTCGGACTCGTCCTCCTCGTCATCCTCCTCGAAGTAGCGGGCCAGGAGCTCGGCTTCCTGCTCCTCGCCGGGGTCGACCAGGCGGATTTCGGCGCCGATCTCGGCCCCGAAGAGCTCGATCATGTCGTCGGTCAGTGACTGCGTGGCCATGACCATCTCGCCCTGCAGGAGCAGGAAGCGCACGATGTCGCCGGCACTGCGGTTCAGCTTGGGCCCCAGGTCCCGGGCCGTCGAGCCGCGCTCGATGATGATTTCGCCGACGGGGACGGGCGCCGTCGAGGGCTGATACGTGGTGAGTTGGGTCGGCTCCAGCTCTTCGAGATTGCGCCGGCGTCGACGGGCACGCCGTTGGGGCGGTCGCCGCCCCGGCATGCCGCCACGACCTCCCGGCGGCGGGGCACCGGTCGGGGCGCCTCCACCGGGTCGGCCACCGAAGCCGCCGCCGCCGGCAGGGCGGCCTCCATAGCCACCACCGGAGGGACCGCCGGTCCCGGCGGGTCGGCCGGCACCGCCGGCGGGCCGGCCACCGGTGCGTTGCGGATAGGCACCGCCCGGACGCGACGTGGGGGCGGTGGGCTTGCGCCCGCCCATGCCGGGCGGGGGCGGAATGGGACGACCGCTCGGGCCGAGGGGGGGCCGTGATCCCGGCGGCGGGGGCACGGGCTTGCCCGAGGGGCTGAGCGGGGGTCGGGTGGCCCGTGAGGGCGCCGCGGCGTCGGCCGGTGCGGCTGCAGCCGGCGCTCCGGCCGGAGCTGTGGCCGGAGCTGTGGCCGCGGCCTGCGCCGCTGCCGGCGCTTGGGTCGGGGCTGGGGCCGCGGCCGGGGCTGCCGCGGCGGGTGCCGGTGCGGCCTGCGTCTGGGTGGTGGTGGGTGGCGTCGGTGCCGCAGCCGGAGCCGGAGCCGCTGCCGTTGGGGCCGGACCAGCCGCCGCTGCCGGAGCGGGAGCCGGCGTCGGACGGGCCGCGGCCGGAGACTGCACCGGTCGGGAGGGGGCCGGAGCATGCGCCGCGGCGGACTGCGCGGCCGGAGCTGAAGACGGAGACGGCGATGGCGCGGCGGGAGCCGGGCGACTGCTGCTGATCAGGCGCGAGGAGCGGGCCGGCGGCTCGGAGGCGGCCGGGGCGTCGACCCGGCTACCCGCGGCGGCGGCCGGGGCCGACGCCGGGCGGGCCGGGGCGCTGCCGGCTCCCGTGCTGCTCGATACCGAGGTGAGCGGTCGCCGCGGGGCGTCCCCGGCACCGCCCTCGTCCGGCGCATCCCCGGTGGGGGCGGCTGACTTGGCGGCCTTGGTGGCCTTGGCCGCCTTCTTCGCCGGGGCGGGCTCGTCGGGCTGGACCGGGCGGCGCAGGCCCTCGGCGTCGGCCTTGCGGCGGACGCGGTCGGCCTGGGCGTCCTCAATGGAGGACGAGTGGCTCTTGACCCCGATCCCGAGGGATAGGGCCAGCTCCAGCCCCTCCTTATTGGTGAGGCCTAGCTCTTTGGCCAGCTCATAGACGCGGATCTTCTTCGGCAAGTGGTTCTCTTTGTCCTTGATTTGTTGGAGGGCGCGGCGTCAACCCAGCCCCCTATCCTCGCACATCGAGTGCGGGGCGCTCCCACGCCTCACCCAGGTGTACACGCAACTGCTGCAGGTTCCCGGGGTCGATGGAGGCCCCGAAGGCCCGTTCGAAGCCGTGTCTGCGCACGGCATCGTCCAGGCAGCCGGGCGACTCCCGGCACAACCAGGCCCCTCGGCCCGCTCCGTGCCTGTCGACCGACAGGGCCCCGCCCGGAAGCCGGACGATTCGGATCAGCTGGTCGGCCGGCAGGGCATTCCGGCAACCGACACAGGTCCGTGTCGGCGCTATGCCTCGGCCTCTTCCGACACCTCGGCGACCGCGACGACCTCGCCGTCCTCGACCACCGCCACGACCTCTTCGGCGCTGACCTCACCATCAGTGGATTCGGTCACGACGAGGTCGTCGATGACTTCCCCGTCGGGAGTCTCGGTCACCACGACATCCTCGACAACGACGTCACCATCGGCGGACTCCGTCACTACGACGACCTCGGACGGGTCCTCCGCCTGGTGGGTCCACTCCGAGGCCGACATGGCCTCCCCGCCCTCGGCGGGCTTCCAGACCAACTCGCCCTTCTCGTCCTCGATCCACTCGCCCTCGGCCCAATCCTGCTCGCCGTAGCCGCCGGCCTCTTCCTCGGCCAGCTGGGTCTCGCTCTTGATGTCGATGCGCCAACCGGTGAGGCGGGCCGCCAGGCGGGCGTTCTGCCCCTCCTTGCCGATGGCCAGGGAGAGCTGGAAGTCGCTCACGATGACGGTGGCGGTGCCGGTCTCGTCGTCGAGCCGCACTTCACGCACGCGCGCCGGCGCCAGCGCGTTCTGAATGAGCTCCACCGGGTCGTCCGAGAAGGGGACGACGTCGACGCGCTCACCGCGCAGCTCGTTGGTCACCATGCGCACGCGCGAACCGCGGGCGCCGACACAGGCGCCGACCGGGTCGACGTTGGGGTCGTTGGACCACACGGCGATTTTGGTGCGGTGGCCCGGCTCTCGGGCCGCCGCCTTGATCTCGACCACGCCGGAGCCGATTTCGGGCACTTCGAGCTCGAAGAGCCGCTTGATCAGGCCCGGGTGGGTCCGGCTCACGACGATCTGCGGGCCCTTGGTGGTCTTGCGCACCTCGACGATGTACGCCTTCAGGCGGGCTCCGTGCTCGTAGCGCTCGTAGGAGACCTGCTCGGCCTGGGGCAGCAGTGCCTCGACCTTGCCCAGATCGAGCAAGGTGTAGCGGTTGTCGGTCTGCTGGACGATCCCGGTCACGATGTCACCCTCGCGCCCGGCGTACTCCTCGTACTTCATGTCGCGCTCGACCTCGCGGATGCGCTGGAGAATCACCTGCTTGGCCGTCTGCGCGGCAATGCGCCCGAAGTCGTCGGGCGTGTCGTCCCATTCGCGGACGACCTCACCCTCCTCGTTGAGTTCCTGCCCGTAGACGCGGATCTCGCCCGAGTCGGGGTCGATGGTGACGACGGCCTCCTCAGCCGCGTCGGGACGGCGCTTGTAGGCCGCCACCAGCGCGTTGGCCAGGGCGTCGAGCAGCGTCTCGACCGAGATCCCCTTGTCGCGCGCGATCTGACCCAGCGCGTCCAGGAATTCGAAATTGGTCTTGCTCATTGCCGCTTCACCCTCTCGCTCTTCTCGTTCTTCGTCTTCCGGGGCTCGGGACCCCACTCGAACACCGTGCGCGCCCGCTCCATCTGGTCGTAGGCGATGCGCAGTTCGCCGTCCGGCACCTCGGCACCGGTCAGGGTGCACCCGGTCTCGTCGGCCCGCTCGAGCGTCCCGGTCACGCGGCGGACGTCTGCGGTCCCCGCGTCGATCCGGACCGTCACCGTCTCCCCCAGGGCCCGGGCGAAGTGCGCCGGGGTACGCAGGCGGCGCTCGAGCCCAGGACTCGAGACCGACAGGGTGTAACGCCCCGGAATGGGGTCGATCTCGTCGAGCGCGGCCGAGACGTCCCGGGTGGCGTCACCCAGCTCGTCGAGGTTGATGCCCCCCACGCGGTCGACGAACACGGTCAGCTGGGCGCCGTGCAGCTCCACATCGACGAGATCGAGACCACGGGCTTCGAGGATCGGCGCCAGCGCAGTGGTCAGCGTGTCCGTGCTCGTTGCCATCACCGTCACCTCCTCTCCTGGTCGTGATCCTGATCATCGTCCTGACATGTCCCCGCAAAGCGAAAGCGTGGGCCGCAGCCCACGCTTCAACGAGGTACTGATCTTCAAAAATGGACAGCAGAAGGGATTATAGCAATTCCGGGCCTAATAGGACCGGGCCACGACGGCCACGAGGTCGTCCTCGGGGTCACCGGGCTGCGCCAGCGAGCCGTCGGGCCTTTGCAGGCACCGGATGGAGAGAGCCTTGAGGGCCAGGCGGTCCTCCCCGTCGGGCCCGAGTGCTGCGAGACGGACCCGGGCGAAGCCCACGGAGCCCGCCTCGGTGGCCTCCTCCAGCGACGCGGCATCCACCGTCCTGGCGTCGCGGGCCGCCGTGGCCTCCGCCAGGAGGTCGGGCCCGACCGCCTGCAGGATGGCGGACACCGTGCCTGCGACGGCGCCCACGGCCACGCTCTGCTTCTCCCGGCGGTGGCGGGTGACCACGGTGACCGTGCCCTCGGCCAGGTCGCGGGGGCCGACCTCGACCCGGACGGGGACGCCCTTGAGCTCCCAGGCCACGCTGCGCCGGCCGAAACTGGTGTCGGTCCGGGCATCGAGGCGGACCCGGTGTCCGGCCGCCGTGAGCTCGGCCACCAGCGCCTCGGCCGCCGCCCCGACTTCGGGACTGTCCTTGACCACCAGGACCACCACCTGCGACGGGGCCAGGGCCGGGGGCAGGCGCAACCCGAAGTCGTCGCCGTGGCCCATGACAAGCGCACCGACGAGGCGCGTCGAGACCCCCCACGAGGTCTGCCAGACGTACTCGGTCGTGCCCTCGGCGGTGGCGAAGGTGATGTCGAAGGGCCGGGAGAAGTTCTGCCCGAGCTCGTGGCTGGTGCCCATCTGCAGCGCCTTGCCGTCGCCCATCATCCCCTCGGTCGTCCAGGTGCGGGTGGCCCCGGCGAAGCGCTCACGCGCTGTCTTGTGGCCCGTCAGCACCGGGATGCTCAGCACGTCGACCATGGTCGAGCGGTAGACGTCGTCGAGGATGCGCAGCGCATAGGCGTGGGCGTCGGCTTCGGTGGCGTGCGCCGTGTGCCCCTCCTGCCACAGGAACTCGGTGGTACGCAGGAAGAGCCGGGGGCGCAGCTCCCAGCGGACCACGTTGGCCCACTGGTTGATGAGGAGCGGGAGGTCGCGGTGGCTCTGCACCCACTTGGAGAAGAAGCTGTTGATCACCGTCTCGCTGGTGGGGCGCACGACCAACGGCTCCTCGAGCACCTTGCCCCCGCCGTGCGTGACGACGGCCAGCTCGGGCGCGAACCCTTCGACGTGTTCTGCTTCGAGCTTCAGGAAGGACTCGGGGATGAAGAGCGGGAAGTAGGCGTTCTCGGCACCGGCCTCCTTTATGCGCCGGTCGAGCTCGGCTTGCATGAGCTCCCAAATGCCGTAGCCCCAGGGCCGGATGACCATGGTGCCGCGGGCGGGGCCGTTGTCCGCCATTTCGGCACCGGCGATCACCTCTTGGTACCAGCGCGGGAAATCCTCCCCGCGCGTCACGATCGCTCCCTTTGGCATCCGTGCAGGGTACTTGGCGCGTGCCGGGCCCCCGGAGTCCCTCCCGCTTCAGTCGGCGGTGTCCCCTTCGCTGTGACGCCGGATGATCTCGATCTTCTGCGAGGTCCGGTTGGGATCGGCGCCCGTCGATTCGAGCAGGGCCTGCCGGTCGGCCTCGGCCTCGGCCTCGGCGCTCGAGTCGGCCTGGGCCAGGCGCGCCTCCACCCCTTCGGCCACCAGACGCTCGGCTTCGTCGACCAGCGCCTGCACCATGTCGGCCTCGGGGACGACGCGGATGATCTTGCCGCGGATGAACAGGTGACCCTTCTGCTTGCCGGCGGCAATGCCGATGTCGGCCTCGCGGGCCTCGCCGGGTCCGTTGACGACGCAGCCCATGACCGCCACCTGGATCGGCAGGTTGAGCTTCTCCAGCGCCTCCTGGGCCTCCTTGGCCACGGCGATGACGTCGACCTGGGCCCGGCCGCACGACGGGCAGGCGATGAGGTCGAGGCCCTTGCGCTCCCGCAGGCCCAGGGACTCGAGCAGCTGGCGTCCGGCCCGGGCCTCTTCGACCGGGTCCGCCGTCAGCGAGAAGCGGATGGTGTCACCGATGCCCTCGGCCAGGAGGGCACCGATGCCGGCCGTGCCCTTGACCAGGCCGGCGGGCGGTGGGCCCGCCTCGGTCACGCCGAGGTGCAGCGGGTGGTCGAAGGTCTCCGAGGCGAGCCGGTAGGCGGCGATCATCAGCGCCACCGAGGACGCCTTCACGGAGATCTTCACGTCGGTGAAGTCGACCTCTTCGAAGAACCGCAACTCGTTGCGGGCCGACTCCACCAGTGCCTCGGGGGTGGCGCCGCCGTACTTCTTGTACAGATCGGGGTGCAGCGACCCGGCGTTGACGCCGATGCGGATGGGCACGCCGCGGTCGCGGGCCTCGGCGGCCACCTGCTTGATCTCCGCCTCCTTGCGCAGGTTGCCCGGGTTCAGGCGCAGGCCCTGCACACCGGCTTCGAGCGCGGCCAGGGCCATTTCGTGGTGGAAGTGGATGTCGGCCACGATCGGCACGGGCGAGCGCGGGACGATGTGGGCCAGGCCCTCGGCCGCCGCCTCCTCGTTGCAGGTGCAGCGCACGATGTCGGCACCGGCCGCCGCCAGGGCGTAAATCTGGGCCAGTGTGCCGTCGACGTCCGCCGTCTTGGTCGTCGTCATCGACTGCACGGTGATGGGCGCACCGTCACCGATGGGCACACCGCCCAACGTGATGCGGCGGGTGGGTCGTCGGGGCGAGAGGAGCGAGGAGGAGAGCTCCACGGTCAGTGCGGTATCTGCAGCGGATGGGTGATGTCGAGGTACATGGCGGAGAGGGACACGAAGGCCAAGAGTGCGATGAAGACCGCCGCGACGGGGAACAGCTTGGTGATGTCGGCCCGGTAGTAGGGCTGCCCCTTCTTCGTACGGATCCACTCGTAGCCCGCGATCGCCACGTGCCCACCATCGAGCGGGATCATCGGCAACATGTTCAAGATCCCGAAGACGATGTTGATGGCGATCAGGAGGATCAGGACCGAGGCCAGGCCCGCCTGCTCTGACTGCGCGCCGAGGTTGGCGATGCCCACGATGGACGACGCGCGGGGGGCCAACTGGGGATTGTTCGCCACTGTTTGCGCGTACTTGGAATTGGTCAGCTGGTGCACCATTGAGGACAGCCCCGATGGCGAGAACACCTGGCCGATGCCGTTCACCTCCTGGTCCGCCACGTTCCACATCGTCGACAGGGCGGCACCTGGACTGCCGAGCACCGAAACGGACTTGGTGGCGTACCCACCGGTCGTGAAGCCGAGGTAGCCGTGATCGGCCAGCGCCTTGTGGTCGACCGAGATCCCCTTGCCGCTCTCCGGCGTGGCCGTGAGGTAGACCACCTTGCCGTCCCGCTCGACGCCGATGGTCAGCTGCTTGCCGGTGCTCCGGGCGATGATGTCGGTGACGGAGTTGGTGTCCGTGAAGCCCTTGCCGTCGATGGAGACGATGACGTCACCGGCCTTGAGCCCCGCCATGGCGGCCGGTGTCGTCTTGCCGCCCCAGTGGTCGATGGAGAGCACCTTCACGTTGTTCGTCGACTGCCCGTAGGTGAAGACCAGGATGAAGGCGAGGATCACGGCGATGAGGAAGTGCATGGCCGACCCGGCGGAGGCCACGATGATCCGCTGGTGGAACGGCTGCTGGCGGTAGGCCCGGGCCTCGTCCTCCTCGGGCACCTCCTCGGTGGAGGTGAAGCCGACGATCCGCACGTACCCGCCGGCCGGAATGGCCTTGACGCCGTACTCGGTCTCACCACGCCGGACCGACCACAGGCGGGGGCCGAACCCGACGAAGTACTCCGTCACCTTCATGCCCGCCCGCTTGGCCGTGATGAAGTGCCCGAGTTCGTGGAGCATGACGATGGCGAACAGGATGGCGATGAACAGGAGCAGGTAGCCCCAACCCAGGGCGATGAAGACGCCCGTGATGAGGACCAGGGCGACCACCAGCTGGACGACCCGTGTCGGATTGCCCTCTTCGGCGGGCGGCGAATCGGCCTCGAGGGGCGCGTCCGGCGCCAGCGCCTCCTTCTCCGTGAGCGTCATAGCAGCTGTAACGCTACCGGCCCCCACCCAGGGCGAGGCGTCGGTCCAGGGCCAGGCGGGCCCGGGACCGGGCCGCGGCATCGGCGGCCAGGACCGCAGCGACCTCGTCGACCTGCTCGTCCTGCCACCCCTCCATCGTCTCGGCCACCACATCGGCGATGCCGCCCCAGGGCAGGGCGTTGCCCAGGAAGGCCTCCACCGCCACCTCGTTGGCGGCGCTGAGCCAGGCCGGGGCCGAGCCGCCGCGCCGGCCGGCCTCGTAGGCCAGGTCGATGCAGCCGAAGACCGCTCGGTCGGGCGGCTCGAAAGTCAGGGTCTGGGCACCGGACCAGTCGAGGGCGCCGAACGGCGTCGCCATCCGGTCGGGCCAGCCCAGGGCGTACCCGATGGGCAGGCGCATGTCGGGGTTCGACAGCTGGGCCAGCGTCGAGCCGTCCCGCAGCTCCACCATGGAATGCACGATCGACTGGGGGTGCACCACAATGTCGATCCGGTCGTACCCGATACCGAACAGCTCGTGGGCTTCAATCACCTCGAGGCCCTTGTTCATGAGTGTCGAGGAGTCGATGGTGATCTTCGGCCCCATCGACCACGTCGGATGGGCCAGCGCGTCGGCCACCGTGACCGAGCCCAGCCGCTCGGCCGTCCAGCCGCGGAAGGGGCCGCCCGAGGCGGTGAGGAGCAACCGGGCCACGTCGGTGTCGGCGTGCACCGCGGCGAGACACTGGTGCACGGCGCAGTGCTCGGAGTCCACTGGGATGATTTCGGCCCCCGGGGTACGACGCGCCTTCTGCACCACGGGGGCGCCGGCGATCAACGACTCCTTGTTGGCCAGGGCCAACCGTTTCCCGGACTCGAGCGCGGCCATGGTGACGGGCAGGCCGGCGAAACCCACCACCGCGTTGAGCACGACGTCGGCACTCTGCGCCGCCGCCACCATGCCCTCCTCCCCCACCATGACGTCGGTGCCGGGAGGAACCCCGTCGCACACCTCGCGGTAGCGGGCGGGGTCACCGATGACGACGAGGGCCGGGCCGAAGGCGGCGGCCTGGACGAGCAGATCCTCGACGGAGCGCTGGGCCGCCAGCGCGTGCACACGGAAGTGCTCGGGCTCCCTGCCGATGACGTCGAGCGCCTGGGTGCCGATGGAGCCGGTGGAGCCCAACAGGCTGACCGTGCGCACGAGCGGTCAGTTCACCCGAGGTGGAGCGCCTTGACCACGAAGTACGTGGCCGGCATGACGAACAGCAGTCCGTCGACCCGGTCCAGGATGCCGCCGTGGCCGGGCAGCAGACGTCCCATGTCCTTGAGCCCGAGGTTCCGCTTGATCATGGACTGGCTCAGGTCGCCGAGCGGCGCCACGATCGCCACCACCACGCCGTACAGCGCGGCCTTGCCCACCGTCCAGGGATGGATGAAGTGGACGACGACGACGGCGACCAGGATGGCCGCCACGGCGCCGCCGATCAGGCCCTCCCAGCTCTTGTTCGGGCTGATGGAGGGCGCCAGCTGGTGCCGACCCATGGCGGCCCCGACCAGGAGGGAGGCCACGTCGTCGGCCACCGTGACGATGATGGCGGCCAGGAGGAAGGCGATCCCGTGGCGGTCCGGGAACAGAGTGGGATTGAGCAGGAGCGCCGCGAAGGACCCGAAGGCACCTATCCAGACGAAGACGAACACCGTCGAGGAAATGCCCGAGACGGGCTCGGCCCCCGGTTCGACCCGGGCCAGATACCAGAGAAAGGAACCGGCGACGAGCAGCACGAGCACGAGCGGCAACGCCGCCACGCCCTTGTTGTAGGTCTCGATCAGCAGCGACAGGACGGCGACCAATCCGAGGAGCGTGGCCGGGTGGTACTGGGCGCGGCGGAAGGCGGCGTAGGCCTCGGCGGTGGCCAGCAGGATGACGATGCAGACGATGACCATGCTGGCCACGGTGCCGGCGGCGAAGCAGACCAGGGCGATGGCGCCGAGCAAGAGCCCCGAGCCGATGGCCACCCGCATGTCGCGGCCGCCTGTCCCGGCGGTGTTGACGTTGCCGGTACGGGCGACGTTGCCGTTGCTGCGGCTGGTGCGAGCGGAGCGTGTCTTGGGTTCAGGGGCCTGCGGTGGCGACAGACGCGACGCGGCGGCGGCCGACACGGCGGCGGTGACGCCGGCGGGCGCCCGCGGCCCGGCGCCAGCCGGCTCGAACTCGGATCCGTAGTCGGGCTCCTGCAACAGGACATGCTCGGGCTGACGGATGGGCTCGGGCTGGCGGATCGGTTCGGGCTGCTGGGGTGGCTCGGGCTGGAATCCGGGTTCGGCTCCGAAGCCGGGCTCGGGTGGGATCACCAATGTGTCGTCGGACTCGAAATGCCAGGGCCGGCGCTCCACGTCCTCGTCGTCTTCGCGCTCCTCACCGAGCAACGCACCGACGGCCGGGAGATCATCGGAGAGCATGGCGGGCTCGAAGGCCTCTTCCTGGGCCTCCCAGTCCGTCTCCTCCTCGCGCCACATCGGCGGCGCCACGGGCTGCTCTTCGCCCATTGTGCTGTCGAGGACGGCCGGGACCTGTCCGGTCGGCGCGTCGTTCCAGTGCGGCAGCTCAGGGTGGTCCTCGGCGACGGGACCCGTCACCTCGCGCACGGTGTCACCGGCCGGCTCGGCGCCGATGATGCGCACGCGCCCCGAGTGGTAGATCGGCGGATCCTCGTCGATCCCCTCCGGTGCGGTTCCGGCGTCGTCGTCGGGGCCGTCGAGCCCGAGGGCGGTGGCGAAGTCCTCGAAATCGTCTGTGTCGTCGGGCATGGCTCGCTCCTCAGACCTGCAGCAGCTCTTGCTCTTTGTGGGCGAGCAGCTGATCGATTGCTGCCACTTGGTCCTGCGTGATCTTCTCGAGGTCCTTCTCGACCCGTTCGAGCTCGTCGCTCGAGAGATCGCCGTCCTTCTGCAACGCCTCGAGCTCGTGACGCCCCGCCCTGCGCAGGTTTCGCACAGCCACTTTCCCCTCCTCGGCCTTGTGCCGGACGACCTTCACCAGCTCCTTGCGCCTCTCCTCGGTCAACGGTGGAAAGGCCAGCCGGATCACGGTCCCGTCATTGGTGGGATTGATTCCCAGGTCGGAACCCATGATGGCCTTTTCGATCGCCCCAAGCGAGCCTTTGTCGTAGGGCGAGATGACCAGGAGCATGGCGTCAGGCACGCTGAAACCGGCCAGCTGGCGCAACGGCGTCGGCGTCCCGTAGTAGTCCACCATCAGGGGCTCGAGCAGGGCCGACGAGGCCCGGCCGGTGCGGACGTTGCTCATCTCGTGACGGACATGGTCGATGGCCTTGGCCATCTTGTCCCTGGTGTCTTCCTTGACCAGGGCGGAGAGGTCGTCGTCCATCAGCGGACCAGCGTACCGATCTCTTCGCCACTGAGGGCACGAGGGATGTTGCCCGGCACCATGAGGTCGAAGACCCGGATGGGCAGGTTGTTGTCCTTGCAGAACGTGATGGCGGTGAGATCCATCACCCGCAGATCCTTGTTGATGACCTCCATGAACGAGACCTCCTCGTAACGGGTGGCTGTCGGATGGAGCTTGGGATCAGCGCTGTAGACGCCGTCCACACCCGAGTGTGTCCCCTTGCAGAGCAGCTCGGCCCCGATTTCGGCGGCCCGCAGGGCGGCGGGGGTGTCGGTGGTGAAGAAGGGGTTCCCCATGCCGGCGGCGAAGACCACGATGCGGCCCTTCTCGAGGTGGCGGATGGCCCGGCGCCGTATGTACGGCTCGGCCACCTCGGCCATGGACAGCGCGCTCAGCACCCGGGTCGGCTGGTTCTGCTGCTCCAGCGCGTCCTGCAACGCCAGGGCGTTGATGACCGTGCCGAGCATGCCCATGGTGTCGGAGGTGGCGCGGTCCATGCCGCCGCTCTCGCCGGTGGTGCCACGCCAGATGTTGCCGCCACCGACCACGACGGCGAGCTCGAGGCCGCCCCCGTCCATGGCGCGGGTCATCTCCTTGGCCATGCGCTCGACGGTGGCGGCGTCGATGGTCTCGTCGGACGCGGCGGAGGCCAGCGCCTCCCCCGACATCTTCAGCACAATGCGGCGCGGTTCTCCCACGGGCAGCAGCGTCAGGCGCCGATGACGACCTGCGCGAACGACACGATGCGGGCCGAGCCCAACATGCCCGCGATCGTCTGCTTCTCGTCGCGCACGTAGGACTGATCGAGCAGGACCCGTTCCTTGAACCAGCCGGTCATGCGACCTTCGACGATCTTCTCCATGGCGGCCTCGGGCTTGCCCTCGTTGCGCGAGATCGTGGTGAGCGTCTCCCGCTCGGCCGCCACGTCGGCCTCGGGGACCTCGTCGCGGCTCAGGTAGGCCGGCTTGGTGAAGGCGATGTGCACGGCGATGTCGTGGGCCAGCTCGTCGCTGCCCCCCTCGATCACCAGCGCCACGGCATTGACGCCGCGCCCCGCCTGCTGGTGCAGGTAGGTGTCGAGCACCTGGCCGGACCCGGCCACGAGCCGGCGGACACGCCCGACCGAGATGTTCTCCTTGAGCGTCGAACGCAAGCCGTCGATGGCGTCGTCGAGCTCCGCCGCGGCGTCCTCGCCCTTGGCCGCCACCAGGGCGGCCAGCTCGTCGGCCAGGGCCACGAACTCGTCGGCCTTGGCCACGAAGTCAGTCTCGCAGCGCAACTCGACCACGGCGGCGGCTTCACCCGAACGGGCGACGGCGACGGCGCCCTCGGAGGCCTCACGGTCGCTCCGCTTGGCCGCGCCGGCCAGCCCCTTCTCACGAAGCAATTTGGCGGCCTCCTCCAGGTCGCCCCCGGTCTCCTCGAGCGCGTTGCGGCAGTCGAGGATGCCGGCGCCGGTCATCTGGCGCAGCGCCGACACGTCCTTGGCGGTGTAGCTGGCCACGATCAGGCCACCTCGACCGGCTCGGGGCTGGCCGCCGGCGGCGCGGCGGCCGGTGGGGCAGTGGCAGCAGTGGCGGGAGCCGGAACTGCCGCAGGGGCAGCAGGCGCGGCGGCCGCGGCGGCCGCAGCCTGGGCCCGGCGGGGGCGCGGGGCCGACGACGGGCCGCTGTCCTCCGGTGCCGGCGGTGCCGTCTTGCGGCGGTGCTCGGCGATGAAGCGGCCTTCCACGACGGCGTCGGCGATGACCCGGCACATGAGCGAGCCCGAGCGGATGGCGTCGTCGTTGCCGGGGATCACGTAGTCGATCACGTCGGGGTCGCAGTTGGTGTCCACGACCGCCACCACGGGGAGCCCGAGCTTGCGGGCCTCCGTCACGGCGATGTGCTCCTTCTTGGTGTCGATGACGAAGACGGCGTTGGGGAGCCGCTCCAGGTTGGCGATACCGCCGAGGTTGCGGCTCAGCTTCTCGAGCTCGCGGGTGTGCTGCAGGGCCTCCCGCTTGGGCATGCCGTCGAAGTCGCCGGCGGCCTGCATGGTGCGGAGCTCCTGCATGCGCTTGACCCGGCCCGACACCGTCGAGAAGTTGGTCAGCATGCCGCCGAGCCAGCGCTGGTTGACGAAGGGCATGTTGCACGCCTCGGCGTACTCGGCCACGGGACCCTGGGTCTGCTTCTTGGTCCCGACGAACAGCACCGTGCCGCCGTCGGCCACGAGGTCTCGCACGAACGAGTAGGCGGACTCGACGCCGGTCAGCGTCTTGCGCAGATCGATGAGATAGATCCCGTTGCGCTCACCAAGAATGAAGCGCTTCATCTTCGGGTTCCATCGCCGCGTCTGGTGGCCGAAGTGGACTCCGGCTTCCAGAAGCTGTCGCATGGAAACGACGGCCATAGTGACTTCCTCCAGTCGGTTGCTCCCCTGGCGCAGCGCCGCCCGATGGCGACGACCGTGGAATGCGCGCAGGTGATGTTGGTCGGTACTGCCACCCACCCTCTGGTGGGCCGGTCCACCCTAGCCGCTCAGCGGGCCTTTCGGCCTCAGGAGAACCTCAGGCCCGGGGGTGGGTCTCACCGTAGACGGCCCGCAACCGTTCCTTGCTGACGTGGGTGTACACCTGCGTCGTGGCCAGGCTGGCGTGGCCCAGGAGTTCCTGGACGACCCGCAGATCGGCGCCACCGTCCAGCAGGTGGGTGGCGTAGGTGTGGCGCAAGGCGTGGGGATGGGTCGGCGAGGCGGAGCGGCGGTCCAGAATGCGTCGCACGTCCCTCGGACCCAGCCGCGCCCCGCGCCGGTTCACGAAGGCCGCCTCGGAGGGACCCTCCATGTCGTCGCGCCCGTCCTCGAGCCAGGTCCGCAGGGCGTCCACCGCCGCGTCGTGGATCGGCACCCGCCGCTGCTTGCCCCCTTTGCCCACCACCGTGACGGTCCTGGCGCGCAGGTCGATGTCGCTGCGATTCAGGCCGCAGAGCTCCGAGACGCGGATGCCGGCGGCGTAGAGCAGCTCGAGGACGGCCAGGTCACGTCGGTCCACGGGGGTACCCGGCGGCACGTCGAGGAGAGCGGTCACCTCCCCGGTCGAGAGCACCCGGGGCAGGCGCCCGCCACCCGAGGGGGCCCGCAGGGAGCGGGCCGGATCCGAGGCGAGGCGACCCTGCCGGACCTGCCAGGAGAAGTAGCAGCGCAGCGCCGCCGCCTTGCGGGCGATGCTGGCCCGGGCCAGCTTCCGTGTCCCCAAGGACGCGAGATAGCGCCGCAGGTGCATGCGGTCCACGCCATCGGGGCCGTCGACGTCGCTGCGGGACATCCATTCGGCGAAAAGGGCCAGGTCGCTGACATAGGCCTTGCGGGTCGCCGCCGCACGACCGCCCAGCCAGGTGGAAAACCCGGGCAGATCCCAGTCGACCGACACGAAGGCCACCGTACCGCCCCCACGCAGGGGTTCCTGGGCACTAACGTCGCCCGGGAACCCTCGGGGGGTCCGGGGGGTTCCGTGAATGGAGGGCCAATGGCCTCGAGATTTGATCGTCGTTCGGTGCTGTTGGGCGGAGCAGCCGCCATGGCCGGCGTGGCGGGGGCTGGCATGCTCGGCGCAGGGCTCGACGGCATCGCCGGTGCCACGACCAACGGTCCGGGCCGCAACGGGATCTCGAAGCAGACCCCCAAGAAGGGCGGATCGCTCACTTTCGGCGTCGACGCCGAGGAGTCGGGCTTCGACCCGACCCAGGCCCGCTTCGACGAGGTCGGCGTCATGTACGCCCGCACAGTGTTCGACCCGCTGACCATCATTCTGGCCAACGGCGATTGGGCGCCCTACCTGGCCGAATCCGTGGTGCCCAACGCTTCGTACACGGCGTGGACGGTCACCCTGCGCCCCAACGTCGTGTTCCACGACGGCACGCCGTGCAACGGCGCCGCCCTGCTCACGAACTTCGTGGCCCAGTCCAAGTCGCTGCTCACCGGCGTGGTCCTGAGCCCGACCCTGGTGTCCATCGCCCAGACCGGCCCGCTGGCGGTCACCATCACGTTCAAAGAGCCCTGGGTCCCGTTCCCCTTCTATCTGGCAGGTGGCATCGGCGGCCAGATCGCCTACGTGGCGGCACCGTCCATGCTGGCCAACCCCAACGGCACCTCGCACCCGGTCGGGACGGGCCCCTTCGTCTTCAAGGAGTGGGTCCCCAACGACCACTTCACCGCCACGGCCAACCCCAACTACTGGCGCAAGGGCATGCCGTACCTGTCCGAGATCACCTACAAGCCGATCCCCGACGAGTCCGCCCGGGCCGAGGCGCTCAAGTCGGGCACGGTCGACCTCATCATCACCGACACCCCACAGATCATCACGCAGTTCCGGGGCAACCACAGTTACTCCTACATCGACGACAGCACCCACGTCGCCGGCGAGCCGGACATGAACTGCGTGCAGCTCAACTGCCTGGCCAAGCCCTTCACCGACCCCAACGTCCGCATGGCCGCCGCCATGGCCATCAACCGGCAGCAGTACGCCAAGGTCATTGACGAAGGCGTGTTGCCCGTGAGCAACGGCCTCTTCGTGCCCGGGTCTCCGTACTACTCGTCCACGCAATACCCCAAATACAACCCCAGCCAGGCCTCCAAGCTGGTCAAGGCGGCCGAGAAGACGAACGGTGGTCCCATCACCTTCTCGTACGGCTCGACCAACTCGCCGGCCGCCATCCGGGCCGCGCAGTACCTCCAGCAGGCCTGGAACCAGGTCGGTTTCCAGGTCAAGACCAACATTGTGCAGCAGAACGACACCATCAACAACGCCCTGGCCGGCAAGTACCAGGCCTTGGGCTGGCGCCAGTTCGGTGCGGTGGACCCCGACCTCAACTACATCTTCTGGAGCACGACGACGGTCAGCTCCGGATCGTTGTCCATCAACATGGCCCGCAACGCCGACCCGATCATTGAGAAGGCCCTGCTGACGGGGCGGTCCGAGACGGACAAGAGCGTGCGGGAGACGGCGTACCAGACGGTGAACAAGCGCCTGGCCCTCGACCTGCCCTACCTGTGGACCGACCGGGCGGTCTGGGCCGTGATCGGGGACACCATGGTGCAGAACTTCAACAACCCCACGGCGCCCAACGGCCAGATGGCCTTCGGGATGATCGGGGGTTCCATTTGGCCGACCCAGATCTGGATCAGCTAAGCCGGAGGGCGATGAGCGGGCGCATACTGGTCGTCGAGGACGATGAGCGCATCAGATCCTCCATGCGTCTCGCCCTGGAGGGCGAAGGCTACGAGGTAAGGGACGCCGCCAGCGGCGAAGAGGGACTCGACATGTTCGCCGAGGCCCCGCCGGACGTCGCACTCATCGACCTGATGCTCCCGGGCATGGACGGGTTCGAGTGTTGCCGCGCCCTGCGCCGGAGCAGCGCCGTGCCGATCATCATCGTGACGGCGCGGGCGGACACCCACGACGTCGTGGCCGGCCTGGAGGCGGGGGCCGACGACTACGTGACCAAGCCGTTCGTGGCCAAGGAGCTCGCTGCCCGCATCCGTGCCCTGTTGCGCCGGGCCCGGCCGGCCGAGGAAGAGCCCGGCGCGCTCACCTTCGGCGACCTCCAGCTTCTACCCGAGCAGGGGGTGCTCCGGCGCCTCAACGGTGACGAGGTGCACTGCACCCGGACCGAATTCCGCCTGTTGTGCGAACTGGCGGCCAGCCCCAACAAGGTGCTCAGCCGCGAACAGCTGCTCGACCGGGTCTGGGGCTACGACTACTTCGGCGACGGGCGCCTGGTCGACGTGCACATCCGGCGCTTGCGCACCAAGGTCGAGGCGGATCCCGCGGTGCCCCAGCACATACTCACCGTGAGGGGCATGGGCTACAAGCTGGTGCCCTGACGTGAAGCTGGGCATCGGTGCCCGCATTACAGCCGTCTTCGGGCTCGGCGCGCTGATCCTCTCCATCCTGATGGGTGGGCTGTCGTACTTCACCGTGCGCCACTTCCTGCTGGCCGGCCGGGAGTCGGCCGCCCAGCACCAGACCTTTCTCAACGCCAGCGCGGTGCGCAGCTCGCTCCAGTCGGGCACCACGGGCTACGTCCTGCTGCTCAGCAACATTGACGCGGGGACCAACGCCCACTCGGTGCTCTTCCACGGCTCCAAGACCTACATCTCGTCCGAGTCGGTGACCGCCGCCGCCATCCCCCACCAACTGCGCAAGGCGGTGCTCGACGGCAACGCGGCCACGCAGACCATCCGCACGCCCCAGGGCACCGCCGAGATCGTGGTCGGCGTGCCGCTCCCATCCGTGCACGCCGACTACTTCGATGTGTTCGACCTGTCCGACCTCGACCACACATTGCGCGTGCTCGGCCTCGCACTCATTGTCGCCGGAGTCATCACCACGATCTTCGGGATCGCGCTCGGCCGCTTCGCCAGCACACGCTCCCTGCGCCCCTTGGCCGTGGTCTCCCGGGCGGCCGGTGCCATCGCCGGAGGCGAGCTCGACACCCGGCTCGACGCCGAGGCGGCCGACCCCGACCTCGAAGGCTTCACCCTGTCGTTCAACGCCATGGTCGACCAGCTGCAGGAGCGCATCGAACGCGAGGCGCGCTTCAACTCCGATGTCAGCCACGAGCTCCGTTCCCCGCTCACCACGCTGGCCGCCTCGGTCGAAGTGCTCGAGGCCGACCGTGACAACCTCCCCGTGCGCTCGCAACGGGCCCTCCAACTCCTCAGCGACGACCTACGTCGCTTCCAGCGCATGGTGGCCGACCTGCTCGAGATGTCGCGGGCCGACGCCGGTTCGGTGGACGTCTTCCTCGAGGAGGTGCTGGTGGCCGAGTTGGTCCGGCGTTCGGTCGAAGCAGGGTTCGCCCACATGGACGGCCACGGCAACGCCACCCCTCCCACGGTGCAGGTCGAACCGGCCGTGGAGATGAGCCACGTCGGCGTGGACAAGCGCCGCTTCGAGCGCGTCATGGTCAATCTTTTGGAGAACGCGGACCGCTACGGAGGCGGTGCCACCACGGTCGGCGTCGCGGCGGCGCCCGGCGCCAGCGGCCTGGTCGAGGTGACGGTCGACGACGCCGGGCCGGGTATCGCGCCCCGGGAGCGCACCAAGGTGTTCGACCGCTTCTACCGAGGTTCGGAGTCGGGCCGGCGCGGCGCCGGCACCGGCACGGGACTCGGACTGGCCCTCGTCGCCGAGCACATGCGGGTCATGCACGGCGGCGTCCGCGTGGAGTCCTCCCCGGCGGGGGGTGCCCGCATTGTGCTGACGCTGCCCGCACTCGTCGAGGACGACCCCGACGGATTCGAAGACGGCGGCGGCGACGGAGCTGGCGGCGGCGATCTGGGACGGGAGCGATGAGGCGGCGCCCCAACGTGCCCGTGCTGGCGGGCCTGGTGTTGATGGCCGCCCTCGCCACCGGCTGCGCCATCCCGACCCAGAGCGCGCCGAGCACCATGGCCCCGTCGAAGGTCCCCTTCGACCTCCTCAATCCGCACCCGCCCAGCACGACGACGACCACGCAGCCAAAACCCTCGTCGTACGTGGCCGTCCAGGTCTTCTTCCTCGACACCTCGGACGCGCTCACGGCGGTGCAGCGCTTCGTCGCGGCGCCCGCTCCGCTGGCTGCCGTCCTCAGTGCGCTGCTCGAAGGGCCCAGCAGTTCCGACCCGGCGGGGACCTCCACCGCCATACCCAGCAACGTGCGGGTGCTGTCGGTCACCACGCAGACCGGCATCGTCACCGTGAACATGAACGCCGCCTTCGGGGCGATCACCGGCAACAGCATTGAGGAAGCGGTGGGCCAGATCGTCGCCACGGTCGTGACCGAAGAAGGAGCGACCACCGGCGTGCTCTTCGAGATCAACGGGCAGCGCACCAGTGTCCCCATCGCCAACGGCTCGCAGGTGTCGGGCCCCGTCTACCTGATCGATTTTCTGTAGCGGCCACCCGGACCGGCGGCCGGTCAGTCAGGAGTGATCAGCCGGGAGTGATCAGCCGGCGTCCTCGACGTCGCGCCGCCACGCCACGCGTGGTGCGCCCGACCAGAGGTGCTCGAGGTCGTAGTAGTCACGGGTCTCCTGCAAGAAGACGTGCGCGATGAAGTCGCCGTAGTCCATCAGCACCCAGGTGGCGTCCTGGAGCCCTTCGACCCGAACCGGCGCGCGGTCGTGCAGCTCCTTGACCCCGCGCTCGATCTCTTCGACCAACGTCCGCACATGGCGTGTGTTCTGGGCGCTGGTGATGACGAAGGCGTCCACCACGCCGAACAG
>Ga0302283_1000079_pt1 | contig 60573 bp, 57 predicted proteins | sample III_Fen_E1_4_FD_198770 | JGI IMG/M metagenome (GOLD analysis project Ga0302283, IMG submission 198770) | Peat permafrost microbial communities from Stordalen Mire near Abisko, Sweden - III_Fen_E1_4 | ecosystem: Environmental > Terrestrial > Soil > Wetlands > Permafrost | place: Sweden: Abisko... | reverse complement strand
GGTAACGCTGTGGAACACCTTCTAAGGGGTGCAGGTGCTCTTGCAGGTGGTCATGAAGCAGGCGCTGAACGTCGTGTAGGTCGCGACCGACGCAGGGTGCGCCGCGTTGCAGGCGTTGAGACAGGCGCGCCGCGGGCCAACACCACCGTCGTCGGCAGCGCCGCCATCGTCGGCTCCCCCCGTACCGGTGCCTCCGCCCGTGCCGGTCCCGCCGCCCGTGCCGGTGCCACCTCCGCCACCCGTGCCCGCGCCACCACCGCCGCCGGTGCCGCCGCCCGTTCCGGTTCCCCCGCCGGTCCCGGTGCCTCCGCCACCACCGCCGCTGCCCAGCGGATACTGGGCGTCACAGGTGACGTAGCACTGGTCGAGCGCGAGGCAGTCCGGGTTGTTCGAGAAGCACGTGACCGTCGCTTCGCAGCAGTTCGTCGTCAGGCACTGGTCGCAGACGCCGTGGGTCGCCGTGCCCCCTTCGGGAGCCGTATCGAAGGTGAACGATTCGTAGTCGATGTTGCACGCGACCGCCGCGTCCTCGGGCGGCGTGATGGTGCCGCTCACGGTGCCGGGGGCCGAGGGGGTCGCGGAGCTGCTGGCAGGCGGCGCCCCTCCGTCCGCGTCCGACGACGTGCTCGGGTCGGTGGAGGAACCGTTGGCTGCCGGCGATTGCTTGGGGGACGCGCTGCACGCAGCGATGGCGCCCAGCGCGCCAACGAGCGCGAAGAGGGACACATGGACCGGGCGCGCGAGCTTCATGGCGGTCGTATGAGCACGGGGCGTACCTGCCTCGAAAGGCCGGAAAAGCCCGTGGGGTCCTGCAGGCAGAGCCTCCCGCCGGGCTTGCGCACATCCAGCCCTGGACACCTGGGGATCCATTGCCGGAGAGAGGGGTGGGACTCCGTTTGGTCAGGAGCGCTTGCGGAGCGCCTCGAGGTTCACGCCGCGCAGCGGGTCGCCAAGCGGCGTCTCCTCGAAGCTCATGTCGTGGCTGCGATCATGCGGCAAGAGGTCGCTTGCCGTCCCCCGTCGGAGGATGCGCCCGGCCTCGAGCAGGATGACGTGATCGCCGAGGGCACGCGCTTCGTTCCGCTGGTGGGTCACGTGGACCATCGGAATGCCGAGCTCGTCGACGAAGCTGCGCACGTCCGTCACGAGATCCTTCCGAAGGTCGCGATCCATGGCGGAGAACGGCTCGTCGAAGAGCGCGATGCGGGGCGACGTGGCGAACGCGCGGGCGAGCGCCACGCGTTGAGCTTCGCCCCCCGAAAACGTGGCCGGCCGCCTATCGGCGAGATGACCGACCTTGAGGCGTGACAGGAGAGCGGCGGCCCGCTCGTGCTTCTCGGCGGTAGAGAGCGCGCGGTCCATCCCGTACATGACGTTTCGCGCAGCGGTCATGTGCGGAAACAGCGCGAGCGACTGGAAGACGAACGCGACGCGACGCGCCTGCGGCGGCAGGTCGATGCCGCGCTCGGAGTCGAACCAGACGTCGTCACCGAGCGTGATGCGTCCCGAATCGGGGCGCTTGAGCCCCGCGATCATGGCGAGCGTCGTGCTCTTGCCGCAGCCGGAGGGGCCAAAGAGGATCGTGATGCCGGGCGAAGCGTCGAACTCGAGGTCGAGCGAGAACGGCGCCGCCGCGTCTCCGCGCGCGGGCACGCGCGTGCTCTGGATCTTCACGGAGAGCTTCATCTGCATCTTCAGGCGGAGCGGAGCTCCACGCGAAACGTCGTCCCATGCCCGATGCTGCTGTCCACCCCGATGGTCCCTCCCATCGATTCCACGAGATGCTTCACGATGGCGAGGCCGAGCCCCGTGCCGCCTTGATCGCGAGAGCGCCCGGAGTCCACCCGGTAGAAGCGCTCGAAGAGGCGCGGGAGATGCTCGCGGGCGATCCCCGGGCCGTCATCGCTGACGGTCAGCACGACTCGCCCCCCCTCCGTCGCGCCGCGCAGCCTCACTTCGCCGCCCGATCGCCCGTACTTGAGCGCGTTGTCCACGAGGTTCTGAATGACCTGCTCGAGGCCCGTCGGATCGCCAACCGCCCGTAGCCCGTCGCCGACGTCGACCCGCACGCGCGCGTCTTTCGTCAACGCACGGCCGCGCAGCGTCTCCACGACGTGGGCCGAGAGGCTGGCGAGGTGCACGGGCTCGCGGACGAGCTCCTCGCGAGGCCGCGTTTCGAGCTCGCTCAGGGTGAGAAGATCGGCCACGAGCGTCCCCATGCGTTGCGCTTGTCTGTGGATGATATCGAGGAACTGGCGCTGGGTCTCGGCGTCCGCGCTCTGGGCGAGGAGAGTCTCTGCGTATCCCTGGATGGACGCGACGGGCGTGCGGAGCTCGTGCGAGACGTTGGCGACGAAGTCGCGCCGCATCGTCAGAAGACGGCGCATCCTCGTCATGTCGCGAAGGACGATCACCGAGCCGCCCGCGACGCCGTTCGTCGCGGCGAGGGGGCGCACGTAGATGGCGATCGATTTTCCTTCTGCGGTCTCCACCTCCGATTCGTGCACGGCGCCGATCGCCCCGTCGCCGGCGATGAAGCGATGGAGGGCCTGGTCGGTCACTGCAACGTCGAGCTTCGAGCCCACGAGAGTCGAGGGGGCACCGAGGATCTCGGACGCAGCGGGGTTCGCGACGACGATCTCTCGGGTCGCGCCGACGACGATGACCCCTTCCGCCATGCCCGCGAGAATCGCCGTCAGTCGATCACGCTCGGCGACGAGATCGCCGACGCGAGCTTTGAGGTCTGCGGCGAGCGTCGAGAGCGTCCGAGAAAGCAGGCCGAACTCGTCAGGTGAGGCGGAGCGCAGGTCGACGTCGTAGTCCCCTTGTGCGATTCGGCGCGCGGCGCGAGTCATCGTCAGAAGGGGGCGAGCGGCGACCTGCGACGCGAGGAATCCGAGCCCGAGCGCGAGCCCGATGGCGAGCGCCGACGCGAAGAACAGCCGGCGTTGCATCGCCAGGACGGTGCCGTGAATCTCCGCGAGGGGAAACCCGAGGCGCAGGACCAGGCCGTCCGCAGCGGGGACCGCCACGTAGCGCATGTCTTCCCCCGAGCCGAGCGTTCTCGAGGCGCGGCCCACTTCGCCGCTCATGGCGGCAACGACCTCCGACGCGCGCGCATCGTTCTCGGGGGTCGGAGCCAAGACCGCGGGGGGCTCCGAGGCGCCGTCCCTCGCCGGGGTGCGCGCGGACGAGTCGCCGAGAACGTCGCCCGCTGGCCCGAAGATCGTCACGTCCGCTTTCACGATCAGCGCGAGCCGCTCGGCGAGCTTGTCGGGGTGTCGGCGCCCTTCGCCGACCCAGAGCGCAGCGCCTTGCGCCTGCTCCAGCAGCCGCTCGTCGAGCTGCCGGCGCAGGTCCGCGACGAGGGTCTGGTTGAGAGCGAACAGGGCGATGACCATCACTCCGACGACGAGCCCCATGTGGCTGGCCAGGAGCTTGGTTCGAAACGAGGTTCGGAACGAGAACGAGCGCATCGTCGTGCCTTTCGCGCGCGTCCGCCCTCAGGGGTCGCGCAGGCGGTAACCGAAGCCATGCAGCGTCTGCACCGCCTCTCCATAGGTGCCGAGCCGCTCGCGCAGGCGCCGCACGTGCGTGTCGACCGTTCGCGTGCTCATGTCACCGGAGACGCCCCACACCTCTTCGAGGAGCTCGGCCCGCGTGAACATCCGCCCGGGATGCTCGAGAAAGATGGTGATGAGCTTGAACTCGAGAGGGCGCAGCGAAGCTTCCGCGCCGTCCAAGAAGATGCGGTGTCGAACCGGGTCGAGCTCCAGCCCGCGCCACTTGAAGATCGGGTGCCCCTGCGACTGCGAAATGGCTCGCGCGCTCCTCCTCTCTTGAAAGCGGCGCGCCATCCCCTTCACGCGCATGACCAGCTCGCGCACGCTGAACGGCTTCACGACGTAGTCGTCGGCGCCGACCTCGAAGCCCAGGACGCGATCGTATTCGTCGGCACGCGCGGTGAGCATCAAGATGGCCACGTCGGCGAGCGCGGGCTCCGAACGGAGCTGGCGACAGACCTCCGTCCCGGGGATGTCGGGGAGCATGAGGTCGAGGATCACGACCTGCGGATCGAACGCGTGCGCCTTCGTGACGACCTCCTTTCCCGTGCCGACGGCCTCGACCTCGAAGCCCGCTTCGCGGAGGTTGAAGAGAACGAGGCGCTGGAGGTCGGGCTCGTCGTCGACGATAAGGATTCGCTCGGCGGTCATCGTCTTGCGCGATGAGCGTAACACTGCGGCCGCGACCACGACGATGCCGGTGACGTCACTCGGAGCGTCGAAGGTGTCAGCCGGATCGTTCGACCACCACCCACGCCGAGGCCTGGGTGTAGGCAAGGCCTGCGGCGCACCGATCGCGCCCGATCTCCGGGTATCGCGCGCGGAACGCGCCTTGCTCAACACCGCCCCATGGCCGCCGAATCGAGCATCGTGGAAGCGGCGTCCAAGCCCCTTTCGAAGTCGCTCGCCCGCGCTGCCTACGCGTTCGTCGGGCTGGCGATGGTCGTGCTCATCGCGCTCGTCGTGCGTGAGCTCATGCCGCGTCACGCGGCGGAGGCTCCGAAGGTCGTCCGTCACGACGACACCGGCGCCCCCCCCGTAGCCACCGCGCCGCTCGCTCCTGCGCCGACCGTAGCGAAGGACGGCAAGGGTGACGGCCATGGTCACGAGGGGACCGAACCGCAGGCGGCCGGGCCAAAGTCCGACGGCCTCGTGCGCGTGCGTGCGCTTGCGTCGATCATCTCCAACCCGGACTCGGCCCCGTCGACGGGCGTGTTCCACAATCTCGCGGCCAACCTCGACTACTACTCGTACGACGTGAGCTTCGGTCCCTTCCGTCGGGGCTCGATGAAGCGTGATTCGAAGAACCCCGCGGCATGGGAGATCGACGGCACGAACGGACCGCGAAGCCCGACGAGCGTGGAGGACATCGCGCCCGCGGGCGCGCTTCACCAGGCGGCGGTCGTGAAGGACGAGCGCGGCAACCCCGTGAGCACGTGGTTCTCGGTCGATTCGGGGCCCCTCGCTCCGGCGTTTGCGACGCTCCTCGCGGCCGGAGGGACGAGGGTCGTCAGTCGTGCGTACGTCGAAGAGCACCGAACGCAGTTTCCGGCGGAGCTGACGGCAGCGCTCGATCACTGAGCCCGGCGTCTGCGACGCTTCTCGCGGCCGGAGGGGAGAGGACCGGACGCAGTTCCCGGCGGAACTGACCGCAGCTCTCGATCACCTCGATCACAGAGCCAGTTCGCTCAATCGCCGCCGCCGTCATCGCCGCCGGGGGGCGTTCCGTCCTTCAGCGGCGGACAGATGCTGCGCGGGATCGCGCGGACGACGGCAGGGATCGATCGAAGGTACGCGATGATTCCGGTGACCTCGTTCGCGCACATGCCGGGGTAGTGCTGCATCTGCGGGCAGAGCCGCTCGCTCTGGTTGTCGATCCCTTCCGTGATCGCCAGCGACAGATCCGAGTCGCGCCATTTGCCCACGCCGGTGGTCGGATCGGGTGTGAGGTTCGGCGGGTAGAGGTAGACGCGGAGGTCCGCGGGTAGGGAGGCGTTGTTCGCGGAGTATTGAGCGAGCGGCGTCGTCGTCCCGCCCATGTCGGCCGTATGGCAGGTGGGGCACCCCCTGTTCTGGACGTACCCTTGGCCGTCGCTTGCGCTCGTACCGCTAGGGCACGGCTGACCGGCATCGTCGATCGGCTCGCCCCCCACCTGTCCGGTCAGCGAGTTGCCACTGTTCGACGAGCAGCCGATCGCGACCGCCAGCCCGACCAGAGCCACCGTCCCGAGTCCCTGCGACCACCAAGCTGTCCCCGCCATTCGTTTGATCCTTTCGAAGATCGTCGCCGATCCACTGGGCAGATTGTTCCAGGATCCACCGCGCGGGCGGAAACGCGCGAAACGCACCCAGAAGGTCGAGCCTCCGGACGCCGATGCGAGGCGCATGCCTCCGGCACGGAGTACGCTAGGGCGTGATCGTGAGGATCGATCCGAGGTTCCGCGTCGCGTATCTGGTGGCCGTCGCGGTCGGCGTCTTCTTTCTCCGCCGGCTGGGGCCGCTGGGGGCGCTTCTTGCCGTGCAGTGTGCGCTTTGGCTCTCGCTCGGTTTGGGCGCGCGGCGGCTGGTGCGGCAGATCGGCAAGCTGTGGGGGTTCGCGATCTTCCTGGTCGTCTCCTTCGCGCTGACCAACGAAGATCCCGAGCTCGACCGGTGGATTCATCCCGAGGTGCTCCCGGGGATGCACGCGGCGATCAACGTGTACGGGGCGCTCGTCGGGCTCGCGATGATCGCACGTGTCGTAGTGGTGGTGCTCGCGTCGCAAGTCGCCCGTGCAGGCGACGGGCGAGCGATCGCGGCGGGGCTGCGTGACTTGCATGTGCCGCCCATCGTCGCAGCGTCGATCGATGCCGTACTGGCGCTGCTCGGAGGGGAGGAGCAGGTACCGGGATCGGGGCAAGGGGGCGGGGGAGGGCGCGGTGGCGGTGGCGGGCCCCATGCGCCGAGCGAAGGCTTCTGGGCCGGGGTGAAACGACTCGCGCGTGGAGACGTCGCGCCGATCGTCCGCAGACTCGAACGCCAGATGGATCGAGCGGAGCGCCACGCCGTCGAGCAAGGGGTCGGCGAGCGCACCGGGACTCTCGTGCGCGATGTCGGGGTCATCGCCGGCGTCGCGCTGACGATGCTCGGCATCAAGGCGCTCAAGGTCCTCCCGAGCATTCCGTTCGCGCCCGGGCACAAGCTGATCATCCTGACGCCGCTCTACATCGTCGCTTCGCTCCTCACGCGCTCGCGCTTCGGCGCCACGCTGACGGGGCTCGTCATGGGGACCGTCGCGTTCCTCCTCGGCGACGGACGCTACGGCATTTTCGAGATCCTGAAGCACGTGGCGCCGGGGCTCGTCTGCGATCTCACGGTCCCGTTCCTCGTGCGTGGCGGACGCCTGCCGGGTCCGGTCGCGTGGACGCTCGAGGGGGCGCTCATCGGCGCCGGGCGATTCGCCACGATCTTCACCGTGATGCTCGCCGTTCAGCCGCCGGCGCTGGCCTGGGCGATGATGATCCCGGGCTTCAGCGTGCACACCACGTTCGGAGCGCTCTCCGGGTACGTGAGTTATCATCTGGTCAAAGCGATTGCTCCGCTGCGTGCGCGGATCGCGCGGGAGACGCCAGGCTCGAAGGAAACGCCACCGATCGACGGCGACGCCACGCTAGGCGACGCTCAGCCCCTAGTAGAGAGGACACATGAGTAAGCTCGTTACCGGTGACGGTCGCACGCACATCGCGTCCGCGTTGATGCGCGAATCGCTCGTCGACAAGAAGGTCGTCGCCAGGACGCAGAGCGATCGCGAGTTCGAGATCATGCCCGACGTGGCGCTGGTCTCGGTCGGCGGTCAGTCGATCTTCGATCGCGGCAAGTCGGCCCTCCTGCCGCTGGTCGCCGAGCTCGCGTCCTTGCGCTCCAAGCACAAGCTCGTCATCGGCGTCGGCGGCGGTACGCGCGTTCGTCACACCGTGAGCGTCGCGCTCGATCTCGGGATTCCCACGGGTGGGATCGCGCAGCTCGTCGGCGCCATGGAAGAGTGCAACGCCGTCTTCCTGAATGCGCTGCTCGCGAAGCAGGGCTCGATCGTGATGCAGCGCGAGCACTTCTGGGAGCTGCCGCTCTATCTCGACAACGGGATGCTCCCGATCGTGATCTCCGTGCCGCCGTACCACTTCTGGGAGCCGCCCCCTCCCGAGGGGGACGTGCTTCCGACGCACGGCTCGGACTTCGGCCTCTTCATGCTGGCCGAGGTGCTCGGCATGCGGCGCATGGTGTTCGTGAAGGACGAGGACGGCTTGTACACCGCCGATCCGAAGAAGGATCCGAACGCGAAGCACATCCCGCACACGACGCTCGAAGCCCTGCTCGAGAAGATGCCGGACGAGATGATCATCGACAAGCAGCTGTTCGGCGCGTGGAGAACCGCGCGTCACGTCCGCGAGGTGCAGATCGTCAACGGGCTCAAGCCGGGGCAGCTCACGCGCGCGCTCGCAGGCGAGCGGGTCGGGACGGTCATCGAGAAGGAGACGCGGTCGTCATGAGTGAGGGTGAACGCAGGGTCATTTCGAGCGCGCTCTCGCAGTCGGCCATGACCGGCGGCAACGAGAGCTTCGACTACTCGCCGGTGGCGATGATGCCGGACGTGAAGGTCATCAAGATCGGCGGGCAGTCGATCATGGACCGCGGACGCGAGGCGCTCTTCCCGATCCTGGACGAGCTCGTCGCGGTTCGGCAGCAGTACAAGCTGCTCCTCAACTGCGGCGGAGGGACGCGCGCGCGCCACGTCTACGCGATCGCGAGCGATCTCGAGTTCCCGACCGGCCTGCTCGCCGCTCTCGGCGGGTACGTGCCGCGGCAGAATGCGCGCATGATCCAGATGCTCCTCGCGAAGCACGGCGGCCTCTTCATGATGCACGACGACTTCGAGAAACTGCCGCTCTACTTCGCGCTCGGATGCATCCCGATCATGACGGGCATGCCGCCGTTCGGGTACTGGGAGAAGCCGACGGAGAACGGGCGCATTCCACAGCACCGGACCGACGCGGGGGTATTCCTGTCGGCCGAGGTCCTCGGCTGCAAGCGCGCTCTCTTCATCAAGGATGAGGAGGGGCTCTTCGAGGACGATCCGAAGAAGAACAAGAACGCGCGCCACATCCCGCGCATCGGCGCGAAGGAGCTCCTGAAGATGGATCTCCCGGATCTGGTGCTCGAGCGCATCGTCATCGAGTACCTGGCGCGGGCGCGCTTCTGTACCGAGTTGCAGATCGTCAACGGGCTCACGCGCGGGAACATCACCCGCGCGCTGGCGGGCGAGGACGTGGGGACGATCATCTACAAGGACTGAGGGCGCGCGACGGGCTCCTCCGGCCCAGGCTCGAGCACGACGACTCCTTCATAGGGACTCAGCACGTAGTGTTGCGGCGCCGCCGCGCGCTCGCAGACCTTGTTCGAGAAGAGCTGGCGCCCGGCACGTCCCTCGAGCTCGAGGGGGATCGGGCGCCCCGAGAAGTTGAGGAAGACCTCCGCGCTCTCCGGGCGCGGGCCACCTGCGTTCACGCGGCGGTAGGCGACCACGTCCGCGGGCAATCGTGGCGAGTCGATCCACTCGAGCGAGCCTTCCTGGAGGGCTCGAGACTCTCGTCTCAGCGCGAGCAGACCGCGATAGCAGTGAAGGAGAGACTCCGGATCGCGCTCCTGCGCCGCGACGTTCGCGCCCTGACTCTTCGGGTGCACCGGGAGCCACGGCGTCACGCTGGAGAATCCCGCGTTGGGCCCGTCGTCCCACTGCATCGGCGTTCGGCACTCGTCGCGGTTGAGCAGAATTCCTCGCCTCCGGAACGTCCCCACGAGCCACTGCGGCACGAAGCCATACCGCGTCGCGACCGGGTCGAGCCCCTCGTGGAGCGGGATGTCGTGGTTCTCCATTCCGATTTCTTCGCCGTAATAGATGAACGGGACGCCCCGCACGGTGAGTTGCAGCATCGCGACCAGCTTCGCCTTGTCTCTGTGCCCTCCGATGCGGTGCATGAAGCGCGGGCGATCGTGGTTGCCGAAGACGTACGTGGGCGAAAACGGTTCGGGAAACCCGTGCTCGATCTCTTCGATGAGCGCCCGCACGGCGCGGCCGGAGAAGCGGGTGCGCATCGTCGCGAACAGAAACACCAGGTGCAGGCCGTCGGAGGCCTCGCCGCAATAGCGTCGGAGCATCGCCGGGTCGCCGAACACTTCGCCGACGAGAAAGCGCGGCGGGTCCTGGAACTCGTCCACGACCGACCGCAGCTCCCGCGCGAACGCGAGCGTGTCGGGGTGATCGATCGTGTGGAGGTTCCGCTGGAAGAAGCCGTGCGGGTTGTCCTCGGACGGAACGGCGCGCCACGAAAACGGATTGTCGGCGAAGGATTCGTCCTTGAAGATCGCGTTGAAAATGTCGAGACGGAGGCCGTCCACCCCCTGGGCGAGCCAGTAGCGGACCGTATCGAGCATGGCCGCTTTGACCGCCGGATTCCGGTAGTTGAGGTCGGGTTGAAACGCGAGAAAGCTCGCCCAGTACCACTCCTCGGTGCTCGGGTCGAAGTGCCAGCCGCTCCCCCCGAGCATCGATCGCCAGTTGTTCGGAGGCGCGGCTCCGAGCGGACGGCGTCCCTTGCGCCAAATGTAGAAGTCGCGCTTCGGATCGGTCCGCGCGCGACGGGACTCGACGAACCAAGGGTGCCGCTCCGACGTGTGGTTGAGCACCATGTCGAAGACGACCTTCATGCCGCGCGCGTGCACCTCGCGAATGAGCTCACGACAATCGTCGAGCGTGCCGTACTCGGGGGCGATGGCGTAGTAGTCGCTCACGTCGTAGCCGAAGTCGGCCTGCGGGCTCTCGAAGAAAGGGGAGAGCCATAGCGTCTCGACGCCCAGCGCATGGAGGTAGTCGAGCTTGCCGAGGATGCCGCGAAGGTCGCCGATCCCGTCTCCGTTCGCGTCCGCGAACGAGCGTGGATAGATCTGGTAGGTCGTCGTGCGCTTCCACCAGGGTGTGTCGAGGGGCGCGGACATCGCCGATGCCTAGGGGGATGGCGGCGCCGTGACGAGCGTCGTGCCGAGCGGGGAGGACTTGAGGACCGGGTTGCAGGTCGTCGCCACGTCGCCGACGAAGATGGCGTTCGCCGTCACGCGATACTCGACGAAACGTAGCGCGAGCGACGCGCCCACCGGTGCCGCGGCCTCGAGCTGAAACTCGATGCTTGGAGGCGTGTAGCTCGACCCGGAGGGGACGTGATCCGTCAGAACGGATCGAATCAGGCCCCCCTCGTTCCAGACGCGCGCACCGGTCACGACGTTCGCGGTGCCGGTGCCGGCGACGACCCGCGCCGAGCCCGCGACGAATTTCGCGCCGGCAGGGACGGCGTAGTCCGTCGCCATGTCGTGAATGTTGTAGAGGCCGAAGTGGGCGATTTTTCCCGACGGAACGCCGTCGATTCGGACCGTGTACGTCGCCCCTTGTTCCACGGTGCGCGGGAGCGTGACCGTCGCGTTGAACCACTGCTCGCTCGGCCCCCGTGAGCAGACCATCGGTGCTCGCACGGCCGTGCTCGCCGAGGGGAGAGCCGATACCGCGCCCGCACCCGCGACGGCGGCCAGCATCCACGCCTTCAGTCCGCTCAGCATCCCGTGCGTTCTCGCTCGCTCAATCGAGAACCAACGCCGCGAGCTTGTCGAACGTCCAGTCCTCGATCTCGTGAATGCGGTCCTTCCAGACGCGCGCTTTCTCTGGATGGGCGTCGAAGTACATGTGCCACCAAGCTGCAGATCCTCCCGTGAGCGTCGATTGCGTCTGCCACGGCTTCTGGACCATGTAGTGCAGGATCCTTGCTTCGCGGGCGAGCGTCGCCTTCAGGTTTGGGTGCCCGTTGGCGAACTGGTGGATGAAGTTCGGAAGATTGTAGCCGGCCGGGAGCCGGTGTGCCGCCGACATCGCATACCAGTCGGAGAAGAACGTGTTGAGGAAGCCCTGGTCGCCGCCGTCGTAGCTCGGGGCGATCGAGAGCGCTTCGACCATGCGCGCGAACGTCTCCTTCGAAGGAGGAATGACCATCACCCCGGAGTTGAAGCGATCGGGGAGGAAGAAGTCGGGCGCGGCGGCGAACCCGGGGCGGTCGAAGAGCTCGTCGACGTTCTTGAGTACGAGCGTGTCGGCGTCGAGCAGCACGACGCGGGTGATGTCGGTGAGCTCCCAGGCGCGCAGCTTGGTGAAAACGCCAGCGAAGCGCGAGAAGACCAAGAGTGCGTCGGGGGTCGGGTTGGCGATGGGCTCGACGTCGCGAAGCTCCCATCCCTGAGCCGTGAGCCGGACGCGCGCCCCCGGGCTGATGTCGGAGGTGAGCATCGCGACGCGCGGGACCTTGCTCCCGCTCGCTTCGAGCGACTTGCCGAGCACCTCCGCGCCGGTGACGTAGGCGTCTCCGTTGCAGAGCATCGTGACGTAGGCCTTGTCCATGCGTGAGGTCCTCCAGAATGGCGAGCCGAGCTCGGTGTCGTGTGGGACGCAGGCGAATCGCGGACGAATCATCGCGCGAACGCGCGGGCCGCGCCCGCTTGTATGCGGTTCGACTTCTCGAGGCGGAGAATGTACTCCCAATTGATGGAGTCTCTCCGCGCTCGCTGGACGTACGAGGCGACGCGGCTTCATGACCGCTACCAGGTCGAAGTCGTCGAGGCGTGCGGTCTGTGCCCGTGGGCCGAGCGCGCCCGCTTGGGCGGCGCCTTCCGCGCGCGCGTGCTCCTTCAGACCGACCCGCGCGAAAAGGAGGCCGCGCTCGCGGCGATCGACGCCTTCGCGGCCGACGAGAGCGCCGAGGTCGCCGTGATGATCTATCCGCGCCTGCGCCTCGGGAGGCTGGACTTCGACCGGTTCTTGGCGGCCGTTCGCGACGCCGACGCTTCCCGCCACTCCGTCGGGACCATTCCGTTCGTCTTCGCGGCCTTTCATCCCGATGCATCTGCGGACCAGAGCGACCCGGAGCGCTTGATCCCGTTCCTCCGTCGCACCCCCGATCCGACGATTCAGCTGCTGCGAAGCTCGGTCCTCGAGCGCATCCGGAGTGGCACGCCCCAGGGGACGCAGTTCTTCGACATGCGAGCGTTCAACGACGAAGCGCCCCTCCGCGCGGCGGTTCCGCTGCGGCAGCGCATCGCTGCCGCCAACCAGGTGACCGTCGAGCGCATGGGGGTCGCCGAGCTCACGCGTCGCTTCGAGGCGATCGCTCTCGACCGGACCACGACGTACCGGGCGCTCACGGCCGCCGAGGAAGAAAGCGCGTCGCGCGCGGGAGGGTGAACGATGGACGCTGGAGCTCCCGTGCTCGAGACCGCGCGCCTTCGTCTCCGTGCGCACCGCCGCGACGACCTCTCCGACTGCGCGGCGATGTGGGGAGACGAGAGGGTCGCCCGCTTCATTGGCGGCAAGCCCGCCACGGTGGAGGAGGCGTGGTCCAAGATCCTCCGCTACGCGGGCCTCTGGTCGCTGCTGGGCTTCGGATACTGGGCGGTCGAAGAGAAAGGTAGCGGTCGCTTCGTCGGTGAAGTGGGGTTCGCCGATTTCCGTCGCGACATCACGCCGTCGCTCGGCGACGAACCCGAGGCGGGATGGGTGCTCGCGCCCTGGGCCCACGGCGTCGGGTTCGCGACCGAAGCGGTCCGCGCCATGCACGTCTGGAGCGACGCGCACCTGCGAACGAGCTCCACCGTGTGCATCATCGACCCCGAGAACGCGCGGTCGATCGGTCTCGCGCAGAAGTGCGGCTACCGGGAGTTCGCCCGCTCGACGTACAAAGGGGGCCCCGCGGTTCTGTTTCGCCGCGGAGCGCGAGGCGCGCAGCGCTAACATAGGACCGTGCAGTCGCGTGAAGAGGTCCTCGTCCCGTTCGGGCCGACGCGCGATCAGCCCACGACCGAGCTTCGCAGCACGCTGCTCACCACGTCGCTCCAGACACTTCGATCGCGCGGCCTGCTCGACGCCTATTTCAAGGCTCTGCCGCCCGAGCATCACGACGCCGTCACCCACGTCGTGGCGGGCGTCTGGCTGCCAATCGACCTCGGAATCGCGCACTACCGCGCATGCGATTCGCTCGGGCTCCAGTGGGAACAGGTCCTGTCCATCGGCAAAGAGGTCGGCGAGCGCGTTCAGGGCACTGTGCTCGGGCTCATGGTGCGCACCGCAAAGTCGACGGGGCTGTCGCCGTGGACGGCGCTTCGCAACGGCATGGTCTTCTATGAGCGCGTCTTTCGCGGAGGGGCGGTTGGCATCGTGAAGCTGGGGCCGAAGGAGGCGCGCGTCGAGCTCGTGGGCAACCCGCTCTGCGCCGTCTCCTACTTCCGCCAGGGGATCCGCGCCGTCACGTCCACCGGCGCCGAGCTGTTCTGCGAGAAGGCGTACACCGTCGAGCTTCCGAGGCTCACGACCTCGACCTCGATGGGCTATCGCCTCTCCTGGGCGTAGCAGGGCCCGTCCGGATACGTGGGAGGGCGCGTTCTCGTAGGATGCGCGGCGTGGAAACCCCCTTCACGGATTTGGTCGATCTCCGCGCCTTCTGCCACGTCGTCGATCTCGGCTCCATCACCACCGCGGCCAAGGCGCTCGGCGAAGGGAAGGGGAGCATCAGTCGCCGGCTCACGCGCCTCGAGGACGCACTCGGCGTGCGCCTCCTGCGGCGAAGTCCCCGGCTCGTGCAGGCCACCGACGAAGGAGCTGCCTTTCGCCTGCAGGTGGGGCGCGCGCTCGATGTCCTCCACGATGCAGCGGAGACGATCCAGCACACGCGATCCGTCCCTTCCGGGCACCTCCGGGTGACCGCGCCCGTTGACCTCGCCCTCGACCTCCTCGCCCCGCTCGTCGCCGGCTTCACCGAGCGGTACCCACGAGTCACCGTCGAGATGCTTCTGACGTCGAGTCTGCTCGATTTCGACGCGCATCAGATCGACGTCGCGGTGCGCGCGACGCCGGCACTAAAGGACTCGGCCCTCGTTGCGCACAAGCTCGCCACCGTCGAGCTGGGGCCGTATGCATCCCCGGAGTACATCGCCAAGCACGGCGCTCCTCGGCGGCCGGCCGACCTGGCTGCGCATCGCTTCTTCATGTTGAAATCGATGCGAGGGATCGGGACGCTCGTGCTCCGGCGGCGCGGAGACACGAAAGGCGAGCCGATCGAGCTCGACGTCGCGGTCCCCGTGGGCGCCTCGGATTACTCGTTCTGCCGGGAGCTCGCGCTCACCGGACACGGCGTAGCGGTGCTCCCGTCGACCATCGTCCGCTCTGATCTCGCGAAGGGGACCCTCATTCGCCTGCTCCCCGAGCTCGAGCTCGGACAAGCCACGATTTACCTCCTCCACTCCGGCTCCCGCCTCCTGCCGCCGAAGGTCCGGGCGTTCCGGGACTACGTCGAGCGCGAGTGGTCGCCGCGTCTGGGTCGCCGGTCGCGGGATCGTGTTTCCGATTCGACAACCTTAGGTTCCGGGCGGTAGGGGTTGTTCCGCGGCCTCCAAGTCGCGACCTTGAGCATCGAACTGGCCAAAGGAGCTCGACCCCATGAATCGTTTCCGTTCCATCTTCGCTTCCGCCCTCACTGGTGTCCTCATCCTCGGCGCTTCGGCGTCGGCTCTCGCATCCGACTGGGACGTCGACGCCGCCCACAGCCACGTCGGGTTCGGCGTGCGGCACATGATGGTGTCCACCGTGCACGGCGAGTTCGGCAAGTACACGGGGACCATCTCGCTCGACGATGGCGGCGACTTCAGCAAAGCGAAGGCCCACCTCCAGATCGACGCCACGTCGATCACCACCGGCAACGACAAGCGCGACGAGCACCTGAAGTCGCCCGACTTCTTCGATGTCGCGCACTTCCCGACGATCGTCTTCGACTCGACGAAGGTGGAGAAGCACGGGGCGAATGGGCTCATTCTGACCGGGAACCTGACGATCAAGAACATCACCAAGCCCGTCGTCCTCACGGTTTCGGATCTCACGCCCGAGGTGAAGGACCCGTGGGGCGGCACGCGTCGCGGCGCGACCGCGACCGCGAAGATCAATCGCAAGGACTTCGGCCTCACGTGGAACAAGGCGCTCGAGGCGGGGGGCGTCGTCGTCGGTGACGACGTCAACCTGGAGATCGAAGTCGAGCTCTCGAAGCACAAGGCCTGAAGGGCGAGCGGCGAGACTCGGCGCGTCGCAGGGTGGGCACCGTCGTGACGCGATCTGCTAGCGTGGCGCCGTGAGCACCGAGCGCGCATCGCGATCTTCACGGCCGTACGACGTCGTCATCTGGGGCGCGACCGGCTTCACCGGGCGCCTCGCCGCCGAGTACATCGCGCGAGCACACGGCGTCGGCCGCGATTTGCGATGGGCCATCGCCGGACGGAGCCACGAGAAGCTCGCGTCCGTGCGTGACGGCCTCGCCGCCATCGACCCGCGCGCGCGCGAGCTCGCCATTCTCGTCGGCGACTCGCGCGACGCGGCGTCGCTCGCCCCCATCGTCTCGCAGACGCGCGTCGTTCTCACGACGGTGGGGCCGTACGCGATCTACGGCCACGAGCTCGTCGCCGCGTGCGTCGAGCACGGCACCGACTCGGTGGACCTCACGGGCGAGCCCCAGTTCGTCCGCGCCACGATCGACCGCCACCACGCCCGCGCCAGGCAGACCGGCGCGCGCATCGTGAACTGCTGCGGCTTCGACTCGATCCCCTCGGACCTCGGCGTGCTGCTGGTTCAGACCGAGATGCGCGCGCGCCACGGCACGCGATGCGCCGAGGTGAAATACTTCGCCGGCGAGATGAGCGGAGGAATGAGCGGTGGCACGATCGCCAGCGCGATGCACATCGCCGAGGAAATGGCTCACGACCCCGGCGTGCGCCGCATCGTGGCCAACCCCTACGCGCTCGATCCCGACCGCACCGATCGTGGGCCCGACGGGCCCGATCAAAAAGGGGTGCGTTTCGACGAGGATCTCCAGCGGTGGACCGGTCCGTTCATGATGGCGGCGATCAACACGCGCATCGTGCGACGCACGAACGCCCTGCTCGACTACGCCTACGGACGCGACTTCCGGTACTCGGAGTGCCAGTCGTTCAAAGAGGGGGCGAAGGGGTTCCTGGAAGCCACCGGGCTGACGGTCGGGCTCGGCGTGTTCCTCGCTGCCGCCGCCATGCCGCCGACGCGCGCGCTGCTCGAGCGCTTGCTTCCCGCCCCTGGAGAGGGCCCTTCCAAGGAGGCCCGCGACCGCGGCTTCTTCGTCACCCGGTTGGTCGGGATCGGCGAGCCATCCGCTCCAGGCGGCGCGCCACGGCTGCTCGCGACGATCCGCGGAAAGAGCGATCCTGGCTATGGTGAAACCGCGAAAATGATTGGTGAATCTGCGATCTGTCTCGCGCGAGACGATGTCGCGCCTCGCGGGGGCGTGCTCACCCCCGCTTCGTGCATGGGGTTGAAGCTCGTCGACCGCCTGCGCGCCGCGGGAATGGACTTCGCGGTCGAGGAAATGAGCCCGAGGGTCGCGCGCTAGAGCTCATACCGACCACGACGCCTCGCGTCATCCGAGACGTCACTCCCCAGCCGAACGGAGTTTTGTCGCCCCTGCGGATCGATCGGCCATGAGACGCCTGCACACACCTGCGTTCGCCCGGAAAAGAAGCAGAATAAGAATGCTTTGCAGCGGGAATCTTAGATGCGTCTCTGTGCCCCGAGACCCTGGTCTGCGCGCGCACCAGCTCATATAGATACCAGCCAACAGAGGTTGCCTATGCGCTCCATTCTCACCGGACTTGCTCTGCTTTCGCTCCTCGCCACGGCTGCTTGCACGCACGTCGCGCCGTACGAGCGCGGGGCGCTCGCCCATCCGACGATGGCGGCCGAGCTCGAGGGACCGGCTGCCGGACACGTTCATGCAGTGCACGAGGGGGCCATCGGGGGCGGCTCGGTCGCAGAGAGCGGTTGCGGCTGCAACTGATCCTCTAGCGAGCCAGCTGAATAGTCGTGCGACGGATCGCCAGTCTCGGTCTTGCGCTGCTCGCACTTGGTTGGGTGGGGTGCGGCTCTGCTGATCAGCCTCCGCTGGGGGGGCCCTTCGGCGGGGTTGCGACCGTGAATCCCGCACCGGGAGCGGACGCCAGCGTCGCGAGCAGCCTGTCTGCCGCCGCCGATAGCGGATCGGGCAACACGTCCGGCGGCGCGGTCGACAGCGGTTCCGGCTCCGGGAGCGGAGACGACGCCGGGGGCACTCCAGCGTGCAGCACAAGCTCAACCGTACCGACCTTTTCCCAGATCTATACGAACTACCTCGCCACCGGGACCGTCGGCAATTGCGCTCAAACCTCCTGTCACTCCCAGATGTCGAGCGCGGGCGCGTCGTACACGTGGCTGCAGGGGCAGACGAAAGACTGCGGCTCCCCGAACTGCCTCGAGACCCTCACGAGCAGCACGGGCTCTTGTCTGCAGTGGTTCGGTGGGTCGATGCCTCCGGGGGGCAATCCGTCCGATCAGCAGGCGACATGCGACATCAGCGCGTGGTTCGCGGCCGGCGCGAAGAACAACTAACCCCTGTCGATCGTGATCGGGCGGGCGAGCGTGAGGGAGAGCGTACGCGGATGCGAGTGAGCAGGTGCAGTCGCCTACTCGTCTTGCTCGTCGCGATCTTCGCATGGCTCGTGCCGACGGGTCGGGCGATGGCGGCCGACAAGCCCGCGGACAACGAGGTCCCGCCGGGCATGGCGATGCCCGCCAGCGAAACGCCCCCGGGCGACGCGCCTGCGCCGACCCCGACGCCTCCGGAGGCGAAGCCGAAGCCGAAACCGAAGGCGCCGCTCACCGATCCCAGCACGAAGCGCGTGTCGCTCGAGACTGCGTTCTATACCGATTCCGATCACGTCACCGTCTTCAGTCCGTCCGTCGCGGCCTCGCTCGAGAACGTCACCCAGGGGGTGTCGATCCACGGCAGCTACCTCGTGGACGTCGTGAGCGCGGCCTCGATCGATATCGTGTCCACGGCTTCGCAGCGCTGGCACGAAGTCCGGAACGCCGGCGCGCTCGAGGCGGAGTACAAGCCGCACGAGTTCGGCGTCTCCATCGGCGGCAGCGGATCGGCCGAGCCCGATTACGTCTCGTACGGGGCAGGCATCGCGATCACGCAGGACCTCAACGAGAAGAATACGACGCTTCTCGCGGGCTACGGCTACAGCCACGATCTTGCCGGCCGCCACGGTGTCGACGGCCCGGCGACTCCGTTCTCCGTATACGCCCGCGCGCTCGAGCGCGGCACTTTCAACGCAGGCGTCACGCAGGTCATCGATCGATCGACGGTTCTGTCGGTCGCCGCCGACGCCGTATTCGAGAATGGCGATCAGTCGAAACCCTATCGCTACATCCCGATGTTCGCGCCGAACGTCGCGGCGCAGGCGCCCGTCGGCGCCACCATCGAGTGGGTGAACCAGAATCGCCTTCCGGAGCGTCCGCTCGAGCAGCTCCCGCTCTCCCGCCAGAGGTTCGCGGTGACGGGACGGCTCGGGCACCGCTTCACGTCGTCGACTCTGCGCCTTGAAGAGCGCCTCTACGACGACTCTTGGGAGCTCGTCGCCTCTACGACCGACGCGCGCTGGATCTTCGATCTCGGTCGACGCTTTGCACTTTGGCCGCACGCGCGCCTCAACGTGCAGTCCGCGGTCAACTTCTGGCAGCGCGCGTATGTCTCCGAATCGACGGCAACGGCGACCGGAGCGAGCTTCAATCTCCCCGAGTTTCGTACGGGTGACCGCGAGCTCGGTCCCCTCCGCACCGTCACGGGCGGAGGGGGAGCCCGCTTCTTCCTCGGCCCCAACGCTGAGCCCGACCAGTGGTCGCTGACGTTCGCAGCCGACGTCATGCACTCGTCCTACCTGAACGACCTCTACCTGACGAACACCACCGGCACGATCATGTCGCTGACGTTCGAGGGGGAGCTATGAGCCGCGCTCTGCTCCTTCTCGCTGCGCTCTCTGCCAGCGCGCTCGTCGCGAGCTGCGGGGATCCCGTGCACGATGCCGAGGTGACGGCCCTTGGTCCCGAAGCGTCGGGAGTTTCGCCGGGACCCGATCACCGACCTGGGCAACCGTGCCTCGTGTGCCACGGCGGGCAAGGGCCTGCCAGCGCACAGTTCTCCTTGGCGGGTACCGTGTACCAGGCGCAGGACAACACCGTCGGGATCGGCCAGGTGCAGGTCAAGATCACCGACGTGAACAAGTCGACCGGTACGGCGACGACCAACAGCGTCGGCAACTTCTATATCACCGCCTCCACCTACACTCCGACCTACCCCGCCGACGTGGAGCTCGACTACACGGGCCTCTCGCAGGCGGTCCAGATGCTCACGCACATCGGGCGCGAGGGCTCGTGCGGCTACTGCCACTTCGACCCGGCCGGGCCGACGACGCCTGGTCACGTCTTTCTCGCTCTCGACCCCAGCGACCTGCCACAGAGCGGAGGCACGCCGTGAAACATCTCATCGCCGGCCTCGTCGTCGCCGTTTCCGCCGCGGTGTTTGCTTGCTCGATCCCGCCCAGCGACGCGCGCATCGGGATCGACGTGCCGCCCATCGCGCCAGCGGAGTTCGACCCCGTCGCGGACCTCCTCGATCACAGCTGTGGGACGCTCGATTGCCACGGCAACTTCGAGCGCAACCTCCAGATGTGGGGTTGCTACGGAATGCGTCTCGATGGGACCGCGCTCGGGTGCAGGAGCATGGGCGGTACGAACACGACGCAGGCGGAGTACGACGCGACGTACCGTTCACTCGTCGCGCTCGAACCGGCGGTCATGTCGGACGTCGTCGCCAGTCATGCTGTGAATCCCAACGAATTGACGTTCGTGCGAAAAGCGTTCGGCGAAGAGTCACACAAGGGCGGACAGATCTTCCAGCTCGGGGGCGACGCGGATACGTGCATCGCGTCGTGGCTCGCCTCGAATACGAACACCGCGGCCTGCACGCGCGCACTAGCGAGCGCACCTTGAAGTTGCGCGCCCGAGCCATCGTTTGGATCGCGTTCACGCTGGCGCTCGTCGTCTTCGCGGCGGCGCGCCCGGCGGCTGCGCAGGAGCGACGAATCGAGACTGCGGCCAAGGAAGCGTTGAAGCGCGCGCGCACGGATTTCTCGGCGGCCGATTTCGACGCGGCCCTGGCGCGCCTCCTCAAGGCAGGCAAGGCTTGCGGGACGATTCGCTGCTCGGCGCCGACGCGGGCGGCGCTCCTTCGGGATGAAGGGGTCATGCAGCTCCGTCGCGGCGAGGCCGGCAAAGCCGCGGCGCTCTTCGCCGAGGCGGTTCGCACGGACAAGAAGGTCGACCTCCCCAAGGCATACGACGTTCCGGACGTGCGCGCGGCGTGGGACGCGGCCACCGGCTCGGGCGAAGGAGTGGCGGAGGTGAATGAGCCTCAGCCGACGGGCGACTTCACGCACACGCCCGTGAACGAGCAGGCGGTGAACACGCCCGTCCCTCTCTATGTGGAGTACAGCGGTAGCGAGCACGTCGCTTCGGTGGTCGTGAAGTACAAGGCGCCGGGGGGCTCGGAGTGGAAGAAGGTCACGCTCGGGCAGATGGGCAGCGGGTGGGGTGGCTCCATCCCGTGCGCCGAGGTGAAGCTCGGGAAGCTCCTCTATTACCTCCAGGGATTCGACGCTTCCGGGTCGCCGAACGTGCTCTCGGGCAATCCGAAGAAGCCGTTTCACACGATGATCAAACCCTCGATCACCGGCGCGCCGCCCAGCCTCCCCGGGCAATCGCCTCCGGCCACGTGCACCGGAGCTCAGGACGAGTCGGAAGTCTCTTCGGCCGCCACCTGCATCGATGATTCGCAGTGCAACGGTGGCGCTTGCGAGAACGGTCACTGCACCGAGCCTACGGCTCACGCCGAGACAGAGCGCGGCTTCGCGCGTGTCTGGATCGGCGTCAGCGGGTCGCTCGATATCGTACCGCTCAAGTCGGCCAACGACGTCTGCGCGCTCACGCCGAGCGCCACGCCGTTCAACTCCGCGGGGTACACCTGCACCAACCCGAATGGTTCGGACTTCCCGACGCGCTCGTCGCCCACCGAGAACAATACGCTCACGCCTGGCAACGCGGGCAAGCTCGACGGAGGACCCGCGATCGGTGACGTGCGGCTCCTCGTGAGCTTCGACTACGCGTTCAGCGCGAACCTGCTCGTGGGTGTACGCGCGGGGATGGTCGTCCACACCGGCGCCGGGCCGTCGGCCTTCGTTGGGCATGGGATGAGAGAGCCCGATCACTTCGAGGCGCGCGGGACCTACGTGTTCGGCTCCGACGCTCTCACGCACAGCGGCTTCGCCCCACTCGTGTTCGTCGACTTCGGTGCGGCGCACTTCGACGCCGGGCGCACCGTGGCCGTCCTCCAGTCGAACATCCCGGGGCAACTCCAGAAGAACGCCTGGCTCGTCGGCGGCCCGCTCTTCGGCGGAGGGGGAGTCGGGGTTCGCTATGCGTTCTCGCAGCGCTTCGCCTTCACGAGCTCGCTCAAGGTCGCGCAGACCATCGGCGGCGGCTCGCTCCTCAGCATCGGCCCCGAAGTCGGGCTCGCCTACGGCTTCTGATTCAAACGGACGACCGCGCGCGCCTCGTGCAGGTCGCGCACGACGCGCGTAGCGAAGCGCTCGATGCCGGGCGTCTCGTGCTCCGGTACCGCGATGACCGGCATCCCTGCCGCGTGCCCAGCCGTCGCACCCGCGAGCGAGTCTTCCAGGACGACGCACTTGGGGGGCTCGACACCGAGCCTGCGCGCTGCCTCGAGGAAGATGTCCGGCGCAGGCTTCGGATGGATGACGTCGTCGCCGGTGACGATCGCGTCGAAACACGCCACCAGTGAGAGCCCTTCGAGCACGCCGTGAACGAGGCGTCGCGCCGACGACGACGCGGCGGCTATCGGGACGACTCCGTGCGAGGCGTCCAGCAGCTCACGGCACCCCGGCTTGATGGCGATCTCGTGCGCGCGGGCGAGGAAGCTGTCGATGATCTCCCCTTGATCGCGCGCCTGGTCGACCGCGAAGCCGAATGTGGTGCTCATGACGCGCAGCGTGTTCGCGAGCCCTTTGCCGACGCACGCGTCGGCCAGCTCTTCGGTCCAATCGCCGCCGCGTGAGCGTGCGAAACCGCGTTCGACCTCGAACCAGAGCGGCTCGCTGTCGACCATCAGGCCATCCATGTCGAAGAGCAGCGCGTATGCGTCGATCACGGGCGCGATGTACGGCATTCCCGCGCGGGATGCTATGCTTTCACCTATGAGGCGAAGCTGCGCTCGAACGCTCGCCGTGCGCGCCCGAGGCTTCACGCTGATCGAGATGATGGTCACCGTCTCAATCGTCGGCATCCTGGCCGTGGTGGCGTACGAGGGCTACCACAAGTACGTAACCTCCTCGCACGCCCTCGAGGCGAACGCGATCCTCTCTGGCATCAAGAACCGCCAGGAGAACTACAAGGCGGAAACCGGCGCGTACCTGACCGACCAGCAGAACGTCCTCGTCGCGAACCAGAGCGTCAGCGCGACCAACCTTTTCCCCATGTGCGCGACGAACACGGGCCTGCCCGGGCGCGAAAAGGTCATGTGGCCGAGCGGCGCCGACTGCTCGGCCTCGTGCTGCCCTCCGTGGCTGAAGCTGAAGGTCAACACGACGGCCCCCACGTTCTATGGGTTCAGCTTTGTCGCCGGGAACGGGAACACGGGGCTCCCCGCGATCTCGATGGGCAGCAACGCGAGCCTGTGGCCCGCGAGCGTCGTCGGGCCGTGGTTCGTGGCGACGGGGGTCGCCGACACCGACGGGAACGGCGTCTATACGACCTCGATGATCTCGTCGCTCGATAACGAGATCCACGTCGACCAAGAGAACGAATAAGCTCCGTTCCCATGTTCGCTTGGCGAGGTCACGCGTATGGGCCGCCGGAGTCGCTCGTGTGGGAAGAGGTGGCGGACCCGCCGTTGTCCGACGGGCAAGCGCGCATCGAGGTGAAGGCCTCGGCGGTGAACTACCCCGACGTGCTCTACGTCGCCGGGACGTACCAGGTGAAGCCGACGCCCCCCTTCGTACCCGGCTTCGAGATCGCCGGAATCGTCACGGAGAGCCGCGCGCCCGAGCTCCCGGTCGGCGCGCGCGTCGCGTCGACGCTCGACGGATCGGGGGGGTACGCGACGCGCGCGATCGGCGCGCCGATGAACACGTACGTGATCCCCGACGCAATGACGTACGAGGACGCAGCGGCCATCACGGTCGTGTACCAGACAGGCTGGTTCGCGCTCCACCGGCGCGCGCAGATCAAGGCGGGCGAGACGCTGCTCGTGCACGCCGGCGCCGGTGGGGTGGGGAGCGCGGCGATACAGCTCGGGAAGGCGGCCGGCGCGCGCGTCATCGCCACCGCGGGCGGCCCGGAGAAGTGTGACGTCTGTCGTTCGCTGGGAGCAGACCTCGTCGTCGACTACACGAAGGACGACTTCGTGGCTGCGGTGAAAGGGGCGACGCAGCAGCGCGGAGCCGACGTCATTTTCGACCCGGTGGGCGGCGACGTGTTCGACAAGTCGACCAAGTGCATCGCCTTCGAAGGTCGCCTCCTCGTCATCGGTTTCACCTCGGGTCGGATTCCCGAGGTGCGCGCGAACCACGTCCTCGTGAAGAACTACGCGGTCGTCGGCCTCCATTGGGGCGCGTACAACCTCTTCGACCCTGCCGCGATTCGCGAAGCGCAGCGAGCCATCTACGCGCTCTACCAGGCCAACGGCTTCCGACCGCTCGTCTCCGAACGGCTCCCCTTGAGCGCCGCGCCACGCGCGATGGCAAAGGTCGCGTCGCGCGGAAGCACTGGGAAGATCGTGCTCGTTCCCGAGTAAGCTGCGCGCCATGCAGAACGCTCCGCCAGCGCCCACGGCTCAGCCAGCGAAGAAGAAGAGGGGGTGCTTCGTCGCTCTCGCGCTCTTCGGTGGAGCCATCCTGCTCTTCATTTTGGCCGGCCTCGGCGTAGCGTGGCACTACGGCTTCCTCGGTAAGCTCGGGCGCGGAATGAAGCTCGCGTACGACGGGACGAACGCGCCAGGCGCGAAGGAGCTGCGCGGGCTCGGCTGCGACACCGTCATGATCCTGGACGCGGACGATCTCGGCGAAGTCGTCGGAAAGACCGGGCCGCACAGCGAGAAGCGCATCGTCACGTGTGTCGGTCGCGCGGCCAACGTGCCCACGTGCGACGACGCGGCCGCTGCGTACGTGCGCGCCGTCGGTACGAGCGGCGATCCATTCGTGGTCACGGTTCGCAAGACCGATGGGCGAGCCGACCACTGCACGGAGCGATACGCCGAGGACGGCACGCGCGCGAACTAAGAGCGCGCGCCATGACCGCGTCATCCCTTCGCGCTGCCGGCGTCGGGGCTCGTCAGCGTACCGTCGTACGCCCTCCCTACGGTCGCTCCTACGCTTGCTGTCCCGCTTACGGGCCAGAGCTCGGAGCCTCCTCGCCCCTCCGGGGCAGCGCTCGGTCTGCGCGGTTCTGGCACGCGCTCTTCTGCGAAGGGGGGAGAGCTACGCGATGCGAAAGCGGCCGATGAGCGGCGCGTGATCGCTGAGACCGTGGAAGGGGGATGCGCGATCGCCGAACGGATGCGAATCGTCGAAGTCGACCCACTCGAGGCCTTTGCCGGAGAGGACGTGGTCGATGTGCATCCGGAGCCGCATGAACCCCGCGGTGGGCCAGTCCTTGAGCTCGGTCTCGGACATCCGATGCAGGCGCGCGAAGGGATCGACGTAGCCCAGTTCCGAGACGAGGAGTGAGTACACCGGAGACCCGGGGTGCGCGTTGAAGTCGCCGACGACGACGAAGCGGTCGCTCTTTCGCTCCTTCTCCACGAAGGCCGCCAGGTTCTTGGCCTCCTCGAGCTGGTTCTTACCGAATCCCAGCCGCGCGCTGGACGTCCAGAACTCGCGCGCCATCGACGACGGAAGCGAGAGATGCGTGTTGAAGACGTCGAGCGACTGGGACGTGGCTCCCTTGCGGCGGAACCGCACGTGCGCGCAGATGCGCGTTTGCTTCAAATTGCGCAGCGCATGCGATCGGCGATGGGTGATGTCCGCCGGCGTGGACGCGTTGTGATGGTCGACGGTGAGATCGTGCCGCGCCAGGACCGCCAGCCCCGTCGTGTACACGTTGGCGCGCTTGCTGACGGCATATACGTGAGCGGGGAAGTAGTAGGCGTCATACGCGTCACGGGGCCGCGCAGGACCCATTGCCGCCGCGAGCATCAGCATGAAGCGATCGAGCTGGGTCTCGTCGTCCGCGCCGGCGGGGTGGAGCGCCGTCGAGCGGAACGAACGGGTCTCGACCTCCTGTAGGCAGACCAGGTCGGGGAGCGGGTCGAGCGCGGCGATGGCGCGTGCGATGCGTTCCATCGCGCTCTTCGTGCTGGCGATGCCGCGCGTGGCGTGCCCGAAGTAACGAACGTTGTAAGTGACGAGCCGGAAGGGGTGGGCGCTCACGGGCGTGACTCTGCCTGCATGCGTGCGCGGCATCCATCGATCTGGCGCGCGAGCTCCTCGCGAGGGAGCCGCAGCGCCTCGCAGGCGCGAACGAGCATGGTCTGCTCTCGCGGATCGATCTCGCCATCGGCCAGGGCCGCCGCGACGAGGCCTGCCAGGAACCACTGCGGCTGCGCAATGCCGAGGCTGGAGAGGGGAGGGGCGCCCCTTCCGGCGTACGCGCCGATCGCCTCGCGCGGGATCCCCCATCGACGCCCCACCATCTCGAGGAGTCGGCGCTCCCGCCTCGAGATCTCTCCGTCGACTGCGATCATCGCGGCCATCTGCGCGAAGAGCACGCTGCGCTCGCGCGGGTCGACGATGTTGGGAACCATCCAGTCGGGGAGCGGTTCGTCTGCCTGCCGTTGCATCGCCTGCGCTTCGAGTACACCCGGCGCCTCGACTCCGTCCAGAACCCAGGTGTCGTCTCCGGCTGTGAGGAGCGCCCCACAGTGATCGCACGTCGGCGTATCGCTCTCGCCGATCGGCGCGCCGCACGAGCCGCATAGGAGCGCGGTGAGCCCAGGGCGAGTTGCGACGCCCCCTTTGCGGGTGAGGCGGAGAACGGACGCCGTCGGGGTAGCGCGGTCGGTCCGAGCGAACACGGCGGACCAAAAGACCTTCACGTAGGCGCACTCCACGTCGCCGGCGGCGACGAGCACGAGGTCCGCGCCGCCCACCGCCACGTCGCGCGCCCCGTCGAGGCCCTCCAGATGCGCACGTCCCGCGAGGAAGTCGGGTGCGGCACACTTGCGAAGCGGTGCAAGCGATCGCGCGCGTCCGGCCTCCACCCACTTCCAGAAGAGATACGACGCTCGGTCTTCGAGCGACTCGCGTGTCAGCTCGGGATCTCGCGCGCGCAGCTCGTCGAAGCCGCGCGGAGGCGTGGCGTACGGATGCCACTCGACGACCTGCGTGATCTCGGCGAGCACCCAGTCGTGCTCCCCCGAGCACAAGAGCGCGCCGCAGTAGCGGCACTTGATCATCTCGCCGAGGGTCGGGAGATTGCCGGTCTGCGCGTCGAGAATTGCGGCTCCGCACGACGGGCACGCGCTCCCTAGGGCGCTCGCGTCCCTCGTCGTCTGGGCGCCGTGTCTCCGAACGAGCGACCAGATCTCCGCATACTCGTCGACTGACGCGCCGGCGAGCGCGCGGTCGATCTGGGCCTGCGTGGCATTGGTCGGGACATCCACGTCGCGCGCGCGCGCGGTCATCCGCACGTGGACCACGTCGAGTGGCGCCGCGCTCTCGACCCCAGCGAGCTCGACGCTGACCACCTCGGCGTCCTTCATCACGTTGCGCCGGTTCTCGCCCCGCATGAGCCCGAGCTGGACGTGAAAGCGGCTGAACACGCCGTCGGAGACGAAGGGGCGCGCCGGGCGCATGTCTCCCGCGCACCAAGCGGAGACCAGCACGGAGTTCATGCGGCGCACACGAGCTGCGATCGACTCCAGGGTCAGCGCGGGGTCGCGCGCGCAGAGCGAATCGAGCGTCACATTGCGGACCGCGTCGGCGGTGGCGTTCTGGGCCGAGGAGAGGGCGCCGTAGGCACGAAGGTCCATGGCGCCGTTGCGGCGCGCCGCGAGAAATAGGTAGAGGAGGACGACGAGGAGAATGATGACGAGGTCGAGGAACGGAGCGGGAGCGCCACCGCTGAAGCTACCGCCCCCGTGAAACCCGCTGCTGCCCCCTCCGAACCCGCCGCCACCTCCTCCTCCGTGGAAGCCGCCGCCGCCCCCTCCGTGGTAGCTCCCGCCGCCGCCGGGGCGCGCGAAAGCGTCATGCGCGGCGAAGGCGATCCAGGCGACCGCGAAGACGAGCGAATTCTTCTGCAAAGGCGGTTCCCGCGCTCAGATGCGCGCGCTCCTCTCGGCCTGCTCGCGCGTGATGGCGTCCAGAGGCGCAGCGGGTAGATCGATGAGGAAGCATGCGCCGCCGCCGGGTTCATCATGGAAGGTGAGCGTGCCCCCCTCCTCCTCGACGATGCTCCGCGCCAGCCAGAGCCCAAGGCCCGTGCCGCCCGTCCCCTCGCGGGTCGTGAAGAACGGTTCGAAGATCTGCGGCGCGATGGCCGGAGCGATTCCCGGCCCGTTGTCTGCGACCTCGAGGTGCGCGCGCTCTCCGTCGCGCCTCGTCCGAATCACGATGCGGTTCTCGGCGCGCCCGGGAGGGAGCGCCTGCGCCGCGTTGAGCACGAGGTTGAGCACGACCTGAGAGATCCGCGCGCCGCGAACGCGCGCGACGGCGCCGTCTCCGGCCACCCGTTCGATCTTCCCGCGCCCACGAGTTTCGTGAGCCGCCATGCGCAGCGCGCTCTGGGCGACGGCGCCCAGGTCGACGACGTCGATCGAGCGATCGCGGGCGAGCCCCTTCAGGTCGCGCACGATTTCGCGGATGCGGTCCATGCCCGTCAGTGAATCCTCGATCATCGGAAGCACCTCGGGGGCGCGCGCCGTACCCGCGACGAAGCGGTCGCGCATGACGCCGAGGTTCACCGTGACGAATGCGGCCGGGTTGTTGATCTCGTGCGCCACGCCGGCCGCCAGGCGCCCGATGGCGGCGAGTCGCTCGTTGGAGACGAGCTGGGAGCGAATGGCGCGCTCTTCGCTGAGATCGTGCGCGACGTGGATGACCGCGACGTTGCCGTCGTTCTCGTCGGCCGGGATGATCTCCACACGGAGCGGTTTGCGCGACACCTGCCCGATGACCTCGAGGACCTGCCGCTTGTGCTCCTCGAGCGCCACGCGATGCGGACAAGGATCGTGCGCCGCGCAGAGCTTGAAGATCTCGCGGCACGTGCGACCGACGAGGTCGGTCTCGGTCTCGAGAATCCGTCGCTGAGCGCTGTTGATCCTCACGATGCGCAGGTCGGAGTCGAACAGTACGACGCCGTCCGTGAGCTGCTCGCTCGCGGCCTGCCAGATGATTTCGGCGCGCGCCTCGAGCTGCACGGTTTCGAGCACCAGCCCGCCGAACGTGCCCAGCGTCGTGGCGAACGTCACGGCTCGCGACAAGTCGTCGCCTGGGCGTGGAATCCCCATTAGGAGCCCGTGCGGCCCTTTCCGGCCGAGGAGCGGCGCGACGATTCCGGTGCCGAGGCGCGACACGGTGGCGTGCTCGAGCGTCCCCTCGGCGACCTCTTCGAGTCGTACGACGTACCCGACGTTGGTGTCCCACGACAATCGCGAGAACTTCTCGCGATCGAGGTCGAGCCTCTCGGCTCCGATCTTGAGAATCCCTTCGTCGCTCAGGTCGTGCCACGCGACGGCGCGCAGCGTGCGGCTCCCCTTTCGCTCGGGGAGCCAGACGGTCGTGGAGCGCCCGATGGCGTGAGCAAACGAGCGCGCCAGGACCTGCAGGGTGGGGGCCAGCTCGGTCTCCCCGAGCATGGCGAGCACCGCGTTGAGCACGAGCTGACGATCCGTGAGCGCCGCTTCCGTCGCATCGCGGGCGCGCTGTTCCGCGTGCAGGAGGGCGGTCACGTCGTTGATCACCGATACGATGAACGTCTCGCCGCCCACCGTGATCGGTCCCGGCGTGGGGACGACCCAAAGGACGCTGCCGTCCTTGCGGCGGTGCGCCCTTCGTTCGAACGGCGTGCGGTCCCCTGCGTACGCGAGCTGGAGGTCGCGCGCGAGGTCGCGGGGCTCGATGAGTAGATCGTGGATGCGCATGGTGACGAGCTCTTCGATCGTCCATCCGTACTGCGCGAGGGTCGCGGCGTTCGCGGCGACGAAATACCCGTCGCGATCGAGGGCGATCACGGGGAGGCCCGAGTCCACGAACAATGCGCCAAGCGCACGCGCTACGCGCTCTGCGCGTTCGATCGCAGTCTCCACGCGGCCGATGCTAGCAAAGGTTGCGATTCGCCGTGCCGCCGCGCGGAGGGAGTCGCCGCTGGCTGCCGGCGTGCCTAGAAAGATCCTCGGACACCCATCCACGTCGGTCCCGCGACGAGCGACACGTTCTCCGACTGCGTGGGGAGGCTCATCACGAAGAGGCCGACCGCGGCGGCAACGCCTACCAGCCCGACGGCGAGCCCCACGTCACCGACGGTCTGTTGCGTCTTTTCCTTCGAGAGCTCGCTGCCGCCGTAGTTCGCGGGGCACGGGCCGTGGCACTGCGCCTGGAGGTCGTTGCTCGTCGAGTGTGCCATCGAGCCGAAAACGGCGAAGGTCACGAAGCCAACGCCTCCCGCCACCGCCGCGCCGTAGGCGAACATGCGGAGCTTCGCGCGCGCCGCGGCCTCTTCTTCGGGCGTCTGCACGTGCGGCTTCGGTGCCTCCTGCGCCACCGGCGCGGGCGCTTGGGTGCCCTCCGCGCCGGCGTCGAGCGACAGCGTCTTGCGCTCGCCCGCGGCGATGGTCAGCGATTGATGCGCGTTGGGTTTACCGGGCGTGATGATGACGACGTCGCTCGTTCCCGGCATCACCGCCACGGGCTCGCCCCAGTCGAGGCGACCGAGCCTCTCGCCGGCGATCGTCACGCTCGTCTCGGGAGTCGCGCGATCGACAGCGACCGTCACGAATCCGAGCTGGGGCGTGATTTCGTCACGTTCGTCGCTCGCCGCCTCGGCGGCCTTCGCGTAGCGCGGATCGTCCGAGGCGTGCGCTTTCGCTTCGGCGATGGCCTGTCCGTACTCTGCATGGGCGGCCGCGAGCTTTCCGCGATCGCGGTCGCAGCGCGCGACGAAGAGGAGCGCGTTGGGGCTGGCGACGACGGCGTACGACTTCTCGAAGGCCTCGCGCGCATCGTCGAGCTTCTTCGCTGTGTAGAGGTCGCGGGCGTGGGCGAAGAGCGTCTGGGCTTCGTCCCGCTGGGCGGCGGTTGCGTCCTTGGGCGACACGCCGGCGGCGAAGGACGACGGCGCCGCGAGCGCGAGCGCCAGGGCGAGGGGGATGGCGAGGCGCGTTCGGGGTGGCATCAGATGCCCATGGGATCGTACACGCGCTTCTTGGCGTGCGGTGAGGAGGCTGCAGGTGTCGGGCTCTGGTGGGCCGGAGCAGAGGGCGCGCTGCTTTGCGTCGCGGACGAGGAGCCGGCGGGAGCGGGCACCGGCGGATCGAACGGCCCCGGGGTGCTCGCTGCGGGCGCGGTCGCGGACGAGGGGGGAGCTGGTTCGCGCGCCGGGGACGCCGCGGGGGCGCTCGGGTCCGGAGGGGCGATGGCCTCCGCGGCGCTCATCGCGCTCGATACGAGGGGCGCATCGGTCGATGCCGAGCGCTCCGCGCCGCCGCGTATGATGATCCAGGCCAGCACTCCGAGGCCGACCGCGCACGCAGCGGCGAGCACCCACTTCGCGCGCGCGAGTTTCGCCGCGCTCATCGAGGCTGCTGGCGTCGAGACGAGCGAGATCGAGGCGAGATCGGTCTTCGTGGGCGTCGTTGCGCGAGGCAGGGGAGGGGGCGGGATGTCGACGATGACCGAGGGCTCCGCGCGGAGCTCGGCGGTGTCGGCTCTCTTCTTGGGGGGCGTGTGGGGAACGGGCTTGTGCGGTCGGAACGGCGGCGGCTGCCTCGGTCGCGCAGGCTTGTCCGGCGGCAGCTCCATCTCGATGACTTCGACGATGTCTTCCGACGACGGCGGCCGCGAAGACGGTGGTGGGACGGAGGTGGAGACGACGACGGGGATCGAGGCGGGCTCGTCGTCACCGATCCCGACCTTGGCGCTCCCTTCGGACCCGGCGAGAGCCGACGCGCCTTCGTGCGCGGCGGGCGCCGGCGAAACGACGACAGCGGGGGTCGTCGCCTCAACTGGAGGCTCGCGCGCGATTGGAACCGAGACGGGGGGCGCGTCCTCGGGTGAAGCGGACGTAGCGGAGGTCGGTGCGGTGGCGACCGGCGCCGACGCTGCGGGGCGCAAGACGAGAGCTCGCGCGCGCACGTGCTCGCCCACGGCCGCGTCGACGATGGACGCCACGAGCGACTTCGCCGCGAGCCGCGGGCCGATCGCGCGGCGCACTTCGGTCAGCATCATCGCCGCGTTCGCGAAGCGCATCGACGGGTCGGGCGACGTCGCCTTCTTCGCCGCCTCTGCGAGCGCCGCTGCCCATGGTGCGTCGGCCGGAGCCGTCGCCAGCTCGATCTTGCCGCCGAGGAGGCGCATGACGACTTCGCCGACGTCCTCCCCATCGGGATGCATGCGGCGCCCCATGAGCGCTTCCCAGAGAATGACGCCCGCGCCGAAGACGTCGGCGCGCTGGTCGACGGTCTGGTCGCCGAGAAGGACCTCCGGCGCCAGGTGTCCCACCACGGCGGGCCCGTGCTGACGCGCCAGGGCGCCGGGAGCGCGCAGCGGGTGCGCGAGCACCGAGCGACCGTTCATGTCGACGATGACGTTTCGCGGCGCGACCTCTCCGTGCACCAGCTTCATCGGCTCGCGTCGGGCGTCTCGCAGCTCGTGGAGCGCGGCCAGCCCTTCGAGCACATCGACGAGGATGCGGAGCCGTGCGGCCAGCGGGATGGCGACCCCCTTGCTCGCGGCCGCCGCTTCCACCTCCGACAGCGCCTCCCCCTCGACCCAGTCGGAGACGAGCAGCACCGTGCTCGTCCCCACGACCACGTCCCGGACGCGGATGACGTTCGGATGGTGAAGGTGCTCGAGGCGCTTCGCATCACGCAGAAACTCGGCGGCGGCTTCGGCGTTCACCCCGGGCTCGCGCGCGAACCGCTCCACCACGCACAGGGCTTCGCCCGCGTTGCGCGGCTTGGGAGCGATCGCGGCGTAGGTGGGCAGCGCGCGCGCGCCTAGCTCACGCAGCAGCCGGTATCCGCATACGATTTCGCCGGTCACGCTGCGCCGAAGTCTAGCGCGAGACCTCACCGCCATCGAGGACGGTTCGCAGAACGGCCAAAACTGGCCCGCGCTGCCCGCCGCCTACCTGGCAGGGAATAGCGCCCTGGTCCGCCATGCAGGGAGCTCGCGAAGGTCCGCCCAGACCTCCTTCGCGGACGAATAGCGGTACGCCTCCCGTCGGCGGAGGGTCTTGGCGATGAGCGCTCCGAGCGCCGTCCCCAGCGACTCGGCCCGCCGCCGCGGCTCGCCGTCGGCCACCTGCTGGACGAGCTCGTTGTACGGCAGGTTCACGTCGATGGCCGGCTGCCCGGTCAGCATCCAGTAGAGGAGCAGGCCCACCTGGTACACGTCGCTCTGCTTGCTCGTGTAGCCGGTAGCCAGGATCTCGGGCGGCATGATGGCGTGGTGAACGACGTTCGGACGGATGGCGCTGGCGCCGCGCAGCTCGTGGCTGATGCCGAAGTCGCTGATCTTCACCACGGGACGATCGGTGGCGTGTGAAATGAGCACGTTGCCGGGGTGCAGGTCGTCGTGAACGACGTCGTTGTCGTGGAGGAACTGGACTGCCGAGAGGAGCTGCCGCCCGAGCTCGAGCACCAGCCCTTCCTGCATCGGCGCGCCGAGCATCACGTTGAGCGCGTGATCGCAGCGTTCGAGGGCGAGGTAGAAGAGGTTGGCCTGCTCGAACGCGTCGTGGATGTACACGACGTTGGGGTGCCGGAGAGAGAGGAGCCTTTGAATCTCCCTCATCCACTCGGCGTGCACCTCGCCGTACGGGCGATTCGCCGGCCGGATCATCTTCACGGCGTACGTCTGGTCGAACGGCCCGACGCACTGGTACACGGCGCCGAACTCGCCGGCGCCGATGACCGACTGCACCGCGTACGTCCCGCGCGCCGAGACGAGCACCGCGCCAAGTTGCGGGAACTGGACCGGGATCGCAGGGGGCGCCGCCGGGTGCATCACGCGCATGCCGGGCGTGTTGCTGGTGAGCGTCCCGAAGCGCGGCATCGGGGGGGCGACGGGGGTCTGGGGCGGATACGGACCGCCCTGGGGGACGACGCCCGAAGAGGGGAGTGACGGCTGAGACGGCGGCACCGGGTACGAGCCGGGGGCCGAGCCCGGGATCGACGCGGGCGTCGAGCCTGGCACCGAGCCCGGAGCACCGGGAGGAAACGGCGGCCGACCGTTCACGCGGACGACTCTACCAGCAATGCGTGCCCGACGTGGGAACCGGAGAACGCGTAGGATGCCCGCTCCATGACGACGCGACGGACCGCGGAGCACACCCGCCTCGAAGAGGCGCGAGCAGGGACGAAGTGGCGGCGCTGGGGCACGTACCTGGCCGAGCGGCAGTGGGGGACGGTGCGCGAGGACTACTCGCCGGATGGGGAAGCGTGGCGCTACTTCACGTACGAGAACGCTACGGCGCGCGCGTACCGCTGGGGCGAGGACGGGCTGCTGGGGGTCTGCGACAACCGCGGCCTTTTGGCTTTCGCCGTCGCGCTCTGGAACGGCGAGGATCCCATCTTGAAGGAGCGACTCTTCGGGCTCTCGGGCCCGGAGGGGAATCACGGCGAGGACGTGAAGGAGCTCTACTGGTACCTCGACGCGACGCCCACGCACTCGTATGCGCGCGCGCTCTACAAGTATCCGCACGCGCGATTCCCGTACGAAGCGCTACGCACGCGCTCCGCGAGCGCCGGATGCGACGTGCCCGAGCCCGAGGTGCTGGAGACGGGGGTCTTCGACGAGGACAGGTACTTCGACGTCGACGTCGAGTACGCGAAGGGGTCGCACGAGGACGTATGCGTGCGGGTGACGGTGACCAACCGCGGACCGGAGGCGCGCGCGGTCGAGGTGCTCCCGCACATCTGGTTTCGAAATACGTGGAGCTGGGTGGCCGACGAGGACGCGGCACCGAAGCCGTCCTTGCGCGCCGTCCCCCACGGCCATGGTGCGAGTGCGATCGAGCTGGCGCAGGAGCACCTTGGCCTCCGGTGGCTCTACGCGCAGGGCGACCCCGAGCTGCTGTTCACGGACAACGAAACGAACGCCATGGCGCTGTTCGGAGCGCCGAACACCGCGCGCTTCACCAAGGACGCTTTCCATCGGTACGTCGTGAACGGCGAGACGGCGGCGGTGAACCTGGAGCGCACCGGCACCAAGGCGTGCGCGCGCTGGAAGGTGCGACTGGCGCCGGGCGAGAGCCGCGTCTTTCGCCTGCGCCTGACCGACGAGCCGATGGCCGATCCGTTCGCCAACTTCGAGAGCGTGATGCGCGCCAGGATCGCCGAAGCGGACGACTTCTACGACGCGATCATCCCGCAGGAGCTCGGGGCCGATGAGCGCCGCGTCTACCGCCAAGCGATGGCCGGCCTGCTCTGGACCAAGCAGTTCTACGCGTTCGACGTCGACCGATGGCTCCGCGGCGACCCTAGCTACCCGCCGCCGCCCGAGTCGCGCCTCGATGGGCGGAACACCGAGTGGCGCCACCTCTACAACAGCGAAGTCCTCTCGATGCCCGACAAGTGGGAGTACCCATGGTACGCGGCGTGGGACCTCGCCTTCCACTGCATCCCGATGGCGCTCGTCGACGTGGACTACGCCAAGCAGCAGCTGCAGCTCCTCCTGCGCGAGTGGTACATGCACCCGAACGGACAGCTGCCGGCCTACGAGTGGGCGTTCGGCGACGTGAATCCGCCAGTGCACGCCTGGGCCGCGCTGCGCGTCTACCAGATCGAGCGGCGCACGACGGGGCACGCCGACCACGCCTTCCTCGAGTCGGTCTTCCACAAGCTGATGCTCAATTTCACCTGGTGGGTGAACCGGAAGGACGCCGCGGGGAACAACGTCTTCGAGGGGGGCTTCCTCGGGCTCGACAACATCGGCGTCTTCGACCGCTCGAACGCGCTCCCCGCCGGAGGCGTGCTGGAGCAGGCGGACGGGACGAGCTGGATGGGGATGTACTGCCTCAACCTGCTGGCGATCGCCCTCGAGCTGGCGCGCGTGAACGACAGCTACCAGGACGTCGCGAACAAGTTCTTCGAGCACTTCCTCTACATCGCTCACGCGATGAACGACTTCGCCGGCGAAGGGATCACGCTCTGGGACGAGAAGGACGGCTTCTACTACGACGTCCTGCACCTCCCGAGCGGCGAGAGCATGCCGATGCGGCTGCGATCGATGGTCGGCATCATCCCGCTCTTCGCCGTCGCGACCCTCGACGACACGCTGATGGCGCGCTTCCCGGCGTTCGAGAAGCGGGCCCGGTGGTTCCTCGCCAACAGGCCCGAGTACGCCGAGCACCTGGCGGTGGGGCTCGACGAGCGGGGGACTTCACAGCGAAGGCTGCTCTCCTTGGTAGGACGCGACCGCTTGAAGCGGGTGCTCGCGAGGCTGCTCGACGAGAAGGAGTTCCTCTCGCCGTACGGCGTGCGTTCGCTCTCGGCGAAGCACCGCGAGGAGCCGTACGAGGCCGACATCGCCGGCAAACGCCATCGCGTGGAGTACGACCCGGGCGAGTCGTCGAGCGGGCTGTTCGGCGGGAACTCGAACTGGCGCGGACCGGTGTGGTTCCCGGTGAACTACCTGCTCATCGAGTCGCTACAGAAGTTCCACTACTACTACGGCGACGACTTCATCGTGGAGTGCCCCACGGGCTCCGGCGTGAAGATGAACCTGTGGGAGGTGGCGAGCGAGCTCTCGCGGCGCCTCGTGAGCCTCTACCTCGTCGACGGCAAGGGGGTCCGCCCCGCGCACGGATCGGACGCGCGCGTGCAGCACGACCCACACTTCCGTGACTGGATCACCTTCTACGAATACTTTCACGGCGACAGCGGACAGGGGCTCGGGGCCTCGCACCAGACGGGCTGGACGGCGCTCGTGGCCAAGCTCCTCGATCAGAAGCCGCGATGGCGCGGAGCGCACGAGCACGCGCGTCGATCCATCTCGCAGATCCCCTGACTCGCGACTAGCGTTGCCCGCCATGATCCGACGACGAGAGCTTCTCATCGGGGGCGGGGTCGCCGCGCTCGCCGCTGCCTGCGCCGGGACCCGCGACGCGGCTCATGCGAAGGACGAGACGGCGGCGGCGCAAGGGACGTTCGACGACGTGCTCCAGCGCGCCATCCAGGCCGCGAAACGCGCAGGAGCCTCGTACGCGGACGCGCGCATCGTGCGACGTCGATGGGAGAGCTTGCGGACGCGCGAGGACCACGTCGTCGGCGTCGAGTACAACGAGAGCTACGGCATCGGCATCCGCGTGCTCTCGGGGGGGGCGTGGGGCTTCTCGGCGACCGCACGCGTGAAAGGCGGTGCCGCGGAGGAGTGTGCGAAGCGTGCCGTTGCCATGGCCAACGCGAACGCGCGCGCGAGCACGCGCCCCGTCGAGCTCGCGCCCGTGCAGGCCGTCACGGACACCTGGAAGACTGCGCTCGCGCGCGACCCGTTCGACGTGTCGCTCGAGGAGAAGACGTCGTTCCTCCTCGCGCTCTGGAACGAGGCGCGTGCGGTGAAAGGGGCTGCGCACGGGGACGGCTCGCTGACGTCGGGCGACGAGTGGAAGATCTTCGCGTCCACGGACGGCTCGCGCATCGAACAGCGGATCACGCGCATCGACCCGGCATTCACGGTCACCGCGGTCGACGCCACGTCGGGTCAATTCGAGTCGGTGAGGAGCGACGTGGGGGCGATGCAGGCGGGCTGGGAGTACGTGACGCAGTCGCCGCTTCGCGCGGACGCGCGCCGTATCGCCGAGGACGCCGTGCGCAAGCTGAGCGCGCCACCGGTCACGCCCGGGAAACGCGACCTCATCCTCGCGCCCACGAACCTCTGGCTCACGATCCACGAGACGTGCGGTCACGCCACCGAGCTCGATCGCGCGCTCGGCTACGAGGCCGACCTCGCCGGGACGTCGTTCGCGACGCCCGAGAAGCGCGGGGTGCTTCACCTGGGCTCGCCCATCGTGAACGTGTACGCCGACAAGACCACGCCGGGCGCGCTCGCCACGTGCGGCTACGACGACGAGGGGGTCCCCACGCAGCGCTGGGACCTCGTGAAGGACGGCGTCTTCGTCGGGTACCAGACGACGCGCGAGCAGGCCGCGTGGATCGGCGAGAAGGCTTCGCGCGGCACCTCGTACGCGCAGGACTTCGAGTCGTTCCCGTTCCAGCGCATGCCGAACGTGTCGCTCGCCCCCTCCGAGAAGGACGTGACGCTCGACGACATCATCGCCGCCACCGACGACGGCATCTACGCGACGGGCCGCGCCTCGTGGTCGATCGATCACCAGCGGTACAACTTCCAGTTCGGAGCGCAGATGGCCTACGAGGTGAAGAAGGGGAAGATAGCCGGGCCGGTGCGGCGGTTCGCGTACCAATCGAACTCGATCGAGTTCTGGAACGCCTGCGACATGATCGGTGGCCGCTCGGCGTGGCGGCTGAACGGCTCGATGAACGACGGCAAGGGAGAGCCGATGCAGGTCAATGCAATGAGCCACGGCTGCGCGCCGTCGCGCTTCCGGAACATCAACGTGCTCGACGCGAGCAGCGGTCGTCGCAAGGGGGGAGCGTGAGCCCGGACCGGTCGACGGAGGAGAGGCTCCAGGCGACGGCGCAGCGCGCGATCGACGCCGTGAAGCGCGAGAGCCCGCAGAGCGAGGTTCTGGCGGGCTTGTCGGCGTCGCGTTCGTCGAACATACGGTTCGCGCTCGGGATCGTGCAGTCGTGCCGCGACGTGAGCGAGGACTCCGTGCGGGTGCGGGTCGTGCTGGGGCGCCGTCACGCCGAGGTGACGTCGAACCAGACGGATGATGCATCGTTGGCCGCGCTCGCGAAGCGCGCAGTCGAGATGGCGAAGCTCGCGCCGGAGGATCCGGAGTCGATGCCGCTACTGGGACCGCAGACGTACGGCGCCGTGGCCGACGGGTTCGACCCCGCGCTCGCCGAGGTGTCCGACGAATCGCGCGCGTCGATCGCGCGCATAGCGATGGCCACGACGAAGCAAGCGGGCCTCCGTGAGGCGGGGTACTTCCAGAACGACGGCGACACCGCGGTTCTCCTCAACACCGCAGCTCTACGCGCGAGTGCGCGCGGCACGTACGGTCACATGACGCTCACCGCGCGCACGCAGGATGCGACCGGCTCGGGGTGGGGGATGACCGCGTCGCATCGCGGCTCCGAGATCGACGCCGCGAGCGCGGCGCGCGTGGCCTGCGAAAAGGCCGCCCGCTCCGCACACGCGCGCCCGCTTCCACCGGGGAGGTACACCGTCGTCCTCGAGCCGGCGGCTGTCGGCGATCTTCTCTCGTTCCTCGATCTCGACGCGCGGTCGATCGACGAAGGGCGCTCGGCCCTGACGAAGCCCGGCGGCGGAAGCCGCCTCGGCGAGCGCATCGCCAGCGAGATCGTCACGCTGCGGTCGGATCCCGCCGATCCCGAGCTTCCGGTGGCGCCTTTCGATGGCGACGGCCTCGCAGTGAAGCCCATCACCTGGCTCGACCGAGGCACGCTCTCGGCGCTCGCGTACGACCGCTATTGGGCGCAGAAGCAGGGGAAGGAGCCCTCTCCGTCGGGCGGCTGGCACCTGCAAGGGGGGAGCGCCGCGTCGATCGACGAGCTCGTCGCCGGCGTGAAGCGCGGGCTGCTCGTCACCCGCTTCTGGTACACGCGGTGGCTCGATCAGCAGCTGGCGCTCGTCACGGGGCTCACGCGCGACGGCGTGTTCCTCATCGAGGACGGCAAGGTCACGACCCCCGTGAACAACTTCCGCTGGAACGAGTCGCCCATCACCATGCTCGCCAACTGCGACGCCCTGACCAAGCAGACGTGGCGCGTCGAGCGGAACGTGCGCGTCCCCGCGCTGCGCGCCAACGAGTTCAACATGGCGTCGCTCTCGGAGGCCGTATGAGCGCCGCAAACCGCGCCGAAGGGGAGGCCCGCTTCGACGAGTCGTACTACCGGCGGCACTACGAGGACGCCAAAACGCGCGTTCACGACAAGGCGCGCATCGGTCACCTCGCCCGCGGGGTGACGAGCCTCATGGCCTGGCAAGGCGCCGCGCTCACGTCGGTGCTCGACGTGGGGGCGGGCGCGGGGCTCTGGCGCGACTGGTTCGCCAAGAACAAGCCGGCGGTGAAGTACCGATCCATCGAGTACAGCGCGTACGCCTGCGAGCGCTACGGCCACGAGCGGCGCGACATTTCCCAGTGGTGCGGGCGCGAGCGGTACGATCTCATCGTGTGCCAGGGGGTGCTCCAGTACATCGACGACGACGGGGCCGCCGCGGCCATCGTGAACCTGGGCACCATGGCGCGCGGTTTCCTCTACCTCGAGGCCATCACCCGCGCCGACTTCGACGACGTCTGCGACCAGACGCGGACCGACGGCGACGTGCACCTGCGCACGGCCAAGTGGTACCGCGAGCGATTGGGGAGCCACTTCACGAACCTCGGTTGCGGCCTCTACTACACGCGCCGTGGCCCGCTGCAGTTCTACGAGCTCGAGAAGGCATGACGCGGCGATGACGGGCGCACCCGGGGGGGGCAAGGTAGCGAAAGCGAAGGGGGCCATCGTGCGACCGATGGTCGAGTGGTTCGCCGGCGCGTGCGGCGAAGCGGCGCTCCCTGCCGTGGTCGCGGATCTCACGGCCGAGGTGCGCGAAGAGATCGCCGTCGATGCCCCGGCGCTCGGGATCCTCACGGCCGGCTGGTACTCCGAGGCGCTCGCCAGCCAGCTCGCCGACGGGATCCTCCGTCACGCGCTCGGGCATCACGGCGACGCGGTGATCGTCCGGAGCCTCGGCGCGCACATCGTCGATCGCACGCTCGGGAGGTTCTCGCGTACCGCGCTCGAGTGGCTGGCGACGCCGGCGACGTGCGCGGCCGCGTCCCCGATCTTCTGGCGCATGTACCACGACACCGGCACGGTCGAAGCGAAGGTCGAGGGGAGCTCGATGCGCGCGCGCAGCACCGGCTGGGCGCCCCACAGCATGACGTGGTGCCGCGTCGTGGGGTCGTCGTCGGTGCGGGTGCTCGAGCTCGTCGGATGCCGCGACCCGCGCGTCTGGGTCCACAAGTGCAGCGGCGGGCGAGGGGAGTGCTCGCTGGTGTTCCGCTGGGCGTAGTCGTTGGCCGGAACATCGCGGACGATTATCGGAACAGGGAGGACGGGAGTCGGAACATCGTCGACGGCGAACCGAACGTCGTGGACGGGCGCCGGCAGAGCGCCGACGGCAAACGGGACATCGTCGAGGCGAACGGGAATAGCGTCCACGGCGAAGGGAACATCGTGCACGGCGATCCGAACACCGTCCGCGCGGGCGCACGTGCCATCGAGGGCAATCGGAACATCGTCCAAGGGGAACGGAATGCCGTCGACCAGGATCCGAGCATCGTGCTCCGGCCGCCGAGTGCGGTTCAGCCGGCGCGCGCCAGCAGCCACTCCGCCACCGGCTCGAACACCAGCTCCTGCGCTCGCCGCGCCAGGAACAGGTCGGCGTGCGCCATCGGGGTCGTCGCGTCCCCCACTTCGAGCAGCGTGCGGTCGGCGGAGCCAATCGTCTCGTAGATGAGGCGGGAGGTCTGCGGCGGGACGACCCCGTCCTGCCGGCCGCTCACGCAGAGAAACGGCATCGTCATCGCGGCCAGCGCCCGCGACACGTTCACGTCGGCCACCCCCTCACGCGATCGCCGGATGACGAGCTCGCGCTTCACGAGCCATCGCGCGATCTGTCGGTTGATCACCGGGTTCGGATCCTCGACGGTGGCGACCAGGTCGTCCACGGGCGAGGTGTCGGTCGTCTCCACGTTCAGGTAGAGCGACAACAGCTTCGGCGCCACGCGCGTCACCACCGGTAGCGCGGCACGAGCCAATCGCCGCGTCCCGGTCATTCGCAGCTGCGCGATCGCCCAGGGCGCGTGCGCGACCAGCCGGAGCGCGCGGTTCACGTGCCCCCACGTGACGACGCCCCCCATGGCGACGACGCCGGCGACCCGCCCGTCCGGCACGCAGGCCACGTGCGCGAAGGTCAGCGCGGTCCCCAGGCTGCACCCGATCACGTCGACCGTGTCGCTCTTCGCGACCGCGCGCGCGTAGGCGATCGCCGTCCCCACGTCCTCGACCGCCAGCTCCGGTAGCCCGAACTTCGTCCCCCCCCACGTCCGGACGCTCGCCCCCTGCCCGCGCAGGTCCACGCTCCACACCTCGAGCCCGCGTGCCGCGAGGTGGTCCTCGATCGACGCGCCGGTCGGGTGGTAGCCGAAGATGCTCGAGTTCATCTGGTAGCCGGGGATGATGAGCACCGGGCGACCGCGCCTGGCCCCCTGCGGGAGAGTCCGTCGAAGCGCGAGACGCCAGCCGGCGCCGTTGTCCGCGAGATGATGCTCCTTGCCGTCGCTCATTCGAGGACCGCGAACTTCAGGTACCGCCCCTCCGGCCACGCGGGGAGGGTGGGGTGGTCCTCGCCGGGGCCGTCGAGCGACAGGAGCCGGAGGTCGCTCCGCCCGAGCGACTGGTCGTCGAGCGTCGCGGCGAAGTCGCTCGCATCCACGTGGCTGGAGCACGAAGCGGCGCAGAGCACGCCGCCGTCGGCCAGCACGTCGGCGCAGGCCCGGTGGAGCGCGCGGTACGCCTGGATCGCCCGCTGAAGCGCCTTCTCGCTCGGCGCGAAGCTCGGCGGATCGCTCACCACCACGTCCCACGTCCGCTTGGCCCGCTTGGCCTCGGCGAGGAACGCGAATGCATCCGCCGTCACGAACTCGTGCGCCCTCGGGTCCACCCCGGCGCGCTTGAAGCTCGACTGCGCGGTCGCATGCGCGTTCGCCGCGATATCGACGCTCGTGACCCGCTCGGCCCCCCCGAGCGCCGCCCGGAGCGAGAACCCCCCTGCGTACGAGAACAGATTCAGGACGCGCTTCGCCTTCCGCGACGCCACGATCTCCTGCACGCGCCGGCGGTTCTCCCGCTGATCGAGGAACGCCCCTGTCTTCTGCCCGCGCGCCAGATCGACCACGAACGGCACCCCGTGCTCGCGCACGACGATCACGTCGGGCATCGGCTCCCCCTCCACGTGCGTGGCCCGCGCCTCCTTCTTCGCGTCGCCCCCCGCCTCGCGCTTCACGAGCGTGCTCACGCCGGTCCGCTCGAGCTGCTTCCATAAGTGAGGGATGAACGTGTCCGCGTACGCGCGGGCCGCGTCGCCATCGAGCCGGAGCACGGCTACGTGCTCGTACCGGTCGACCACGAACCCGGGCGTTCTGTCCCCCTCACCGTGCAGCAGCCGGTACGCGGTAGTCCCACCGTCGGCCGCAGCCGTACCCCCGAAGAGCTGTTGTCGCACACGCAGGGCACGCGCAATCCGTGCATCCACGAGCGCGCCATTCATCGGCGCCTCCCCGTTGACCCACACCCGCGCGGCAATCGGCGACGCCGGGTCAGCGATCCCCCGTCCGACCACGGCCGAGCCGTCAGCGGCCACGATGCGCACGACCTCTCCGGCCGTGACCTTCTCTAGACCCTTGGTGATGGCTGAGCGCCAAATCCACGGATGTCCACGACGAATCGACTCACTCGCCGCCCGCGCGACGACAATTTCGCGCTCACCGGCCGGTTTCATTGATCCGAATTATCGCACACACGCCACTAGGAAGGGGATAGGGCGAATCGTGGTGGCATTCATGCGCGCCGGGCCTCATTGTCGTCTCTGATCATGTGCCAAGCTGGGCGATCGCGGTTTCATACGTGATCCTTTCGTCGTTCCGCTTTTGACGGCTCTGTAGTGACGTTCCTGACGCTCTCCAGCGTCTACTAGGCGGATTCGAGGTTTTCGTCGTCGCGCACGCGAGTTGCTTGGGTTTCCGGGAATCTGTCCGCCAGCGAGCAGTTCGAATCCATGACGGAACGACGGCGCGCCGGACAATCGTATTGAGGGTCTCCAGGTCTCTGAAGGAGCGGTCACACCGATGAGCAGGAACGGCTACGAGATGGACGACGACGCGCGCGACCCCAGCACCCACGCCGACGCCTCGCGCGAGACCTCGTCGGAGCCTCCGCCGCAGCCTCGCCCCCGCAAGTCACGCGCGCCCAAGGCGTCCACGAAGGCGGCGACCGCGAAAAGCGAGACGAAGGGGCGCCCGCGCAAGAGCGTCGCCCCCCGCTCGCGCCGCGCCGCCACCGACATCAAGACGCCCCAGGGCGTGGTCGTCGATCTCAGCGAGAGGCACCATCCGGATCTCATCAGCATCCCCCCGGCGGACCTCGACGAGCACGACGAGCGCTTCTTCGCCGAAGGGGAAACGGCTGCCCAGCACGCCGCGCGCGCCGCTCGTACGAAGACCGCCCGCGCCCACGCGTCGGACCTCGCCGAGCAGTCGCTCGCCCCCGTGGTTCCGCATGCGCACCGGCAAAAGCTCGCGAACTACGTGAAGGTCGCCATGGGCTTCTCGGTCGTCGTGTGCCTCGCGGCCTTCACGCGCGTCGGTCTTTCGAAGCTGGAGGCGGGGCGCGGGAGCGAGAGGAGCGCCGCGGCTTCGGTCGTCGCCGAGGCCCCTGCCGCGCCGGTCATGAACGCCGCGCCGGTACCCGCTGACGCGCCCGCCGCGACCCCCACCGAGAACGAGACTCCCCTGATGTCGGCCACCGAGGAACGCGAAGCCGCGCGCGACGCGCTCGAGCACGGCAAGGCGAGCGACGCGATCGAATCGGCCACGCGCTCGCTGAAGGTGGACCCGACCGACGCCGAAGCGTGGCTCCTTCTCGGCGCCGCGAACCAGGAAGCCGGTCACCACGCCGAAGCGCACGCAGCCTTCCTCGAGTGCACCAAGCAGGCGAAGACCGGGAACGTCGGCGAGTGCGGTGCTCTCCTCAGCTGGAACGGACCGCGCTGATTCGTCGAGCGTCGCCCCGCATTCGACACCGAAGCGCCTCGGCGCGTTGACACCCCCGGTACCGGCGGGTAGACCTCGCGCGCCTCTCGCGTCGCGTCATGCCGCCCCCCCGGCTCCGTGCTCGCGGTGAGTCAGGAGCCCCTACGTGTTCAAGAAGGTCTGCCTCTTCTCGGGCAACGCGAACCCCCTGCTTGCGCAGGCGATCGGGGCCTACCTCGAGACGCCGCTCGCGAAGATCAAGATCCAGCGCTTCAGCGACGGCGAGAGCTTCTGCGAGATCAACGAGAACGTCCGCGGCGTTGACGCCTTCGTCATTCAGCCGACGTGCTCGCCGGTGAACGACAACGTGATGGAGCTGCTCATCATCTGCGACGCGCTCCGGCGCGCCTCGGCGGGCTCCATCACCGCGGTCATCCCCTACTACGGCTACGCCCGGCAGGACCGGAAGGTCGCTCCGCGCACCCCCATCACGAGCAAGCTCGTCGCCGACCTCATCGTCGCCAGCGGCGTCACCCGTGTGGTCTCGGTCGACCTGCACGCCGGCCAGATCCAGGGCTTCTTCAATATCCCCTTCGATCACCTCTACGCGATGCCCGTCATGCTCGACGACTACCTCCGAAAGAGCTTCGACTCTTCCGCGGTCTTCGTCTCGCCCGACGCCGGCGGCGTGGAGCGCGCCCGCGCGTACTCCAAGCGCCTCAACGCCAGCCTCGCCATCATCGACAAGCGCCGCGAGCGGGCCAACGTCAGCGAAGTGATGCACCTCATCGGCGACGTCCGCGGCAAGGAGTGCATCATCATCGACGACATGATCGACACGGCCGGGACGCTCGCCGGCGCCGCGCAGGCCCTGGTCGACCACGGCGCCAAGCGCATCGTCGCCTGCGCGACTCACGGGGTCCTCTCGGGTCCCGCCGTGCAGCGCATCCTCGAGTCCCCGATCACGGAGCTGGTCGTCGCCGACACCATCCCGCTTTCGCCCGAGGCGAAGGCCACCGGGAAGATCCGCCAGGTCTCGATCGCCCGCCTCCTCGGCGAGGCCATCAAGCGCATTCACAGCTCCGACTCGGTGAGCTCGCTATTCGCCTAGGCCGGAAGCTCTCTCGCCTTCTCCCGCTGTTCGCGTGACCAGCTGATTTCTCCTACCGCGTCCGGTGCACTTCTGCTAAGTGTCCCGCCCCCGCGTTTCCAGCGGGTTTTTCCCTTCGACGGAGACTGAACGATGACCGCCGCCGCCCCCAAGTCCACCTCGACGCTTCCGTCCCTGACCGCCGAGGCGCGCACCGCCCTTGGAAAGGGCGACGTCAAGCGCCTCCGCCTTTCGGGCAAGGTCCCGGCCATCGCGTACGGCAAGACGCTCGCGGCGACGACGCTCTCGGTGAAGCCGAAGGACGTCTTCGGCATTCTCTCGAGCGAGCACGGGAAGAACAGCGTCATCCAGCTCTCGGTCGAAGGGGCGAAGAACCTCCTCGTGATGATCCGCGAGTACACGTACCACCCGGTCACGCGCGCGCTCACCCACGTCGATTTCGTCGAAGTGAAGCTCGATCAGCCGGTCGACGTCGATGTGCCGCTCTTCGGCCTCGGCAAGGCGGTGGGGCTCACCCAGGGCGGCATCGTCCGCGTCGTCTACCGGACTGTCCCCATCCGCTGCCTCCCGGACCGCATTCCGGTGAAGCTCGAGATCGACATCTCGCACCTCAACATGGGCGAGCACGTCTCGACGCAGGACCTGAAGCTCGCCGAAGGCGTCACGGCTCGCCTCCCGGCGGAGCAGACCCTCATCGCGGTCGTCGCGCCCGAGAAGGAGCGCGCCGAGGATACGGACGCGGCTGTGGCAGCGGCTGCTGCGGCGGCGGGTGGTGGTGCGGCCCCGGCGGCAGGGGCTGCGGCTCCTGCAGCGGGTGGCGCGGCGCCTGCGGCCAAGACGGCCGGTGCGGCTGGCGCGAAGGAAGCGGCGCCCGCGAAGGACGCGAAGAAGAAGTAGGCTCGCGCATCGCGCGCCCCTCACCCCCCGCCCCCTCTCCCATGAAGGGCGAGGGGGAGTGACGAGCGGTCCCTCTCGCCCAAACCCTTCGAGGGAGAGGGTCGAGTGCGGATCGCGGGAAACTCGCGAATGCATCTCATCGTCGGGCTCGGCAATCCTGGGCGCGAGTACGAGGGGACCCGCCACAACGCCGGGTTCCTCGTCGTCGACGAGCTGCGTCGACGCGCTGGCCTACCGGACTTCAAAGAGAAGTTCTCCGGCGTATGGACGCGCGGGGACGCCTTTGGTCGCCCCGTGGCCCTCCTGAAGCCGATGACCTTCATGAACCTCTCGGGCGACAGCGTTCAGCTCGCGGCGGCGTTCCTGAAGGTTCCCCCGTCGGACATCATCGTCATCCACGACGAGCTCGATCTCGCCTGGAAGGACGTGCGCGTGAAGGTCGGCGGCGGCCACGCCGGTCACAACGGCCTCCGCAGCATGATTCAGCGTCTGGGGACGCCAGAGTTCATCCGGGTTCGTGTCGGCATCGGCAAGCCCGCCGCGGGCTTTGGCGGCGACACCGCGGACTGGGTCCTCTCGAGCTTCAACGCGATGGAGCGGGCGGAGTGGCCCGACGTCGAGGCGCGGGCGCTCGCCGCGGTCCAGACCGTCCTCGAATCGGGCCCAGCGGCAGCCATGGTTGCCGCCAACACGCGCGAGAAGCCCAAGAAATAGGCCTCGATGCGGGGAGCAGGCCCGCATTCGCGTTGTCAGCAGGGCAAAACGTGATAAGAAGCTCGCCCCTCGCATTCTGCGGGGAAACCTTGCTCACGGGCACTACGTCCCGTGGGCCATGCTCGCGACTCGTCGCGGGCGAGACCGGAAGGAGATCGCATGGCCGTCGCTACGACCACGCAGCAGCTGAAGAACAAAGAGTACGAGACGATCTACGTCCTACGTTCGGACGTCGACGCCGATACCGCCGAGAAGGTCCAAGGCCGTGTGGCCGAGGTCGTCGCGCGCGAGAACGGCAAGCTCGTCAAGGTCGAGGGGTGGGGACGGCGCAAGCTGGCCTATCCGGTCGGCAAGGCCAAGAAGGGCGTCTACGTCTACGTGAAGTACGTGGGACGTGGCGGGCTCGTGCAGGAGCTCGAGCGCAACCTTCGTCTCGCGGACGCCGTCATCAAGTGGCAGACCGTCCTCACGAACGAGGAAGTCCAGCTCGACTCGGTCACGATCGATCCCGAGGAAGTGAAGCTTCAGCGCCTCGAGCTCCCGCCAGAGGCGGAGGAGCAGGAGTCGCGTGAGCGCGCCCTCGGCCTCGTCGATCTCCCGGATGCGCCGCGCCACCGCGAGCGCCCCGAAGAGGACTACGCGGACGAGGAAGCCGAGAGCGTCCCGGTCCCCAAGCCCGAAGCCGGCGGCGAAGAGCCGTCCTGATCGAAGCGCGCTGGTAACCCCCGCCGCTTCTTGAACCAAAGATTTCTTTAGCGAGAGACCGTCATGAACCGAGTGAGCTCCCCGTTCGACGACGATAAGGATTTCGGGCGAACACCCGATCTCAACGCCGACGCTCCTGGCCGCCGCCGTGGCTCCAAGAAGCGCGTCTGCAGGTACTGCGCGGACAAGACCGCCATCATCGATTACAAGGACCCGCAGGCGCTGAAGTACTTCATCAGCGAGCGCGGCAAGGTGGTCCCCCGCCGCATCAGCGGCAACTGCGCGCGCCACCAGCGCAAGGTCACGCTCGCCATCAAGCGCGCGCGGAACATCGCGCTCCTGCCGTTCACCGTGACGGGCTGAAAGGAACACCAAGATGCCTGCCACGATTCAAGTCATTCTCCAGCACGACGTCGACAAGGTCGGTAAATCGGGCGAGCTCGTGAAGGTTCGCCCGGGCTTCGCGCGGAACTTCCTGCTCCCGCGCTCGCTCGCCGTCCCCGCGACCGCCGCTGCGGTCAACCGCATCACGCACGAGAAGGCCGTTGCCCTCGCCAAGGCCGAGAAGTCCAAGGCCGGCGCGCGCGCCATCGCCGCTCAGATCGACGCGCTCACGATCAAGCTCGAACGCAAGGTCGGCGAGGACGACAAGCTTTTCGGTTCGGTCACCGCCAAGGAGATCGAGACGGCCGTGAAGGCCAAGGGAATCGAGTCGTTCGACCGCAAGACGATGCACCTCCCGGAGCCCATCAAGGCCCTCGGGTCGTACGCCATCCCCGTCAAGCTGTTGACGGACGTCACCGCCACACTCAAGGTGGAAGTCGTCAAGAAGTAGTCACTCGTTCCTACGCTTTCGACGCGTGTTCACGCCTCGGGATCGCTTGCGCGACTCCGGGGCGTGACGCATTTGGAGGACTGCACTGTGGAGAAGATGCGCACAAACCGGGCGCAACCCGTGGAGATCCCCGCGTCGTTCGAGGGGCGGGTGCCGCCGCACGACCTCGAGGTCGAGAAGGCGCTCCTCAGCGCCCTGATGATCGATCCGGCGACGCTCGACCGCGTCCTCGAGTTCCTGAAGCCGGAGCACTTCTACTCGGAGGCGCATCGCCGCATCTACGAGGCGTGCGTCGAGCTTCGCCAGAAGGGCCAGGGGGTCGATGCGGTGCAGGTCGCTTCGTGGCTCAAGGACCGCGAGCGGCTCGCGCAGGTTGGAGGGATGCCCTACCTCGGGCAGGTGCTCCTCGCGGCGCCGGCGCTCACGAACGTCGCCGAGTACGGGCGCACGATTCACGAGAAGTGGCGCGTCCGGCAGCTGATTCTCACCTGCCAGCGCGTCGCCGCGCAGGGGTACATCGACTACGGCGAGGCGCAGCAGTTCATCGACGACGCGGAGCAGAAGGTCTACGAGATCGCGCGGGTCGAAGGGCGCAGCAGCGTCGAGAAGCTCAAAGGGGTCATCGTCCGCGCATTCCGCGCGCTCACCGAGGCGGCGAACCGCGGGAACCGCATCACGGGCATCTCGACCGGCTTCGCCCGCTACGACCGCGTCACCTCCGGCCTCCACCCCGGCGACCTCACGATCGTCGCCGCTCGCCCCGGCATGGGGAAGACGAGCTTCGTCCTCAACATGGCGACCAACGTGGCGCTCCCCACGAATGTCGAGATGGCTGACGATCCGAACGACAAGTGGCGGGAGCCGGGGAGGGGAGTCGTCGTCTTCTCGCTCGAAATGCCCCGCGAGCAGCTCGCCAACCGCATGCTCTGCTCCGAGGCCAGGGTCGACGTGAGCGCGATGCGCTCGGGCGCCATCAACACGAACGACTGGAACCGTCTCACGCAGGCGGCGTCGCGTCTCAGCCAGAGCCCCATCTGGATCGACGACACGCCGTCGCTGAGCCTCCTCGAGCTCCGCGCCAAGGTGCGCCGCCTGCAAGCCGAGCACGACAAGTACGACGCCGACGGGCGCCTCCTCACCGGCCTCGGGCTGGTCATCGTGGACTACTTGCAGCTGATGAAGGGGCGCGACGGGCTCAGCTCGCGCGAGCAGGAGATCAGCGAGATCTCGCGTGGTCTGAAGGGGCTCGCCAAGGAGCTGAAGCTCCCTGTCATCGCGCTCAGTCAGCTGAATCGAAGCGTCGAGACGCGCAGCGAGAAGGGGAAACGCCCGCAGCTCTCCGACCTTCGCGAGTCGGGCGCCATCGAGCAGGACGCCGACAACATCTGCTTCATCTACCGCGATTTCTATTACAACAAGGACAACGAGAGCGCGCGCGACACCGCGGAGCTCATCATCGCCAAGCAGCGAAACGGCCCCACGGACACCGTCCACGTGCGGTTCGACGCGCGCTACACCCGGTTCGACGACCTGCCCGAAGGGGAGTATCCGCAGAGCGACGACGGGTGACCGGCGCCGTTTCTCGAGCTCGCTCTTGCCGGTCGCGGCGCAGGCACTATGTCTAATGGTGACCGCGTCGGGCTCCGCACGAGCGCGCCGTCATGATAAACGAGAGCGTTCGCCCGAATGTCGCCCGTCCAGCCTGAGACACTCGCGTCGCTCGTTCGCACGCGCCGCGTGCTCATCACCGTGGGCGCGGGGGGCGTGGGTAAGACGACGACTGCCGCCGCGCTCGGGCTGGCTGCGGCCAAGCGCGGGAGGCGCGTGCTCGTTCTGACGATCGACCCGGCCCGGCGGCTCGCCGAGTCGCTGGGGATCGAGCGCATGTCGACCGAGGCCGCGGACATCGACCCGGCGCGCTTCGAGGCCATCGGCTACCCGCTCGAAGGCTCGCTCACCGCGATGATGCTCGATACGAAGCGGACCTTCGACGACCTGGTCATCCGGCACTCGTCGTCGCCGGAGAAGGCGAAGAAGCTCCTCGAGAACAAGCTGTACCAGTACGTCTCCACGTCCCTCGCCGGCACGCAGGAGTACATGGCGATGGAGAAGCTCGTCGCCGTAAAGAACGATCCGCGCTGGGATCTCGTCATCCTCGACACGCCGCCGACCGCCAACGCGCTCGACTTCCTCGATGCGCCGGAGCGCCTCATGCAGGCGCTCGACTCGGCGACGATGAAGTGGTTCATCGAGGCGTTCCAGACGTCGGGGAAACTCTCGCTCAACCTGCTCGCTCGCTCGGCGGCGATGGTCCTCCGCGGGATCGGGAAGATCACCGGGGGGGGCTTCCTGGAGGCGATGGCGGAGCTGATTACTGAGCTCAACGACCTCTTCGGCGGGTTCAAGCACCGCGCGGCGCAGGTGCAGAGGGCGCTGCGCACTCCCGAGGTGGCGTTCGTGCTCGTGACGTCGCCGTCGCCGATGAGCATCCGCGAGGTGCTCTACTTCGCCGAGAGGCTCGAGGAGCACTCGATGGCGCGCGGCGCGTTCGTCGTGAACCGCTTCCGGACGAGCCCGAAGCTGGCCGGCGTGACGATCCCCGCGAGGGACATCGACGCTGCCATCGCCGCCAGCGGGATCACGCTCGACGACGACGCTGCTGCGCGCCTCTCGAAGGCTCACGCCGACGCCGAATCGCTCGCCTCGCTCGACGCCCGCAACGCCCGCGCGCTCACCTCGACGAACGGGATCCCCATCGTCCGCGTGCGCGAGCTCGCGTCGGACGTGCACGACTTGAAGCTGCTCTCCCAGCTCGCGGAGATGCTGATGTCCGGCGGAATCTGAGCCGGGTCAGTTCTCTTCTTCGTCGCGAGCCACGCCGCCGCGCACCGGCTTCTTCGGCCGCTTCGACTCGTGCGGATCCTCGGGGGCGACGCCCTTGCGCTCGCTCCGCCGCTTCTCCTTGTAGAACATCCGCACCGGCACCCCTTCGAACCCGAAGTGCTTGCGGAGCTGGTTCACGACGAAGCGCCGGTACGAGAAGTGAATCGAGTCGGGCGCGTTCGAGATGGCCACGAACGTCGGCGGCGAAGCTTCGGCCTGCGTGACGTAGTAGAGGCGCGGCGCCTTTCCCCCCTTGGTGGGCGGCGGGTGCGTCTCCAGCACGCTCTCGAAGAAGCGGTTGAGCGCGCCCGTCCCGACGCGCTTGTTGAACGCTTCGCGCACCGAGTCGATCGTGCGAAAAAGCTCGTTCACTCCGCGCCCCGTCTTCGCGCTCAGCATCACGATGGGCGCGTACGGCGCGAACGAGATCTTGTCGCGCGTCGCTTCTTCGAGGCGCTTGATCTCGTCCTTCTTCACGAGGTCCATCTTGTTGAGGACGATGATCATCGCCCGCCCCCGCTCCTCGGCGAGGCCCAGGATCTTCGCGTCTTGCTCGGCGACCCCTTCGCTGGCGTCGCAGATCAGGATGACGATGTGCGACCGCTCCATGCTGCGGATCGCGTGCAGCACGCTGAGCGCTTCGACCGTGTCCTCGGCCTTGGTGACTTTCCCCTTCTTGCGGATGCCGGCCGTGTCGATGAAGACGTAGCGCTTGCCGTCCTTCTCCACGAGCGCGTCGATGGCGTCGCGCGTGGTCCCCGGCTTGTCGTCCACGAGCATCCGGTCCTCGCCGAGGAGGCGGTTCATCAGGCTCGACTTGCCGGCGTTCGGCCTGCCGACGATGGAGATGCGGACGATCTTCTCGTCGTCCTCGGGCTCTTCGGGCTCCGGCGGGAACGACTCGACGATGGCCGCTTCGAGGTCACCGATGCCGCGCCCGTGGAGCGCGCTGATCGGGAAGACCTTCTTCACCCCCAGGCGGTACAGCTCCATCGCGTCGGCATCGACCTTGGGCGAGTCGGCCTTGTTGGCGGCGAAGAAGACCGGCTTGTCCGTCTCGCGCAGGAGCTTCACGGCGGCGCGGTCGGCGCTGGTGAGGTCGGTCGTCGCGTCGGTGATGAAGAGGATCGCGTCGGCCTCGGCGATCGCCGCCTTCACGTGGCGCGCGATCCCGCTCTTCATCGGGTCCTTGCTGTCGGGGTCGAAGCCCCCCGTGTCCACGATCGTGTAGTCGCGGCCGAAGGCGGTCGTGTCGGCGTAGTGCCGGTCGCGCGTGACGCCCGGTTCGTCGTGAACGATGGCGATCTTCTGGCGGGCGAGACGATTGAACAGCGTGGACTTGCCCACGTTCGGGCGCCCCACGACCGCCACGATCGGCATCCCCCCCGCGCCCGGAGGGAGCGTGAAGCCCGAAGTGCCGTGCGCCTTGAAGTGCTTGGTCATGACCGGTCCTCGCCGCTGTCGTCGTCCGTGCCGGCGTCGTCGCCGCCGCTCTTGTCGCTCTTGTCGATTCGGTCGCTCTTGGTGGGGGGCTCGTAGCCCAGGTCCCGGAGCTGCGAATCGCTCTCGTACCAGCCCGGCGTCACGCGCACGAACGTGCGCAAGGTCACCTGCGTCCCCATGAGCGCTTCGACGCGCGCGCGCGCATCGGTGCCGATGGCCTTCAGGAGCGAGCCCTTCGCGCCGATCACGATCGCCTTGTGCGACTCCTTGTCGACGTGGATGGCCAGATCGATCTTCGGGATCTTCCCGCTCTCGTCGAACCGCTCGACGATGACCGCGACACCATGCGGCACCTCTTCGCGCGTCTTCCGGAGGATCTGCTCGCGCACGAACTCGGCGACGAAGAAGCGGATCGGCTTGTCGGTGATCTCGTCGCTGTCGAAGAGCGGCGGGCCCTCGGGGAGGCGCTCCTTCACTTCGCTGATGAGATCGCGGACGCCAACTCCGCGGATGGCGCTCATCGGGACCAGCGCGGCAAACTCGCGGAAGGCCGCATGCCCCTTCAGGATCGGCAGCAGGGCCGACTTCGGCTTCACCTTGTCGATCTTGTTGATGCAGAGGATGACGGGCTTGTCGGCCGGGATGGTCGCGAGGATCCTCGCGTCGGCGTCGCGCATCGTCTCCCTGAGCTCGTTGGAGACCGACGTGAGGAAGACGACGACGTCCGCGTCGCGCGCCCCTTCGCGCGCTTCCTGGTTCATCCGCGCGCCGAGCTTGGTGCGCGCCTGGTGCACGCCCGGCGTATCGACGAACACGAGCTGCGCGTCGCCGTCGGTGAGCACGCCGACGATGCGGTCGCGCGTCGTCTGCGGGTGGCGGCTGGTGATTGCGATGGGCTCGCCGAGCAGCGCGTTCAAGAGCGTGCTCTTGCCTACGTTGGCGCGTCCGATGATGGCGACCCGGCCCGAGCGGCGGATGCCGTGGGACTCGGACGAGGTGGGGGGCTCAGCTCTGCGGGGGGGCATTCGAGGGGTTCACGAAGGGGGGCGACGGGCAGGGGGGCATGCGGCGGGGCGCGTGGTCTAGCACGCGATGCCCCTTCGTGTAGACCGCGCTCCTGCCAAGCCCGAGACGAGCCGTCTTCCACTTAGTTGCCGATGTCACTAGAGTCCGGCGCCCTTAGACGCATTAAGCCCAATGAGCCAGGAGCGCCCGTCGCGCCCCCTCGCCGAACCACCATGGCCAACGAAGACCCCAAGCCGGAAACGCCCATCCTACCGACGTCCACGCTCGCCTCGCCGGTCACCCCGGCGACGCCGGAGGCGAGCAAGCGCGACGGCGCGAACCCCGAGGCCGCGGAGGAAGCCCGCGCGGCCAACGAGGAGGACAGGCCCGCGGCGGAGCTCGTCGAGCCCACGACGACGTGGGGGAAGTGGGGGCCGCTGGCGTTGGCTGCCGCGCTGCCGCTCGCATTCTTCTTCGTGCTCCCGCCACTCACCAAGAGCGGGCTCTGGGACCCGTTCGAGCTCAACGTGGCGGACCTCGCGCGGCGCGTGGCCTTGAATGTCTTCGGCGCCGGGGCGCTCGCGCTCGACGGTGCGGACAACTCGCTCCCCCACCTGAACGATCTCGGACGTCCGGAGCTCCCGTTCGACTCGGTCGCCCTAGGCTTCAAGCTGTTCGGGCTGCACGAGTGGGCCGGGCGCATGCCGCTCGCGCTGTGGGGCGTGGCCGGCGTGCTCGCCACGTATGCCTTCGTCGCGCGACTGATCGACAGGCGCGCCGGTCTGTTCGCGGCGGCCGTGCTCACCACGACCCCGCTCTACTTCGTCCAGGCGCGCACGATCCTGGGCGACGTGGTGACGATGGCGTCGCTGGCGATGGCGTTCGGCGGGCTCGCCGTCGCCGTGTTCGATCGCGATGAGAAGGGGCCGACCTCGATCGACAAGCGCGCGCCCTGGATCCTGATGGGCGTCCTGGGGCTCTTGACCGGGTACATGAGCCGCGGCGGCTTCCTCGGCGTGGCGGGGCCGGCGCTCGGTATCGCCGGCGCCTGGGGCGTGACGAAGGCGGCGTCCTCGGACAGTGAACGCGATGGGCTCGGGGCCGGAGTGGCGGTCGCGGCCGGGCTCGTCGGGGCGTTCGCGCTCTGGCGCGGGCTGGACGTCTTCGCGCAGGACAAGGTCGCCGACCTGAGCCCCTGGCTCGGCGCGATGATCAAGCAGCCGGCGAAGTACCCGACGTACGAGTACTACATCGGGCACATCGCCCACTCGTGCGCGCCGTGGAGCGCGTTCGTGCCGTTCGCGCTGGGTCGCATGTTCATCGCCCCCGTGGGACGTACGGGCGCCATCGCTCGACGCGAGACCGACGCGCGCGTCGCCATCATGGTCGGCGCGGCGCTCATGTTCGTGCTCCACGGGTGGCTAGCGGCGCGCACCGATCTGATCCCGTTCGCAGGGGTCGCGCTCCTCGCGGCCGCGTGCGGCGTCGCCATTCGCGACTTCGAGCGTGGCGCGCACCCGTCGGCCGCGGTCGGCGTCGGGACGCTGGTGTTCCTCGGGCTCCTCCACCATGACTTCCACGAGCTCCCGGACAAGGCGTACCAGGCGTTCGGCGTCGTCGGTCCGGCATTCCCCGAGAGCTTCAAGCCGCACGCGCTCCTGCTGTGGACCGTGGCGCTCATCGGATTTGCCGGCCTCGGGCTCATTCTGTGGACCGAGCGCGACGCGAAGCGAACGCCGTTCGACCCCGCGGAGTACCTCAAGATTCTCCAGGCGCTGCGCGACGCGTGGGACGGCCTGCTCGCGCTCGGCTTTTTCGCGCTCGTCGCCGGCTTCTCGCTGGGGGCGCTGGCGATCTGGATCGGCGTGAAGACGCACGGCGCGTGGCTCCCGACGCTCTCGCTCCAGGTGCGCGACGCGCTCTTGAACGCGTGGTGGGTCACGGCCTTCGTCCCGCTCGGCGCCATCTTCGGCGTCTTCTTCGCCTGCGACGTGATGCTCTGGACGTTCGGTCGCGCCAACCCGTTCACGACGGCGTCGTACACGCGCGGCTTCGAGCCGTTCGAGAACCTGTACGGACAGCTGCGCGGCGAGACGAAGCCCGCGACCGTCGTGAAGGAGACGGAGCTCGGCGAGCTCAAGGCCGCCGAGGTCCTCGAGCCCCGTCCCAACGACGAGCGGCTCGTCGCGCTCTTCATCCTCCTTCCGCTCATGGTCCTCGCGCTGCCGGCCGGGACGATGGCCCTGCTCATCGACCACGGCACCAAGCCCTTCGTCGCCGCGTCGGTCGCGATCCCCTCGGGTGTCGCGCTCTTCCTCGCGCTCGGCGTCATCGGCGACGCGCTCCACGGTCGCCGCGCGGCCTTCTACCCGGTCGTCGGCGTGCTCTCCGGCTTCGTGCTGTGCTTCGCGTACTTCCCGGCGCTGGCCAACCAGCTGTCGCCGAAGGAGGTCTTCGAGAGCTACCAGCGGGTGCACAGGGGGGACGAGCCGCTCGCCCTCTTCGGCGTCGGTGGCCGCACCGCCGCGTACTACGCAGGCGGGCAGCCGGCGCAGCTGCACGACGTCGCCGGCGCCTTCCAGTGGCTCATGGGCGGCGAGCAGGGGAGTCGTCGCTACCTGGCGATGAAGAGCGACGAGCTCTCGAAGCTCAACATGATGTACCGCGAGCACGCCGAGCCGCGCACGAACCTCCCGGTGCTCGACGCGCGCTCCAGCCAGATTCTCCTCGTCGCCTCGAAGCTCGAGCCGGGCGAGAAGGACGAGAGCCCGCTCGACAAGATCATCCTCTCGTCCGAGCCGCACCCGCAGCACAAGCTCGACGTCAACCTCGAGGACAAGCTGCAGGTGCTCGGCTACGACACGACCGACGAGACCGGCCACCTGGTCAACTTCGTCGCCCCCGGCCGCCCGTACCGCATGCGCACGTACTACCGCGTGCTCGACAAGGTCACGACCGAGTGGGAGGCGTTCATCCACATCGACGGCTACCGCCGCCGGCACAACGGCGACCACAAGCCGATGGACGGCAAGTACCCCTTCGCCCTCTGGCTCCCCGGCGACCTCATCGTCGACGACTACGAATTCAAGCTCGAGCCGAACTTCTCCCCCGGCAATTACACCGTTTACTTTGGGCTCTTCGTGGGCGATACGCGCATGAAGGTGAAGACGGGGCCCAGCGACGGCGACAACCGCATCAACGGCGGCTCGCTTCGCGTCCAGTGACGGGGCCCGCGTAGCGCGCGGGGGTACGAGGGGAATGGCAACGATCATGAGCGACGACAATCAGCCCAGCTCCTCGCGGCCGCCCCCCGAGAGCGGCGCCAACCGGCGCGAGCATGATCGCTTCGACGTGCTCTGGACGGTCGACTGCGTGGCGGACGACACGTTCCTCTTCGCGTCGATCTCGAACATCAGCCAGATGGGCATCTTCGTCCGCACCATCGAGCCTTTGGCCCTCGGGACGCCGATGGTGCTGACCTTCGCCCCCCCCGGCTACGAGCCGTTCAAGTTGAAGGGGGAGGTCACCTGGGTGAACCACGTCAAAGAGGGGGGCGACAACCCGAACCCCGGCATGGGCGTGCGGTTCATCGGTCTCACGCTCGATGAGCGCGAGGCGCTCGTGGAAGTGATTCGCACGATCGCGTACGTGCGCGAGCCGAGCTGACGGGCCGGCGCCGCGCGCGCCCCCACCCCGAAGGGCGAGTCGCAAGCGTCGGGCGCGTGGCGGCTTGCGAGCCGCTTTCGGGCGTCCGAGCGGATGGCCTGGCGCGTGGAGTTCGAGTCCGCGTCCGCGGAGTTCGTGGCTTGGCGCTTGGCGCCGAATTCCGGGGTAGGCGCTGCGCCTGATTGGCGGCTCGCTGGCGCGTTATGACGCTCCGCCATGCCATGGAGTCGCCAATGTTGGCGCGTTTTGGCTCGGAAGAGCCCGAAAAGCCGCCAACCGTGGGGCGTCGCGTGCCCGGAAACGAGGGCGAGACGCCAGTCGCCCCGTTCCGCGGCGCTCGCCTCGAGAAGGACCCGCCAAGTGAGACCTCCGCGTCGGGCCTCACGTCGAGAGAAGCACACCGCTCACTCCGTCGAGGTCGGGAAGCGGCGCGCGTAGACGTTGGAACCGTCGTCCCAGCCGATGGCGACCCACGGGCCTGCGCCGCCGATGGCGACCACGGGGTTCTCGCGCGTGGGATCCGCGGCGACGCTCGCTTTGAACTCGGTGGCGTTGCCGTCGATGGGGTCGAACAGGTACCCGCTCGTCCCGCCGAGCACCGCGCCCCGCACGTCTCCCGTCGACGAGTCGAGCCACGCGGCGACGAACGACCCGCCCGCCGCCGCCGAGCCTGCGATCGCGGGAGTAATCTGCGAGCCTGCGGTGACCACGTCGTTGACGGCGGTTCCCTGATCGCCCGCCACCGGCGACAGGTTCACGTCGTACCGCTGCACGAAGATGTCGCCGCTCGTCGAGCCGTGATCGCACCAGACGATCGCGGCGCGCCCGTCGCTCAGCACGGCGACCCCCGGGTGATCCTGCGTTCCGGAGTGCGTCGCGTTGTTCACCGCGATCTCCCCGCCGCTCGGCGTCCCGCTCGCCGAGATGACGCGCATCTTGATCTCGGTCGTATCGTCCCACACGGCGAGCCATCCGGTGGGCGTCGCGGCGACCTGGACGTTCTCGTTGCTCGTGCCGGTGCTGAGCGTGTTGAGCGTGCCTAGCCCCGAGCCGCCGTCCGCCGAGGGGTCGTACGTGAGCCCGACGATCGTGCCGGCGTTCACGTTCTGCCAGGCGACGAAGAGAATGCCGTTGGGGCCGGCCGCGATCGACGGGGAACCCTGCGGGCCCGATGTCGTGCTGCTGATCGTTTGGGTCCCCCCGACGTCTGCGAGGGAACTGTCGAAGGCGTGGATCGAGATGACGGGGCTGCCGGTCACCGACGTGTCCGCGAACGCGTAGTAGTAGACGCCGTTCGCGAGCGCTGCCGTGGGCTGCGATTGATTCGCGTTGGCCGGGGCGGGCGGGAAGCCGTTCGAGTCCGGTGCGAGGATCGCCTGGGCCGCGGCGCTGGGAACCGTGACGGTCGCGAGCGAATCGCTCATCACGCGCAACCCGACATCGAGGTTCGCGGTCCCCACCGTGAAGAACGAATACAGGTCGCCCGGCGTCCCCGACTGCGGAGGCCAGAGGAGGAATGCTGGCCCCGTTGGCGACGTTGCGCCGATGGAGAGCACCTCTTCGAGCGAGTGGCACTGCGAGTCGCACACCTGGTCGCCCGAACCCGCGTCGTCGGTGCCCGGAGGGTCGCACTGCTCGGTGGGCTCGATGATCCCGTTGCCGCAAACGGCCGGCGTGATGAACCGCTGCATCGTGATCGAGACGGCGAGCGTGTCCTGGTTCACCGTCGCGGTCGCGCACCCGTTGGCGATGACGGCGTTGCTGGCGTCGAGCGCCTGCGCGGCGAAGACGTACACATCGCTCGACTGCGTGAGCGTGAGCGAGCCGCAGAACTTCGCGGTGCTGGCGCAGTTCGTCGTCTCGAGCGCCTGCGTGGCCACCTTCGGCGTCGACGAGGTCACCCCCGTGGGGAGCGCGCCGGTCGCGTCGCAGGCGACGCCGTTCTTCTCGTCGTAGACCGTGAGGTTCAGCGCGACCGCGCTATCGAGCACCCCCTGCGGGAAGAGAATCGACGGCGCGAGCGAGACGCTCACCCCGTTGCTGCCGCTCGTCGAGCACGCGAGGGCGAGGCCCGTGAGGACCAGGGGGATGCTCGCGCGGCGGACCAGTCGCATGTGCCGACTTTAGCACTGGTGGTCGCTACCGCGCGGGACGGAGCGGCGCCGGAGGGGAGGTGGTGCGCACGGTGACCCCCGCGAGCGAGAGCGCGTCCTCGAGGGCGGCGCACGCCCGCGCGTTCCCGGCGAGCACGGCGCGCCTGTACCCCGCGCGAACGACCCCGTTGGCGACGCGCGCAGCCCAGGCCGCGAGCGCATCTTCGTCGTCGTCCGGGTGACCGGCGGCGATGGCGATCGAGACCCCGTCGAGCGGCACCGTACACGCGGGAAAGTCCCACTGGGCCGCGGCCTCGATCCGCGCGGCCTCGGCACGAGCCGCCGCGAACCCTTCGGCCACGGCGGCGCGTGCCGAGCGCGCCGTGTCGGCGTCGAACCCGGGGAGCACTTCGCGCGCGCCGTCGATGGTGCTCGCGACGAGCGTGGGC
>Ga0302283_1000074_pt1 | contig 61829 bp, 52 predicted proteins | sample III_Fen_E1_4_FD_198770 | JGI IMG/M metagenome (GOLD analysis project Ga0302283, IMG submission 198770) | Peat permafrost microbial communities from Stordalen Mire near Abisko, Sweden - III_Fen_E1_4 | ecosystem: Environmental > Terrestrial > Soil > Wetlands > Permafrost | place: Sweden: Abisko... | reverse complement strand
GTCCCACCCAACACGGCCGTCGCACGGCCCCCGCCCTCGGCTTACCGTTTCGGGGACGAGATCGTTGGACCCAAGGGACCATTCAATCGTCGACAGCCTCGGTGAGCCGCAGGCCGGGACCGAGCGCGCTGGCGGCGTGGGTGGGCGGGCTGGCCGCCGCCAGCGCGTTCGGTCCCGGCCTGCGGCGTGGTTAGGCCAACGGGACAGCCCTTAGTCCGCTACGACCACGCCCCACGGGCTCCCGCCCACGGGCACCTTCGCGCGCGTGACGCCGGTCGCCGCGTCGATGATCACCAGCTCGTTCGACGGCCCGCCGGCGACGTAGAGCGTCTTTCCGTCGCGCGTCGTCCCGATACCCCACGGCCGCGGCGCGACCCCCTCGAAGGTGCGCTCGATGGTCGCGGGCTGGAGGGCGATGACCGAGATGCTCCCGCCGCGTCCATTCGTGACGTACGCGCGCGTCTCGTCCGGCGACAGCACGATCCCCATGGGACGCGCCCCCTTCTGGGGCACGTGAACCTCCGACAGGACCTTGTGCGCGACCGCATCCACCACGTGAACCGTCGCTCCCAGCTCGGTCGTGACGTACGCGCGCTTTCCGTCACGCGAGAAGACCGCGGCGCGCGGTCGCGGCTGGGTCGGGATGCGGGTCACGAGCTCGCCCCGCTCCACGTCGATCACGTCCACCTCGCTCGCCGCTTCGCTCGTGACGTACACGAACCGGCCGTCCGGGCGCACCGCGACCCCTTCGGGCTCGGCCCCCACGTCGATCGTCTTGCGTACCGTCCCCGTGGCGACGTCCACGACGCTGGTCTGCCCGGTGTCCTCGTTCGAGACGTAGATCGTCTTGCCGTCGGGCGTGACGTCGAACGCCTCCGGATCGGCGCCGCTCACCATGACCCTGACCAGCTTCTGGCTGGCGAGATCCACGACACCGATGCCATCGGCCGTTCGATCCGCCGGCGGCAGCTTGCTTTCGTCGACGCCCGGCCCCCCCTTCGGCGAGCCGCTCAAGGCGACGTAGAGGAAGCGTCCGTCGGGGCTCAGGCGCATCCCACGCGGACGCTTGCCGACGGGGATCGTGGCGACGACCGCCTCGGTCTTGCCGTCGATGACCGAGATGCTGCCGCCGTCTTCGTTCGAGACGTAGATGCGCGAAGCGTGCGCGGCGCTCTTGCACGCCGGAGCCGAAGCGAGAGCGACGAGCGCGAGCGCTGCACGGGAGAGAGCGCGTCCGTGGGAGATGAGCATCCGCGCGAGGATAGCCCTCACCCTCTGCCGTCGCACCCTTCGTCGCGCCACGACGAGCGCTAGCGCGCGGGTGGCGTGCGGCTCTCGCGCCCCCGATAGAGATACCGACGCTCTCTCGCGTCGTCCGTGGCGACGGCGCGCGCGGCCTCGATGATCGCGTGTCGCGGCGAGAGCGAGCACGCAGGGTCGGTCGCCGAGGCGTCCCCCGTCAGCGCGAACGCCTGGCAACGGCATCCGCCGAAGTCGACCTCCTTGCGCGAGCAGCTCCGGCACGGGTCGGGCATCCAGGCGTCGCCGCGGAAGGCGTCGAGTCCGGGCGAGTCGCGCCAGATGTCGACGAGCGACCGCGCACGCACGCTCTCGAACGCGAGCCCCGGAATCGACATCGCCGCGTGGCAAGGGAGCACGGTGCCGTCCGGAATCACGTGCACGAAGCGCCGCGCCCAGCCGTCCATGCACGCGCGCGGATACGCGGCGTAGTGGTCCGCGAGGACGAAGAGGACTTCGATCTTCCCGAGGAGTCGCGCCTTCTCTTCCGCGGCGGCGGCTCGCGCGCGGGCGATCTGGTCCTCGCTGGGCAGGAGCGCGTCGCGGTTCGCGAGCGCCCAGCCCAGGTACTGCACGTTGGCCAGCTCGACCCGATGCGCCCCGAGCCGCTCCCCGAGCGCGACGATCTCCGCGACGCGATCGATGTTCGCGCGGTGGAGCACGACGTTGAGCGTGAGCGGTAGCTCGAGCTCGCGCGCCATCGCAGCGACGCGCATCTTCTCGTCGAAGCAGACGGTCCCCGCGACGACGTCGCTTCGAGCGGCGTCGACGTCCTGGACGCTGAGCTGGATCGCGTCGAGCCCGGCCTTCGCGAGCGCGACGAGGCGCTCGCGCGAGAGCGGGATGCCGCTCGTGATCAGGTTCACGTACAGGTCGAGCGCACGTGCCTTGGCGACGAGCGCCTCCAGATCCTTGCGCGCCAGCGGCTCTCCCCCCGTCAGGTGGAGCTGCATCACGCCGAGCGCCGCGGCGTCCTCGAACGCGCGGCACCACTCGTCGGTCGTCAGCTCGGTCGTCTCGTGTGCGCGCGCGCGCAGGTCGAGCGGGTTCGAGCAGTAGGGGCACGCGAGCGGGCAGCGGTACGTCAGCTCCGCGATGAGCGTGTACGGGCGCGGCGCGCTCATCCGCCGAGCTCCACGAAGCCGCGCCTGGCCATCTCTTCGAGGAACGCCACGACGTCGCGCCGCACGTCCTCGAGCGCAGCCTGGGTTCCGTCCGCGAGCTCGGCCGAGATCCGCTCCACGGTCCGCTCGCCGTCGCACCGCGCGAGGATCTCCGCCGCGCTCGCGCTCAACACGAGGCCGCGCTCCGGCGAAAGGAGCACGCTCTTCTTCTCGATCGGATCGATCTTGAGTCGGGCCTTCTTCGCGAGTCGCGGCCTGGTCTCGCCCGTCATGGGCGGCTACCGGTAGCCCGCGGCGACCGCGTCGAGCAGGCACCACAGGACGTCACACTTCGTGATGAACGCGTCGAGGCACCGGTCCTGCATCGCGCGCGTCGTTGCGTTCTGCATCACGAACGCCAGCGCCTCCCCCGAGTCCTCGCGCGCCCGCGGGACACGGCTCCGGAAGTACTCCTGCACCTTCGGGTCGACCCACGGGTAGTGCTTCTCCCATGCCTGGATGCGCTTCGTCATGATGTCGGGGGAGAAGAACTCGGTGAGCGACGACGCGACCGCCTCGACGAGCGTGCGCTCCCGCACCAGCTGCACGTAGCCGTCACACGCGAAGCGCACGGCAGGGAGGACGCGCGCGCAGCTCTTCACCTCGTTCGGATCGAGCCCGACCCCCGCGGCCAGGCGCAGCCACAGCGCGAGCCCCCCCTCGCCCTCGCGCGTGCCGTCGTGATCATGGATGCGACGAATCCAGGAGCGCCGGAACGCCGGGTCGTCGCTCTTGGCGAGGATGAGCGCGTCTTTGATCGGGATCCGCGTCTGGTAGTAGTAGCGGTTCAGGGTCCACCCCTGGATCTGCGCGCGCGACAGCTCGCCTGCGTGCATCGCCACGTGGAACGGGTGGCGGTCGTGGTAGCGCGTCTCCCCCTCCGCGCGCAGGCGCGCGAGGAACTCGTCGGTGGTCAGCGTCGCAGCGTCGGTCACGGTGTGATCTCCATCCCGTCGAACGCGAGCTCCCACCCCGCGTCGCCGAGCGCGCGATGCTCGGGCGAGCCGTGGACGAGGATCGGGTTCGAGTTGTTCACGTGCGTGAAGATCTTCCGGCGCGCGCGTGATCGTGACAAGCGCGCGATCGAGCCTCGCTCTCCCCCCACGGGGAGGTGCGCCATCTCCTCGGCGCGCGCGCGCGACAGCCCCTGGGCGATGAGCTCGTCGCTCGAGAAGAAGGTGCCGTCGAAGAGCAGCGCGTCCGCGTCGTCGAACCACGCCTCGATGCCGTCGAGCGAGCCGCACGCCGACGCGTAGACGAGCGTGCGGTCGCGGTGACGGAGCCAGAGCGCGACGTTCTCCTCCGGGGTGTTCGCCACGAGCCCGGCAAGGTGCGTCGGCCCTTTCCCCGCGATGGCGCGCGCCTCGATCGTGATCTCTTCGTCGAGCGCGTGCACCCGGCCGAGCTCGAGCCGCTTCCAGGTGAGCTGCTCGGGGAAGCGGTGGAGCGTGCGCATGAGCGCGTTGCGCTCTTCGAGCCCGGCACGGACCGCGTCGGTCGCCCAGATGACGAGCGGGGTCGATTCACGGAGCGAGAACAGCCCGAGCACGTGATCGAGGTCGCCGTTCGTCAGCACGAGCGAGCGAATCGGGGTTCTCCGTGGCGCGCGAGGCCGGAGGCAGGCGTTCGCCTCGATCTGAGCGCGGATGTCGGGCGACGCGTTGATCACGTGCCACGACTCGCCGTCCCGGCTCACGGCGATCGAGTCCTGCGTCCGCGCGACGACGCGCGGGTCACCGTTGCGAGCCAGCTCGCAGTTGGGGCACGCACAGTTCCACTGCGGGAACCCTCCCCCCGCACCGGAACCGAGCACGCGCGTGCGCATCAGCGCGCGGGGGGTTGAGCTTCGCCTTCTTCGGCCTGCACCACGAACGCAGGAGCCTCGCGATCACGCTCGAAATCGTCCTGATACGACCCGATCTCGGCGTCCATGCGCAGCTCGACGAACGAAGGGCTCTGGTACTCTTTCACGGCCACACTCCTTCTGGTGTCTCGGGCGAGGACTCAAGCTTGCGTACGAATCGCGCGTTCGTCACGTTCAATCTGCGAGTCGCACGAGGTCGCACGTAGGCGCACCTGGCAAAGTCCGGGCGCGCAGACCTCGGCGACGGCAGGTCGTCGGGCGCCTCGACGGGCGAAGAATGCATGCCGGCGCAGCCGAAGGGAGCGATGATGCGCCACCATGATTCGGGCACGTAGCCCGCTCACGCTTCGAGTGACGCTCGTGCTCGGCGCTGCGGCTCTCCTCCACTGCGGCGACTCTTCCCCGGTTGCCGGCGGCGACGGCGGCGGGTGCTTTCCCGACGACGACGGCATCAACGGCGGCAGCTACACGATCGACCTCGCGGTCGACGACAGCGGTTTCTTCGCGAGCGGTGACGACGCCGGAGCCAAGAACATCATCGCCACCCAGAACGATGCCCAGGTCACCTTCACGCTGACGAACACCGGAACGAAGCCGCACGGCTTCCAGGTCGAGTGCACGAGTGTGACGCCGGCCTATCCGAACGCTCCCGCCGGGTGCCCGACGATCGCGTGCTTCCCTGCGAATTCGACCATCGCGTCGCTCGCCCCCGGCGCGAGCGTGACCATCACGTTCGATACGCCGACGCCGGACAGCCTCATCTACCCGTTCAAGTCGCCGGTCGCCGCCGACAGCGCCGTCCCGGGGTTGAATGGTGGTCAGTGGTCGTTGATGTGAGGTGCGTGCGAGAGGTGCTCGGGATCGCGCGCAGGCAGCGCGTGATGCGTACCGTCCAGCGGTTGACGTTGCTCTTCGTCCTCCTGTTCCCGAGCGTGACCGCCGCGCAGCTCGTGGAGGCCGAGCCGCTCTCGCCGGTCGTCGCGCCGTTTCCCGTGGGTGAGCCGCCTCGCGAGACGCAGGTGACGCTGCAGGTCGTGATCGATGCGGCCGGCGCGGTCGAGTCGGCGATCGACGTCTCGCGCGTGCCCGCCGACGCGTCCGAAGCCTTTGCGCGCGCTGCGATCGATGCCGTCAAGGCGAGCCGGTTTGCGCCGTCGTCTCGGGACGGTCGCCCCATTCGCGCGCGCATCGAGTACGTCGTCGTGTTCCACCCCGCGGCGACGACCGCTCCCGCCGCGGCTCCGAGTCCGGCCCCGTCCACATCGGCTCCTGCGACGCCCACCACGCCCGCCGCCGAGACCGTGCACGTCCAGGGCATCGCGTGGTCGTCGCCGCGCGGCCTCGGTGACTTCCGCATCGACCGCGCGACCCTCACGGCCTCGCCGCGCCAGCAGACGAGCGAGATGCTCTCCGCCGCACCCGGCTTCTTCGTCGACCACGAAGATGGCGAGGGGCTCGGCAACGACGTTTACCTACGCGGCTTCGACCTCGACAACGGCTCCGGCATCGAGATGAAGGTCGGCGACGTCCCCATCAACGTCCCGCTCCACATCCACGGGCAGGGGTACGCCGACGTCAACTTCATCATCCCCGAGGTCGTCCGGAGCATCCGCGTGCAGGAGGGGCCCTACGATCCGCACCAGGGAGACTCCGCGATCGTCGGCAGCGCGCTCTTCGATCTCGGCGTCGCCGAGCGGGGCTACCAGCTCAAGACGAGCTACGGCTCCTTCGGCCAGGCGCGGGCGGTGGGCATCGCGGCGCCCAGGGACGCGAACGACGAGACCTTCGCGGCCTTCTCGCTGCGCCAGACGCAGGGTTTCGGCCAGGACCGCGCGTCCAAGTCGGCCTCGGTCAACGCGCAGTACGGAGTCGATCTGGGCGACAACGATCACCTGCGCCTCCTCGCCACGGCGTACGCGACGAGCGGCGCGCTCCCGGGCGTCGTGCGGCAGGACGACGTGAACGCCGGGCGCATCGGCTACTACGGCGCGTACCCGAACTTCAATTCGTACTACCCCGCGAACTGCAGCTCGGCCTCGTGCGCCCAGCCGGCGCAAGGGGTGGAGGCCGCGCGCGTCATCCTGGGCGCGGAGCTCGATCACGCGATGCACGGCGGCGCGCGCTTCGAAGTCACGCCGTGGGTCATGTGGACGAACTTCCTCTCGCGCCAGAACTACACGGGGGACCTCGACAGCTCGAACCTTCAGCCGCAGCTCGCGAGCCTCGGCGATCTCTGGCAGCTCACGAACGTGGAGACCGCCGGGGGATTCACGGCGCGCGTCCACTCGGCACCGTTCCGCGTCGGCGAGTTCCTCGAGGGGATCATCGAGCCGGGAGTCTCCCTGCGGGCCGGTCACACCGAGCAGAGCAAGGACCTCGTGAACCCGGCCAACCTGGACCCCTGGGACCTCCGGGAGAGCTACGGCTTGGACACGGTCGACCTCGCCGGGTACCTCGACCTCGACGTGCGGCTCTGGAAGAAGCTGCGCGTGTCGGGCGGCGCCCGCGCCGACTTTCTCGACGTCTCCATCACGAACAACCTGTCGGGCGTCGTGCCCCCGATCCCGAACGGCGCGCTGCAAGGGTCGACCGCGAACGTCGCCGGCGTGGCGCCCGGGCCGAGGGTGACGGCCTCGTACGAGATCATCCCGGAGCTCACGCCGGTCGTCTCGGCGGGCGAGGGCTTCCGGTCGCTCGACGCGGGGAGCCTGACGTTGTGCAACGCGCCCACCGCCAAGCTGACCGGCGTGGCCAGCTCCCAGGCGCCGCCGTGCACGCCCGGTTCGCCCTACTCGCAGGTCACGAGCGTCGAGGCGGGCGTTCGCTCCGACGTCGCCCAGGGGCGCTTCACGACGACACTGACGGCGTTCCGTACGAGCGTGGCGAACGAGCTGGTGTTCGAGGCGGCGTCGGGGGGGCTGACGACGGAGAACGCCAGCACGCGGCGAGGGATCGTCGGCTCGTTCCTCGCGCGCCCGACCGGCTGGCTGCTGGCATCGACCGCCCTGTCGGTCCAGACCGCGACCTTCGACACGCTCGTCACGGGAAGCGCGCACTACGTCCCCAACGTCCCCGCGGTGCTTTGGCGCACCGACGTCAACGTCCACGGAGAGCTCGCCCGCATCGACGACGCACCGCTGACCGCCCGCGCCGGCGTCGGCTACACGGTGCTCGCCGGCCGGCACGTGAACGACACCATCATCGCCCCGACGAACAACGTCCTGAATGCGCTCGCGTCGGTTCGCTACCGGTTCGTCGAGCTCGCGTTCGACATGTACAACGTGCTGGGCCTCAAGTACGCGGACGACGAGCAGTATTACGTCTCGAACTGGAGCCTGAAGCCCGGCCAGCAACCCGCGTCGAACGCGGTGCACCTCATCGCGGCGCCGCCGCGCACGGCGCTGGCGACGCTGACGCTCTACTTCTGAGATTGCGCCGCGGGCAGGGTCACGCAGGCGTCTACGGAAGCGAGAGAGCGTTCTTGCACGCCGTCGCGTCGGCGCTCCCCTCGAGCCATGTCGTGATGCAGACGTCGCGCGCATCGCCCGCGTTGATGATCGTGCCCCCCTTGTGGCTCTCGAGGCCGAGCGGCTTCCGGTAGAACGTGAGCCGCTCGGGGTTGGCCCCGTGCGACGCCACCACCTCGCTCATGATCTCGGGCTCGAGGCCGATGACGGCGTCGTAGTCCTGCGTGATTTCGTCGGCGGTCGTGGGGATGAGGACGCTCGGCACGTCGGTGGGGCTGAAGCGGAGTCCCGTGTCGCCGTAGATGCGGAGGTTCCGCCCGACTGTGGCGTGGCAGTCGAGCGAGCCGCACGACTGGATGAGCATCGCCGCGACGGCGGGAAACGTCGTCGTGTCGGGCGCGGTCTCGACGAAGCGCGCGTCGGACGGAGGGGCCGAGCAGGCGACCGCGACGCCGACGACCAGCAGCACACCGAGACACCTGTTCCATCCGCTGTGCTTCATGGCGGCGTCCCCGTGATGTCGAAGTACACGTGACCCGGCGAGTCCGGTCCCGACGGATCGGCGTGGCAGCCCGCGCACGACCCGTTCTCGCCGATGTGCGACTGCATGAAGATGCTCTTGCCGCCCGAGACGATGCTCTTCACGTGGACCGGGTAGTGCGGCGTGTACTCGCTCGTCGAGAGGTAGAAGTTGCCCGCCGCGTTCGTGGTGGCGGTCTGCGTGCTGCCGTCCGCGCCGAGCAGCGTGATCGTCGCCCCTTCGAGCGGCGTGACCGCGTTGGCCGACTGGAACACGGTGCCGGCCATCGCGAAGGCGCGCGGGTCGCCGAACGCCCCGTCGTGGCAGAGGAGGCAAGGCTGTCCGGGGCGATGGAGCGGCCCGCGAGGGACACCGGGCGTCTCGCCACCGAGAGCGTCGACGGCGCGCGTGTGCACAGGATCGCACGCCAGGAGCGGCACGACGGCCAGCAGCGCGAGGGTTGCGCGCTTCATGCTCAGAACTCCCCCGTGATCGACAGCGCGCCGAGCACCGACGTGCGCGACGTGAGGTACAGGTCGTCGAGGAAGTGCGTGTACGTGGCCTCGACCTCGAGCCCAAGGCTCCACTTCATCGGATCGCGGGCGGGGCCGATTCCCCAGCGGCCGCCCCCTCCCCCCGTCAGGTTGAAGAGCGGCCCCAGCTCGCGATCGCCCGTGCGGTACACCGGGTAGCTGGGGCCCGGGCCGAGCGTGTAGGCGCGCTGCCAGAAGTTCACGGCGCTCTGGTTGGTCACGCGCAGGTGCGGCCCGAGCTCGAAGCGTCGGCCGAGGTCGAAGACGTGCCGTACGTCGGTCGTCTGCGCCAGCAGGCCCCAGGTGTCGTCGTAGAGGCGCGCCTCGAGGCGGGACGTCGACGCATGGAATCGGTGCGCGAGGCGGAGCGTGAGCGCGTAGCGGTTGCGCGTCAGCGGCACCTGCTCGAACGGGCGCTCGTTGAGGCGGAGCGCGTTCACCAGATCGATCGAGGCGCCGACGGGGACGTTGGTGCCCGGCGCGAAGAGCGGGATGTAGCGGTACGGCTTCGACGTGTCGCCGTTCACGAAGACGCCGTCGACGAGCAGACTCCCCGTCGTGAGGCGGTCGAGGACGAGCGTGGCGCCCGCCCGGATCGCGTCGGTCTCGATGGTGTGCGAGAAGACCGAGAACGGCGTCCCGGTTCGCCCCGACACGTCGTGCGAGTGGCCGTAGCCCGCGACGAGCGTGAGGTTCTTGTCCATCAGGTCCTGCGAGAGCAGCGCGCCGGCGGACCAGGAGACGTAGTCGGGCTCGTCGGATACGCCGCCACTGACGGTGACGCCGAACGTGCCGGGCTTGTACGTGGCGTCGAGCGCGCCCGCCTGGCGGACCTCGGTCCACCTCCGCGACGCGGTGGACACGATGTCGACCGACGCGGCGGAGACGACGTCCACCAGGTACGAGCCGTTGACGGTCCAGCCCGCCGTGGGCCTGGCCACGGTCCCCGCGATGCTGGGGGTGAAGATGAAGACGTGGTCGGTGTCGCCGTACTCCGCGACCTCGCTCGTCGCGCGCACGTCGTAGGGCGACTGCGCTCGTGCGTTCCCCGCGAGGAGAAGGACGACGATGGCGATGGCAGCGACGACGAGGCGACTCAACGAGCTGGGTACGTTAGGTCGCCGCGCGCGCGGTTTGATCACGAATTCGTACCGCAGCCGTTCGCCGTCAGCTGGGGCGTCCCTTGGTTGGGACGAGCGGCAGGCGGACCTCGAACGTAGAGCCCTTGCCGACCGTGCTGCGGACGGCAATCTCGCCCCCCATCGCCTCCACCATGTGCTTCACGATCGACAGACCGAGCCCGGTGCCGCCGACGTCGCGCGAACGACCGGCATCGACGCGGTAGAAGCGCTCGAACAGGCGCGGCAGGTGCGCCTCCGAGATGCCCGGGCCGTTGTCCTCGACGGCGAGCTTCACGCTGCCGTCCCCGTTGGTCGCGCGGAGCTTCACGCTCGAACCCTGGGGGCAGTACTTCACCGCGTTGTCGATCAGGTTCGAGAGAACCTGCTCCAGCGCGCGCTGGTCGGTCTCCAGCCCCACGTTCCCTTGCGCGACGTCGGTGACGAGCTGGATCCCCTTGCGCTCGGCGCGCTCGCGGTGCAGCGCCATCACCAGGCTCGCCACGACCACGAGGTCGACCTTCTCGCGTTTCAGTTTGAACTCGTTCGACTCGAGGCGCGAGAGCTCGAGGAGGTCCTCGATCAGGTTCTGGAGGCGCTCGGAGTTGCGGATGATGATGTCGGCGAAGCGCTCGGCGGCCTTCGGATCGGGGTCCTTGAGCGCGGAGTCGCGGAGCGTTTCGGCCGCCGAGCGGACGGCGGTGACCGGGGTACGCAGCTCGTGGGAGACGTTGGCCACGAAGTCGCGACGGAGCGACTCCAGCCGACGGAGATCGGTGACGTCGACGAACACCGCGAGGACGCCTCCGGCCTCTCCGGCGAGCGCCGTCGCGTGGATCAGGAGGCGGCGCGGCTTGATGCCCGGGAGGTCGAGCTCGCCGGTGACGGTGGCCCCTTTGGCGCGGGCCCGCTCGACCACCTCGTGCAGCTCGGCGTGTCGCACCGACTCGATGAGGAGCTTGCCCACGTCGCTCGCCCCGAGCAGGAGCATCTCGCGCAGCGCCGGGTTCATGAGCAGGATGCGGTCGTCGCGATCGAGGACCAGCACCCCCTCCTTCATGCCGTCGAGGATGCGCGCCTGGAGATCGCGCTCGGCGCGCAGCTCGCCGAGGCTGGTGACGAGGCTCCCCGCGAGCTGATCGAGGGCCCGCCCGAGGTCGCCGAGCTCGTCGTCGCCCGCGAAGTGCGAGCGCACGCTGAGGTCGCCCTCCGTCATGCGGCGCGTGACGTCGGTGAGCTCGCGAACGATGCCCGACATGGACTGGGCCGCGAACGAGGACATGACGCCGGCGAAGAGGAGCGCCGCGAGCGCCGCGAGGGTGACCAGCCGCTGGAGCGATCCGATGACTCTCGCCACCGCATCGTTCACCGCGCCGGCGCTCGAGTGCGCGAGCCCGGCGTCGTGGAGGACGACCCGGAGCTGCGGCTCGAGACCGAACGCCACGTACGAGTACACGGCCGCGAACGACACCGCGATGAGCGCGACGGCGACGAGAAATAGCTTCAGCCGGATGCCGAGCTTCATGGGATGCGTCTATGCCCGGCCGCGCGCGCGTGGCGCTTACTCCTCGGAGGGCTCCTCGGAGAAACGATACCCCACGCCGCGAACGGTCTCGATGTACTTCCCGGCGGACGCGAGCTTCTCGCGCAGCCGCTTCACGTGCGTATCGACCGTGCGGGTCTCGATGTCGGCGTCGATTCCCCATACGTCCGAGAGCAGCGCGCTGCGCGTCTGGACGCGGTTCTGGCGGTCGTAGAGCGTGACGAGGAGCTTGAACTCGAGCGCCGTGAGGGCGATTTCCTCGTTGTCGACCCAGATGCGGTGGGCGTGGCGGTCGATCTTCAGCGAACCGAAGACGATGACGCTCGCCGCGTTCGGCACGTCGGCCCGGCGCATGACCGCCTGCATGCGGAGGATGAGCTCGCGCACGCTGAACGGCTTCACGACGTAGTCGTCGGCGCCGAGCTCGAAGCCGACGACGCGGTCGATCTCCTCCCCCTTGGCCGTGACCATCATCACGTGGATGCCCTTGGTCGCCGCGTCCTGCTTCAAGGTCTTGCAGACCTGGGTGCCCGGCATGTCCGGGAGCATCACGTCGAGCAGGACGATGTCGGGGCGCTGCTCGCGCGCGAGGCGGAGCCCTTCCTTGCCCGTGGCCGCGACGCGGACTTCGTGTCCGGCCTGGCCGAGGTTGTACCGGAGGATCTCCTGGAGATCGGCTTCGTCTTCGATGACCAGTACTCGTGCCATGGCGAACGGTTACCTCTGCTCGATGGCTTTTTCGTGGAGAACGAGCGACATCCTGTCGCAGAATCGTCGCATTCGCCCGTATGCGGGAGCTAGGACGGTGCCTTCTCGCCACTACCGTTGCCGCCACCGTCGTCCGGCGGGTGGGTACGGTGGTGCCGGACGTCCTCGCCGCGCACCATGAAGATCACCTCTTCGGCGATGTTCGTCGCGTGATCGGCGATGCGCTCCATGTACTTCGCGACCTTGATGACGCGGACCGCGGCGGGGATCTCCTCCGCGTTCTTCGCCATGTACGCCATCATGTCGCGCAGGATGCGCCCGTAGAGCTCGTCGACGGCGTCGTCGCCGGCGAGGACCTGCTCGGCGCGGGTGGCCTCCCCTTCCACGAAGGCATCGAGCGCGCTGCGCAGCATCACCTGCGCGTGGTCCGCCATCTCTTTCAGGTTCGCGCGCGCGAGCTCCTTGGCGTCGCCGTGCCCCTCGACGGCGCGCTCGGAGATGTTCACGGCCTCGTCGCCGATGCGCTCGAGGTCGGTCACCAGCTTGAGCGCCGTCCGGAGGAGGCGGAGGTCGTAGGCCACGGGCTGCCGGAGCGCGAGGATGCGGAGGACGAGCGCGTCGATCTCCATCTCGTCGCGATCGATGCGGCGGTCGAGCTCCTTCACCTCGTTGGCGCGCTCCGTCGAGCCGCTCCAGAACGCTTCGAGCGCGAGGCGCAGGCTTCGCTCGCAGCGCGCCCCCATCGCCAGCGCGTTCGCGCGCAGCTCCCGGAGCTCGGACTCGAATTCGCGGCTCGTGTGGGTCCCGTGCGGCATCGAGTAATCCTAGGCCAGAATGCGGCGGCGCATGCGCGAGCGAATGACGATCGCCACGAGGTTCAGGAGGAAGGTGAGCCCGAGGAGAACGAGCACCGTGCCGTAGAGGAGGGGCTTGGTTCGATCGACGTCGGGCGACTGCGTGGCAAGAACGTAGACGTGATAGCCGAGGTTCATGAACTGGTCGTTCGGGTACTTCGGCAAGTAGGGGAGGAAGTAGGCGACGCCCGTGAACATGATGGGCGCGACCTCGCCGGCGCCGCGGCTCACGGCCAGGATCGCTCCCGTGAGGATGCCGCCGAGCGCGTGCGGGAGGACCACGCGGAGCACGGTCTGAAAGCGCGTCGCGCCGAGCGCGAGGCTGGCGTCGCGGAGCTCGCGGGGAACCGAGCGAAGCGCCTCTTCGGTCGAGACGACGACGACCGGGAGCGTGAGAATGGCCAGGGTGAGCGCAGCCCAGATCAGCGCAGGCTTCCCGTAGGTCAGGTGCCCTGCGTAGAACGTGTTGTCGATGCCCCGTCCGATCGTGGTCACGAAGAAACCGAGCCCGAACAGGCCGAAGACGATCGATGGCACGCCGGCGAGGTTCGAGATGCAGATCCGGATCGCGCGTGCGATGGGCGAGCTCGCCGCCGCATACTCGGTCAGATAGACGGCGGTCGCGACCCCGGCCGGTACCGCAGCGAGGGTCATCATGAGCGTGAGCGCCACGGTGCCGACGATCGCCGGGAAGATCCCGCCCGCCGTCATCCCCTTGGTCGGTGCCTCGGAGAGGAAGCTCCAGGTCACGGTCTTCGCGCCGCCGACGACGACGTCGAGCACGAGAGTCGCGAGCATCGCCAGGATGAGAGCCGTCGCGAACCCCGTCGCGCCCAAGAGGACGCGATCGGACTTGCGCACGCGGCGCTGGAGGACGTGCCCAGTGCCCTTTGCCATCAGCTCCCTCCCCCCAGCTTGCGCCGCATCCCGCTCACGATGCGCTCGCCCCCAGCGTTGACGACGAGCGTGCTCAAGAAGAGGAGAGCGCCGAGGAAGAAGAGCAGGTGATAGTGCGCGCTGCCGACGACGACCTCGCCGAGCTCCTGCGCGATCGTCGCGGTGACCGTGCGCACGGAGTGGCCGAGGTCGAAGTCGAGGAGCGCGGCGTTGCCGGTCGCCAGGATGACGATCATCGTCTCGCCGATCGCCCGACCGAAGCCGAGGACGACCGCCGCAGCGATCCCCGGCGCTGCTGCGGGGAGCACGACGCGCAATACGACCTGCGACTTCGTCGAGCCGAGCGCGATTGCGGCCTGGCGATACGAGTCGGGGACGGCGCGGAGCGCGTCTTCCGAGACGGAGAAGACCACCGGCATGATCGCGAAGGAGAGCGCGATGCCGGCCACGAGCGTATTGAGGCGGTGCTCGGTGCCGAAGATCGACTGCACCCACGTGGCGAGCACGACGAGCGCGAAGAAGCCGACGACCACCGAGGGGATCCCCGCGAGCAGCTCGATCGCCGGCTTCACGATCTCGCGCGCCGTCCTCCCCGCGAACTCGGCGACGAAGACGGCCGCGGCCACGCTCAGCGGCACGGCGACGAAGAGAGAGACCAGCGTGACCTTCAGCGTCCCGACGAAGAGCGGCACGATGTTGTACTTGGGCACCTCCGACACCGGCTGCCAGACGTAGCCCGCCGCGCTCGGGCGGAACATGCCGCCAAACGTGAGCTCCTTGTGGAGCTCGGAGCTCGTCAGGACGGGGAGCGCCTCCTTGCCGACGAAGATCAGGATGAGGACGACCGACGCGATCGACGTGAGCGCGACGATCTTCACCGCCGCCTCGCCGATCGCTTCGCCCCAGCGAGCTCGCCGTTTCAACGTGAGCGTCGCCGCCTTCTTCACCGTTCGTGGCGCTGTCGAGATGGAGACTGCCATGGCGCTAGTGCTTCGGGAGCGGGTAGTAGCCGACGTCGGAGATGACCTTCTGTCCCGTAGGGGTCAGCACCCAGGAGATGAAATCCTTCGCCGTCCCCGCCGCCGGACCCGCGGTGTAGAAGTAGAGAAAGCGGCTGATCGGGTACGAGCCGTCTTGGGCCGTATCGATCGATGCCTTCACGGCCGGCGAGCTGTCGTCCTTCTTGACGCTGAGCGCGCGAATCCCTTCGAGGTAGGCGATGCCGCCGTAGCCGATTCCGTAGGGGTCGCCCTTCACGGCGTTCACCACGGCCGAAGTACCCGCGAGCGTCTGCACCGACGCCGCGAAGTCCTTGTTCTGAAGCACGTGCTCCTTGAAGTAGCCGTACGTGCCGGAGTTGTTCTCGCGACCGTAGAGGATGATGGCGTGATCGGGACCGCCGAGCTCCTTCCAGTTCTTCGTCTCGCCGAGGTAGATCTTCTGCACCGCGGGGATCGAGATCTCCTTCAGGGGGCTCTTCTCGTTCACGTAGATCGCGAGCGCATCGAGAGCCACGCGCGTCTCGACGGCCGGCGCGCCCCGCTTCGACTGCACGTCGGCCTTCTCGGCGTCCTTCATCGAGCGGCTCGACTCGCAGATGTCCGTCGCGCCGTTGATGAGCGCGGCGATGCCCGTCCCCGACCCGCCGCCGGTGACTTGGATGGTCGTCCCCGCGTGCTCCTTCATGAAGTCCTCGGCCCAGCGCTGCCCGAGGATCACCATCGTGTCGGAGCCCTTCAGCGTAACGCTCGTCGAGCCCGCGGACGGCGCCAGAGCGCTCGTCGTGCCCGTGCTGGTGGACCCCGCCGGAGCAGCGCCGGTCGCGTCGGGGCGCGAGCATCCGAGCGCTCCCAGAATGAACACGCCAACGAACAGCCGTCGATCGATCGAGCTCATGAGCTTGTCTGTCTCCATTTTCGGGTGGTCCACTTCTCAGCCGAAGCGGCCGGTGATGTAGTCCTCGGTCTCGCGGCTCTTCGGCTTCGTGAAGATGTTGGTCGTCTCCCCCACCTCGACGAGGCGCCCCATGTAGAAGAACGCCGTGTGCTGCGACACGCGAGCGGCCTGCTGCATGTTGTGCGTGACGATGACGATGGTGAGCGCGCGGCGCAGCTCGGAGACGAGGTCCTCGATCTTCGCGGTGGCGATGGGGTCGAGGGCGCTCGCGGGCTCGTCGAGCAGCAGGACCTCGGGCTCCACCGCGAGCGCGCGCGCGATGCAGAGGCGCTGCTGCTGTCCGCCGGAGAGGGCGAGGGCCGAGTCCTCCAGGCGGTCCTTCACCTCGTCCCAGAGGGCCGCCTGACGGAGCGCACGCTCGACGGCGTCCCGGATCGACGTGCGGTCGCTCTTGTCTTGCAGGCGAAGGCCGTAGGCGACATTGTCGAAGATCGACTTGGGGAACGGGTTCGGGCGCTGGAACACCATGCCGACGTGGCGACGCACGACGACAGGGTCGACGTCGGGCCCGTAGATGTCGTGCCCCTCGAGGAGCACCTGGCCGGCGACCTTCGCCCCTTCGACCGTGTCGTTCATCCGGTTGAGCGAGCGGAGGAAGGTGCTCTTGCCACACCCGCTGGGGCCGATGAGCGCCAGAACGAGGTTCGCGTGGACGTCGAGCGAGGCCTTCTGGAGGGCTTCCTTCGCGCCGTAGCGGACGCTGAGATCCACCGCACGCATCTTCACGCGGGTGTCATCGGGCCCGTTGGAGCTGGTTCGCACGGGGGCGGAGTGTGGTCGACGGGCGCAGTTTCCGTGTGAAGCAGGTGTGACAATGGGGTTACGAACGAACCGAAGCGTCGCGCCCCGGGGACCCTTGCCGGACGCGAGCGACGCCGCGCCGCGTCCCTCCCGTGGATCATCGATGGAGCACCCTCGAGTGGCGCGATGCAGCGCGGAGTGGCCCCGGCGACCGACGGGAACGGGTTATTCCAATTGCGCCGGATACGGTCGAAAACGCGCACATTATTCGTTGAACAATCAAGAACCGGCGGGCATCACTAGCTCAAGTGGCGCGCGTGCGGCCGTCACCCATAGCGGTCGCCTACACGCGGCCCGACGAGGAGGATCTGGATGATGTCCGTGAAGCTCGCCAGCCGACGTGTGCTCTCGCTCCTTGCGGTGCTCGCCACCGCCGCCATGGCCGCGCCCGATGCGGCCGCCGCACCCACCACCGGCTCGCCGAGCGTCCCGCTGCCGAAAGGGGTCAAGCTCAGCTCCTCAGGTCGCTACCTTCAGGAGATGTGCCCGATGGACGGCGTCCACCCGTGGCACTGCCTCGGGAGCTGGCTCCTCCCCAAGGAGTGGAAGCCGGGCATGCCGCTTCCGAGTCACCACGCGGCGATCCAGCCGGACGCGACCAAATGCACGGGCACGTTCCAGGGCATGGGACCGACCGACATCACGACGGCCTACAACGTCCCCGCGAGCAGTTCGGCGGGCGGCAAGATCGTCGCCCTCATCGACCTCGCCGACAAGACCGCCTTCGGCGACCTGACGGGCTATCGCTCCGCCGCCGGGCTCAAGGCGCTCCCCCAGTGCACCGGTTCGGGCGTCCCGGGCGGTGCCGGTAAGACTGCGTGCTTCGCGCAGGTCGATTCCGAGACCGGAGCTCCCACGACTCCCACCACGTCGGTCAGCACGGGCGCCGACGGCGAGACCGGGCTCGACATGGCGATGGTGAGCGGCGCCTGCCCCGACTGCAGCATCCTGCTCGTCGGCATCGGCGCGACCGCGGCGAACGACACGGGCAACAACGGGTGGCAGGCGTTCATCGACGCCGTCGCGACCGCGAAGAAGCTCGGCGCGTCGTCGATCAGCATCAGCTTCGGCGGCCCCGAGGACACCGATCCGAACGTCGAGCTGCTCGGCGATTCGAACGACGGCGGGCTCGACACGACGGGCGTGTACACGGGCGGCGGCATCCCGGTCTTCGTCGCCGCGGGTGACTTCGGCTATGACGAGGACACCGAAGCGCTCAACGACGCCGGCACGACCTTCGGCGCCTCGCCGAGCTACCCAGCGTCGGCGCCCGACGCCATCGCCGTCGGCGGCACGATGCTCGTCAAGCCGGCGAGCGGCACCGCGTACACCGAAGGGGTGTGGAACGACGGCCAGGGTGGGCAAGACGTGACCACCAGCGGCTGCAGCACCGAGTTCCCGATGCCCGCGTGGCAAACGACGGCGCTCGCGGGGAGCGGATGCAAGTACCGCGCGACGGCCGACGTCGCCGCCGCCGCCGCGTTCAGCGAAGGGGGGCAGTCGGCGGGCATCGCGCTCTGCGCGTCCGGACAGCTCCAGGGCGCGGAAGGGACGAGCGCCGCGTCGCCGATGATCGCCGCGATCATGACGCGCATCGGCGTCGAGAAGTCGATCGCCAACAACATCGGCTGGCTCTACGCGAGCACGACGGCGCCCGGCTTCAACGACCTCGGCTCCACGGCCTACCCGGTCGATACGGCCAACGGCGACTCGAACACCGACTCCGACACCTCGGGCTGCGGGGTTCTCTGCACCACCGGCGTCGGCTGGGACGGCCCGTCGGGCGTCGGAACGCCGAACGCGACGAAGCTCGCCACGGTCCCCAGCACGGCCCCCCTTGCCGGCGTCGACGCCGGGAACGGCAGCGGGACCGAGGACGCCGGCGGCTCGGGTAGCGGCTCGGGGAGCGGCAGCGGCTCCGGCGGCAGCCTCAGCGTGGATGCGGGGAACGGCAGCGGGAGCGGCAGCGGCAGCGGCTTCAGCAGCAGCGGGACCAGCAGCACCGGTGGCTGCAGCGTCGTGACGTCCGGCACGGAAGTCCCGAGCTTCCTCCTCTTCGGCGCGGCCTTCGGGATCGTGGCGGTCGGCGCGCGCCGTCGTCGCAAGAGCGCGTAAGCGAACCTCGCGAGAGCGAACCGCGGCCCTGTCTCCCGTGAATGGAGGCGGGGCCGCCGCGTTTTGTGCGCACGGCACGCGAGGAACGTGGCGTGGGCGTGGAACGGTCTGCCCGGCGACAGGATCCGAACCTCGTCTCTGGGAAACGGTTTACCAAGTGCGATGATCGGACCATCGTCCATGGGAAACGGTTTCCCAGGAAACCCGGTCCGAACGGTGTCTTTGGGAAACGGCTTCCCAGAGACGAGGTCCCGGTCTCGTGGACGGGGGTATTTTCGCGGTGTATGGGAAACGGTTTCCCACGTTCGGCGATCGGAATGCCGTCGAGCCGTTCGCCAGCTCGTGGAACGCGAAAAAAACGGATCGCTTGGGAAACCGTTTCCCATCCACGAGGACAGGACCCGATGAAGCAACGCCTCGCTCAACCCAAGCCGCCGAGCTTCGGCGGGATGCTGATGCGGGTCCGCAGAGGGCTCCAGTGGAGCCAGGACGACCTCGCCGCTCGGCTCGGCGTGTCGCGCAAGACCGTGTCGCACTGGGAGTGCGGCCACTGGCTGCCGCCGGCGAACCTGCACATGCACATCATCACCGCGCTGTACGACGCCCCTTCGGAGCACGTGCTCGCGATGGCCGACACCCTCGGCGTGAGCGCTCACCCGGTTGCCAAGGCGCTTCTTGCGTCACACCGAGCAGCCCTCGGCCTCTCCAGCGACGGCGTCGCGCGCGCTCCGGCACGGACGGCCGCGGACCCCACGCTCCTCGCCACGGTCGACGCGATCCTGCGTGACGCGGCCGACACGCTCGACGTATCGGCGAACGATCTCCGCGTCGTCCTCGCTCACGCCCTCGGCGCCTGCGCCGAAAGGGGCGCGACGCTCGAAGCGGCGCGGGACGCCGTGGCGATCAAAGAAAGCAGAAAGAGAGAGGCGAGCGCGAAGCCTCGCCCGAAGGCGTAGCGTCCGCGCGAGGCCGCGACTCAGGCGAAGCCGACGCTCTGCAGGGTGTCGTCGTACACTTCGTACAGCCGCACGCGCGGGCGGTCGCTCGGGTCGTCCACGATCGCCGGCGCCCCGAAGATGCGCTCTCTGCCGAGGCCGACGACGCGCGAGACGACGTTGTGCAGGTGCCCGTGGAGGACGTTCACCGACGGGAACCGCTCGAGCAGACCCATCATGCGGGCCCAGCCGCGGAGGCCGTCGATCCACTGCATCACCGCCGAACGCTCGAACGGCGGATGGTGCTGCACGATGACGATCGGCTTGTGGCGGAAGGCCGTGTCCTTCACGCGGCGCTCGAGGGCGTCGACAGCGCCGTCGGTGATCTCGCCCGCCGAGCGGGTGACCGGCTGATGACAGGCGACGTCGACCGGCAGGAAGCAGACGCTCCCGATGTCGACCACCGCCCCGGGGTTCCGTGCGCTCGACATCGCCCACGGGCGAAGCGGGCCGTCCATCGCCTCGCGCCACGCGGTGGGCGAGTCGTACGCGTCGTGGTTGCCCGGCACGAGCGTGATGCGCCAGGGCGCAATCTCGCTCTCGTGGAGCGTCTCGCTGAGCGCCTCGTACTGCGCCTTCGTCCCCATCTCCGTCAGGTCGCCGGAGATCACGTAGTGATGCGCGCCCGCCTGCTTGGCGGCCGCCAGACCGTTCTTCAACTTCCTTCGCCGCAGGATGGGATCGAGCGGTCGCCCGATGCTCACGAAGTGCGTGCTCAAGTCGTAAGCGCGTGCGCGGAATCGATCCGCGCGCGCCTCATCGAGCATGTGCACGTCCGACAGATGCGCGATGCGCGTCGTGGTCGTCGTCATGGTGCTCACCTCTCCCCGTGCGAGCGCCACCCGTGCGCTCACGATGACACTTTCTCAAGGTGCCGTGCCAACGCGCGCTCCATCGCGAAACGCTTGCGGAAAGGGTGAATGGCGAAGTGATGGCGAACGGAGGACCAATGGTCGACGCACACACGCCCCTCCAGCCACTCCTCGCCAAGATGGCAATCGGATGGCTGTGAGCGCCCGACCTGGAAGCGTTGGCCCCCCTCGCTCCTTCTATCGAGCAAGGCCACGCGATGTCGCGCAGCCATCGAGAAGAGGAGATCGTCATGCATGAGTCGTTGGATGAGCTGGTTCGAGACGTGGTCGCGCGGCACCTCGACGTCGACGTGAACGACATCGGCCCCGATCTGCACCTTCAGCACGATCTCCACCTCGACCCGCTGGATCTCGTGCTCATCGCGCTCCGCCTGGAGGAGATGGAGCAGCGCGAGTTCCCCATCTACCGGCTGGGGCTCGCCGAGACCGTCGGGGACATCGCCGACGTGGTCGCGGCGATGCGTGACGGCGGATTCGAAGAGGCGATCTTCACGCTCGATGACCCGACCGCGGCGGTATCTCTGCGTGCGCATCGCACGCGCCGCCGTGGTCACCGGGCGAAGCGCACTCGCCGCGCCGCGCGCGTGCGTGGAGGAGTTGCGCGCGACGACGAGCGTGTATCCTCGCGCTCACGATGACCCAGCCCGTCACCTTCACCAACGTCACCAAGCCGCCGTCGATGACGCCCCCCGCAGCCATGCTGCACGGGGACCCGTGCACGCTCGTCATCTTCGGCGCGGTGGGGGACCTCGCCCGCCGCAAGCTGATGCCGGCGGTCTACTACCTGGCGAAGAAGAAGCTGCTCGCCGATCAGTTCCGCGTCATCGGCGTCGGCATGGACGCTCTCGACGACGAGAAGTACAGGGAGCAGATGCGCGCGGCGCTCTCCAACACCGACGAAGTGAAGGACTTCGACGAGGCGGTATGGAACGACCTCGCTCCGCGCCTCACCTGGGTCGGCGGGAACCTCACCGAGCCCGCGGTCTACAAAGCCCTGAGCGCCGCGCTCGCCGGGATCGAGAGCCCGCTGCCGGCGTACGACCGCAACCGCCTCTTCTACCTCGCCGTCCCGCCGGCCATCTTCGCGACCATCGTGAAGCACCTGGCCGACAGCGAGGTGTGCCCGCGCGTCCTGGACGCCTCGGTCCGCCCGTGGAGGCGCGCGGTCGTCGAGAAGCCCTTCGGCCACGACCTCGCCTCGGCCAAGGAGCTCTCGCGCGTCGTGCTTGGGTCGCTCGCCGAGCATCAGGTCTACCGCATCGATCACTACGTCGGAAAAGAGACCGTGCAGAACGTGCTCGTCCTCCGCTCGGCGAACGCGATCTTCGAAACGCTCTGGAGCCGCGAGCACGTGTCGCACGTGGAGATCACGGCGGCCGAGACCGTCGGAGTCGAAGAGCGGGCGCGGTACTACGAGACGTCGGGCGTCGTGCGCGACATGTTCCAGAATCACCTGCTGCAGCTGCTCGCGCTCGTGGCGATGGAGCCACCGGAGACGCCGAGCGCCGACGCCATCCGCGACGAGAAGGTGAAGGTGCTCCGCGCGATCCGCCCGCTCGTGACGCACGGGACGACCGAGGCCGTGCGCGGGCAGTACGCGGCCGGCGCGCTCAAGGGGAAGGACGTGCCGGCGTACCGCGACGAGCCGGGGTGCGCGAAGACCTCGGAGACGCCGACCTTCGCCGCGCTCCACATCGCGCTCGAGACCGAACGGTGGCGCGGAGTGCCGTTCTTCCTCCGTTCGGGCAAGCGCATGGCCAAGCGATGGAGCGAAGTCGTGATCCACTTCCGCACGCCACGGAAGCTCATGTACGAGCCGGTCCCGACCGAGACGCTCGCGCCGAACCGACTGTCGTTGCGCATCCAGCCCGACGACGGCGTGTCGCTCAGCTTCGAGGTGAAGATGCCGGGCGCCGCGCTCGCGCTCACGCCGGGCATCGAGGTGCAGGAGGTGAAGATGGACTTCAGCTACGCCGACGCCTTCGGCACCGAAGTGCACCCGGCGTACGAGACGCTTCTGCTCGACTGCATGATCGGCGACGCGACACTGTTCACCCGCACAGACGAGGTCGAGGCAGCTTGGGCGGTCATCGATCCGCTCATCTCGCTGTGGGAATCCGGAAGAGGCTCGCCTCTCACGTTCTACGCCGCGGGCTCCACGGGTCCTGCCGAGGCTGACGCGCTCCTCGCGCGAAGCGGCTTCCACTGGAGCCCGCTGTAGCGCCGGCACGGGGGGCGTCGTATACCCCCCGAGACCCGGATGCTCTCGTCGAAGCCGAGCCACGTCGCCGAGCCGTCCGCCAGCGGCTCTCTCGCGAAGAAACCCTTCGCGCACCTGCTCATTTACGGGCTGGATCGCAAGCTCACGGGCACGTTCGAGCTCGCTGACGATACGGGCGCGACGGCGTACGTGGTGGTCGCCGAGGGGATGGTCGCGCGGGTCGAGACGAGCGCGCCGGTGACGTACCTCGGGCACGTGCTCTACGAGCTGGGAGCGATCGACGACACGATGTTGAGCTCGTCGCTCGCCGAGGTCGCCGCGAGCAAGAGGCTGCACGGGCAGGTGCTGCTCGAGCGTCACGCGATCGACGCCGCGCAGCTCGCCGAGGCGCTCCGCCATCAGCGCGCGCGCAAGCTCCAGCACGTCTTCACGTTCGCCCCCACGACGACGTTCGCCTTCTACGCGAACGTCGACTTCGTCGGCGAGCGCCCGGGCGACGTCGAGCCGATGGACCCGCTCCCCGCCGTGTGGCGCGGCGTGCGCGAGCACCCGTCGTGGGACCACGTGCGCGCGACGATCGCGGGCATCGCGTCGCGCGCCCTCCGGCTGGTCGACGGCGCGCAGCTCGATCGGCTCGGCCTCGACCACCACGAGCTCGCGGCGACCGAGTGCCTCCGCATCAAGGCGCAGACGGTGCCCGAGCTGGCGATCGTGGGCGGGCTCACGATGCAGGCGACCGACCTGCTCGCGTACTTCCTCGTCATCACCAAGCAGGTCGAGGTCGTGCAATCGGTGAGCGCGTCGAGTCCGGCGCGTCCACCCAGCGGCTCGATGGGCCAGGTGACGCCGACGCTGGCCAACGGCGAGTACGCCCGAAAGATCTCGTTCTCGATGCGCGCGGTGACGCCCGGCGCCGGCACCCTCCGCCTCCCGTCGCCGGTGCCGAGCCGCTTCCCTTCGCCCACTCCCGCGCGCCTCTCGGAGAGCCCCGCCTTGCCGCGCATCTCCGCGGTCCCTCCGGCGGTCGCAGGGACGCGCATCTCGTCGGCCCCCCCTCCCCGCTCGGGGACGAGCTCGATCCCCCCGCAGTCCGATCTCGCGCGCAAGAAGTCGATCCTCGATCGCGCCAAGTGGATCGACCAGGAGGACTACTTCAAGATGCTCATGGTCTCGCGCGAGGCCGACATCGAGGAGATTCGCGCGGCCTTCCTGCGTGCTGCGAAGGTGTGGCACCCCGACCAGCTGCCGCTGTCGATCATCGAAGTGCGCGCGGAGTGCGAGCGCGTCTTCACGCGCATCACGGCGGCGTACGAGACGCTGGTCGACCCCGAGAAGCGGAAGACCTACGAGCGCTCGATCAACGCGCGCATCAAGGAGACCGCCGACGCCGACCACTTCATCTCCGAGGCCGAGATGCACCTCACGCTCGGCGATCGCGAGTCTGCCGAGACGGTCGCGAGGAAAGCGGTCGTCGCCGCTCCGATGATGGGCGAGGCGCGCGCGCTCCTCGCGCACATCGAGTCGCTCGACCCGAGGCGCGGCAAGGAAGAGCACCTGCGCTCGTGCGTGAAGACGATCGACATGGCCATCGGCGCCGACCCGATGTGCCGCCGCGCGCACTACTACCGCGCGCTCCTCCAGAAGCGCCTGGGCGAGCACGAGGGGGCCATCCGCGATCTGCGCGCGGCCGTGACGAACGACCCCGACGACGTCGACGCGCAGCGCGAGCTCCGGATCTACGAGCAGAAGCTCCGCGACGGAACCGTCCAGATCCGGTCGATGTCGCCGTTCCCCGGGAAGAAGCCCGACGGGTTCTTCGAGCGTCTGCGTAAGAAGTGACGTTAGGCACGGCCCTCGTCATCCTGAGGAGCAGCGCGACGAAGGATCTCCCCTGGCGGCCGGGATCCCTCGCTCCGCTCGGGATGACGACAGGCTTCGCGCGACAAGGCGGCGCGATTTCGGCGATGATGGTGCCGTGCGAGTACGCCCCTCCTTCGCCTTCGCTTCCGTCACGGCCCTCGTCGTCGGCGTCCTTGCCTGCGCGGAGGTGACCGCCCCGCCGCGCATCTTCGTCTCGAAGGTGCCGTCGAACATGCACTCGGCGCGCGAGGACGGCGAGTCCATGAAGCTCGCGCGGTGGGACCTCGACCCCCAGGTCGGCCTCACGCGCGGCTACTGGCTCGTCGGCAACGAGCACGAATGGCGCGACCTCTTCCCCACGCTCGACGCGGACCGCATCCCGCTCCTGCCGGGGGACATCAACTTCGCCAACGAAGCGATCCTCGTGGCGGCCCCCACCGACCGCGAGGTGACCGAGGTACGCGTCCACGCCGTCATCGACACCGCCGAAGCGGGCGTGCACGTGTACCTGTCGCAGAGCGTGCCGGGGAAAGGGTGCCCGCCGCCGCCGCCGGACACGCGAGTGCCGGTGAGCGCGGTGCGGGTGCCGCGGATCGAGAAGGAGATCCACTTCCACCTCGAAGCGAAGGAGGCGTCTCCCTGCGAGGCGCCGCCGGAGGCGAAGATCGGCTGCCGCGTGGAGGGGCCGGGGGACGACTTCGCCGAGAAGCTCGTCGTCGAGCCGGGGAAGATGGTCGCGTGCCGCTCCGAGGGGAAGCCGGGGATGCGACCGACCATCGATCGCACGTGGTCGTTCCGCTCGCTGCCGCAGGGGACGGTGAGCAAGATGACGATCGCGCCGGGAGGGAAGGTCGTGACCTTCCCGACGGACGCCTTCGGCACGTACGCCGTCGGCCTCGAAGTGACCGACGACCTCGCGCGCACCGCGAAGGGAACGACCGAGGTGCAGGTCGCGCCGTCCAAGGACGCGCTCGTGGTGCAGATGCTCTGGACGAAGTTCGACCCCACCGACGACCCGAGCACGTTCCCGCGCGTCGAGCTCCACGTCGCCGGCGACAAGACCCCCATCCCGGTGTCGAAGGCGACGACGTTCGCGTCGCGCAATCAGCCGTGGATCCTGGTGAAGGGCGACTGCACCGTCGGCGGCGACAAGCTCCCGGCCTGGTGCCAGTCGAAGGCGGTCGCGCAGACGTCGATCGCGTCGGTGGTGACCGATGCGTTCCCGCAGTACCGCATCGGGGTGAAGTACCTCGACGACCGCTACGAAGGGTCGCCGGTGCTGTGCATCCGCGCCTTCCGCGGCGCGCTGGCCAGCGAGTGGTGCGACAAGCTCGTTCGCGCCGAGGGGAGCTGGTGGGACGTCGCGCGCGTGGACGCGACGACCGGCAAGATCCCCGTTCCCCCTGCCCCGCCGACCGCGCCGCCGGCGCCAACCCCGGCCGCTTCCGCGTCGGCTGCGCCGGCAGCGGCGGCAGCCCCTGTAGTCGTCGATCCGAGCAGGCCGCGAAAGCCGGGAGAGGCGTGGTCGCCGATGGCCGCGGCGGCAGCAGCGAGCGCGACCCCCGCGCCGAACCCATCCGCGACCCCACCCTCGACCCCGACCCCGACCGCGCCCCCGACCCCGACCGCGCCCTCGACCCCGACCGCGCCCTCGACCCCGAAGCCGGCAGCGAGCGCGCCCCCCGCGCCGAAGCCCGCCGCTTCCGGCAGCTCCGCGCCTCCGAAGGTTCGCCAGCCGGGCGATCCCTGGACGCCCTAGCCGGCTAGGCTTCGAACGGATCGTCGCTCCCGAAGAACGCCGCCATCGCGCGCACCATGCGCTCCGGATCCCGCGTCCCGGTCATCTCGCGGGCCGAGTGCATGCTCAGCATCGCGTTGCCCACGTCGACCGTGCGAATGCCGAGGCGCGTCGCCGTGATGGGGCCGATCGTCGAGCCGCACGGGAGGTCGGTGCGGTGCACGTAGTGCTGCACGGGGATGTCCTCGCGCGCGCAGAGATCCTGGAAGAGCGCGGCCGTGCGCGCGCACGTCGCGTACCTCTGCTGCGAGTTCACCTTGATGACCGGCCCGCCGTCGAGCGCGATCTTGTGGCGCGCTTCGCTCCGCTCGGCGTAGTTCGGGTGAACCGCGTGCGCCATGTCGGCCGAGACGCAGAGCGAGCGCGCGAGCACGCGGTGGTACGCGTCGCGCGAGCCGCCGTTCCCCTCGACGATGCGCTCGATGGCCGACGCGAGCAGCGGCGCTTCGGCGCCGTACGCGCTACCGCTCCCGACCTCTTCGTGATCGAAGAGCGCGATCATCGGCGAGAGGTCGCGCGCGTCCACGCTCGGTGCCGCCTGCGCGATCGCGCGCGTCGCGGCGTGGCACATGGCCAGATTGTCGAGGCGCGCCGAGAGGAGCATCTCGCCCGCGAGGCCGCCCACCGCCGGAGGGTTCACGTCGTAGAGCATCAGCTCCGTCGAGACGATGTCCGCCGGTGCGACGCCGATCTCGGCCGCGACCAGCGCGAGGACGGGCGCCTTCGCAGGGTCCTTCCCCGCGAGCCCCACGATCGGCGCCATGTGCTCCTGCTTGTTGAGCACGAGCCCCTTCTCGGTGACGTCGCGATCGAGGTGAATGGCGAGCTGCGCAACCCGCGCCAGCACGCGCTCGAAGCACACGAGCCGCGTCTCGAGCGTGTTCTTGCCGCCACGCGCCTTCACGATCGCGCGCCCCGCGATCGACAGATCGCGGTCGAGCCACGAGTTGAGCAGCGCGCCGCCGTACACCTCCACGCCGAGCTGCGCGTACCCCTCCTTCACGTACTCCGCGTTCGGCTTGAGCCGGAGGTTCGGGCTGTCGGTGTGCGCGCCGACGATGCGAAAGCCTCGAACGTCGCGCGACGCCGGCGTCACGAACGCGAGCAGCGCGCTGTCGCCCGGTTTCACGTAGTAGCGCCCCGGCGCGAGGTCTTTCCACGAGGCGGACCGTTCGAGCGCGACGAAGCCGGCCGCCGTGAGGCGAGCGACCGCGCTCGCGACCGCGTGGTACGGCGTGGGCGAGAGTCGAAGGAACTCGAGAAGATCGGAGACGACGGCGTCCTTGGTCACGCGGGATAGCGTGGCGGTCCAGGGACGCCGCCGTCAAGCTCGGTCGGTGTCAGGCCGCAGCGGGAGCCGCGGCGGGCGCGACGTTCCCTTTGCGGGGCGTCGGCTTCGGATCGGGCATCCGCTCCAGCGCGGCTGCGATGACCTGGTCCATCTTGTCGACGCAGATGACCTGGATCGCGTTCTTCACCTCTTCGGGGATCTCCTCGAGGTCCGCGCGGTTCCGCTCGGGGATGATGACCCGCGTAATCCCGGCGCGGTGGGCGGCGAGGATCTTCTCCTTGAGCCCGCCGATCGGGAGCACCCGTCCACGCAGCGTGATTTCTCCAGTCATCGCCACGTCGTGGCGCACCCGGATGCCGGTGAGGAGCGACACGAGCGACGTCATCATCGTGACCCCTGCGCTCGGGCCGTCCTTCGGCATGCCGCCGGCCGGCACGTGCACGTGCAGGTCGCTCTTCTCGAGCGCGTCGGTGTCGATACCGAAGCGCTCCGCGTTCGCGCGCACGTAGCTCAACGCCGCCTGCGCGCTCTCCTTCATCACGTCGCCGAGCTGACCCGTGAGGATCATCTTCCCGCTGCCGGGCATGCGCGTCGACTCGATGAAGAGGATCTGTCCGCCCACGGGAGTCCACGCCAGGCCCGTGGCGACGCCCGGGTCCTCCGTTCGCTCCGCGCGGTCGTCGCTGAAGCGCACCGGGCCGAGGTACTCGCGCACGTCGGCCTCCGTCGCCACGACTTCCTTCTCCTTGGCGCTGTTCTCCACCACCTTCACGGCCACGCCACGGACGATCTGCGCGATCTTCCGCTCGAGCGAGCGAACGCCCGCTTCGCGCGTGTAGCTCTCGATGACCGCGGTGATCGCCTCGTCGGTGATTTCCACGCGGTCGGTGAGCCCGTGCTCGGCCAGCTGCTTCGCGACGAGGTGGCGCCGCGCGATGGCGAGCTTCTCGTGCCGCGTGTAGCTGGGGATCTCGATGATCTCCATGCGGTCGCGCAGCGGCGCGGGGATGGTGTCGGTCGTGTTCGCCGTGGCGATGAACATCACGTTGGAGAGGTCGTACGGGATCTCCAGGTAATGGTCGGCGAACGTGTTGTTCTGCTCGGGGTCGAGCACCTCCAACAGCGCCGACGACGGGTCGCCGCGGTAGTCGCGTCCGAGCTTGTCGATCTCGTCGAGGACGAAGACGGGGTTCGTGGTCCCGACCTTCTTCATCCCCTGGATGATCTGACCGGGGAGCGCGCCGATGTACGTGCGGCGGTGCCCACGGATCGCCGCCTCGTCGTGCACGCCGCCCAGCGAGATGCGGTGCAGCTTGCGCGACGTGGCGCGCGCGATGCTCTTGGCCAGCGACGTCTTGCCGACGCCGGGGGGCCCCACGAGGCACAGGATGGGGCCCTTGTTGTCGGCCTTCATCTTGCGGACGGCGAGGAACTCGAGGATGCGCCGCTTCACCTTCTCGAGGCCGTAGTGATCGGCTTCGAGCGTGGCGCGGACGGCGGCGATGTCGAGGTTGTCCTCGCTCGCCTTGGTCCACGGCAGGTCGAGGATCCAATCGAGGTACGTGCGCACCATCGCGTACTCGGGCGACGACGAGCTCATCCCGTTGAGGCGCTTCAGCTGCTTCTTGGCGACCTCTTCGGCCTCCTTCGGCAGCTTCGCCTCGGAGACGCGGTTCTGGAGCTCGTCGAGGTCGCGGTCCTCGTCCTCCTCACCGTCGCCGAGCTCGTCGCGAATGGCCTTCATCTGCTGACGGAGAACGTGCTCGCGCTGCGTCTTGCCGAGCTCCTCCTTCACGTGCGCGTTGATCTTCTCGCGCATCTTCAGCGTCTCGAGGTGCCGCGTGACGAGGCGGAGCACCTCGCGCGCACGCGCCTTCGGATCGAGCTGGGCGAGCAGCTCGTAGCGAGCGTCCATCGGCGCCTCGACGTAGCCGGCGACGAAATCGGTGAGCGCGCTCGTCGACAGCGACGTCGACAGCTGCGCCGCGAGCTCACGAGGAAGCTGCGGACCACGCTGCACCAGCTCACCGACCGCCTCGCGGAGGCTCATGCCCAGCGCGTCGAGCTCTGCGTCCGAGCCTTCGACCTCGGAGAGCAATTCGACCGTCGCCTGGTGGTAGGGGACCGACTCGGTCACCTCCTTCAGGCGAACGCGCGCGAGCCCCTGGACGACGAGCGCGTAGTTTCCGTCGTTCTGGCGCACGGCGCCGACCACGCGGGCGAGGGTGCCGACGGGGTGCAGATCGTCGGCGGTGGGGTCGTCGATCTCGGGGCGCTTCTGGACGAGCGCGACGACGTACGCCTCCTTCTTGGACGCGAGGGCCTCGGCCAGCGACTGCGCGAGAGCGATCGTCTTCGGACGGCCGATGTCGAACGGAACGACGACACCGGGAAAGAGCACTGCGCTCCTGAGCGGGAGGACCGGCCAAGCGCGCGACAGATCGGGGAGCGTGACTGACGGATCGGACATGGTTTCGAAACTAAGCACGCATCTCGTGCGCGCTACTGTCGCAGTTCGGACACGCTCAGAACAAACCGACGCGCGTGGGGGTGAAACCGGGGAATACGGCGGAAAGATCGCGCTGGCCGACGTGGGAGCGGAGGATCTCGGCGAACACGTCGCGATGATCGGTCGTGGCCGGTACGTCGCGCCCCTGCCAAAGCTGCGCCTCCGCGAGCCCTTTCCACTTCGCGTACACCTTCTGTCCGCGCACCTTCCCCCCTACGACGAACATCACCGAGCCGTGCCGGTGGTCGGTCCCCTGCGTGCCGCTCTCGTGCGCGGTTCGGCCGAACTCGGTCACCGTCACGAGGCAGACGTCGTCGATGCGACGATCGAGATCGGTGACGAAGGCGTCGAGCGAGAGCGCGAGATCGTCGAGGCGTCCGGCGAGCTGCCCCTTCGAGGCCCCCTGGCCGGCGTGCGTGTCCCACCCTCCGCAGCCGGTCACGGCGACCTCGACGCCGGCGCGGGTAGGTCCTGTGCAGCTCCTCGGGCGACATCGTCAGCGTCGGGAGCTCGAGAAGCTTCCCTTCCGCGAGGGCGTCCGGGATCGTGCGGGGCTTCATCTGGCGCCGGATCCAGGCCTCCACTCCCCCCGCGGCCACCGCGTCGACCTCTCCGGGGCGCGCGCCGTAGGAGAGCCGCTCCAGCGCGTGGGCCGCTTGTTCATGCGCGTCCCAGCTCGAGTGGATCGACGGCGACGCGGGGGGCGCTGGGGGCGCGATGGGGAGCACGGGGGGCGGCGGAATGGGTGCCGCAGCGGGGGCCGGCGCAGCGATGGGGGGTGGCGGCGGCGACGCGCACGAACAGGCTGCGACGACCGCGAGCAAAGCGAGCCTACGCATCCGGTCAGAATGCCACGTAAGGTAGGCACCGTGTCGCCGATGCCGCCTCGCTCCCCTCTCCTCCCCACCGCACGCCTCGCCCTTCGTCGCGCCCGCTCCTTCATGAGCGGCTGCACCGCCGTGCTGGCCGTGCTCATCGGCGCCGCTCCCGTCGCGCACGCCGATCCCGCGCGGACCAACAACTGGAACCAGTGGGACGACAACGGACGCGACGGGGTCATGGAGGGAGAGACCAAGCTCGCTCTCGGGGTCGACTACGCGCGCGTCGGCGCGTCCGATCACACGACGCGGCTCGCGCTCGAGATCGAGCACCTCCTCCGGAACCGGTGGGGGGTGGTGGGGACTGCGGCGCTCCCGGTGGAAGGGACGTGGCTCGCGCCCGCGTCGCTCGGGCTGCGCTTTCACTTCGTGCCGAAGTTCCCGCTCGATCCGTTCGTCGGCGTCGCCGGGGGGGTCGCGTGGATGGCACCCCACGGGCTGACGGCGACGGCGGCGCCGCTCGGCGAGGCGCGCGCGGGGCTCGCCTACTACTACTTCGGGCTCTTCTTCGTGCAGCTCGAAGGGGGGTACGACTTCGCGCGGTACGGGCGCGACGGGGTGGAGCTGAATCGGAGCGGGGCGTCGTTCGCGGGGAGGCTCGGTGTCTACTTCTAAGTCCGCAAGCCCCGCCCCCGGCCCCTCCCCGCGAGCGAGGAGGGGAGTCTCTCTGAGCCGCGCATCGAGAGCGCTTCACGTCCCCTCCGCCTCGCTTGCGGGGCGGGGGGCCAGGGGGGTGGGGTTCGCGATCGCGCTCGCCACCAGCGCGTGCGCCTCGGTGCCGATCTCGATCCGCGGCGAGATCGAGCACCCGGTGACGCACGACGGGTGGGCGCTCACCGTCGAGCACTTCGCCCCTGCGCCGGGCTCCACTGCGCGCAAGCGCCCCGTCGTGATCTGCCACGGCATCCTCTCGAACCGGCACTTCTTCGAGCTCGAGGGGGACGACTCACTCACGATGGTGCTCGCGCGCGCGGGGTTCGACGTGTGGCTCGTCGACATGCGCGGGCGCCCCGACGCGGGGGCTCCGGGGTGGTTCTTCGGGAAGCACACGTACGACTACGACGTCGACACGTTCGCGCGCGAGGACATGGACGCGATGATCTCGTACGTGCTCGCGAAGACGAGGGCGCACGACGTGGCGTGGGTCGGGCACAGCCTCGGCGGGATGATCGCGTACGCGCGCATGGGAGCGATGGGAGAGTCGCGCGTCGGCGCGCTCGTGACGATCGGCTCGCCCGGGATGTTCGGCCCCGCGTCGCGAAACTCGCTCCGCTTCTACGAGGCCTCCGGCGCGATCGGCCTCCTCCCCGCCTTCCCGGCACAGGGGCCGGCGTGGATCGACGCCAAGCTCGGGCTGTCGCTCGCGCCGCCCATCCTCACGGACACGATCTTCCAGACCGAGAACATCCCGCCGGCGACGTTCCGGGCGATGGAGCAGCTCGCCGTGAACGACGCTTCGAACGGCGAGCTGCGGCAGCTGGTGCGCGGGATCCGCAGCGGGGAGTTCACGTCGGCCGACGGGCGCGTCTCGTACACGCAGGGGCTCAGCGCGATTCACGCGCCGACGCTCGTCATCGTCGGGCGGGGCGACGAGATCACCGATCCGCTCGTCGGGCGCTCGGTGTGGGAGCGGCTCGGGTCGAGCGACAAGGAGCTGCTCGTGGCCGGGAAGGCCGAGGGGTTCTCGACCGACTTCGGGCACGTCGACCTGCTCGCGGGGCCCAAGGCGCACCGGGAGATCTTCCCGCGGATCGTGGCGTGGCTCGAAGAGCACGACGGCAAATGAACGCTCGCACGACGCGCTTCCTCTTCGCGATGTTCACCGCGACCGCGCTCGGGTGCGCTCCTCGCGCGGACCTGACGAACCTCGACGCACGGACGCTGCGTGCCGCCGCGCCCGGCGAAGCGCTCCCGATGCGCGCGACCTATTTCCCGTCGACCTCGCCGCGTGCCCGACGACGCGACGTGCCGCTCGTCGTCGTCGAGCCGCTCCTGTTCCGGCGGGAGATCCTCTACACGGGGGGCGGGCTCGTCTCGTATCTCGAGGACGAGGGGTTTCCGGTGTGGGTCGTGTGGGTCGATGGGCTGGCGCCGGACGCGCGCACGCTCTCGCGCGGGATCGCCGAGACCGTGCAGTCGATCGCGCGGGAGACGGGCGTGCGGCGATTCGATCTGATGGGGACCTCGCTCGGTTCGGAGGCGACGCTGCGTGCGCTCGAGCCGCTGACGGCGCCCGGTTCGGGCGTCGAGGTCCGGCGGATGGTGTTCGTGGGGGGCGGGTTCGATTTCGCGTACCCGCACAGCTTCGCGGCGCGCGTCGCTTCCGTCCGCGGGGGTCCCGCGAACAAGCTCTGTACGCTCGACGGCGACGTCGACTGCGCGCGTGACTTCGCGAGTCCCGCGGCCGTGCCGTGGCTCTGGACGCTCCCGGCCGCCGATGACGACGCGCTCCGTCCGTCGCGCGAGCGCTTCCCGTTCGTGGAGCACCTCACGCACCTGCCGGTGCTCTTCGCGGGGGGGAAGAGCGATGGGCTGGCGCCGTCGGAGTCGTTCTTCCCGCTGTACACGTTCTGGGGGAGCGAGCAGCCGGACGCGGGCGCGGTGCCGAAGCTGTTCTTCCTCGCCGGGCGCGAGAACGGGCTCGGCGCGGACTTCGATCAGTTCGATCTGTTCGCGGGGGAGCGGCGGCGGGAGCTGTGGGCGTACGTCGTCGCGTGGCTGGAGAAGGACTGAGTCGCGCGCGCGCTCGGAGGGATGGCGCACCGAGTCGCGCGCGCGCTCGGAGGGACGGCGCATGACGTTCCATTCCGTCATTCAGAGGCCGCCTGCGGCCGAAGAATCCGAGTAGGCGCGGGCTTCGCGCGTTCTCGCCATGCCTCCGCTTGGCGAGCGCCTACCTGGATTCTTCGCGGCGCTTCGCGCCGCTCTGAATGACGAGGTAGGAGCTCGCGCGCGCCGCTCTGAATGACGAGGTAGGAGTTCGCGCGCGCCGCTCTGAATGACGAGGTAGGAGTGGTGCAATCGCACGCGCCACACTGAATGACGAAGTAGGGGTGATGCGCAGGCTGCGACCTTCAGTTGTCGCACGTCTCCAGATTGAGAATCTGCGCCGGGATGTTCGCCGTGATGAGCGACTGCACCTGCGCCTCGCGCCGGTGGAAGTAGCACTGCGTGTGCGCCTGGCGGAGGTAGCCGTATTTGTAGATCGTCGGGTTGTTGCCGGCCGCGGTGAGGAGGCCCGCGTCGAAGCGGTACTGCGTCTCGCGCCGCGCGATGACCGTCGCGGCCTGCGTGGTCGTCGCGATGGCCTGGTTCAGCAGGTCCTGCGCGGAGGCCTCACCGCGCGCGTAGGCGAGCGTCGCCTGATACAGCTGCGCGATGTGCAGCAGCCGGAGGCGCACGATGGCGATGCCGTCCCAGAGCTCGTCGCACCACGGGGCGAGATCGGCGTCGGCCGTCGCGCAGTGCGAGGCCATCGCAGTCTCGAGCGGTTGAACCTGCGCGGCGGCCGACGCGAGCTCGTCCACGACGCTCGACTCGAACGCCACGCGCTGCGGCTCGGTCATCGCAACCACGTCCTCGAACTGCACGCGGTGCGGGATGGTGACGATGCCGGCGATGAAGCCGAGGTCGACCGTGGTGTCCTCGGCCATCACGTAGGGCGCGAGGCGATCGTCGAAGAGGTACTTGGTCTGCAGGCCGGTGAACTGCGAGAGCGTCGAGGCGACGTCGGACGCGCACGCGCCGTACGAAGAGGCGTAGTCGGCGAAGAGCGAGGAGACCGTGACGGTCGGGTCCCAGAGCATCTTCGCCGTGAGGTAGTCGGTCATCCAGTAGCCCCACTCGTGGCCCGACGTGAACATGAGGTGGCCGTTCAAGGCGGGGAGCCCCTTGGCCGGGATCTCGGCGGCGAGCCCCTGGATGTCGTTGGAGCGCGCGACGACGTACTCGGGGAGGAACGCGGGGGTCGAGATGTCCGCCGTCACCCAGTAGGCCGACTCCGGGAAGTAGTTCATCCGGCGCGACGGCAGCTCCTTCATGAGGAAGTCGTGCTGCAGGTGGAAGTCGGGCTGGCCGTACATCGCCCAGTCCCGGTACAGGTCGAAGAAGTAGAGGGAGTGGACCGAGATCCCCAGGCGCGGGTCGGCGAACGCGGGGAGCTGGTAGTAGTAGACGGTCTCGCCGTCGTACGGGACCCAGAGCTGCGGGTAGTCGCCCACGTGGCTCTGCACGTTCACCTGCGTGCTCGGTGCGATGGATGCCATCTGGGTCATGGCGGCCGAGAGCCAGGTGACGATCGACTCCGGGCTCGCCGCGTCGAACTCGCCGAGCGCGAGCTCCACGACGTCCCACGGCACCGTCATCAGCTGGCCGAGCTGCGAGCTCAACTCCTCTTGCCACTGGTCCGCGTTCGACACGAGCACGTAGTTGTTCTGGAGCGACGCGCCCCCCCAGAGCTGCACCACGCACCCCACCTGCACGCCGCGCGAGTGCGCATACTGGATGATGGCCTGCGCGTGCGACTGCCACGACGCGAAGTCCACCGTCGAGAGCAGCGGCCACTGGAAATAGTTCTGGCCGGTCTTCACCAGCCAATCGACGACCTTCTCGGCGTCGGCGAGGTTCGCGGCGCTCGGCTCCTGAAACGTCCACATGTATTCGATGGGGTGGAGCGTGTGGAACTGGAGCCCGCGCTGCTGCGTCAGCGGCGCGCGCTGAACGGCGAGCGACGTGGGGAGCACGGGCGCGGCGCGGTGCGGGACGAGCTCCTGCTTGGGGTGGAAGAAGCGGATGCCGAGCTGCTCGAGCAGGGCGTAGGCGCCGGTGGCGAGGTCGGCGGCGTCCTTGGCGTAGACGATGATGGTCGCTGCGCCGTTCGCGCCCGTGACGCGCTGGATGGCATAGCCCGCGGTGAGCGTCACGCCCGACTGCGCGAGGGCGGCCGCGCTGGTCGAGAGCCAGATCGATCGCTTCTTGCTCCCATCCGGCGCAGTGCGCGCGACGGAGACGGGCGAGCCCCACGAGGTGCCGAGGTAGCTCGACAGGTCGGCCGCGACGGGATCGAGGAGCGGGTCGCTCGTGTCCATGTAGACGCCGACGTCGGTGCTCGCGACCGATTCGAACGTCGTCGGGGTCGTCGCCGAGTCGCAGGCGACCGCGCCCGGTGACGGCGCGGGGCTCGACGACTTGCAGGCTTGGCCCGCGAGCGCGGCGGCGAGGAGCGGGAGCGCGAGCGTTGCGGCGAGCGCGGGGCGTCGGAGCGGCATGTCCTGCGGATCTACCACCGTTGCCGCGCGTGGCAGTTCGAAGCCGTTCGGCTAGGGTGCCGGCCAGATGATTTCTCTCCGCGCGCTTGGGGCCCTCGCGTGTCTCGCCGTCGCCGCGTGCTCCACGTCCAATGCTGGCGGCAGCGGCAGCGGAGACGACGCGGGCATCGACGCGCCGATCGGTCCTCTGGTGTGCGGTCTCCCGGTCGCCAGCAGCTGCCCCGCGACCGCGCCGTGCACGTTCACGCCGCCGGCCTGCGCCGCAGCGTGCCAGGGGTACTACGTCACGACCGACGGGACGTGGACCTACTACTACTCCGCGTCGGGCGGCGAGCTCGCAGGCGAAGTGCCGGACGAGGACGCGGGGATCGAGGCGTGCCCGTACGGGTTCATGGCGCCGAGCGGGTGCAAGCCGACGGTCGCGGGGGCGTGCGTGGAGGCGGATGCCGCGAGCGACGACGCCGGCGTGGACGCGGACGCGACGACCGCGAACGACGGGGCGAGCGAAGCGGGGGGCGATGCCGCGAGCGAAGCGGGGGACGCCGGCGGCGAAGCGGGCGCGGGGGACGGCGGGGCGCTGGACGGCGCGGGGGACTGAGCGCGCGGCGCGCTCCCGGCTCATTTGACCGGCGCGGTGGTCGGCGCGCAGGTCGACACCCCGGCGCCGACGATCGTGAAAGTCAGCTGGGGCGACGCCGTGGTCGCGCCGGTCGCGGACGCGAGGTGGGTCACGACCGTTTTGTTCTTGGGGGCCGTGTAGAAATAGAAGTCACCTCCCCAGAACGAGAACGCGTAGCCGCCGGTCGCCGCGTTCACGCTCGGGATCGACGTCGGAGCGGGGGTGCTGGTCGCGCCGGTCGCGGTGTCGATGGGGCCGTAGGAGGCGGGCGTGGTGGTGAAGAAGCCGAAGAGGCGACCATCGCCGGTCCCCGTGAGCTCGGCGTTGAAACCCACGGCGGCGCCCGTGTACGCGCCGCGCGGGGTGAGCGTCATCGACGAGAGATCGATCGTGCCGAGCCCCTTGCCGGTGCAGCTCGGACCGGGGGAGGACGCGTTGCAGGTCCCGCCGGGTCCCGCGTTGTCGGAGACGAAGAGCGTCTCGGTGTTGCCGCCCGGCGCGTCGACGGCGAAGCCCATCCCGAGGACGCCGGTGAAGCCCCCCTGCCCTGCGACGAAGCTCGTCGGGGTGCAGGTCACGGGCGCCGTGGTGGTGACTTTGTAGATGGCGCCGTCGTTGAAGTTGACCCACGCCGTCGCGCTGCGATCGACCGCCATCGAGTTCACGCCGCTCGCGTCGCAGGTCACGGGACCGACGAGCGTGAACGCGGCCGCGGAGGGGAACTGCGTGGGGTCGAAGGTGTAGAGGTCGTTGGCGTCGGAGATGACGTAGATGAAGGAGCCCGCGCCGGAAGCGCAGTCGCTGAGCGGGCCGCCGTCGGCGGTTGGGAACGAGAGAGGGGCGGCGTCGCTGGTCCAGAGGGGCGTGGCGGCGTCGGGCGTGTCGTTGTCGTTGCTGGCGCTGGGGGAGCTCGCGGAGGGAGAGCCGGTGGTCTCGTCGGGGGGGGAGTTGGCGGCGCAGGCCGCCGAGAGCGCGATGAGCGCGATGATGACGCGGCGAGGGCTCATGCACGGGTGCTTCAGCAAGAAGCGGTCTCGCGGAGGGGGGGCGTGATTTCGGGCGCTTGGCGGAGCGGTGGGCGGCCGGAGCGGAACAGTGGGTGTTTCGGCGTGACGGGAGGAGTTTCGGTTCCGTGTGGCGGACCGACGCGAACGCGAACCTCACTGTACGAAGGCCGCGTAGCGGCCGCAGTACAGTGAGGTCCACGAGCACGGCCGAAGGCCGCGCGCAGTGAACGCGCGCAGTGAACGCGCGCAGTGAACGCGCGCAGTGAACCACTAGCGCTCGCTCGGAAGGCGACGAGTTTGCGCCCGTGCTCGCGCGTATCAAGGCCGAGCCGCTGCGCGGTCGCTCGCCCGGCGGGCGAGCGAGCCTTGACACGCGCTGCGCTCGGGCGCGCGGGCGGGGCGCTTCCGAGAGGCGGAGGCGAAGGAGAACGCCATGTTGAAGATCTACGGAACGATTCTCGAGGTGATTGCGGAGCTAAGGCCGGTGATGGGCGAGATGGAGCGCAAGGATCCGGACCTGGCGCGCCAGATGCGGCGGGCGGCGAGCAGCGTCGCGTTGAATACGGCCGAAGGGATGTACAGCCGGGGAAAGAACCGTGCGGCCCGGTACCACAACGCACTCGGATCGATGCAAGAGACCCTGGCGTGCATCCAGGTCGGCGAAGCACTCGGGTACGTCAGGGTCGATGACGGACTCGTCGATCGAATCCGCAAGATCACCGGCACGCTGGTGCGGCTCATCGGCTTCTAGGCCAACGTCGCGAGGCCGGGGGGGGGGGCGCCCCCCCCCCCCCCCCCCCCACGACCCATTACCTGGTGAGCTTCGTGAGTGTCGCCATGATGTGGTGAATCGAGTTCAGCAGCCCGAGCTCGACTTCATCGATGTGCCCCAGCGCGACCCCGACCTCGATGCACGAGAGCGTCTCGCGCATCGACCCCATCGCGTTGTGATACCGCGCCCCGCGGTTCTTCCCGCGGCTGTACATCCCCTCGCTCATGTTCAGCGCCACGCTGCTCGTTGCCCGCCGCATCTGCCGCGCCAGGTCCGCGTCCTTCCGCTCGATCTCCCCAATCACCGGCCGCAGCCCCTTCACGTCCTCCAAAATCACGCCATAAATCCTCAGCATCACAGACTCCCTTCTGTCTCCGTCTCTCGAAGACAAAACCCCCACGCCCGCGCGCGCAGGGCGGCTCAAGGCTGGCGCAGCCACCGCCGCAGGCGGCAAGCTCGGCGCAGCCGAGCGCAGGCCTTGAACCGCCCGAGCACGCGGGCAAACTCGTCGTCTCCGAGAGAGAGCCGCCTCCCCCCCCACGAACGCGAACCCGAACGCGAACGCGAACGCGAACGCGAACCCGAACCCGAACGCGAACGCGAACGCGAACCCGAACGCGAACGCGAACGCGAACGCGAAGGCGAACCCGAACCCGAACCCGAACCCGAACGCAAACCCGAACGCGAACGCGAACGCGAACCCGAACGCGAACCCGTTCCATCCCTAACCGCGCGATCCCGCGCGTGACGGAGCCCGGCCCTCGATCCGGCTCTCCGCCACGCGCGTTCGCCGGCGAGGCTTAGCTCGCCTTCACTGCCGTCGGCGGCATCGGCACCGCCGTCGTCACCGGCGTCCCCGTGGGCGCCGGTGCCTCCGTCGCTGCCGTCGTCGCGGGCGAACCCGCTTCGACCGCCTTCTCCGCACGCGTCTTCCGCGACTTCGCGGCCGCCGCGTGCTGCTTCGCGAGCGCCCGAATCTCGTCGTTCTCCGACTGGAGCGACTTGCCCTGCGCGGTCTTCGCATACCCGCGCAGCGCGATCCGGATGCCCGCCACGTTGCCCGTCACGGTCGTGCGCAGGCGGATCGACTGATCCTGCGCCCTCCGTGCGAGCATCTGCGCCGCCTGAGCGATCGCGTCGGCCTCGTCGGCCGCTGCGAGCGCCCCCTTTGCGCCGCTGGGATCGAACGCGATCCCCGCGACGCTCCCCCCGCCGCGAACGGCGAGCGCGATGATGCGCTCGACGATCGTGGAAGGGACCCGCCGGACGAGATCGAGGCTCGTCTTGCGGTCGGCGTCGGTGAGCGGGTCCCCATAGCCGCAGCGACTTTCGATCGCTTGAAGCTGGAGGGGGACGTCGCTCAACGTCGTCGTGGTGGTGGGCGGCGCCGTGGATGGCGTGCCGCTCGTCGTAGCCGCCGGCGTGATGGCCGGAGCTGCGACGGACGCCACCTCGTTCGTGACCTCGTGACTCGTGCTGCTCTTCTTGACGATCTTCTTCATGACACACTCCGCGGCCTCGGAAGGTCGAGTCCCCCCCGCGCGGACCGGCGCGCGCGGAGAAGAAAGAGCGGCCCGCCGCGGGAGCGCAGCATGCGTCCCGTGTCGTCGCTCTTACCTCTATAGGGGGTGGCAAACCGGACTCTGGGCGGACAGGAGTCGGACTTTGAGAGGACAGGAGTCGGACATTTCGCTCCGCGCAGCCCGCGCGCCGACCTGCGCGCGTCGTGCGAAACCCGGCGCACGTCGCGCGAAACCTGGCGCACATCGCGCGAACCTCGCGCGTTTCATGCGAAACCCGGCGCACGACGCGCGCCGACCCGCGCACATCGCGCGAAGACCCGCGCACATCGCGCGAAGACCCGCGCACGACGCGCGAAGACCCGCGCACGACGCGCGCCGACCTGCGCACGTCGCGCGAACCTCGGCGCACATCGCGCGAAGTCCTGCGAGCGTCAGGCGAAGCTCCACCCGCATTGCGCGAAGCCCGGCGCGCGTCGCGCGAACCTCGGCGCACGTCGCGCGCGCCCTTCGCAGCGTCCCGCGCACCGCGTATCGCATGGCTCCCCCCCCTCCCCGTGATACGCATCGCGCGATGCCCATCAAAGTCGCCCTCTGGATCGTCGACGCCCCCGCGCTCACCGCGCGGCGCATCGCGCGCGGCATGACGTCGTCCGAGCTCGCGCGCCGCGCCGGCGTCTCCGTGCGCACGCTCGGGCGCTACGAGAGCGGCGAGGCGAAGCTCGGCAAGCTCCAGCAGCTCCGCTACCTCGCGCGCGTCCTCACCGTCCCGATCACCGCCATCGCCCGCCCGGTCGACGAAGCGCCCCCCGCGGTCCCCGCTGCTGCCCCGGGTGCGCCGAGCCCCTACGCCCCGCCCCCCGAGCGCGCGCGTCTGCTCGCGACCACGCAGCTGGAGAGCATCGTCGCGCTCGAGTCGTCGCTCCCGCCGCCGCCGCCGGTGATGTACGAGAAGGTCCCGGTGCCGGTGCTCACGGCGCGCAAGCTCCAGAACGTGTTCTCGGCGTTCGCGACGTACCAGGGGGAGCGCTTCGCGATGCTCGGCGTCGTCGGAAAGCAGCGCGGCGCGTCTCCGCTCGAAGCGATGATGATCGGGAGCCAGCACGGCGTGGCGGTTCGCTTCCTGCTCGTGCGCGGCGTCACCGACGGCGTGGAGATCAAGGTGACCGTGCACACCGCGAAGGCGAGAGAGACGCGCGCTTTGCAGAAGGCGTTCGAGGAGGAGCGCGAAACGTGCGCCATCGTGCGGGTCGTGATGGCGCCGGCGGACGCCGTGAAGGAAGGGAACGGCTTCGAGTTCTTCCTGTCGCCGAAGCCGCTGCCGTGGGGGTTTGTCGTAGAGGCGGTCGTCTAGCGCGCGCCCCCTTACGCGCCTAAAGGTCCGGCCGAAGCGGACGTTCAAGGGCGCATGAAGGCAAAAACGTTCGACCTCGCCCTCGCGCCGACTGCGCCTTGCAACTCGTCGTGCGACACGTCCATCGCGGCGGAGATCGTCGTCGAAGGGCGCGCCGCCATCGCCGTCATGCCCACAGGAGAGTGCCGGCGAGAGCTGCGCGCGCGCCTGAACGGACTCGAAGGAGAAGTGGAGGCGTGGGACGAGACGCCGCCCAGCGAAGACGAGCGGAGGCGCGTCACGGCCGAAGCGCTGAACCTCTTCTGCGACATCGGAGAGCAGAAGTAGGCAAGAAGAACCCCACCCCCAGCCCCTCCCCGCGGGCGAGGAGGGGAGGACGCGGCTCGCATTCCCCCTGCCTCGCCTGCGGGGCGGGGGGCCAGGCGGGCGGGGTTGGAGCACCGCGTGTTCGCTTGCGTGAAGCGCGCCTCACTTCATGCCATGCTCCGCGCCCCCTCATGCCCCCCCGTAGCTACGTCGTCCAGCCGATGACCCGCGACGATCTCCCCGCCGTCGGGAAGCTCGCCGGCGCGCTCGTGCGCTTTCACCACGCCATCGATCCCGCGCGCTTCCTCCTCGTTGACTCGGTCGAGACCGGCTACGCGCGCTACTTCGGGAGCGAGCTCGGCGACGAGGACGCGGTGCTGCTGTCGGCCATCGACGAAGAGTCGCGCGCGGTCGCCGGGTACGCCTACGGGCGCCTCGAGCCGCGCGACTGGAACATGCTCCTCGACGCGCACGGCGCGCTGCACGACGTGCTCGTCGCCGAAGAGGCGCGCGGACACGGCCTGGGGGAGCGCCTCGTTCGCGAGATGTGCCGCAGGCTCGACGAGAAGGGCGCGCCGCGCATCATCCTTCACACGACGGACGGCAATGCGACCGCGCAGGCGCTCTTCGCGAAGCTCGGCTTCCGCAAGACGATGCTCGAGATGACGCGCGAGCGCGGCGCCCCCTCGCGATGAAAGCGCCCCTCGCCGAGCAGCTCTTCTTCCTCCCCCCGCGCGTGGAGGACGTGCGCGCGAGCGACGTGCTCGATCGCTTCCTCGACTACGTGAAGGCGATCGGCCTCACGCTCTACCCGGCGCAGGAGGAGGCCATCCTCGAGATCGTCTCGGGGAAGAACGTCATCCTCAATACGCCCACCGGCTCCGGCAAGTCGCTCGTCGCGACCGCGATGCACTTCCTCGCCATGGCCCAGGGGGAGCGCTCCTACTACACGTGCCCGATCAAAGCGCTCGTCAGCGAGAAGTTCTTCGCGCTCTGCAACGACTTCGGCCCCGAAAACGTCGGCATGATGACCGGCGACGCGACCGTCAATCGCGACGCCCCCATCTTGTGCTGCACCGCCGAGATCCTCGCGAACATCGCGCTCCGCGAAGGGGCGCGCGCCGACGTCCGCTACGCCGTCATCGACGAGTTCCACTACTACGCAGACCGCGACCGCGGCGTCGCCTGGCAGATCCCTCTGCTCGCCCTTCCGCAGGCCCGCTTCCTCCTGATGTCGGCGACGCTCGGCCCCACCGAGTTCTTCGAAGAGTCGCTCACGAGGCTCACCGGCGCCGAGACCGCGGTGGTCCGCTCGGCCGATCGCCCGGTGCCGCTCGACTACACGTACGCGGAGACCGCGCTTCACGAGACGATCCTGTCGCTCGTGAACAAGGGGAAGGCGCCGATCTACGTCGTCAACTTCACGCAGCGTTCGTGCGCCGAAGAGGCGCAGAACCTGATGAGCACCGACTACTCGACCAAGGAAGAGAAGCGCGCCATCACCGAAGCGCTCCACGGGATGCGCTTCGACAGCCCGTACGGCAAGGAGGTGCAGAAGTTCGTGAAGCACGGCATCGGCATCCACCACGCCGGCCTGCTTCCGAAGTACCGGCGCCTGGTGGAGCGGCTCGCGCAGCGCGGGATGCTCAAGGTCATCTGCGGCACCGACACGCTGGGGGTCGGCGTGAACGTGCCGATTCGCACCGTGCTCTTCACCAAGCTGTGCAAGTTCGACGGCGAGAAGACCGCCATCCTCAGCGTGCGCGACTTCCAGCAGATCGCCGGGCGCGCGGGGCGCAAGGGGTTCGACTCGCAGGGGAGCATCGTCGCGCAGGCGCCCGAGCACGTGATCGAGAACCTGAAGCTGGAGGCGAAGGCGGGGAACGACGCGGCGAAGAAGCGGAAGTTCGTGCGGAAGAAGCCGCCGGAGAAGGGCTACGTGCACTGGGACAAGGCGACGTTCGATCGCCTCGTGACCGGCACGCCGGAGCCGCTCGTATCGCGCTTCTCGGTGTCGCACGGGATGCTCATCAACGTGCTGTCGCGCACGAACGACGGCGGGTGCAAGGCGCTGGCGCGGCTCATCAAGGCGAGCCACGAGCGGGTGCCGCAGAAGCGCGCGCTCGGACGCACGGCGATGCAGATGTTCACGTCGCTGAGGGACGCGGGGGTCATCGAGGTCGACGAGCGCCGCCACGTGCGGGTGAACGCCGACCTGCAGGAGGACTTCTCGCTCAACCACGCGCTGTCGCTCTACCTGGTGGAGACGATCGCCCTCGTCGAGCGCGCGCCCGAGGGGACGGCCGACCGGGCCGCCGACCAGAAGTACGCGCTCGATCTCCTCTCCGTCGTCGAGTCGATCCTCGAGAACCCCGACATGGTGCTCATGCGCCAGCTCGACAAGATCAAGACGCTCAAGATGGCCGAGATGAAGGCGGCGGGCGTCGAGTACGACGAGCGCATCGCCGAGCTCGACAAGCTCGACTACCCGAAGCCCAACAAGGACTTCGCGTACGACACGTTCAACGCCTTCGCGCGCAAGCACCCGTGGGTGCAGGCCGGCAAGGGGGACAACATCCGCCCCAAGTCGATCGCGCGCGAGATGGTGGAGACGTTCGCGTCGTTCCCCGACTACGTGCGCGAGTACGGCCTGGAGCGCGGCGAGGGGCTCCTGCTCCGGTACCTGTCGGACGTCTACAAGACGCTCGTGCAGAGCGTCCCTTCGAGCGAGAAGACGCGCGAGGTCGATGAGATCGTGACGTTCTTCGGCGCCATCGTGCGCGCGGTGGACTCGAGCCTCCTCGACGAGTGGGAGCGGATGCGCACGGGGGGCGCCGACCTCCCCGTGCACGCGCCGGCCACCGAGGTCCCTGGCGAGGCCGACGTCACCGCGAACCCCAAGGAGCTCACGGTGCTCGTGCGCAACGCGCTCTTCGCGTTCGTGCGCGCGCTGGCGAAGCGCGACTACGCGACGGCCGCCACGCTGGTCGAAGGGCAGGAGCCGTGGACCGAAGGGCGCCTGCTCGCCGCGATGGAGCCGTTCTGGGCCGAGCACGCGGGCCTCCGTACGGACGCGCACGCGCGCAACCCGGAGAACACGCGCGTGGTCTCGACCGACGACGGCGTGTGGCGCGTGCAGCAGGTGCTCGCCGACGCCGAGGACGCGAACGACTGGGCGGCGTTCGTGACGATCGATCTGGCGAAGTCGCGCGAGGCAGCGCGACCGGTGATGACGCTGGAGCGAATCGGGACGTAGAGAGCGCGACCGTGGCGGCCCGGTGGAAGATTCCAGCCGACCGCTCCACCGGAATCCTTGAGTACCTCGCGAACTATCCGCTCCCACGGGCGCAAAAATCCGCCTTTCGCACCGGAGACGCGGTGAAGAGCGGCGCCCGGCGTCCCCCCGGGGGATAAGGCGTGCGGAGGATTCGTAGATGGAGACCGAGACGACCAGAGACCGCAGCTCGTTGCGCGACCTCGCCAAGTCGGCCACCCCCGCCTCGCAGCGCCCGCCGCTCGTGCCGAGCGCCGACAGCTCGGGCGTCATCGATCTCGAAGCGCTCATGAAGGAGCAGCCGAACTGGCTGGACGAAGCGGTCTCGCGCGCGAAGGCGGCCCCCGGCTCGATCCCGCCGTCGTCGCTCGCGGCCCCCGTGTTCCTCGGTCCGCCGTCGCTCGCGCCGACCGCGTTCGACGAGGCCCCCGTCGGCGTCCCGCGCACGAACTTCACGCTCATCGCCGCCAGCATCGGCGCGATCGCGCTCGTCGCGGCCGCCGCCGGCTTCGCGCTGAAGTCGCAGTCGACCGTGGCGCCGCGCGCTCCCGTGGCCGCGGCCGCCGCGCAGATCGCCGCGCCCACGCCCCACGTCGAAGAGACCATCCCGCCCCCCCCGCCGGTCGCCGACGTCGCCGCTGCGCCCGTCGCCGCGAAGAGCGCCCCCGCCGCCGACAAGAGCGACGACGCGACGCCGACGCAAGCGACCGCCTCCGCCGCGGCCGTGCCGGACGAGAGCGCCCCCACGTCGCGTCACGGAAAGGGCCACGGCGTGCACCACGCCGCGCTTCACGCCGCCTACTCGTCGCCCGCGGCGGCCGAAGCCCCCGCGCCCCCGCCCGTCCCCGCCGCTCCGCCCGCCGCGAAGTCGACCAAGGGCCTCAGCGCGCTCGACGCCGCGATCCGCGGCTCGGTGAACCCGAACGCCTCCGTGCCGCTCCCCCCGACCGCCGCCGCCGCCCCCGCGCCGGCCCCCGTCGCCGCCGCCGCCCCCGCCCCCTCCGGTGGCGACCGTCCCGATCGCCCCTCCGGGAGCGCCGTGACCAGCGCCCTCACCTCTGCCCTCGCCGGCGCACGCGCGTGCCTCTCCGGCACCGACCCCTCGCACGCTCGCATCACGTTCGGGTCCGACGGCAACGTTCGCTCGGTCGAGGTCTCGGGCCCCGCCGGGAGCGATCCCAAGGCGACCTCGTGCATCCGCTCGGCGTTCGGCCGCGCGCACGTCCCGGCGTTCTCGCAGCCCACGTACTCCGCCGGCGTGACGGTTCGCCCGCGCTGATCCTTGCCGGCCCCCCGCGCTCCCCGTAGGGTCGAGCGCGGTGAGCCCACACGACCAGCGCGCGACTCGCGTCGTCGTCATCGCCTTCTTCACGCTGTTCCTCGACCTCGCGGGCTTCGGGATCATCCTCCCGATGCTCCCGCTCTACGTGCGGTCGATGCACGGCACGGCGGAGACGGTCGGCGTGCTCTTCGCGTGCTTCTCGTTCACCCAGCTGATCGCGACGCCGATCCTGGGGCGCCTCTCCGATCGCTACGGGCGACGCCGCGTGATGCTGCTGTCTTTGGCCGGCAACGCCGCGTCGATGGTGCTCTTCGCGGTAGCAACGCAGTCGCGCCTCCTGCCGCTGCTCTTCGTGTCGCGCATCATCGCCGGCGCCACCGCCGGGAACATCTCGGCCTGTCAGGCCGCCGTCGCGGACGTCACGGAGGGGGCCGAGCGCGCCAAGGCGATGGGACGCGTCAACGCGGGCATCGGTCTCGGCATGGTGGTCGGCCCGGCGCTCGGCTCGTTCGCCGCCGCGCTGGGTCCGGCGGGTCCGCCGCTCGCCGCCGCCGCGCTCGCCGCGATCGATCTGGTGGCCGCGTTCTTCCTGATGCCCGAGACGCTCGTCGTCACGCGCACGCTGAGCGCGGAGTCGCCGTACCGCGGACCGCAAGCGAGCGCGCCCCCCCCGTTGCTCCTCCGGATGCGAGCGCTCGCCGCCGAGCCGCGCCTGCGACCGATCTTTCTCCTCTACTTCCTGACGTTCTTCTACCTGACCGCGCTGCAGGTGAACCTCGCGCTCCTCGCCAACGCGCGCCTGGGGTGGCAGGAGGCCGAGACCGCCCGCATGTTCACGCTCTTCGGCGTGCTGGGGCTCGTGGTGCAAGGGGGCCTCATCGGCCCTTTGACGCGTGCCTTCGGCGCGCAGAACCTCGTCATCGTCGGCGCCGTCGCCAGCACGGCGGGCCTCCTCGGCATCTCGGAGGCCTACTCGACCTGGGCGCTGCTGCTCGGTCTCACCCTGCTCGGCATCGGCTTCAGTCTGACCAACCCCCTGCTCTCGACGATCGCCTCGGAGCGCGCCGGGCGGTCGCAGCAAGGGGTCGTGCTGGGCCTCGGGCAGTCCGCGGGGGGGGCCGCGCGGACCGTCGGCCCGCTCATCATGGGCGCCGTCTACACGCGCGTCGGCGCAACCGCCGCTTTCCAGACGGGGGCGCTCGCCGCGTTCCTCGCGCTCATCGTCGCCGCGTTCGTCCGCGCGCGCGGCGAAGCCCACGCCGCCCCGGTCACGGAATCGTGAGCGTCGCCTTCGCCGCGGCCACCGTGTCGATCATCAAGTAGGCCCGCACGCTGCTGGGGACGGTCGCGCCGTTGAACGGCACGGTCACAGACGCGAGAGTCACGCCGTCCGCCGCGGTCGCGCGCGTCGTGTTCAGCGCGTAGCCGAGGCTCACCGGAACGTTGGTCGTCGGGTCGACGAGCAGAACCGACGCCAGGTGATCGGCGGCGACGAGCGTGCCGCTGGTGAGCGTCGCGGTCACGCTCGTGCTGGTCGCCGCGAAGGTGACGAGCCCCGCGCCCGAAGGGGCGCTCTGCGCGCCGTGGTAGAGCACGTTCGCCGCCGCCGCGAACGAGATGGCCCCCGTCTGCGGATTGCAGAGCCCGAGCGTCGAAAGCGCCACGCCGTACGTCGGCACGCTCGCGCACTGCGTGGATCCGATGAGCGACGCGGGCGCGGGGACGTTCTCTCCGAGCGCGTCCGTCTGCAGGTCCATGCGGAACGTCGAGAACGGCACGTCGAGGCTCGTCACCTGCACGTCGATGCCGCCGATCGCGCTCATCGTGAGCGCCGCGCCGTCGATGGTGACCGCGAGCGGGAAGATCGCCTCCGACGTCGGGTCGACCGAGGCGTTCCCCTGCGCATCGAGCTTCCCGCCGACCATCCACGCGACCGCCTGGTTCGAGGCGGTGTCGAGCTCGGCCAGGCCGATGAGGTACGTGAGCGAGTCGAACCCGATCTGGTTGTAGCTCGCCATGATCGTGGGGAGCGGCACCGACAGGCGCGTGACCTCCCACGTCGTCGCGGGCGAGAGGGTCGCGGTCCCGGCCGCGTTCACCGTGGGCGTGGCCACGAGCGTCGCCGTCCCGCCCTGCGTCCCCCCCGAGAGCTTCAGCCCGTTCCGCGTCATCCCCGTCAGGTACGGCGCGCTCACCGTGATGCTCACGGTCCCGTTCGCACCGGGCTGGAACACCGTCGTCGGCGCGACGGTCATGAACTTCCCGTCGCCCGAGACGACCACATCGACCGGGCTCGGAGGATCGAGCGTCACCTTCACGTTCGCCGCGTCCATGATCGCGAGCTGCGCGTTGCCGGCCTGCCGCACGACGAGCGAAAGAACGATCGGCGTCGTCGGATCGATCGCGGCCGGCGGCGCGGCCAGCGCGTTGCCGAACGACGTCGTCCAGACGAGCGACGCCCCGTTCGGCAGCGTCGGCATGGTCGTCGAGCAGCGCACGTCGGCCTTCCCCTCGGGGCGCAGGCAGTACTCGTACGGCACGCTGAAGACCTGCCCGCTCTCGCCCGCCAGGATGATCGAGTCGTTCGTCAGCGCCGGCGACGCGTTCAGATCGTTCCTGTCGGCGCTGATGAGGAGCATCGACCAGCGCAGCGTCCCGTCGGATCCGACGACGTAGAGCCGCCCGTCGCCGTCCCCGAAGTAGATGTTCCCGTCGGCATCGACGGCGGGCGACGAGCGAATCGGCTGCGTCGTATCGAACTCCCACTTCTGCGCGCCCGTCTTCGGGTCCATCGCGTAAAGGCTGCCGTCAGCCGAGGGGACCACGATCGTCCCGTCGGCGAGCAGCGACGCGCTCCCGTAGATGTGATCGCGCGCCGGGGTCTGCCAGTTCTGGATCCCGAGCGTCGCGTCGTACGAGTGCAGGTAGCCGTCGAACGCCCCCACGATGATCTGCGTCCCGGCGATGAGCGGGCTCGCGGCGACCGTCCCGATGGTGCTCGCGCTCCAGATCCCCCCTCCGTCGGGCTCGATGGCGAACGTGTTCTCGCCGAGCAGCGGGATCGTCTCGTTGTTGCCGACGTACAGAATGCCGGTCGCGGGGTCGACCGCGGGGAGCGACCACGTCTGGTCGGGCATCTTGTACTTCCACACGGCAGCGCCGTTGGCCCGGTCGACCGCGTAGACGAAGTAGTCGTCGTTCGGGGCGTAGAGGTTCCCGTCCATCCCGAGCGCGACGTTCCCCTCGAACCAGTTGATGTACGCGCTGTTCACGCTCGGGTCGTCGGCCGCGAACGACCACACGGGCGCGCCGGTCTTGGCATTCAGCGCGCGCAGGTTGCCGTCGCCCGAGCCGAAGTAGACGTTCCCCTGGTCGTCGAGCAGCGCGGCGGAGTCGATGATCTCGCCGGTGAGCAGGCTCCAGGCGAGCGTGCCGTCGGCGTGGAGCGCGTAGAACGTGCGATCGGCCGAGCCCACGTAGATCGTTCCGTCGGCCCCCACGACCGGCGAGCTGAAGATCCCTTTGCCCGTCTGGTACGACCAGAGCGCGCCCCCCGTCATCGACGCGTGCACCGGGCTCACGCCGTCCTGGATCGCGTCGCGACGAAACTTGGGCCACGGGCTTCCTGCGGCGAACGGAGGCTGAGGTCCGGCGTCCGCGACGGTCGAAGCGTCGGGCGAAGCGCCCGCTCCTCCGCTCCCTCCGTTCGACGACGAGCTGCAGCTCGCGACGGTCATGGGCCCGAGCAGGGCGAGCGACGCGGCGGAGACCGTCGAGGCCAGGAGAGCGCTTTTTCGCGTACTAAGCATGGCGCATAGAGGGCCACGGTTCGCGACACGGTGTTACTCGCATTCGACGATGGTGCCCGGGGCGCGCGCGAAACACGAAAACAGCGACAAATGAAGCGCGCCTACACGCGGGCTCTGCCCTCCCGTTCGCGGCCGCGGCCGCTCGCTCGGTTTTCGTGGGTATCCTTGGACATGCCCAGGCGTGCGCGCACCAGCCCCCGGAGGGCCCCGCGCCAGAAGCGAGCGGAGGACACGGTCGAGGTGCTCGTCCGCGCGACCGAGATCGCCTTCACGCGGTACGGCATCCACGGCGCGACCACGAACCGCATCGCCGAGATCGCCGGCGTGAGCATCGGCACGCTCTACCATTACTTTCCGACGAAGGAGGCGCTGGTCCAGGCGGTCGTTCACCGCCTCTGGACCGCCGAGGCGGAGTCGATGTTCTCCCGCGCGCACCTGCTGGAGGAGCTGCCGCTCCACGACGCGATCCTCGAGCTGTCCAGGGGGCTCGCCGGCGTCGTCACCAGCCGCCAGGAGCTGGTGCGGCGCTGGTACACGGAAGCGTCGAACCTCGGAGACCTCGACACCGGTCTCGCGATGACGCACCAGGCAGCGGCGATCGTCGAGCGGGTGCTCGCGAAGCGACGCGACATCGTGCGCCCGCGGGACCTCGCGCTCGCCGCCCACCTCGTCATCATCACCGCGCTGCACATCGTCCGCGCCGGACCGCGCGATTTCCCCACGCAGCTCGCCAGCGGCGCGCTCGCCGAGGAGCTCGCGCAGATGATCTCGCGCTACCTGTTGAAGACTCCCCCCGAGGACTGAGATGCCGGACGACAAGACCGCGCAACCACCCGTGACCACCGATTCCGCCGAGCGGCACGCGCACAGCGACGACGACCACCGTCGCACGCTGGCCGACTCCCCCGTGGCGCGCTCGACGCGCGATCCTCGCGACTCCGCGCGCGAGGCCGTGGACGACCTCGAGACCGCCGCCGGGCGCTACGAGATCCGCGACCGGCTCGGCGAAGGGGGAATGGGCGAGGTGTACCTCTGCGCCGATCACCGCATCGGTCGCGACATCGCGATGAAGGTGATCCGCGCGGAGCGGGGCGGCCAGCTGGACGCTCGCACGCGCTTCGTCCGCGAGGCGCGCGTCCAGGGTCAGCTCGAGCATCCGTCGATCGTGCCGGTGTACGACCTCGGACGCGACGCGAACGGCAGCGCGTACTTCACGATGCGCCGCGTGCTCGGCAAGACGCTCGAACAGGTCATCGGCGAGCTGCACGGCGGCGTCCCTGCGACCGTGCGCGAGTGGACGCGCCACAAGCTGCTCACGGCGTTCGCCAGCGTGTGTCTCGCCATCGAGTTCGCGCACGCGCGCGGCGTCATCCACCGCGACCTCAAGCCCGACAACATCATGGTCGGCGATTTCGGCGAGGTGTACGTGCTCGACTGGGGGCTGGCGAAGGTCGTCGAGACGTCCGTCGAGAGCCCCGAGAGCCGTCGCGCGGTCACCCCCGATCCCTCGGCCGACGACACCGTCGGCACGATCCACGGCACGGTGATGGGCACCCCCGGCTACATGGCGCCCGAGCAGGCGCGTCGCGACGAGGTCGTGCTCGACGCGCGCGCGGACGTCTACGCCCTGGGCTCGATCCTGTTCGAGCTCCTCGCCCTCGAGCCGCTGCACGCACGAGGCTCGAGCGACGCCGTCCTCCGCTCGACGCTCGCCGGAGCCGACGCGCGCCCGTCCGTGCGCGCCCCGTCACGCGACGTGGCCCCCGAGCTCGACGCGATCTGCGTGCGCGCGACCGCGGTCGAGCGACGCGATCGCTTCGCGAGCGCGCGCGAGATCTACGAGGCGGTCGAAGCGTTCCTGGCGGGCGATCGCGACGTGGAGCAACGCCGCGCTCTCGCCCGAAACCACGCGCACGCGGCGACCGAGGCCACCGAGCGCGCCCTCCGCGGAAACGGCGACGCGGTGGAAGCGCGGGCTCTCGCGATGCGCGAAGTGAGCCGCGCCGTCGCGCTCGACCCCTCCAACGTCGACGCCATGAAGGCCCTCGTCCGCCTCTTCACCGAGCCCCCCCGCGAGCTCCCCCCCGAAGCGCGCGCCGACCTCTCCCGCGCGCTCGTCCACACCCAGCGCGTCGCCGCGCGCACGGCGGCCATCGGCTACGCGACCTGGCTCGTCTACGCCCCGCTCGTGCTCTGGATGGGCGTTCGCGACGTGAAGTGGGGCGCGCTCTGCGACGTGCTCTTCGCCGTCGCGGCCGCCGCGAACTGGTACGTCGGCCGCGCGCGCGAGTCGCGCGTGACCCTGGCCTCCGATCTCGCGCTGTTCGCGTCGACCGTGGCGATCGCCGCAGCGACCGGCGTCGCCGGGCCGTTCATGCTCCTCCCGGGGATCGCCGCGGTGAACACGATCCTCTATGTCTCCTCCGCCGCGCGTTCGCGCCGGGCGTGGGCCGTCGCCTCGGGGTGTCTCGCCGTGGCCGTCCCCTTCGTGCTGGAGGTCTCGGGCATCCTGCCGCCTTCCCTGGCGTTCGAGCACGGCGCGCTCGTCACGCTGCCGCAGATCGCGTGGTTCCCGCCGATCCCGACGCTCGTGTTCCTCTTCTTCACGAACATCGCCGTCATCGTCACGGCGTCGATCTTCGTCGCCCGCTCGCGCGACGCGCTCCACGCCACGCAGGAGCGGCTCTACTTCCACACCTGGCAGCTCCGCCAGTTCGTCCCCAGCGAAGCCTACGGCGCAGCCACGCCTTCGATCGCCCCGCCCGTCCGCTGAGCGACCGTCGCGCGCGCCCTCAGGCCGAGTCGCGCCACCCACGCCCCCATCGCGAGCATCGCCACGCCCACGCCGACCGTGATGACCATCCCCATCGCAAGCTCGCGCGCGAACCACGCGACCACGACCGCGGTCGCCAGCAACCGCACCGCAGCCAGCGGCGCTCCCCACGGCTTCGACTCGAAGAGCGCCCCCCAGGCGACGACCTCCACGAGGACCAGGAGCGTCGCGGTCGCGAGCAGCGGCCCCGAGACGTGCTCCCCGAGCACCGTGATGGCGCTCGTCACCGCCAGGACGGTCGCGAACTGCACCGCCACGTACGCGCTCACCGCACGCGCGACGGCCACGTCGTACTTCCTGTGCGTCTCGCGGCTCACCTCGGGGATCGTCACGTAGCCCAGACCGTTCGACAGCTCGCGCGGTCTCCACTCCGGCGGAGCGACCCAGACGCGCAGCTTGTCTCCGAGCCGCGGCGCGTCCTTCGCGAGCGCCGCCATCTCGACCCAGTAGTGCGCGTTCGCCCACAGCGGGTTGAAGCTCGCGAGCGGCTTCACGATGCCGTAGATCGGCTCCTCTTCTTCTTCCTGGAAGGTGCCGAGCATTCGGTCCCAGACGATCAAGAGCCCCGCGTAGTTCTTGTCGATGTACTTCGGGTTCACGCCGTGATGAACGCGATGATGGCTCGGCGTGTTGAGGAACCACTCGATCCAGCGCGGGAGCTTCCCCACGAGCCGCGTGTGAATCCAGAACTGGTACAGCGTGTTCAACGTGCTGATGGTCACGAACGCGACGGGCGAGAAGCCCACGAGCGCCAGCGGGAGATAGAAGACGCCGGCCAGGAGCGGCTCGACCCAGCTCTGTCGCAGCGCGACCGAGAGGTTGTACTCCTCGCTCTGGTGATGGACGACGTGCGACGCCCAGAAGAGGTTCACGCGGTGGCTGGCGCGGTGGAACACGTAGTAGAAGAAATCGACGGCGAGGACGAGGACGACCCACCCGGCGACCGAGCTCGTCGCGATGCTCGCGAAGCGGAAGCGCTCGTAGAGAAAGACGTAGGCCGCGAGGCCCGCCACGCGCAGGAACGGCTCCAGCACCTGCTGCCCGATGCCGCAGCTCAGGTTCGTGATCGAGTCGGAGAAGCGGTAGCGCGGCTCGGCATGGCGGCGCGACTTCCAGAGCTCGGCGCCGATCGTCAGGAAGAAGATCGGTAGTGCTGCCGCGACGAGCCGCTGATCCATCGTCGGCGCATTCTAGCCCTGCGGAACGCCCGAGGCACAAGGCCGCGCTGGCGTTCCGGCGCGAGATGAATCAAAGTTCACCAAGTGAGCACCGCGTCTGCACGGCGAGCCGCCGCTCCCCCGACGCGCCGAGACGAAGCGCGCGCGCTGTTCCGCAACGCCATCCTCGAGGCCGCTGAGGGGGTCTTCGCGGAGAAGGGTTTTCATCGCGCGCGCATCCAGGACGTCGCGCAGCGCGCCAGGATCGCGGTGGGCACCGTCTACAACCATTTCGAGCAGAAAGAAGACGTGCTCCGCGCGCTCCTGGAAGAGCGCACCGAGGGGTTCATCTCGCAGCTCGACGCACATGCGGGCGACCCCGCCGACTTCGAGGGGCGCCTCCGCGCACGGCTCGATCGCGTGCTCCGGTACGTCGAGTCGCACCGCGCGTTCTTCACGGTAGCCGCGGACCACGGGCTCATCGGCGCCGGGAGCGCGTCGGCCACCGTGCTGCTCGGGGGAAAGGCCGCGAAGAACGTCGCGCGCGTCCGCTCCCTCTTCGTGGCGCTCGTCGAGGAAGGGATCGACGCCGGCGTCCTCGAGCCCCTCGACCCGCTCGCGCTGGCGCGCTTGCTGGGGGCGCTCGTGCGCGCGTTCACCATCGGCGCACTGCAAGAGCACGGTGACGCCGAGCTGGCCAAGGACACCGACCTCGTCGTCCGATTCTTCCTCCACGGCGCAGCGCGATTGCCGGCTCGAGCATCCAAAAGAAGCCGATGACCGCGTCCGCGACCCAAGCCGCGCCGAGCGCGCCCATCACGTACCCGAAGAACAAGTGGCTCATCGCCATCGCGGTGACGTTCGGGACGCTCATGGGGACGATCGACACGTCGATCGTCAACGTCGCCCTCCCCCACCTGCGCGGCACGCTCTCGGCGACGGTCGAGGAGATCACCTGGGTCTCCACCGGCTACATCGTGGCCGCCGTCATCATCATGCCGCTGACGGCGTGGCTCGGAATGCGCTTCGGTCGAAAGCGCATCTACATGGCGGGGCTCATCCTGTTCCTCGTCGGCTCGTTCTTCTGCGGCGCCGCGCGCTCGCTGACGACGCTCGTCATCTTCCGCATCCTGCAGGGAATGGGCGCCGGCGCGCTCCAGCCGACCGAGCAGGCGATCCTGCGCGAGACGTTCCCGCCGAAGGAGCAGGGAATGGCGATGGGCCTCTACGGCTTCGCCATCATGCTCGGCCCGGCCATCGGCCCCACGCTCGGCGGCTACATCGTCGACAACTACTCGTGGCCCTGGATCTTCTACATCAACCTCCCCGTCGGAGCGCTCGGCCTCGTGATGGTGTGGCGCATCGTTCACGACCCGCCGTACTTCGAGCGCGTGAAGGGGGGCGTCGACTGGACCGGAATGGCGCTCCTCGTCATCGGCCTCGGCGCGCTCCAGACGCTGCTCGAGCAGGGGGAGCAGTACAACTGGTTCGAGTCGAAGCTCAACGTGGCGTACGCGGCGGTCGCCGTCTCGTCGCTCGTGATGTTCGTCGTCTGGGAGCTCACCGTGGAGAAGCCCGCGGTGAACCTGCGCGTGCTGAAGAACCGCTCCCTCGCCACCGGCACCGCCATCGGAGCCGTGCTGGGCGCCGTGCTCTTCTCGACGCTCTTCCTGCTCCCCATCTACATGCAGGAGTTCCTCGGCTACGACGCGATGCAGACGGGGCTCGCGCTCATGCCACGCTCGCTCGTGATGCTGGTGACGATCCCGATCGTCGGCGCGCTCTACAACAAGACCTCGCCGCGCATGGTCATCTCGTTCGGCCTCGCGCTAGGCGCGTTCACCTGCTTCCAGATGAGCCGCTTCACGCTCCTCACGAGCAACCAGGAGATCCTCATCCCGCAGATGATCCAGGGCGTCGCCCTCGCGTGCATCTTCATCCCGCTCTCGACCGTCGCGCTCGCGACCATCGATCGAAAGCGCATGAGCGACGCCACCGGGCTGAACAACCTCGTACGCCAGCTGGGGGGGAGCTTCGGCGTCGCCATCTTCGCGGCGCTCCTCACCCGCTACACGGTCGACGCACGGGTGGGCCTCGTCGCGCACGTTCCGGTCGGGGATCCGAACGTGATGCAGCGCCTGCAGGGAATGCAGACGATGCTGATGAGCCACGGCCTCGACGCCGTCACCGCGAGGGCGCGCGCGATCGGGATGCTCGACGGTCTCGTCGAGATTCAGTCCTCGATGCTCGGCTTCGACCGGGCGTTCTTCATGGCGGGGCTCGTCTTCGCCGTCTCCGTTCCGCTCGTGATCTTGCTCGATGATGGGCGGCGCCACGCCGCCGCAAAGACCGGCCACGAAGAGCCGATGGTCGTGGAGATTTGACGATGAGCAATGCTGCAGATGCAACGACGACTCCCGTGACCGTCGCGGAAGAGACCGCGGCCCCCGCCAAGAAGAACCGCGCGCGCGGCATCGCGATGGGCGTCCTCGCCGCCGCGGCGCTCGGGATCGTCGGCTGGTACGTGGTGCATGCGGGCCTCGAGGACACCGACGACGCGCAGGTCGACGCCGACGTCGTCTCGGTCCCCGCCCGCATTCAGGGGCTCGTGCTCAAGGTCGGGTTCGAGGAGAACCAGCGCGTCAAAGCGGGAGACGTCCTGGTCGAGATCGATCCGGCGCAGGCGCAGGCGCGGCTCGATCAGGCCGAGGCGCAGCTCTCCGCTGACGAGGCGGCCGCCGCGGCGGCGGATGCCGAGGTGAAGATCATCGAGGCCAACTCGACCGGCCAGAAGGGGGCCGCCGAAGCCTCCCTGCGCGGCTCCTCGCTGGCCGCGACGGCGACGGCGGACGAGATCGCGCAGGCCGACGCGCAGGTGAAGCAGTCGTCAGTGGCGCGCGAGCAGGCCAAGACGGACCTCGATCGCGTCAAGCAGCTCTTCTCGCAGGGGGCGATCCCGAAGCAGCAGCTCGACGACGCACAGGCGCGCCTCGACGGCGCGGACGCCGCGCTCACCCAGGCGAAGGCCCATCAGAGCTACATCCGCGCCTCCCAGGCCGAAGCGGATTCACGCGTCGCCGAGGCGCACGCGCGCGTTCTTCAGTCGAGCGCGGTGGGCCCCCAGGTCGAGCAAGCGCGCGCGAGAGCTGCTGCCGCGCACGCGAAGTCCGCGACGTCCAAGGCGGCGCGCGACCTGGCTGCGCTCGATCTCGCGTACACGAGGATCGTCGCGCCGCGAGACGGGCTCGCGTCCAAGAAGAGCGTCGTCGTCGGGCAGATGCTGGCCCTCGGTCAGCCGGTCGTGCAGATCGTCCCGGTCGACGACGCTTGGATCACCGCGAACTTCAAGGAGACGCAGATCAACAAGATGCGCATGGGGCAATCGGTCGACGTGGACGTCGATGCCTACACCGGCATGAAGCTGCACGGCACGGTGCAGAGCTTCTCCGGCGCGACCGGAGCCCGCTTCAGCCTACTGCCGCCGGAGAACGCGACCGGGAACTTCACGAAGGTCGTGCAGCGCGTCCCGGTGCGCATTCATCTCGATTCGCTCCCGCAGGATCGCCCGCTGCGTCCGGGCATGAGCGTCGAAGTGACGGTCGATACCCGGAAGTAACTCAGCGAGCGCGGCGACGGCGGCGCGTGATGACTCCGCCGATCGCCAGCGCAGCGAAGAACGCCCCCGCGTACTCGGGGCCGTTCGGATCGACGCCCGGCGCGGAGCATCCGCAGGCGCCCGAATGGGGCGCGAAGGCGCCCGAGGTGTCGCCGTTGCCGCCGTTGACTCCACCGACGCCACCGTCATCGGTGCCGGACGGGTAGCCCCCGGTCGGCACCGTGAGGCCCCCGTCGAGCGCTCCGCCCACCGACGGAGGGGCTGCGCACGATCCGTTCGTACACGCCGCACCACCGGGACACACGGCGCCGGAGCACGTGGGGACGCACGCGCCGCTCGAGCAGTACGTCCCGCTCGGGCAAGGCGTCGAGCACGACAGGTCCACACAGCCGCCCGACGTCGAGTCGCACGAGAGAGGGGCGTCGCACGTGATCCCTCCGCACGAAGCGCACCCCGCGAAGCAAACTCCATCTCGGCAGGCCTGTCCCGAGGGGCACGCGACGCCCGCGCACAGATTGATGCAGGCGTTGTTCACGCAGGTCTGCCCGTACGGGCAAACGACGCCGTTGCACGCCGTCTCGCACTGACCTCCGGTGCACACCTGGTTCGCGTTGCAGGTCACGCCGACGCACTTCGGGTCGACGCACATGCCGGTCGTCGAGTCGCACGAGAGCCCGCCGGTGCACGGGTTCTCGAGGCTGCAGAAGCCGACGCACTGCCCGTTCGAGCACACGTCTCCCGGGGTGGGGCAGGTGGCGCCGTTGTCGACCGTGCCGTCGCAGTTGTCGTCGAGGCCGTTGCACGTCTCGGGCTGCGGCTGCACGAGCGGATTGCACGAGAGCGACGACCCCTGCGAACAGACGGTGATCCCGAGCGCGCACGCGCCGAGCTTCGCCGTCGTGCACGGCACTCCGGCCCCGCTGCACTCGACGCCGTCCACCGCGGTCACGAGATCGGTGAAGTCGGCGCTCGTCGTGTCGAAGGTGTCTTCCCACGCGAAGTAGAAACGATTCGGCGCGATCGTCCCGGGCATGATGAGCAAGTGGATGTACGGCGCCGTCGCCGACGTGTCGGGATTCAGCTCGCGCTGCGAGTAGTAAGCGTAGCCGGTGCCGCTCGCGAACCCCGCGACCGTCGGACAGCAGCTGGTGCCCGTTGCGCACGCGCCCTTTGACGTGTGGCTCTCGGGCGTGAGGAGGAAGAAGCCGATGTCGCCCCCCTTGTACGAAGGGTCCGTCTGCACATCGAGCGTCGCCGATTTCCCCGCGGCGTCGCCGCACTGGATCATCACGTGGAGATCACTCGTCGGCGGGGGCTGACCGTTCGTCGTCGCGTTGTACCAGCCGAAGATGTCTTGAAACTCGGCGGTCCCGCGCGAGATCACGGTGAACGTCTGGCCGCACGTCGGGTGGAACGTCTCGGGCGTGGTCGTCGCCTGGGTCGTCGGGTCGAGCCCCGATTCGTTCGACGGGATGCACGAGTTGTCGTTCGGCGAGTGCCACAGCGTCGTTTCGCAGGTGCCGTTCTCCCCGTTGGCGCATGCGGTCGCGCCCCCGGGACACGGCGCACCGATGTTGCAGATGCCGGGCGCCGTGCAGGCGCAGGCCATGGCCGCCAAGAGGCCGGTCGGCGCGTTGTTCGCGCACCCCATCGGCGACGGGATCTGCGCGCCGTTGGGCTGTGTAAGCGCGAAGGCAGGCGCAGAGAGCGCGGAGAGGAAGAGCGGCGCGAGGACGAGGACGCGCAGACGCATGGCGTGACTCCCGGGTGAGTGACTACGGGCCAACCGTACTCCGATGGGAGGCGGGTGCACGTTCAAAAGTGCTAATCGTCCTCGCCCAGATGAACGCACGTCGCCCGCTCGCTCTGGTCGCCCTCGTGATTACGGCCTGCGCGGAAAACAAGGCTCCTGCGCCGATCGTCCCGCCGCTCCGCGCCATCGCCTCGGTCACGGCGGCCGCTCCTGCCGTGCCGCCCGAATGGACGTATGCAGCTCGAGCGCAGGTGCCGCCGAGCCTCCATGGCGCCGTGACGACCGACTGCGCGCTGGCGACCAAGGTGGGGCTCGACGTGCTGGAGCACGGTGGAAACGCGGTCGATGCCGCGGTCGCGACGGCGTTCGCCCTGGCGGTCGCGTACCCGACGGCGGGGAACCTGGAGGGGGGTGGGTTCGCCGTGGTGCACTTCGGGAGCGACGAGCGGGCGCTCGACTTCCGCGAGACGGCTCCGGCCGCGGCGTCGCGCGACATGTTCGTGAGCCCAGTGCAGGACGCCGGCGCACCGGACGCGGGGCCGACACTCAAGCCTTCGCAGACGGGCTGGCGCTCGAGCGGGACGCCCGGAAGCGTCGCCGGGCTCTGGGCGCTGCACGCGGCGAAGGGCTCGAAGCCGTGGAAGGAGCTCCTCGCTCCGGCCATCGCGATGGCGCGGGACGGGATCGTCGTGAGCGATGCGTTCGCCGACGAGATCGACTCGTCGAAGAAGCGACTGGCCGGTGACCCCGCGTCCACCGCGCTGTTCTTGCCGGGAGGAGCGCCGCCCAAGGTGGGTTCGACGTGGAAGAATCCCGACCTCGCCCGCGTCCTCGAGCGCGTCGCCGAGCAGGGGCCGAAGGGGTTCTACGAGGGGCCGACGGCCGAGACGCTCGCGTCCGAGATGAAGGCGCACGGTGGGCTCGTCACGGCCGACGACCTGCGCGGCTACGAGGCGAAATGGCGTACCCCGCTCGTGTTCACGTACCGCGGGGCGCGCGTCCTGGCGATGCCGCCCCCGTCGTCGGGGGGGATCACGCTCGCGATGATCGCGCACATCCTCGAAGGGTTCGACCTGCCGCGTGAAGCGTGGCACTCGCCTACCGAGATTCACGACCTGGTCGAAGCGATGCGCCGGGCGTTCGCCGCGAGGAATGCGCGACTCGGGGACCCCGACTTCGTGAAGAACCCGCTCGATGAGCTGCTCTCCAAGGAGTGGGCGGACGCGCAGCGGGCCACGATTCACGCCGACCGGGCCACGCCGTCGAGCGAGATCAAGAGCGTCGCGGCCTCCCCCTCCGGCCCGCACACCACGAACTTCTGCGTCGTCGATGCCGCGGGGAACGCGGTCGCGCTGACCACGACGCTGAACTGGTTCTTCGGCAACGGCATCACCGTCGCCGGCACCGGAATGATCCTCAACAACGAGATGGACGACTTCGCGTCGATCCCCGGGCAGGCCAACGGCTACGGCCTCGTGCAAGAGGAGCCGAACGCCATCGCGCCCAAGAAGCGGATGCTGTCGTCGATGTCGCCCGTCATCGTGACCGGCGCGGACGGCAAGGTGGAGCTCGTGTCGGGCGGCGCCGGGGGGCCGCGGATCATCACGGCCGTGCTCGAGGTGATCCTCAACGCGCTGGATCACGGGCTCGACCCCGTCGCGGCGCTCGACGCGCCTCGCTTTCACATGCAGCACCTTCCGGACCTGGTGTTGTTCGAGAAAGGCGGGCTCGACGCGGCGCTGCGAGGGCCGCTCGAGGCCATGGGGTACACGTTCAAGGAGGCGGGGCACCTCGCCACCGTGAACGTCATCGGGCGCGCGAACGGCGGCTGGATCCCTGCGGCCGATCCGCGACGCGTCGGATCCCTCGCGGCTGGCTGGTGAGGGCGAGCCGCCCCCGTTTCTCTGCGCGCGCGTTTGCGCTAAATCAGGGAGCGTGATTCTCGAAGACTTCACCCGCGACCCTCACCCCCCAAGCGTTTCCCACGACGCTTACGTG